>OGRE01003300.1_pt1 | contig 9898 bp, 6 predicted proteins | sample 1553421 | NCBI WGS metagenome assembly OGRE01 (sample SAMEA2580076, study PRJEB22360) | human gut metagenome | biome: human gut; feature: human-associated habitat; material: faeces | place: Denmark | collected 2008/2010 | reverse complement strand
GGATAAAGGATATTCTTTGCCGCGGGAAAGACAAAAACCCCCCTGCCATATCCTGTTTTTTCAGCAATGTCTCCGTAAATATAGTTAAATCCAATATCAAACAGGGATGCCACACTGATGATCAATCCGGACATCGTAGACACTTGCGACGGATCATAAAGTCTCCCGATGGCCATAACCAGTGTCGGATAAATGATCGAGCAGAACAGTCCGGCCAGACTCAGCATCCAGAGTGCCCCACTGAAGATCCCTGCCGCATAAAGCACTGCAGAAATCACAGAAAACAAGGCAATGCTCGGGAATACCTTCAGCCGGTCAACCAACGGAGAAAAGACCAGTCTTCCCACCGTCATTCCGCCAAAAAACAACGCCATATAATTGGCAGCCTTTCCCTGCTCCAGTCCCAGCGCATTGGTTCCGTAGATCACAAACCAGTTCAGCATTCCATGTTCTGCAATAAAGTATACACCAAAGATCACCACCATGACAATCCAAAGGTAGTTTCCCTTCATTTTCCTTCCCTGCCGATCCTTTTCTGCCTTCTTCACTTCTCCGCTGTCCGGGATCTGCAGTTTTAAAATGATCAGGAACGCCAGAACGCCGATGGCAAAAAGCACCCCTGTCACAGCTTTCCATCCGCCAAAATCGTTAGCCAGATTTCCGATCAGACTCTGTCCTCCGCTGGTACCGATTCCCTGCGTAAAGAACAATACATTGACGATCATGGCCGGTGATGTGGCAAAAATGAACGGTGTGATCAGTGTAATGGACGTATTCAACAGCGTAGAAGCTCCCATTGCCAGGAACATTCCCACCAGCAATGCATAATAGTTATCTGTAAGCAGGAATACCAGCATTGCACACATCCATACTGCGAGAAATCCCAAAAAAGCCTTTTTGCGGTCGATCTTATCCATGATTCTGCCTCCGGCCAGCAGGAAGCACAGATTTCCCGCATAGCTTACGGCTATGATCGTGGACAGCCCCTTTGCCGTCAATGCAAAATGCGTCTGAAAAATGCCGGAGAAAATACCTCTCAGGCTGTCACTGATTCCCAGGCCGACCATCAGGATTGCAAATCCGATGAGAGCGATCCTTCTATTACTCTTCTCCATTCTGGCTCCCATCTTCCGGCTCTTCTACATCGATCCGTACATTTTCTACCTTTCCCAGTGTCACGTCCTCCTCGTAAAAAGGCAGGATTCCTTCTTTCTTCGTGATCTGAATATCATGGAAGGAGACATTCTTCACATAATCCGCATAGATTCCGGAAATCTTTGTGTGGATCTCTCCCTCTCCCTGGCAGGGTCTCTTATCGTAGCCGTTGATCTCCCACTTGGATTTCTTATCCAGTGTCAGCCGAATGCCCTCAAAGGTCACATCTTCAATATAATTGTCTTCACTGCCCAGCAGGAAAATGCCGTTTTCTCCCTCGCAGGTAATATTCTGGAAGCGGATATTGCGGATCTTACCGGCCTTAACTCCGGGTTTGCGATCCAGCGCAGTCAGGCAGACAGCCTCCGCTCTTCCCCACCATTCATAAGAGAATCTTCTGGTCTCCATAATGATGTTGGAAAAGATTACATTTTCCACGTTGCCATTATCTCTGATCTGAATGGAAATTCCACGGTTACTTCTGGAAATACAGCAATTTTCCACCAGAATATTCCGGAAGTCAGACTCTCCCTCCGTGCCGAATTTGATGGCAGCACTGGTGGATACCAGAGTACAATTGGTGACCACGATATTTTCACAGGGACCGTATTTCTTATAATCCCCGGAATTTTTCAATACGATGGCGTCATCTCCACATTCAATGTGACAGTTACTGATCCGGACATTCTGACAGTGATCCGGATCGATGCCATCGGAATTCGCCATCTTCAGATTATTCAGCAGGCGGATACCGTCGATCAGCACATCCTTACAGCCTACCAGATGCACTGTCCAGAAGGCACAGTTCGTCAGGCGGACTTCCTTGATGGTCAGATGCTTTACATCCTCCAATAGCAGGAGCGGAACTCTGGGATAATAGGAACCCTCGATATGATAACCCGAGTCATCTCCGTAAAAGACAGATTCATTGCCATCAATGGTACCCTGTCCGGAGATCGTCACATTTTCCTGTCCCAGCGCATAGATAAAGGCATGGAACGGGCGTCCTGCATATTCACTGTTCAGGAAAGAAGGCAGGCCGGATTCATGGGCTGTGATTTTACCATTGTTGCGCAACGGGTAATAATCTTCTATGTTGCTGCTGGCTTTCCAGACAGCGCCCGGCTCCAGATGTACCTCCACATTGGATTTCAACAGCACATATCCGGAAGAATATGTCCTGCCGCCGGGGAAGAGGACTACGCCTCCTCCCTGTTCTGCACACGTATCGATTGCTTTCTGAATGACAGGGGCATCATTGGTCTGTCCATCGCCCACTGCACCGTATTCTAATATATTGATCATAATTTTCTCCTTCGTAACCCTCTCACTTTTTTTCATTCACAATACGCAGGGTCTTGATTTCATAAGGCTTCATAGTAAAGCTCCATCCGTCCTGTGCACGGGTCATATCCGCATTCTCCACCCCGGAAAAATTCTCCATGCAGTCACAGACTGTTACCTGTGCATCCGGAGCAAGTGGGAAGTTCACATGCACTTTGGTACGCATTCCCCAAGTCTCATAGATACGTACGATGATGCCATTGCCGTCCTCTGCTGCTTTCACAGTATCTGCCATCACATTTTCCTCTGCTATCTGCAGCATTGAGAAGCTGTCTTCATAGATACCCTGTACCTTCTCCCATGCCATCGGGCAGTTCAGATCGTAAGCTTCTCTTACCACACTGCCCTTGCGGAAATCTCCCTGATGAGGGAACAATGCGTAGGTAAATTCATGCTGTCCCTGATCTGCATCGGGATTGGGGAAAATACCTGACTTGATCAATGTCAGTCCCATCACACCCTCATGGACATCATAACCGTATTTGCAGTCATTCATCAGTGCCACACCATAACCGGGCTCGGAAAGATCTGCCCATTTGTGTGCGCATACCTCGAATCTTGCACGATCCCAGGATGTGTTCTTGTGTGTCGGCCGCTTTACATTGCCGAACTGGATCTCATAATCCGCTTCATGTGCCAGAATATCCACAGGGAAGGATACTCTGAGCAGCTGTTGATGTTCCTGCCAGTCCACTCTGGTCTGAAAATCGATCCTTGCGGTGTGCCGGTAGAAACGAATGGTCTGTTCGATCATGGAATCCTGGAACCGTCTGCGCACATGTAATGCCGCCGTCTCCGGTCCGTTCTCCAATACTTTGAATTCTTCCACATCAATGACATCCCAGGATTTCTCCAGATATCCCTCGTCAATATTCCAGGCATCGAATTCTGCCGGCCGATCCTCATATACGGTGAGACGGTTACCCATCCTGCCCTTTTGGATCAGTTCCCGGTCCTCCCTGATATCCACCAGGCTTGTGATCTCAGCATTGGCATCAAATCTTACGGTAAAATAGGGCGTTTTGAAGCTTACCGGTCGTCCGTTTTCCTCCATTACAAGCTCAGTGAAACAGTTGTCCTCTCCGGAGTTCACCGCTCTGCACACAGTAACACCGCTGGGTCCTGCTGTTATTTTCTGCCAACTGCCCTCTGCATTACGGATCAGTGCCGTACGTGCAAAGCTCAAAGGATTCCATACTGCGCAGACCTCCTCATTCTTCTCCGCACGATACCGGAACAGCTTTTCCCGGATGCTCTTCTTCGCTGTTTTCATCATTTCTTCATCCGCAGCAAAAATCTCTTCATACTGTGCGGCGGAATCCTCATACACTTCCTTAATAGAGGAACCGGGCAGAATATCGTGGAACTGGTTCAGCAAAAGCAGTTTCCAGCTGTGTTCCAGTTGTTCCTGTGGATAGAGATACTTTTGATCCAGAAGTGATGCCATTGCTGCATACAGCTCGGTTTCGCCGTTTTTGAACTCAGCCTTACGATTATATTTTTTATTCTGTGCCATGGAAGTATAAGTACCACGGTGGAATTCCAGATATAGTTCACCATCCCATACCGCCAGACGCTTTTTGTCCATTTTCTCTTCCAGAATATGAAAGAATTCCTTCACCCCGGTCTGTCTTGCTGCAGGGCATTCCACGACGCTGTGCTCCAGCCTTCTGCTCTGCTCAAGCATTTCTTCCGTGGGACCTCCACCGCCATCACCATAGCCGTAACAGGTCAGTACCTCGGTGCTCACATCCTTGTCCTGATACCGCTGCCAGGTACCCATGAGCTGGGAGGCATTCTGCAGACCATTATAAGTGGTGGAATGGTTTCCCACCATCTTCAGGTCACCCGGCTTCTGATAGTTTCTGGTAGTGATCAGATGTGTCAACACTTCCGTTCCGTCAATGCCCTTCCAGAGGAAGGTGTCGTGGGGAAACCGGTTGAACTCATTCCACCCGATTTTCGTGGTCATAAAATAAGGAATCCCGGATTTCTGCAGGATCTGCGGCAGCGCTGCGCTGTAACCAAAGACCAGCCACAATACTTCATTTTTCTCTGCGCCGAGCTCTTGTTCAAAAAATCTGCGGCCATAGACGATATGCCGGATCAGGGATTCTCCGGAGGAAATATTGCAGTCCGGCTCCAGCCACATGGCTCCTTCCGCTTCCCATCTGCCCTCTTTGATCCGTTCCCTGATTCTGGCAAATACCCCGGGTGCATCTTCCTTCACGAACTCATAGAGCTGTGACTGGCTGGACATAAAACGGTATTCCGGATATCTGTCCATCAGGTTCAGTACCGTCTCAAAGCTGCGCACTGCCTTTTGTCTGGTCTGACGCAGAGGCCATTTCCATGCCACATCAATATGGGTATGGCCGATACTGTGCACCGTCACCGGATTCGGTCTTCTGTCGGTATAATAAGTATCTTCCAGCTCCTGCGCCGCCATTTTCATGCTCTCAAAGCATTCTGCGGATCCGGGTCTGCGCAGATCCAGCAGATTTACGCACCTTTCCAGTGCTTTAAAGCCCTCGATTCTGGACAGATTGTCCTCCGGAAGAAGATCCGCAGCTTCATAGACAGCCTGCATATCATAATAGAGTCCCGCCGCCTCTTCCCGGTAGACTGCAAGCTCCAGACGGAAGAAATTCGTACCGGTAAACGTGCCTGCATACGCACTGGAATACGCATAAAAAGCCAGTTCGTAAGTCTCTCCTGCTTTGGCATGCTCCGACAGAATGATAAACTGATGGTTCATATCCAGCGTAGCTGCAAATCTGCCGTTCACATAAGCCATGATCTGGGGATTGTCCGTATTCCAGATATCTGTGGCTCCGGTATTCAGCACGGCACGGACTGTATGCCCCTCCATCTGCTCCGGGACCGCCACATCTGCCAGGAAGAAATAATGCTGATCCAGCTCACCCCAGGTCTCATTGCGGCCGAAATCCCGGAAATCCTTTCCTTCTCTGTGGAATTCCTCCTCAAAATGGTAATCCGCTTTGGCGATCTTCACGGAAGTTACCGGTTGTCTGTCACTATATATCATCTGCTCTACGGCTTCGAGAACAGCTTTGATCCGATTTCTAACAGTGTCCATAACACACTCTCCTCTGATTTTTATCTGAAAACAAGAAAAGCGGGGAGAACCGGAACAGTCTCCCCGCCGGACAGCTTTAGCCCTTGATACCGGTGGATGCAATTCCTTCTACCAGATATTTCTGCATAGTCAGGAAAATAACAAATATAGGAATCAGGGACAAGGTTGCCATTGCAAACATAGCACCCCAGTCAGAACCTGCGGTAGGATCCGAGAACATCTTCAGAGCGTAACTCACCGGATATTTCAGCGGATCGCTTAAGTATAACAGTGCTGCCAGGAAATCATCCCATCTCCACATAAAGGAGAAGATTGCACTGGTTACCAGTGACGGTTTGATCAGAGGAAGGATGATACGGAAGAAGATCGTATAGGTAGAACATCCGTCCATTCTGGCCGCCTCATCCAGATCCATGGGAATCCCCTTGATGAACTGGATATTCAGGAAAATGAAGAATCCCTGACCGAACCACTGGGGAACAATGATAGGAAGGTAAGAACCGACCCAGCCTAATTTATTAAAAATTATGTACTGCGGGATCATTACTACCTGGAACGGAAGCATCATGGACAACAGCATGCAGGCGAACCAGAATCCCTTGAATTTGAAGTTAATTCTTGCGAAGCCATATCCGATCACAGCAGAGGAAGCCACTGCTCCGATGGTGGATAAACCTGCGATCACAAAAGAGTTTTTGAAGAAGGTTCCGAAATTGTATCCGGCAAATCCCTGCCAGCCTACCTTGTAGTTCTCCAGAGAGAAGTGTCTTGGGATCAATTCCGATGCCGTTCTTATAATCTCATTGGTATCCTTAAAAGAACTAAGTACCATCCATACTAACGGATATATCATCACGCAGGCAAAACAGAAGGTGAAGATATGATAAATCACTCCGATAGCAAATCTTTTTTCTTTATATCCTTTTTTCATACGCTCACCATCAACCTTCTGATTCATAATATACCCACTTGTTCTGGGTCTTGAACAAGATCAGTGTCAAAATTCCTACTACCAGAATCATAAACCATGCAAGTGCACATCCATAGCCAAGTTTGTTATAGGTAAATGCGTTCTGGTACATATATACAGTATAGAAAAGGGTGGTATCCCTTGGTTTTCCCTGTGTAATAATATAGCTCTGTGTAAATGCCATAAAGCCGTTGATCAACTGGTTGATCAGATTGAAGAAAATCGTGGGGGTCAGCATGGGGAGTGTGATCTTGAAGAACTTATGGACACCGCCAGCTCCATCCATGGTGGCTGCCTCATATAAGCTTACGGGAATCTGCTTTAATCCTGACAGGAAGATCAGCATGGAGGATCCGAACTGCCATACTGCCAAAATGATCAGGGTCCAGATTGCAGTATCGGAACGTCCCAGCCATGCGATATCCAGTCCGAACAGACCGTTGATCACACCGTCACTGGCGAACATTCTTTTCCACAGAATGGCAACCGCCACACTGGAACCGATAATGGAAGGAAGGTAATACACTGCTCTGTAAAAGCCGGACAGCTTGGTGCTCTTCACCAGAAGCATTGCTACGATCAATGCCATGATCAGACGAAGAGGTACGGAAAATACCACGTAATACATGGTGACACCGAATACCTTCCAGAATTTCGGATCATCCGTGAACATGGTAATGTAGTTTTCCAGCCCAATGAATGTCGGGGACTGTAAAATATTGTATCTTGTAAATGAAAATGCAAAAGATAAAAGCATGGGAACCATCATGAATGCCAGAAATCCGATAATGAACGGTCCGACAAACACATATCCGGATACGTTAGGACTATCCAGCCTGGCCCAATGTTCTTTTTCTCTTTGGGGAAGTCTTTTCTTTGCTCATTTTTCCTCTCCTTCTGCCGTTTCTATAACAAGCGCCCGGCTCCCGCCCGATGCCGGATGGGATCCAGGCGCCCTTTGATTACAATTTGTTATAACGGTCTTACTTCAGAAGTCTTACTTCTCGTCTTACTTTGCCGCCTCGCTCAGAATCTTCTGAGATGTGGTTACGAATTCTTCTGCTGCTCCCGCTGCATCTGTATCTCCATAACGCAGGTTCTCAACAATGGTCTTGGCCTGTGCTTCTACTTCACCCTTACCGGAGGGATCGGGATCATCAATAGGAGTTGCGATCTTGGATACTTCTGCGATATAGTCAAATACCTTCTGGGAATTCTCATCCACATTAGGTTTGATTGCTTCTGCTACATCACTGTTCACAGGGATACCTCTCTCTGCCAGCAGGATATTGTTGCACTCAACACTGTTGGTGAACCAGTCCAGGAATTTTGCAGCTTCCTCTTTATTCTGGGAAGTCTCAGCAATAGAAAAGAACTGGCTGGGCTTTAAGAACATCGGTTGGGTGGTTGCATCGCTGGTAGTCGGATACATGGTGATTCCCAGATCTCTACCGGCTGTATTGGCAATACTGATGTACTGGTTGGAATAAGAAAAGTCATTCCATGTGGTTCCATCAATGATGGGCTTGGTCTCTACTACATCCGGGTTCTTCTCTGCCAGAAGATCAGGAGAAATAGCGGATTCAGCCTTGTTGAACTTATCTACATTAGCGAAGTGGGTTTCGCTTGCAGTCTTGGTTCCTGCTGCCAGTTCATCGAACAAATGAGATCCCTGGGTTCTTGCGATGACCTGCATCATATTGATGCCGCCATCGTAGTAGGTCTTCACACCGGTCTTCTCGTAAATGGTCTGTCCGATATCATACAGTTCTTCGATGGTCAGCTGCTCGGGAAGCTCTACACCGGCCTGTTCTACGATTTCTTTGTCATATACCATCATAGGAGCATTACTGCCAAGGCTTAATGCATAACAGGTTCCATCAATAGATCCACTATCGATAACGCTGTCTGCAATCTTGCTGGTGTCAATGACACCGCTGTCAATGAACTGGCTCAGATCAGCAAGCTGGCCGCTCTGCTGATACTGTTGCAGATAGGAGTAATCCATCTGGATAATATCGGGAAGGTTGCCGCCTGCTGCCATTGCAGAAAGCTTATCCCAGTAGCCGGACCAGTCGGTAAACTCCACCTTGATCTCTACATTGGGGTTCTGTTCCATGTAAAGGTCAACTGCCTTCTTGGTTACATCATTTCTTGTCTGGTTGCCCCACCAGCAAAGGCTCAGGGTTACTTTGTCACCACTGGCTGCCTGTGCTGCGCTGTTATCACCTGTGGCAGCGGAGCCTGTGCCAGATGCATCAGAACTGCCTGCGCTGCTTCCACATGCAGCCAGAGACATGGTCATCAATACAGCCATAAGACCTGCAATCATTCTTTTCTTCATTTGTTATACCTCCCATACAATCTGTCGGGTATGTGTCCTGCACATCCCTCGTTGTTGTTTTGATGAATTTATTTTATGTCCATTTTGCATAATGGTAAAGTTAAATAACGGTTCTGTCGATGCAAAAAAATGGCTTTTTAACCATAATCTTACATTTTTTTCGTCACATTTTCATACTTTTTTCAGTTTTTCCATATTCCATATGGCATTTTGCATAATTTCGTGTTCAAAAAAAGGTTTCTGAGTGTTCAAAAAACGGCTTTTTGTTTTCTTCCCACGGATGAAAATTGAACTTCCCATATTTTTACTATATAATAACCATGATACGGAGGTTTTTCCATGAGCAATTTATCACAGCGTTTTAATAATCTGTCTTTATATAAGAAAATACTACTGATCCTGTCAACGACATTGCTTTTTGTGTTCTTTGCTTTTGTTGTGGGCATTCAGCTTCTTTCCCAGTATTATGCCCGTGAGCTGTATACTTCCAATGCACAGTCTCTGAATTATGTATCTTCCTTCGTCTCTGCAAGAATGGAGACCGTGGAATCCGGTTCTGCCCGGATCCTGTCCGATACCATCATTCAGACGAATCTCACCGATATCATGGATGCTCCCACCAGTATCCGTAATGCCCAGAGAAAGCAGACGATATATCAGGCTCTCTATCCTTATATTTTTGATGACGACTATATCAAATCCATCAGTCTGGTACTTCCTGACGACACACTGATCTGTATGGGAAATACTTCCGATCTGGATGCTTTTCCTCTGGAGGAACTGGCAGAAAATGCAGCAGCCTGCCAGGGGCGTGCCAGCTGGAGTGCACCGGCTTCCCCCGGGAATACCATCGTACTTTACCGGGATATCCGGCAGCTTCGCCATCTGACCCTGGATCATCTGGCTTACCTGTACATAGTGATCGACCTGGACCAGCTGATCAGTGATGCCCTGGAGAATGCCGGATATTCTCTTTCCACGCATT
>OGRE01003297.1_pt1 | contig 9900 bp, 7 predicted proteins | sample 1553421 | NCBI WGS metagenome assembly OGRE01 (sample SAMEA2580076, study PRJEB22360) | human gut metagenome | biome: human gut; feature: human-associated habitat; material: faeces | place: Denmark | collected 2008/2010 | reverse complement strand
AGGCTCCCGCCTCGGCGAGCAGCGCCTCGACGTTCTCAAGCATCCGGACGGTCTGTCCCTCGATGTCCTGCGGCGCGACGATCTCACCCCGGTTGTCGATGCTGGCCGTGCCCGACAGCAGAATGTGGCTCCGGTCGCCGTAGCGGACCCGGACGCCGCGCTCGAACGTGACCCCGTACTCGTAGGTAGGGTTCAGGTGGTCCTTCGCGTGCAGATAGACCTGTTGGCCGGGACGCAGTCCTTTGACGGCGTATGCGTCGAGCAGTACAAGACGGCTCGGATCGGCATGGCGCCCTTCGATGCCGGTACTGGCGATGTAGTGGGTTTGCGGCGTCAGGCCGTGACGCTCGAAAAGCTCCCGGCGCGCCCGCACGACGCCCGCATAGTTGACATCGACGTTTTGCACGAAAAACCATGTCCGCACGCAGTCGTTCTCCAGCGTGCATCCGAACTGCCCGAGCCGTTCGGCGTACCGGTCGAGCAGCGTTTCGGTTTGCCGGGCCGAATCTCCGTCGGGCGAGGAGCCGTAAGCGGTCCAGATATGGCGGGGGGCCGTGGGGGGCGGCCCGGGCTCCTGCCGCCCATGCCGATCGTAAGGGGGCCAAGATAGGGGGTTAGCCGTTGTGGTCGGCCGTGACTCCGCCTTCGAAAGGCGCGACCTGTCCGTCGGCGAGCGAAAGCAGGTAGACCCACAGGGCGACCTTGCCGCCGTCCAGAGGGGGTTGCTGCACGACGGAAGTCGCACAGGGGGGATAGGGCTTCTCGCCCGAGCGGAGCGCGTCGATCTGATTGGCCGCGTCGCTCAGAAAGTAGCGCTTGAAAACGGGACAGAGCTTTCCGCCGTAGCTCGACAGCAGGTAGAAATAGGCGGCACGGATGTCGCCGAGCTGCTTGGCCAGCGGAGCTTCCGTGTCGGTGACATGCAGTACGGCATGGCACTCGCGCATGCCGCCCGGGCGGTCGAAATATCCTATCTCGATGCGTACGTTGCTATAAAACAGTATTTTGCTTGAGAAGCACATAGGCATAAGGTTAGTTTTGCGGACACCCTTTCTCGATCCAGATTCTGAGCAGGTCGATGTCCTCGCTTCGCGTGACGAATCCGGTATGCGGCGGAGAGCTGATCGCCTCCTGCGAGGTCAGCGCGTCAAGCAGAAAGCTGCCCTCGGGGTCCGAAGGTTTGACGCGCAGCTTGTCCGAGAGCGTCGAAGCCGTGCCGACCAGCGAGCGGTAGCTGTTTCCCTCGGTCAGCAGCAGTCCTCCCGCGCCGCTCTCGCCCTGATGGCAGGAGACGCAGTTGTACTGCTGGAAGACAAGCCGCTGGATGCGGTCGTATTCCAGCAGGTCGATCTGCGCGGAAGGCAGGTCGATATCCGACGTCCGGTCGTCGTCGAGCGCGTATTCGAAAAACGTGTAGACGACCTGACGGCCCGAGTTGGTCATGCACAGGCGGACCGAGCGCGCGTCTTCCGGCACGTTCTCGATCGACAGCTCCACCCGGTCCCCGTCGGTCGGTTTGAGCACGTTCACCGACGAGAGAGCCGACGTTCCCCCTTTGCCGAAGGCTCCGAAGATCAGGTCGTACTCTCCGGGAAAGACTTCCGGATTGAGCAGCTCGAACGTCCCGCGCACGGAGACTCCCTCCGTCGTGGCTTGGTGCGACTCGTAAATATCCCCGCTGTCGCAGCGGACCGCCGTGCAGAGCAGCAGCGCCAGCGCGGCCGCCCGCAACGGGCGGCGGTATGTTCCGTTCATCTCGATGATTCCGTTAGTCCGTTAGAATGAGAACTGAAGCATGACGGTGGCCGAATGCTGGGCCAGCCCCAGATCGTCCAGCTCGCGTGCGTCCTGCGTCGCGTGTCCCCACCGGCCGAGGAACTGATACATCGCCTGCAGCTTCAGGTTATAGCCCATGATGTAATAGTTCAGTCCGACGGCCGGCATGTTCAGGAAGCCGTCCGTATCGGTCGAGTTCCGGTCCATGAAGTCCCAGCGCAGCGCAGGTTGCAGTTTGGGAGTCACAAAGTAGCCCACTTGGGCGTATCCGCCGATATAGCGGTAAGTATGGTTCACGCGCTGGCGCTTGACCAGATCGGAGCTCAGATAGTAGGCTTCGGCGCCCAGATAGAGCCGGTTCTTGAGGTAGGTGAACTCGAAACCGAGCCGCAGGTCGTTGGTCGTCTGCCAGTTAGCCTCGACATTGTACGAAGCCGACAGCGCGAACATGATCTTGTCGTTGTGCAGGTCGTCGATTCGTCCCTGATGCGCGGGAATCGGGCCCTTGGGCATGAAGGCCACCCGGGCCGCATACAGCAGCGAGGGAATGCCCAGATCGTCGCTGAGCGTCTTCTGCGCCATGTTCACGTCGATTCCCGTGCCGTTGAACACGCCCAAGTTATATTCCCATTTGCCTCCCAGCAGGCCGTGCATCATCACGCCCAGATCGAATCCCGTGGCGATCGTCGGCGGGGTCGAGTTCAGACTGCGGTCCATGTAGACCGACGAGGTCAGCGAGGTGGGCAGCACGGGGAAAAGCGTTTCGCCCAGCGTGACCAGATAGGCCTGGCTGAACGGCGTCTTGAACTTGCCGACGCGGAAACGGATCTGATCCTTCAGATTCACGTCGACCCACGCCTGCTGCAACAGCGCGCCGCCGCTCTTGGCCGCGTTCAGCGTCAGGTTGAACGTCAGCTTGTTGAACGCCCGGCCCGAGATGCCCAGAATGGCGTAGGGAATCTCGAAGCCGCTGTTCGCTACGTTGTCCTGATCGTCCAGCCCGAGCTGCTCGTCGTCGTACCAGTTGAACTTGCCGGCCGTCTGGAGCAGCACGTAGGGCTTGAGCATGAAATCGCCCGCGCGCGTCTCGAAGCTGAATCCTTTCTTGCCTCCCATCGGGATCACGGCGCTTTCGATGTATTTGTCCGCCTCGTTGTACGGGTCCTCGTGGCGGTGTTTCGCGACCTGAGCCGTCGCCGAGGCCGTTGCCGCGAGCAGGGTCAGTAATAGTATGATTTTGATCTTCATGTCGTTGTGTTCGGTTGTCTTTTACAATGATTCGAGGAACTTGATCAGCGCGTCGCGGTCCTCGCGCGACATGCGGGCGAACAGCTCGCGCGACACGGCGCCCTCGCCTCCGTGCCACATGATCGCCTCCTTGAGGTTACGCGCCCGGCCGTCGTGCAGGAAATAAGTGTGCTGGTTGACTTTCTGCTGGAGGCCGATGCCCCACAGCGGGGTCGTTCGCCACTCGCATCCCTGCGCCAGCCCCGAGACATAGTGGCTGTCAAGGTCGGGTCCCATGTCGTGCAGCAGAAAGTCGCTGTACGGATGAATCGTCTCGCTCGCGAGCCACGGAAGCCGCGTGCCGCCTATCAGCGCCGGAGCGTTGGCACGCGTGTGGAGCGTCGGCACGTGACACAAGTCGCAACGGGCGCGGTAAAACGCCTGCTCGCCCTGCTGGACGATCGGATCGTCGACGTTCCGGCGCGCGGGAACGCCCAACGTGTGGAGATAGAAGTCGACGTTCTCCATGTCGTGCGTCGAGATCTGGATGCCGTAGTGGCTGTATCCGAGCATTTGGGACTGGCCTTCGGCCACCTCCAGCGGATAGCGGTCGTTCGTGACGCCCAGATCGGACGAGAAACCGAGCTCGATGGTCAGGTCGGCGTGCTGGGCCTTGTTGCCCGAAATGCCGATATATTGCTTGCCTCGCTCGGTGATGTAGTTCAGGCGGCCCGAAATGCCGTATTCGGGATAGTTGCTGCGCCGTGCGAGTTCTTCGAGCTCGGTCGGGTCGAGCGCCATCATCTGCCCCATGCCGACGTGCCGCAGCGGAATCCGCACGTCGACGATCAGGTCCTCGGCGGCGATGCTGTCGGCATACCACTCCGAAATCGTGTAGGTCGGCGTCAGCAGCGAGTATTCCTCCCCGTCGTGGAACGTGTAGGTCTTCTCCGAATAGGTTACGCCGAGCTTGCCTTCCGGCTCGACTCCGGTGATCGCCTGATCGTGCAGCACGCGTCCGTAGTTGCGGAAGAATCCGCCGTTCTTTTTCGTGATGTAGATCAGGTGCGACGAGAATCCTCCGCTGCCGGTTCCGCCCTCCGAGTAGAGCGTCGGGTAGGTTCTTCCGGCGTTCGAGTGGCAACTGCCGCACGAGGAGCCGGCATACAGAGGCCCCTTGCCGCCCTGCGCCGGATCGTCTCCGCTGACGCGCGGATTGTCGTACAGCGCGTCGCCTTGGTAGAACCGCGTGCTCAGATTGCCCGTCACCCAATCGGCCGGCGTGTCGTAGGCCGATACGCCCGACTGGAACACGGTCGACTTTCCGGCCGACAATGTCCGCGAGTCGGCCACGTTGCCGTACTCGTCGAGTATCTCGTAATAATCTCCGTCCGTACAAGCGGAAAGTGCGACGACGCATATCAGCGCCGTCACACAGACCGATTGTTTTCTTTTAAGAGATGCAGACATAAACCTTATATGGTAAATAGTTTATTCTCTTGCCGGGCTTATTCATTCGGCGAGCACCTTTCGGTTCTGCCCGTCCTTGAACAGCAGCAGCTCGATGGTATGGAAGCCGCGGACCGATTCGCTGCCGATCGCTCCGATGTAGTCGTCGACGCTCGACAGGTTCTTGTTGGTTATGATCGTGGCGATGTCCTCCTGGTCCAGCGGCCAGCTGTCCATCGACGGGTCGAAGCCGAGCCCCGTCTCTTCGCCGGCAGGGCCGAACAGCACGGCCTCGCTCTGTTCCCAAGGCACGCGCATCGTTCTCCACGCCGTGCAGGCGGCGTCGACCTTGCTCTGGTTCCGGTTGTCGGCTTGCAGGGCGACCATCGCGTTGTAGAGTGCCCATGCCTTTTCCTTGAGATCCTTGTAGGTCGGCGTAACGACCTGATCGGCGTACTGGGTCAGAATGGCGGTGAAGTCGTAGTCTCCTGCGTTCTCGAACAGGCCGAGCAGCGAACCTTCGGTCAGCTCGGTCAGGTCGGAGCAGGCGGTGATCGCCGCATCGACTTTGCTTCCGGTCAGGTTATTGCGGAAAGGCGCCTGCATGCTCTTGATTGCGTTGTAGGCTCCGTCGATCGCCGCCGTCATCCGGGCGTCCAGATCGGCGTCCTGGCTTTTGACATAGGCCGAGATGCTGTTCGCGTCGGCCGGGTCTCCGATCGCGCCGCGGCGGCCGGCATAGCCGTTCTTGATGCTGATGATGTTATCCGAGTAATCGGTGATCGAGTTCCAACTGTACCACGACTCGACTTGCAGCACGGCCTCGTTCGTCTGTCCGCTCAGCGCGAGCGAGTTCGGGTTTCCGATCTTCGACGAGCCGACCTCGTTCGAGATGTTGGCGAAACCGTCGACCAGAATCGTTCGGATCGCATCGACTCCGCTGGTAAACTTGTCGTTACCCTCGCTGGCCGTCCTCATGTACTGGGCGTAGCCGTCGGCGCCGACGATCGTGTTCTTCGAGAAGAAGTCGCGTCCGATTCTGTTCCAGTCCTCGTCGGGAATGCCCGACGGTCCGTTCCACGAGGCCCACAGGCCGACGCAGTCGTCGAGCAGCTCGGACGATACGGCCGTCGCATAGTTGATCCATTCGGGAGTCATTGCGTATTCTTCGAGCTTCGAGGCATTGCTGCTGCCGCCGCCACCGCCGCCATCGCCCTCGTTCTTACTGCATCCTGTCGCTCCGAGCAGCGCGGCCAGTGCGACCGTGCCCATCCATCCTTTCGTTTTCATTGCGTGCATGTTTATTTGATTTTTGTACGATAATTAATGTGATCTTGCCATGAGGTCCGTTCCGCTGCCCTATTTCGAGCCGAACCAGCCCGAATAGGCCACCGTCAGGCCGAACGTGTCTTCGCTGTTGTACTTGTTGCCTCCGATCCGGCGGTACGAGTAGTCGAACTTGATGACCAGATCGCGCAACGGCAGGTAATTGAGGCCTACGGTGAACACGTCGCGCTTGTAGCGCGGCAGCTCTTGCGCGCCCCGGTCGATTTTCTGCCCCGTGTTGTAGTATTCCCACCGGACGAACGGGAACAGTCGGTTGTGGGTATTGGCCCACGACAGCACGTCGTACCCGACTTCGGCCCCGTAGGCCATCGCGGCCTTGCCGAACGGCGTGATCGGATAGCCCGTGTTGTTGAAGTACTTGCGGTTGATGTCGTAGATCGCCTTCGCGTCCGATACGGTTCCGTAGACGAAGTTGGCCCGCGCGATCAAATTGCGCCCCAGGTACTGGGCGTCGAACGACCCGATGGCCACCGTTCCCTTCACTCCGCTCATCGCGTAGGGCTTAGACGAATTCTTCGCCGTGTTGCCGCAGTAGCCCGACACAGCCAATCTCAGGTTGCGTATGCCCGAGTACTCGACCCGCGCGGCTACGGCCGGATTGGTCATCTTGGATACCTCGAATATCTTCTGGCGGCCGCTGCCGATCCAGTTCTCCGACGAGAATCCGTTCGGGTCGAGCCCGCTGACGAGCATGGCCTCGTACCGGAAGTCTCCCAGATAGCCCAGTACGGCGATTCCCGTTTCGTGCCACGTGGACGGCAGGATCGCCGTTTCGCTCTCGGGACGGACCGTTCCGAAGAAGAGCGTCGGTTCGTGGTGGGAGTTCGTCAGACCGACCGGAACGATCATATGTCCGATTCGCAGGTTGAAGGCGTTCGAGAAGTGCTTCGTGATGTGAAGCTGTTCCAGCGCGACCTCGCCTCCTTTTTCGATTTCGGTTTCGATTTCGCCGCCCTCCTTGTTATGCTCGATTTCCATCGTCGCCCCGGTTCCTCCGTTCTCGAACTCGATCTCGGTGCCCAGGTACCAACCTCGGCCGAAGTGGTAATCGAACGCGAACACGGCGCGCGGCAGCGAAACCTCCGCCCGGTTGTCGCGCGTGGCGCCGACGGGGTTCGTATAGCGGTTCGTGCCGTATGTCATGTATTGGAACAGGATTTCTCCGTATCCTCCGACGCGGTATTTTTTGAAATTCCATTCGAACGGCACGGGCCTCGCGGCCGAATCGGCATTCTGCCTCTGTGCCGATGCCGGGCAGACGCTTATCATGCTCCAACAGGCGAGCATGGACGACAATAAGTAGACGTTTTTCATTTCCAGCGTTTTAATCGCTGCAAAATTAGACCGGTTCGCATGGGCCGGCAATCCCCATTATTCAGTAAAAAACCGGGATCGGATACCTATAGTTCGGGATTTCATATTGATTTTCAGCCGTTGACCGGTCCGGCGAGGAGTTTTTCCGGGCGGAGGCCCAGATTCGGGCAGCCTCGTCGCGGGGATGCGAAGGCTCGCTTTCCGTTCGACAGGAAAGTCCGGACCGTTCCGGGGCGCTTTCGGGCCGCCGGGAAAGCGGTTTCCGAAACGACGGGCTGCTGTCGGGCTCTTGAACTCGCGGCTTATCGTCTTGCCGGAGAAATCGGACGCGCCTTTCGTATTCGGAGGATTCGCCGGCCGGGTCGCAGTCGTCGTTGCCTGCCGCGCGGAGAACCGGCCGGAACGATGAATCTCGACTTGTCTCCGGACCCTTTGACGATAGTCCGTCCCGGGCGGCGATAGCCGCTCTTCGCAGGCGAGCCGAGAGGACAGAACTCATCCGAGATGCCGCTTCCGGTTCCGTATCGCGCTGTTTTTAGGTCCGTTCGACTCCGAATGGCTCAATTATTGCTCCCAGACGGATTCCGGCCCGGCCGCTCGCGTTCCGTGCCGGGAAATCGCGGCCGTCTTCGGGGATGGCCCGGCCGGACCGTAAATGACAATAACCGTTTGAAATGTTGAAGTACATCGTATGTTGCGGCATGGCTCTCTGGCTCGTTCACGGGGCGGCGCGCGGTCGGGGCGGGGAGATCGAGCTGAGTCTCGGACAGTCCGTGGAAAGGCTCCGCGAGAAGAACCTGAGCCTGCAGATCGCCGACCGGGCGATCGATTGGGCCCGGGGAGAGCACCGGCGCGTGAGCTCTTTCTGGTACCCTTCCGTCAGCGTGACGGGAGCCTATCTGCACATGGCCAACCGGATCGAGGTCGAGCAGCCGTTGAGCCGGTTCACCGATCCGGCCAAGGATTTCATCCACTCGATCCTGCCCGACGACCAAATCATTTCGGGCCTTCTGGACCATATCGGCACCTATACCCTTCGCTTCCCGCTGGCTCCGCAAGATGTGGCGACGATCGACGCGAACGTGACCTGGCCGGTGTTCGCCGGGGGAAAACGAATCTATGCCGGCCGGATCGGCCGGACGATGGTCGAGGTCGCCGAGGTGAACCGGGCTCAGGTCGGGGCCCGAATGCAGACGCTGCTCGTCGAGAGCTATTTCGGGTTGCGGCTGGGCATGAGCGTGGTTGAGGTCCGGGAGCAGACGTTGCGCGCGCTCGAGCGACATTACCGCGACGCGTTGAAGCTCGAGGCGAGCGGCATGATCAACAAAGCCGACCGGCTGTTCGTCGAGGTGAGCATGGACGAGGCCCGGCGCGCGCTCGAGACGGCCCGCAAGGACCTCGATGTCGCGCAGAGCGCTTTGAAGGCGCTGATTCGGATCGACTCGGCGGTCGACGTGCGGCCCGTCTCCCCGCTTTTCATCAACGATACGCTGCCGTCTCCGGAACGGTTCAAGGCTCTGGCCCGAGACAACAGCTATGCGCTGAACCAACTCGGGCTTCAGAGCGACGCGGCCGAGAACGAACTCCGCATGAGCCGCACGGGCTACGCTCCCGAAATCGCGCTCTTCGGCAAGCATACGCTTTATTCGCACGGCATCCGGAAAAACCTGCTTCCGCGCACGGTCGTCGGTGCCGGATTCACATGGACGCTGTTCGACGGCCTGGCCCGGGAGAAAAAGATAGCTCAGGCGAAGATCGCCCGGCAGACGCTCGGGCTGAGCAGCAGTCAGGCCGAAGACGACATCGACGTGGGAGTGGACAAGCTCTGCGCGCAGATAAGCAACGCGCTGAGCAGCGTGGCGGCCCTCGGCACGACGATCGATCTGAGCAGGGAGCTGGTGCGCATGCGCCGCAAGGCTTTCGCCGAGGGGATGGCTACGTCGACCGAGGTCGTCGATGCCGAGGTGATGCTCTCCAAGGCACGGATCGCCGTGTTGCTGGCCTATTACGAATACGACGTGGCGCTGGCCAATCTGCTGTCGCTTTGCGGCGCGCCCGAGCGCTTCGAGCGTTACAGCCTCTGCGGACGGACCGAGTCGCATCTTTTCGGTCCTGACGGCCTGTACGGCGAGAACGGAAACGATTAAACGAATCGAGCGATTATGGATAAGACGAAAAAATACCTGGCCTTTTCGTTCGTCATGGTGCTGGTAGCCGTGACGATCGTTTCGGTGATCGGGATGATTCTGCTGGACCGCAAACCGGTCGTATTGCAGGGACAGATCGAGGCGACCGAAATACGGATCTCCGGCAAATTGCCCGGACGGATCGACCGTTTTCTGGTTGAGGAAGGAGAGCGCGTGGCTGCGGGCGACACGCTGGTGGTGATCAACAGCCCCGAGGCGCTGGCCAAGTACGAGCAGGTGCAGGCGCTTGAGGACGTGGCCGTTTACCAAAACCAGAAGATCGACGACGGAACGCGTCGGCAGATCGTCGAGTCGATGAAGCAGCTATGGGTCAAGGCCAAGGCCGACCTGAAGCTGGCCCGGACGACCCGCGAACGGATCGAGTCGCTTTACCGCGACAGCGTCGTCACGTCGCAGCGCCGCGACGAGGCGGAAGCGCTTTATCAGAATGCGTTGGCCGGCGAGCGGGCTGCCTACGAGCAGTACCGAATGGCTCTGGACGGGGCCCGGAAACAAGACCGCGAGAGCGCCCGCTCGATGGTCGACGTGGCTCGCGGAGCCGTGGGCGAGGTGACGGCCCTGCTGCAGGACGCGCGGCTTA
>OGRE01003293.1_pt1 | contig 9916 bp, 9 predicted proteins | sample 1553421 | NCBI WGS metagenome assembly OGRE01 (sample SAMEA2580076, study PRJEB22360) | human gut metagenome | biome: human gut; feature: human-associated habitat; material: faeces | place: Denmark | collected 2008/2010 | reverse complement strand
ACCGAAACCGCCTCCGCCTCCGAAACTACCTCCGCCGAAGCCTCCAATAAATGGACCACCTCCGCCACCTCCCCGGTGGTGGTAATCATTATCATAACTTTGTTGGCGGCGTATGATGGTATGTCCGCAGTTTCTACATGTATAGGTAACATCCTCGGTTTTCACCCCGTTAATTCGGGATACGACAGCACTTCCGCTTCTCTGTAATTGATGTTTACCACAATTCGGACAACGGCTTTGTTTGCGTGCCGAAAAGAAAGCAAGACCTCCGCCAATAGCAATAAAACAAAGAATGGCAAGAACAAAATCAAAAGAACCACCGCTGTTCGAATCGGAGAGAGCATCATTTTCCATAGAACCGTCAAGCCGCTGACAAGTCGCTTTTAGGCCGGCCACCATTCCGGCATCCCAATTTCCGTCTTTCAGGTAAGGAATCATATATCTGGTTTGAATCCTTTTACAGATCGCATCGGGGAGCACTCCTTCCAAACCATAACCGGTATAAAACTGGATACAACGTTGATCTGTAACCAACAAAATAACCAATCCGTTATTTTTATCTTTCTTCCCTACACCCCATTTATTAAGTAACTGATGGCAGAAGTTGAAACAATCTTCTTCTCCGATTGATGGAACTACGGCAACCACCGTTTCAATTCCTGTTTGTTGTTCCAAGGCATAAAGCATGGAGTCTATACTGTCACAAGCTGCCTGTGAAAGTATGCCGGCCGGGTTGCAAACATATTGCATTTTGTTTTGCAGGTGAACTTTTGGGAGGTTGTCCACCGTGTATACTTTCTCTTGAGCTTGTAGTGGGAACAGAAGAAAAGTAGCTAGTATAAAAGTCAATATTGATTTCATAACGATTATTTTACGTTTGCAAATATAGAAACTTTTTCTGTTATGAATCTAAAACTCCTTGTTATAATAGGTTTAATGAATGTATCGCCCGACGAATGCACGGACTCGGTCGGTGTATTCCTGTTTATTCTCTTTGTATGAAACTGCATGAGCCGCTCCTGGAACAATCCATAGTTCTTTGGGTCCCGGTTTGGCTTCGTAGAGCGAATATACCATCCAGGTAGGCACATACGTGTCTTTATCCCCGTGAATAAACAGCATCGGAAGCTGTGATTTGGCTACTTGTTTCAGTGAGGAAGCCTCTTTAAAATTCCATCCATATTTCTTCTCGCAAAGCCAGCTTGTGGTATACATGAGTGGAAAAGGGGGAAGGTGGAAACTAGCTTTAAGCTCATGTGAGAATTCGTCCCATACACTGGTGTAGCCGCAATCTTCCACAAAGCATTTAACAAATGGTTTCTGTTCCTCACCGGACACCATCATGGTGGTCGCACCTCCCATTGAAATGCCGTGTACAACCATTTGTGTACTATCTCCGAAAATCTCATTGGCAATGTTCATCCATTGCAATACGTCCCAACGGTCTTTCCATCCCATCTGGATGGCTGGGCCTTCACTTTCTCCCTGATGTTGCAGGTCGGGAAGTAATATGTTATATCCTAAATCTCGATTATACAGATAACCAATCATAAACATACGGATAGCATTATCTGTATGTCCATGCACAATGACTGCTGTCTTACTGGTGGGTTGGGGAGCAGCAACATAATACGCATGAAGTTGTATTCCGTGCGGATTGATGATGAATGTATCTTTCAGTGCATCCACTTGTTTCAGGCTGTCCACCCATGGACGTAGGAAAGGGTAGTTTCTATACATGAAGGGATAAGAGTCAGCATCTTTAGACAAAATCTTGGCATTCGGAGTCAATGAAAAGTTTAACATATAAAAACTTCCTCCGATGGTGCAGCCGGTCAATGCCAGCATGATAATAATGATGCTATATACAACTTTTCTCCTCATAAAAACTCTCTCTAATCCTTATTTATGCCATATCTCCCATGCAGCAAATGCCTGGAGCAGCAGCATTTCCAGACCGTTTTTAACAACAGCCCCTTGTGCTTCTCCTTTTTTCATGAACAGCGTAACATTCGGATTATATAACAAATCGTAGAGCAAATGGTTTGGAGTCAGTAGCTCATAAGGAATATTAGGGCAGAAATCTACCTTAGGAAACATACCTACGGGAGTACAGTTGACGATGATTGTATATTCTGCCATAATTTTGGGAGTCAGTTCCTCATAAGTCAGCATATCATCGGCTTTGTGGGTACGTGATACGAATATACTTTCAATACCCAGGTTTTTCAGCCCGTGGTAGACGGCTTTGGAAGCTCCGCCGGTACCCAGAATCAATGCTTTTTGGTGATGAGGCTGCAATAAAGGTTGAATGGATTGAGTAAATCCGATGATGTCGGAGTTGTAGCCAACCAGTTTGACTTTTCCTTTCTGCTGGCGGATGATTTTAATGACATTCACAGCACCTATCTTTGCGGTATCACGGTCGAGTTCATCCAAAAAAGGAATCACTTGTTCTTTGTAGGGGATAGTCACATTAAGCCCGCATAAATTGGGATTCTCTTCGATAACTTCCATGAAGTTATTAATGCTGGGAATTTCAAAATTCACATACTCTGCATTGATACCTTCGGATTTGAATTTCTCATTAAAGTATCCGATAGAAAAAGAATGTCGCAGAGGGTAGCCGATTAAACCATATTTTTCCATAATCATTTATTGCTTAGTTGGGTTATTGGGTTTACTTTTTAGAAGACGTACTATTTCTTTTACTTTACCGTCAGGGTATTTGTCTTTATAGTATTCCGTCAAATCTTCGTATATCCAGAAATTATAAGGGCGGCCGATAAAGATATTGAAAGTGTTAGATGACTTCTCGCCGTCAATGCCTAATTTCAATTTTATATGGTTGTATATTTGGTCGTCAGGAGGAATAAGTCTGCAAGTTTTGGCTATTTCAGTCGTTATTCCATACATACCGTGAGCTTCTGCTTCTTCAATTGCGAATTCTTTTTCTGTTATAGAAAGGCCATCAGAGTTGAGTAATGTATATGTACCAGAGTTCTTTTTCTGAATAGATATACTGTATAATTCTCTATTGGTATAGGGAGATTTACTCTCTAAATCGGCTTTTATTTTTTCTTTAATTTCGTCCGTTTCTACATCTATGCCATATTCTACGGCAACGATATCGAATTTCTGTTCAGATTGAGAGGGAGTTCTGGTAATTACTAAACCTTGTTTCTGGTCAATTTCTTGTCCGTTCAGGCAGAATTTCCGATCGAATACGGGTTCTTTCTTTGATTTCCAGGTCAGTTTACTGGAAAAAGTGATGACAGATGGTTCTTTTCCGTCATTCCAGTCTATTTCTACTTTCTCATTATCGAATGTATGATCGCCATTGAATTCTCCGAAAGTCAGATAATATTTTCCGTCTTTGCTTACTCCTGTTTGCAGACCTGTGAAATAGGCCATATAAGCTCTGGTGCGTTCGTTTAGCGGAGCATCTTTTTCGTAAGTCTCCCCTTTGTAGATCGCTTTTATTCCTTGATTGGCAATAGAGCCTTTGGTGAGTGGATTCAGTAAGTCATTGCCTTGAGCATCCTGTACTGAAATGTAAAGAACTATGGGAGCAAAATCCCATATTAGGTCATCTCCTCCATTGTTTGCCGGATCACAAGAGGTGAAATTGATACAACAAAAAATGCAGAGTAGAAATAGTCCAATTGATTTTGTTGTTTTCATAAGGTTACATTATTAGGTTATTTGGTTGCGGTATAAAGAGTGCAGATACCAAAGGTCAGCCGTTTGAAGTTGACTTCGCTAAAACCGGCTCGGGCGATGACTCCTTTCATGACTTCCCCTTGAGGAAATACTTTGATGGTGTCCGGCAGATAGCGGTAGGCACTGTTATCTTTGGATAGAAGCTTACCCAATAATGGAATGACGACTTTAGAGTAGATGGAAAACAGTTGTTTCATCGGGAAGCGGTCCGGAGTGGTAAGTTCCAGAATTACAAGATGACCGCCCGGTTTCAGTACGCGGCACATCTCGGAGAGCCCTTTGTCGAGATCTTCGAAATTGCGGATACCGAAAGCTACAGTAATAGCGTCAAAATCATTGTCGGCAAAAGAGAGTGAAGTGCAGTCCTCCCGGGCAAAAGATATTTTATCCGACAGTCCTTCCTTTTTTACTTTTTCACGTCCCACATTCATCATGCCTTCCGAGATGTCCGTGCCGATTAGTTCGGCAGGTTGCAGTTTGCGGCAGGCGAGGATGGCAAAATCCCCTGTACCGGTCGCTACATCCATCATTCGCTGCGGTTGAAAAGGGTGTAACCAGGCAATAGCTTTTTTGCGCCAGCTGCGGTCGATACCTAAAGATAAGGTATGGTTCAGCTTGTCGTAGGCATGTGCGATGTTGTCGAACATACGTTCCACTTGCTCGGTCTTTTTTCCTTCTTCGTCGTAAGGCTTGATATGTTGTTGCGGGTAATCCATTTTTTAGTTGATAGTTGATAAATGATAGTTGATAGTTGAAGAAGATAGTTGATAAATGATAGTTGGAAGATGACAGAGTTAATAGTTATATGCGATAAGCTGCATATTAACTATCATTTATCATCTATCAACTATCATTTATTATCTGTCATTTATCGCTTATCAGCTGTTCAAAAAAGTTTCGACGTTTTTGAATATACGTTCAGCGATATTGCTAGTATCTTCTTTCACGAATTTCTCACCGGTGATGTTTTCGAACAATTCGATGTAGCGGTCACTGATACTTTGTACGATAGCCGGAGTCATTTCCGGTACTTTCTGACCGTCTTTGCCTTGGAAGCCGTTTTCCATCAACCATTCGCGAACGAATTCTTTAGAAAGTTGTTTCTGCGGTTCGCCTTTTTCGAAACGTTCCTGATAACCTTCAGAGTAGAAATAGCGGCTTGAATCCGGAGTGTGGATTTCGTCCATCAGGTAGATAGTGCCATTGTGCTTACCGAATTCGTATTTTGTATCTACGAGGATCAGTCCGCGCTCTGCTGCGATTTCAGTACCGCGTTTGAAAAGGGCTAATGTATATTTTTCGAGAATTTCATACTCTTCCGGAGTAGCCAGTCCTTGTTTTAGGATTTCTTCTTTAGAGATGTCTTCGTCGTGCAATCCCATTTCAGCTTTCGTAGTCGGAGTTACGATGGGTTCCGGGAATTTCTGGTTTTCGCGCATTCCGTCCGGCAACTTCACGCCACAAATTTCACGTACACCGCTTTTGTAAGTACGCCATGCGCTACCACACAGGTAACCGCGTACAATCATTTCTACCGGAAAACCTTCACACAATACACCTACCGTTACCATTGGGTCCGGAGTAGCCATTTTCCAGTTCGGACAGATGTCAGTAGTGGCATCGAGGAATTTAGCTGCAATCTGGTTCAGCATTTGTCCTTTGTAAGGAATACCTTCAGGCAGTACTACGTCAAAAGCCGAAATACGGTCGGTTGCTACCATGACGAGTTTTTCGCCGTTGATGTTGTACACATCGCGCACTTTTCCGTGGTACACGCTTTTCTGTCCCGGAAAGTTGAAATCTGTTTTTGTTAATGCTTTCATTGTTTTATCTATAATTACAAATTACAAGTTCCAATTTATAAGTTGCAATAGGCTTCCGGATTTTGAGTCTATCAGTCTTTTGCTAGTTTCACCGGGCGTTCGCCGTTGATGACGAGTTGCTCGTTTTTCCGTTTCTCCCGTTCGGCTTTCGCTTCCTTGTCGAATTTCTCGTAAGCGTCTACGATGCGTTCCACTAACTTATGGCGCACAATATCTTTCTTGTTCAGCTCAACGAAACTGATGCCTTTTACCCCTTTCAGGATACGGAGTGCCTGTACCAATCCCGATGTTTGTGAGGCGGGAAGGTCGATCTGCGTCATATCTCCCGTCACAATCATTTTGGTATTCATCCCCATGCGGGTAAGGAACATTTTGATTTGTTGTGCAGTGGTATTTTGCGCTTCATCCAGGATCACGACTGCGTCATTCAGCGTGCGTCCGCGCATAAAGGCTAACGGAGCAATCTGTATAATGTTCAGCTCCATGTATTCCTTTAACTTGGCGGCGGGTATCATATCCTGCAAGGCATCGTACAACGGTTGCAGATACGGGTCTATCTTATCTTTCATGTCACCGGGCAGGAAACCGAGTTTTTCGCCGGCTTCTACGGCGGGGCGGCTGAGGATGATTTTCTTGATTTCCTTATTCTTCAGTGCGCGTACGGCAAGGGCAATGGCGGTATATGTCTTTCCCGAACCGGCCGGGCCGATAGCGAATACCATATCATTCTTGGCGAAGCCTTCCACCAGTTTCAGTTGGTTCTCGCTCCGGGGAATGATCGGCTTTCCGGTGACGCTGAACACAATTACGTTTCCGTTCTGTTCTGCTTGCGGGGCATTCCCTTTGATGATGTCGATGATAACTTCTTCTTTTAGTGAATTATATTCGGCGCAGTATTTCTCCAGTTTGGTGATATTTTCTTCGAAGGCACACATTTCTTCCTCATCGCCCAGCACTTTGATGACATTGCCGCGTGCAACGATACGTAGCTTCGGATATAAAGCTTTTATTAACTGTATGTTAGCGTTGTTTACGCCATAAAAAATAACCGGATCAATATCCTCAAGGACAATCAGTTTCTCTATCATTCAATCGTATTAAAGAAAAATTTCTGCAAATTTAATGAAACGTTTTGGATTCTCTGATTGTTTGGGGATGAATTTTATTGCAATTTATACTCATCTTTTCTTTACCGGGCAGTAATATGGAAACAACCCTGTTTCAGCTCATACTTGATGTAGCATTTTTCGGCTTGTCGCAAATCTCTCAGAACTTCGGACAGAACAAGTTTCAGGGTATCGGAGCCGACATCCTGTAAGGGTCTTCCATCCTCGTCCTCCACCTTCTTGAACCGTTTCCAGCTAACATCGAAAGTAGCTCCGAAGCAATGCGCTGAGTTGGCGGAAGCGTTCCCGTTTCTGCGACGCAGACGTTTCACGTCGCTTTGGGTACGCAATACGGAAGTGACAATCACCTGATTGGGATTTAATCCTTTGGCAGCAAGTGAATCGAGAAAGTTAGAACCGATAGTGTCGAGTAGCGCACTTGCACGAGGGACGAGGTAGGGGATGGAATGGGTCAGCGAATCTACCACATAGAACTCATTATCAGTGATATGTGTCAACTTTTCTTTCATGCTTTCTGCTTCTTCCCGGTCCTCCAACGGACGGATACCAACAGTTTTTGCTACTTCCAGATGTTTGTCATTCAAATCGGGGAAAGAGCGTTTGTAGCTGACAACGCCACGAATATTGCGTGGTTCGTTTAGTTTGAGCGACATATCTTTCTTTTTGCAACCGGAAGTAAGCGTAAGCCCTGTAATTAGTAGGAAGATCGGTAAAATACGAAGTTTATGTATGGCCATTTTGTATTTTTTGCTTGCAAATATACACTATTTTGTTCTAGTTTACCAAATGGATTCTATTTGATTTTTTCGTTCCTCTACTATAAAGTTGAAAAGTATGAAGGTATCTGCAACTATTTTGTTGCAGATACCTTCATACTTTTCAAACTTATGGTAGAGAAGTTATGGTTGTTTCCTCTCTCTTTTAGTAGAGATTAGGGATTATTTCTTCTTTTCCTCTTTTTTCTCCTCAGTTTTTTCTTCCGTTTTGTTTTCCGGATGAATAATTCCCTTTACAGTTTCACCGATAGGCAGTTTATCCAATACACCGAGACTAGGCGCAACCGTTTTCACTAATGTATTCAGGAAGTTGCTTGTACTCCCGTTTCCTCCATCGAATACAGTGATGTTTCCTAAGTTCATGTGTTCGAATGCCTTCACCTGTTCGCCGGCAATTTCCTTCCACTGGTCTACCATCTTGTATTGGATAGCGATAGCCGGATTTGATTCGGCTGCTCTTACCATTGCTTCGAAACCTTCTGCTTCGGCGAGCAATGACTTTTTCTTACCTTCCGCTTCTGCTTCCAATTTTAACTGGATCGCTCTGGCTTCCGCTTCCGCCTGTGCCAGAGTCGCTTTTGCGCGGGCCTCTGCTTCGCGGGTAATCTTCTCTGCGATAGCATTCGCCTGCAGGATAGCTTCTTGCCGGGCAATTTCGGCAGGAACAATTTTTTCTGCTTTCAGTGAAGATTCCACTTTTTTGGCTTTCGCTTCTTCCACTTCTTTCTGAGCAATTTCGCGGGCAGCTTGTACGGCAGCTTCCGATCTGGCAGCAGCTTCACCGGCTTGTTTGTCGGCGTTGGCTTGTGTCACGGCTAGTTCGGAGTTTGAGAGAGCGACTTCCTTTTGTGCTTCATTTCGTCCGATAGCAGCCTTCTTACCGGCTTCCGCTTGTTTGATTTCCATGTCGGAGTTCAGTTCGGCGATGCGGCTTTCCTTTTCGGTATTTGCCTGTTCGATGCGGATGTTTTTCTCCGCTTCGGCTTTGGCAACCTGCGCTTCTTTCTCTGCGTTGGCAATCGCTACTTGGGAAATTCTGTCCTTGTCTGCATTGGCAACAGATATCTCCTGCAATTTCTTGGTTTCTGCAATGGCGATATCCTGGTCTTTGCGGGTTTCTGCAACCTTCGTTTCACGTTCCTTGATTTGAGTCGCGATTTTGATAGCACCGAGTTTTTCCTGTTCTTCGATATTAGCTTGTGCTTCGTTCTGGGCCTTGCTCTCGGCTTCCTTACCCAGGTTCACGATGTAGTTGGCAGCATCGCGGATATCACTGATGTTGATATTCATCAGATACAAACCGAATTTGCGGAGTTCCGTGTCGATATTGTCTTTTACCTTAGAAAGGAATTTATCGCGGTCGGAGTTCAGTTCTTCGATTGTCATGTCGGCTATGACCAGACGCATCTGACCGTAAACGACATCTGTAATCAGATTCTGTTTGTCGTCCATGGTCAATCCCAGCATACGTTCGGCGGCGTTTTGCATGACTTCGGCATCGGTGCTGATAGCAACAGTGATTGTAGTCGGAACATCTACACGGATATTTTGTGCGGAAAGTGCGCCTGTCAGTTTGCAGTCGATCTGCATCGGCTTCATTGACAGAAATTCGTAGCCTTGGATAATCGGCCAGACGAATGCGGCACCACCGTGGTATAATTTAGCAGATTTCTTTTCTCCTCCCGTCTTACCATATACAACGAGGACTTCGTCACTCTTACATTTGCGGTAGCGTGAAAGGATACCGATGAAAGTGAGCAGGATAACCGCTACTAATATAGCGGCCATGATTAGCATTTCTTGTGTCATAAATTTGTGTATTTAGAATAATTATTGAATATACAATGTTCCGTCCTGATATCTGGTGATAACGGTACGGTCTCCGGTTTGATAAGCTTTTCCCGATTCGGAGATGACGTCTACTTCGCGCATTGCTCCGTCACGGTTGGTTTGTACGGTGTATTTGTTGTCGCTTTGTTTGAAATAGATGGTACATTCACGTCCCACAAGCTGGTCTGTCTGTTCCGTGCGGTTGACTTGTTGCAGTTGGTAGGCTTTCTTATACAGAAACCAGACGGCAAAAACAAAGAATAACCCTACCAGAATACCGACAACGTAACTTTGGATTTCCGTGTTTCCCGCCAGATACATATACCAGCCGAATCCGATTCCGAAGTGGGTAAGTCCTTTAAAGGAAACCACACTGCTGATGTCGGTATCTACGTCTACATCTGCATCCAGATCTCCGAAAAAGATAGATAATACGAATTGGATGAGAAAGATTCCCGTTGTGACAAGAGCGATGATGAGAAAAAAGGTATGGCTCATAGTAATTCTGTATTAATATAAAGTCTCTAGTTATAATACCTCAAATATACGGGTTTATGGGAGATAAACAAAGATAATTCATAAAAAAAATCCCCACCCACTCAGCGCTACTTTCACAAGCTGCCTCTGAGTGGACTGA
>OGRE01003289.1_pt1 | contig 9937 bp, 8 predicted proteins | sample 1553421 | NCBI WGS metagenome assembly OGRE01 (sample SAMEA2580076, study PRJEB22360) | human gut metagenome | biome: human gut; feature: human-associated habitat; material: faeces | place: Denmark | collected 2008/2010 | reverse complement strand
TTCTGCAGCATGGCTGGGAGCACCGATACCGGCATCTACGACTACCGGAATATTGCTTTGTTCGATGATGATACGTAAAAATTCACGGGTTTGTAACCCCTGATTCGTACCGATAGGTGCTCCTAAAGGCATCACCGTTGCGGCTCCGGCATCTTCCAGACGTTTACACAATACCGGGTCGGCCTGACAGTAAGGAAGTACAATAACCCCCAGCTTAGCCAGTTCTTCGGTGGCTTTCAGGGTTTCTACCGGATCGGGCAGCAGATAGCGGGGATCGGGATGAATTTCCAGTTTCAGCCAGTTGGTACCGAAAGCTTCCCGGGATAATTGAGCGGCAAAAATGGCTTCCTTGGCATCCCGTACGCCGGAGGTGTTGGGTAATAATTGTACACCTGAATGTGCTTTAACATATCGTCGTTCTTATCTTCCATCCGGATCCGTTTCATGGCTACGGTAACCAATTGACTTTCAGAAGCGATTATCGCTTCTTCCATCACTTGATTGGAAGAGAATTTTCCGGTTCCGGTGAATAAGCGGGAAGTAAAGGTTTTATCTGCAATTTTGAGTGTTTCCATGGTTTATGAATTTAATAAATTTAATATTTTTATTGTTTGCCTTTTTAGGTCAGGACTATTTTTGATCAGGCCCGATAAAGCGATTCCCTGAATACCTGTTTGCATTAGCGGCGGAATATCGGTTTCCGTTATTCCGCCGATAGCGAAGACCGGAATCGAAATCTTATTTTCCTGCATTCGGCCCAATAGAAACCGGTAACCTTCCAATCCGAGGACCGGACTGAGTTTCTCTTTCGTTGTGGTAAAAGCATAAGGCCCCAGACCGATATAGTCGACCTGCTGTTTTTGCCGGAGCAGGATGTCATCCCAGGTGTTACAAGTGGCACCGACGATCTTACCGGGGCCCAGTATCCGCCTGGCTTCCCATGGATCCATATCCTCTTTGCCCAGGTGCACACCGTCGGCTTCCAGTAAACGGGCGACGTCGACCCGATCGTTGATAATAAAGAGTGCCCGGTGACGCCGGCAAATCTCTTTTACCTTTCTCCCTTCACAGAGCATTTCGGCGAGGGAGGCTCCTTTCATACGGAGTTGAATCCAGCGCATTCCTCCCTGACAGACCGCTTCAACCTGCTCGCAGAGGGTCATCCCTTCTTTGGGAGCGGTGATATACTGCAAAGACAATTCACCGAGCCAGGGCTTTGAGTCGGGAGTATATTTTCCAATGCAATGATAACCTAACAGGCTGTTGTTGCTTTCGATAAAGCGGGATACATAGAGCTGTGCTTTATTACAGGAAGTAGCTAGGGCATCTCCTTGAGCCAGGGCTGACAGGAGGGCTGACGATAGGGTACAACCGGTTCCGTGTTTGGTGTACCGACTACGGGGAACCGAGAAATTAGTCGTCCGGTCGGGTTGGAATAAGACGTCGGTAGCATCCACTCCAGCGTTGTGTCCTCCTTTCCAGAGGATATTCAGGTGGTGATCCCGACAGACGATTTGTAACCGATCGGGAGTGATTCCTTCTCCGAATAATCGGTAAAGTTCGTCCGTATTCGGGGTGATAAGATAAACACGGTCAAGGATGCGTTTTAGTCTTTCCTGATCTTCGGGGGTATACCGGTGAAATGAAAAACCGGCACTGGCTTTCAGGATAGGGTCCCAGATTATTTTGAGTCGTTTGTCCTGATCGAGCAAATAATCCAATAACCGGTCCAGGATTTCGAAACTTTCGATCAGTCCGATTTTCAGAAATTCGACATTGTACTTTTGCAATAATAAGTCACATTGTTTTTTGATATCCTCCCAGGCGGTCCAATGTACTCCGGTAAAAGTGTCTTCATTTTGAAAAGTCAGAGCCGAACAAACGCCCAATCCATAACTTCCCGTGGCTTCGAAAGTTTTCAAATCGGCACCGATTCCTGCACCCGAGGAGGGATCGAACCCTGCGATACTGAGTACGAATGGAGTTTTCAGGCGGATGTATCTTTCGATAGCTTCATCGGGATTATTCCAAAGGTACCCTAAAACGGCGATTCCTTCGAAACCGGCTCGGCGGCATAAGCCGGTTTTATCAGGCTCGAGGCCTCCCAAGGCGATCACAGGACAATCGATGTCCGATAAGTCCGGTAATTGCCCGAATCGGCTCCGGTATCCCGTTTTGGAGATACTATCGAAAATAGGACTCAGAAAACAATAGGCAGGACGGAAAGGAAGTTGCCGGATTTCATCCACACGGTGACAAGAGATACTCACGGCATATTGCTGAATATAGTAGATATATTCATTCGCTTGTGGATACTTTAAATGTATTCCGTGCAACCGATATTTTTTCACTAATTCATAATGCTCGTGAAGTACGATCCTGTTCCGGTAGACAGGGAAAATCTGCCGGATAAATCTTTCATACACTTCGGCTGAAGCACCCGGTTTTCTTAAATGCAGGTACTTCAGGCCGTGTGTAAAGAGATGATTACAAATGGCTGCTTCGTCTTTGACCGGAGTGGGTGAAGTAATGACGATTATTTTCATAAATAACTGTTTCGCGGCTCGAGACCTTTATTATTTATTTTCCTGGCTGGTTTTTTCCCTTAGTTTTTTACTGGCCCGCATGGAGCAGAAATGTTCACCGCACATGGAACAGAAATGTGCCTCCTTGTGGCCTTCGTCCGGTAGGGTTTCATCGTGGAATTTTATCGCTTTTTCCGAATCGAGTGCCAGGTGAAACTGATCTTTCCAGCGGAATTCGAAGCGGGCTTTACTCATGGCATAATCCCGGAAATAAGCGGCCGGATGGCCTTTAGCTAAATCGGCTGCATGGGCTGCCAGTTTGAACGTGATCACTCCTTCTTTAACATCGTCACGGTTCGGTAAGCCGAGATGTTCTTTTTGAGTAACATAACACAACATAGCGGTACCGAACCAGCCGATCATCGCTCCGCCGATAGCTGAAGTGATGTGATCGTAACCGGGAGCGATATCGGTTACCAGCGGTCCCAGGGTATAGAAGGGAGCTTCCCGGCAGTATTTCAATTGCAGGTCCATATTTTCCTTGATCTTTTGCATGGGTACATGTCCCGGACCTTCGATGATCGCCTGTACATTGTATTTCCAGGCAGTTTGGCAGAGTTCGCCCAGTGTCTTCAATTCTTCGATCTGAGCCGTGTCGTTGGCATCGGCGATACAACCGGGACGCAGGCCGTCTCCCAAGGAAATACCGACATCATATTTAGCCAGAATCTGGCAGATCTCTTCGAAATGTTCGTAAATGAAGCTTTCCTGTTTGTGGGTCGTACACCAATGTGCCATGATCGAACCTCCCCGGGAAACAATGCCGGTAAGGCGTTTCAAGGTCAGAGGCACATGTTTCCAACGCAAGCCGGCGTGAATGGTAAAATAGTCTACTCCTTGTTCGGCTTGTTCGATCAGGGTATCCCGGAAAATCTCCCAATTGAGTTTTTCAACATTCCCGCCGACTTTCTCCAGGGTCTGGTATAAAGGAACCGTACCTACGGGTACCGGTGAATTGCGGATAATCCATTCCCTGGTTTCGTGTATATTCTTTCCGGTTGACAGGTCCATGATCGTATCGGCTCCCCAGCGGAATGCCCATACTGCTTTTTCGACTTCCTCGGCAATCGAAGAAGTTACCGGCGAATTACCGATATTGGCATTGATTTTTACCAGAAAGTTCCGGCCGATAATCATCGGCTCGCATTCCGGATGATTGATGTTGGCCGGAATAATGGCCCTGCCGGCAGCCACTTCCTGCCGGACAAATTCGGGAGTGATATAATCGGGAATATGAGCACCGAACGATTCGCCTTTTTCTTTTTTATATTTTTCCCGGATTCGGTCTGCCAATTGATTTTCCCGGATAGCGATATACTCCATTTCCGGGGTAATGATTCCCTGACGGGCATAGTATAATTGGGATACCTGAGCCCCTTCGCGGGCGATTCGCGGATGGGTATTTACATGTTCGAAGCGAAGAGAATCCAGACTTTTGTCTTCCTGCCTCATTCTGCCGTATTCCGAACTGAGTCCCTCTAATTTAACGGTATCCTGGCGTTCCTCGATCCAGTTTTCTCTCAGTTTAGGAAGACCTTTTTGCAGATCGACAGTATAATTCGTATCTGTATAAGGACCGGAAGTATCGTATACGACGACATCTTCATTTTCAATCTTACTGCCATCCAGATCGACGGTAGGGGATAATTTGATTTTCCGCATCGGAACCCGGATATCCGACCGGGAGCCTGTTACGTAAATTTTTTCGGAACCCGGTAGTGGGCCTGAAGTGATTTCAAAATTTTCCATTATGATTAGATTCTGATTTTAATATACTGATTATTAATTAGGAAAGTCGGTTTATCCTCCCTGTACCGCTTTGATAATGAGTAGTTGCGAACCGTCCCGAACCAATGTCGTTTCCCATTGTGCTTTAGGTACGACCGTATTGTCCAAGGCAATGGCGATGTTTAGGGGAGAAATGTCTTGTTGGGTCAGTACCTGTAAAATAGTGCTGTTTTCGGGGCATTCCGTAGCTACGTCGTTGATAAAAATATGCATGATCTACTGTTTTAGGTTTAGCGGACCATCTGAAAGGGGGAATAATTTTAAAAAATGAAATTTTGCTCACTCTACCTACGCCGGCATTACCCGGATCAGGTTATTGGGTATAATCTCAGCCCGTAATATTAAGGCACCCCTTCTGAAAATCCGGTTCAAAGATAATAGAAAAAGAGATGGAAACAAACGTTTTAAATTTTTTATTATTTAGGATCAGATACGATTTAACCCAGACAACTCTGTAAATATCGTAGAATCTGCTTAATGTTTCCTGTTTTTAAGGAAATATGGATGCATTTGTTTCCTGAAATTTAGGAAACCATTTTTACCTTTGTTTTATAAAAAATCTCTTATTGCTATCTGACAACGTGAAATTCCGTTTGATGTGATTGAGCGGGATATAAAGCTACCGATCAACCGTAATAAGATCATTACGGTTCCGGGGGACGCCGTTGTGGCAAGTCCGCTTTAACGGAGATAGTAATTTACTTTTTATTCCATTGTAATATCAGAAATATCAGGCCGGGGACAAAAATAATAAGGGCGGTGATCTGAAGGGCGAAGGCCAGGGAAATCGAGTCATTCAACCAACCGATAAAAGGAGCCATCGTGGCGAAAATCAGGCGGATGATGAAATTCCGGATCGACAGGACGGTGGCACGCATCTCCGAGAAGGTCTGGCGATTGATATATCCTTTAAGAATAGGAGTGGCGAATCCGCGTACGATATAAAAGAGGAAGAATAAAAATAAACTGAAATAATTCAGGCAGAAAGAGACGGCCAGATAACCTCCGGCGATGAGTATCAGAATAAGGGTATATGTCCGGTTTTCTCCCAGCTTGCGGTTGAGTTTGTCCGAATATAAGGCAGCTATGCCTACAGTGAGGTTCAATACTGTCCACACGATACCGAAAAGCGCGGTCGGAAGTTCTATTTTCATCAATACCGGTTGTACGAACCAGGCCATAGTCAGGGTTGCCGCTCCGATAATGCCGGAGAACATAATGTCGTAGCAAAGGCTTTTATTCGTAAATAGCGAATATCGAATGATTTTCCAGATATTGGCTAAAGGATTGACAATTTTGGTTTTGACATTGAATTCCTGTAAAGTCAAAGCTGCCGGAATACCGATAAAGGCAATCAAAATCTGACAGTAGAAAGGCAGACGGAGCGAAAATGTGGCTAACAGTCCGCCGAAAATACCCGCGAAGGCTTCCGAAAAATTCCCGATCATCGTTACTTTACCTTCATATTTCAGGTATTCGTTTTCCCGGTCGTAATGAAGCATCGTGTCGTATAAAAGAGCCGAATCGGCGCCGGAAACCAAACTTTGGCCTATTCCCAGCAGGATCTCGGCAATAAAAAATGCATAGAAAGTAGAGGATAGCGAATAACAGATGTAGCCTCCGAAAGCGACGATACAACCCGTAATCAAACAATTTTTCCGTCCCCAGGCATCGGCCAGATAACCCGTCGGGATGTCGAGACTAACCAGAACAATCGAGTAGACACTTTTTAAAAGGAAGATATCCTTTAAGCCCAATCCATTTTCTTCGTAAAATAATACGATAATAGGCATAATCAAGGTAAACCACTTGGATACCTTAATCAAATAAAGGGCTGTAATATTTTGTTTTAGCAAGGCCACCTGCAGACTGGTAAATGCAATGACAAAGATAATAAAGATTCAGGATTAGCAGCTGGAGAAAAAAGTTTTTTAAAGAGAAAACAGGTTTGGTATGAAAATTGCACACATTATAATAAAATGTGCAGTAATCTTTTGGTTTTAAATTTTAATATGTATTTTTGTTTCAGATTACAACTAAATAACAGTTTGAACTATGAAAATTGAAAAGATCAGCGATATTTATGAGGTATTGAAAGGATATACCCGTAAAAAGCGTTTAGTGGTTGCTTTTGCTAATGATAGTCATTCTATAGAAGCTGTTTATATGGCAGTAAAGGCCGGATTGGTGGAAGGAATATTGGTAGGGGATACGGAGACTATCAAAGGAGTGTGTAAAGAAAACGGTTATGATGAATCGTGTTTTAAAATTGTCCATGAACCGAATGATGTCCGGGGAGCTGAAACGGCTGTCGAAATGATCCGAAACGGTGAAGCCGATGTTATCATGAAGGGATTGGTGAGTACCGATAAATATATGCGGGCGATCTTAAATAAGGAACGGGGATTGGTAGCGCCCAATGCAATTCTGTCGCATGTAACGGTGATGGAATGCTCGTCTTATCATAAATTATTGACTGTTAGTGATGTGGCTGTGATTCCTTGTCCTGATTTGAATCAGAAAATTTCTATGATCAAATATGTGACGATTACTGCGAGAGCTTTGGGAGTTGAAAAACCGAAAGTAGCGATGATCGCTCCGACGGAACAGGTCTTGCCTAAAGTGCAATCTACAGTCGATGCTGCCATCTTGTCGAAAATGGGAGAGCGGGGACAGATCCCAGGGTGCATAATCGAGGGGCCGATGGCTTTGGATGTAGCTGTCGATAAAGAAGCTGCCGAAATAAAGAAAATGCAGTCGGTAGTTGCCGGAGATGCGGATTGTTTGATTTTTCCCAATCTGGAATCCGGGAATGTATTTTATAAAACCAATACGAAATTAGGGCATTCTAAACAGGGAGCAGTACTGGTCGGAGCAAAAGTTCCGAGTGTATTGTCTTCGCGTGGAGATAGTGTTGAAACGAAATTGAATTCGATTGCTTTGGCTGCTATTTTGTCGGAATAATTTTTTTTGACACGTTCTCTGGCTTTGCAAGCCACAGGTGCGAGTTCTTCGGGAATTTTAATTATAAACCTCCGGTTTTGATTCATACTTATTGATCGAAGCCGGAGGTTTGTCGATTTATATTGGACTAATCACCCAAAGTCAAATTTTTGACTTTGGGGATCACTTCTTTTTATTAAAAATTCAAAAGAATTAGTTGAGTTGTCCGGATTCAGCTTTCTTGATCATGTCGGCATTCGCCGTGATATATATTTCTACTCTCCGGTTCTGTGCCCGTCCTTCGGCAGTGCTGTTATCGGCCACAGGCTGATCGAATGCAAGGCCTTCGGTCGTCAAACGGGAACGGCTGATTCCCTGGCCTACCAGAAAGTTAGCGACGGCATCTGCACGTTCTTTAGAAATGCGTTCGTTTACTGCACGGGTACCGGTATTGTCGGTATGACCGTAGATGGTCACGTCCGTATCCGGAGAATTTTTCAGGGAAGTGGCGAATTTCGTCAAGGCTTCTCTGGAAGCCGGACTAAGTTCGCTCTTATTGGTGGCGAAAAGGATACCATTGTCGAAGGTTACCTTTATGGCTTGCAGGTTATTGACATCCTGTACAGACTCGACTTTAGCGCCTTCGATCGCTTCCAGTTCTTTTTTTTGTTTGTCCATCCGGCGACCGATTAAAGCTCCGGTTCCTGAACCGACGGCAGCGCCTACTGCAGCACCGATGGCAGCTCCTTTACCCTTTCCGGCGAGAGCTCCGATTCCTGCACCTAAGGCAGCACCACTTCCGGCACCGATGGCAGCACCTTTACCTGTATTACTCCAGCTGGCACACCCTGTAAAAACACTGCCTGAGAAGATCAGACTTCCACCAAGCAATAACATAACAAAAAGATTTCTGATTTTCATGTGTTCTCAATTTAGAATCTTGGTTATTATACGTGCGAAATTAGAAACAATCTGTTAAAAATAAAATTGATTTCAGCTTGAATTTTATATTTTTGTCCGAATGAATTGAAACAGACCTATAAGGGGGAGTTTGTGGTAAGATAAAATTATAAGTTGAAACATGGCTGTATATTTTATTAGCGGGATCGATACAGATGCCGGAAAATCGATCGTTACGGGAGTAATAGCCCGGACGTTGTTACAAAAAGGAGTGCATGTGATCACTCAGAAGTTTATTCAGACCGGATGTGTCGGTATTTCGGAAGATATACTGAAACACCGGGAAATTATGGGGATTCCTCCTCAGGAAGTAGATAGAGACGGTACGACCTGTCCTTATGTCATGACTTACCCGTCTTCGCCTCATTTGGCAGCCGAGATCGACCGGGTAGAAATCGATGTAGAGCGGATTCATCGGTCTACAGAAAAATTAGCTGCCGCTTACGATGTCGTATTGCTCGAGGGGGCCGGTGGGTTGTATGTGCCTGTCAGCCGGCAGTATCTGACGATCGATTATATCCAGGAATATAAACATCCGTTGATATTGGTGTCGTCGTCAAAATTGGGCAGTATCAACCACACCCTGATGAGTCTTGAATTGTGTCGTCTACGCGGTATCGAGGTAGCTTACGTCGTTTATAACGACTTTCCCAACGACAGTGAGTGGATCAAGAATGACTCGATTACCATTATCCGGCAATATCTGGATGAATATTTTCCGGATTGTCGTCTCTTGGAATTGCCTGTAGTTGAGGGGGATAAGTGGCCTGAACTGGAATTGAAATAAATCGCATCGCTTCTACAGGGAAGGAATGAGTTGTCCTAGTCGAAAGAGGAACATATGCAAAAAGTAGAATTATTATCTCCGGCCAGGGATCTTGTTGTCGGTAAGGCCGCTATCGATAATGGGGCCGATGCGGTATATATCGGGGCACCTGCTTTCGGGGCCCGTAAAGCTGCAGCCAACAGTCTTGAAGATATCGGGACTTTGGTGAGGTATGCCCATCGTTTTTATTGCCGGGTATTCGTTACCCTGAATACAATATTGTATGATTCGGAGTTGGCCGAAGCGGAAAAAATGATCCGGCAATTGTACGCGATCGGGGTCGATGCTTTGATCATTCAGGATCCGGGCATATTGAATATGGATCTGCCCCCGATTTGTTTGCATGCCAGCACACAGATGCACAATTATGAACTCGAACGAATTAAGTTTTTAGATCAGCTGGGATTTCAACGGATTGTATTGGCCCGGGAGCTTTCGTTGGAGCAAATCCGGGAGATCCGGAAAGAGGTGAAAGCCGAACTGGAAGTGTTTATACACGGGGCTTTGTGTGTCAGTCTGAGCGGACAATGTTATCTCTCTCAATATATGTTCGGCCGCTCGGCTAACCGGGGCGAATGTGCGCAGCCTTGCCGGATGAAATGGACTGTCGAAGATAACAGTGGGAAAAAGTTGATTAGAGATAAATATGTATTGTCTCTCAAAGATTTGAATCTTTCTTCTTATATCGATGATTTAATAGAAGCCGGAGTCGATTCGTTTAAAATAGAAGGGCGCCTGAAGGATGAGAATTATGTGGCGAATGTTACGAATTATTATTCTTCGCTGATCGGGAACCACCCCGGCATTGTGCGGAGTGGTTCCGGACATATCCTGT
>OGRE01003288.1_pt1 | contig 9938 bp, 7 predicted proteins | sample 1553421 | NCBI WGS metagenome assembly OGRE01 (sample SAMEA2580076, study PRJEB22360) | human gut metagenome | biome: human gut; feature: human-associated habitat; material: faeces | place: Denmark | collected 2008/2010 | reverse complement strand
AAATGCAGACCGGCAGTCGGCGCAGCAGACGAGCCAAGCTCATGAGCATAAACCGTCTGGTATCTGTCCTTGTCCTTCAGCTTTTCAGTAATGTAAGGCGGCAAAGGCATCTGACCTATCTCGTCAAGTGTGGCAAAGAAATTCTCCTCGCACTCAAATCGTGCGATACGGTTTCCGTCCTCAAGCACGTCGATTATCTCCGCTTTCAGCTTTCCGCCGCCGAAAACGAATCTAGTGCCTATCTTTGCTTTCTTTCCGGGTCTGCAAAGTATCTCCCAAACCATGTTCTCTTTCTGCTCCACAAGCAGAAATTCAATGAATGAACCTGTGTCCTCACGCTCGCCGTATATCCTCGCAGGAAGCACCTTTGAGTCGTTAAGCACAAGCAAGTCACCTTTTTTGAGATAATTGCATAGATTATAGAAATGGTCGTGTACCACCTCTCCCGTCTGCCTGTTTATCTTCATCATTCTCGAAGCATTTCTAGGCTCGACAGGGGTCTGTGCAATAAGCTCTTGCGGAAGGTCATAATAAAAATCCGATCTTTTCATGTTGTTAATATCAAGCATTTTAAATATCTCCTATTTATTTAAAATATAATAACTATAATAATGTAGGGAACAGCGTCCTCTACGTCCCACTCTCACCATTCTCAAAGTCCTTATTCCAACAACTGTCAACATTCTTTAAAGCCATTTAATTTCATATAAACTTATTAATTTACAGAAAATTAAAATATATATGTATTGACAGAACGCTAAATATTTGTTATCATTAAACAGAACAGATAGAGGTGCAGTTGAAATGAGTATCATTTTTCGTGTGACCCCACACAACAGCGTCCCAACGCCTATGGTAAATGAGAAAGGTAAAACTGCCGAAGCGGAGTATCGGGAACACTCCTGCTGACTGTTAGTTTAATAGACTATCAGTTGTCATCATTACAAATGGTGGAGTGCTATCGGCATAAATTTTTATGTCAACATTCTTATTATATTGTATGATGAACTGGTTTTCAACCAGTTTTTTTATTATTTGTTTATTTTTTATGTTTTGTGCAAAATAACATTTGAACAGTGCGTGATTTTAGTGTATAACGCCAAAGAAAATTGTTACCATGGCACAGGAAAAGGAGTTTTAATATGAAAAAGTACAATGTCGGTATCATCGGTGCAACAGGAATGGTAGGTCAGAGATTTTCTCTGCTTCTTGACAAACACCCATGGTTCAATGTAGTATGCGTTGCCGCTTCACCACGTTCAGCAGGCAAAAAGCTCAAGGACGCAGTTGCAGGCAAGTGGAAGCTTTCAGAGCCTCTGCCGGAAGCTATCGGTGAGCTTACAGTTCTGAACGCCGAGGAGGACGTTGAGAAGATCGCTTCAATGGTGGATTTCGTATTCTGCGCAGTTGATATGAAGAAAGACGAGATAAGAGCCCTTGAAGAAAAGTATGCAAAGGCTGAATGCCCTGTTGTATCAAACAACTCCGCACACAGACATACTCCTGATGTTCCAATGGTCATTCCTGAGGTAAACCCTGAGCATATCGAGATAATCGCTTCACAGAGAAAAAGACTTGGCACAAAGAGAGGATTTATCGCAGTTAAGTCTAACTGCTCACTCCAGTCTTACGTTCCTGCTCTTGCACCTCTTATGGATAAGTATAAGGTAACAAAGGCTCTTGCCTGCACATATCAGGCAATTTCAGGCGCAGGCAAGACATTTGAAAGCTTCCCTGAGATACTTGACAACGTTATCCCTTATATCGGCGGTGAGGAAGAAAAGTCTGAGAAAGAGCCTCTTAAGATCTGGGGTCATATCGAGGGCGACGTTATCGTTGACGCAACAGCTCCAGCTATCACAACACAGTGCCTGAGAGTTCCTGTTTCCGACGGTCACACAGCAGCAGTTTTCGTATCATTTGAGAATAAACCTTCTAAGGAAGAGATCCTTCAGGCTTGGAAAGATTTCAGCGGTGTTCCACAGGAACTTCAGCTTCCAAGCGCTCCAAAGCAGTTCCTTAACTACTTCACAGAGGACGATCGTCCACAGGCTAAGCTCGACAGAAACCTTGAGGGCGGCATGGCAGTTTCTATAGGCAGACTGAGAGAAGATTCACAGTATGACTATAAGTTCGTTTGCCTTTCACACAATACACTGAGAGGTGCGGCAGGCGGAGCAGTTCTGCTGGCTGAACTTCTTGCAGCAAAGGGCTATTTTGACTAATATAACACATATATACGCACGAAAGGAGTGCTGTTTATGAAAAAGACTATTTTCACAGGTGCAGGCGTTGCTATCGTTACACCTATGAACGCTGACGGCTCTATCAACTTTGACAAGCTGGGCGAGCTTATCGATTTCAACATCGACAACGGTACAGACGCTATCATAATCTGCGGAACAACAGGCGAAAGTGCTACCATGACAGATGAGGAGCATATCGAGTGTATCCGCTATGCTGTTGAAAAGACAAATCACAGAATTCCTGTTATCGCAGGCACAGGCTCAAACCATACAGAGTATGCCGTAAACCTTTCTAAGAAGGCTGAGGAGCTTGGAGCTGACGCTCTGCTTTGTGTTACACCTTATTATAATAAGACTTCACAGGCAGGACTTATCGCACACTTCTCCGCTATCGCAAAGGCTGTTACACTGCCTATCATTCTTTACAACGTACCGTCAAGAACAGGTGTGAACATTCTTCCTGAGACCTGCCGTGAGCTTGCAAAGATAGACAATATCGTTGCTATCAAGGCAGCAAGCGGAAACATCAGCCAGATAACACAGGTGGCAGCTCTCTGTGGTGATGACCTTGATATCTATTCAGGCAACGACGATCAGATAGTTCCTATCATGGCTCTGGGCGGAAAGGGTGTTATCTCAGTTCTTTCCAACTGTATGCCATTTGAAACACATGAGATCACACAGCTCTGCCTTGATGGAAAGTATGAGGAAGCAAGAGAAAAGGTATTCAAGACCCTTGGTTTTGCAAAGGCACTTTTCAGCGACGTAAACCCTATCCCTGTCAAGGAAGCTCTTAATCTTATGGGCTTTGAGGTCGGCGAGTGTCGTCTGCCGCTTGTAAGAATGAGCGATGATAAGATAGAAAAGCTGAAAGCGTCAATGAACGCTCTCGGACTTATCAAGTAAAATATACAAAGGGCGGAGAAATTCGCCCTTTATGTTTATAACAAAATTTTAAGGTGTGCTGTAGGGGCGAACAGCGTTCGCCCGTTTCCCTGCACATACTGGTCAATAAATAAAAAGAAAAGGAATGATATAAATGACTAAGATCGCAATATGTGGCGCCTGCGGAAAAATGGGCAGGTTCATATATGACGTTATGTCAGAGCGTGACGACTGCACAGTAAGCGCAGGTATCGACAAGTTCGGCGAGGCTTATGCAGACTTCCCTGTTGTAAAAGAGCCTGCCGACCTGCCTGAAAAGCCTGATGTAATAATCGACTTCTCACACCCTTCCGCACTGGACGGACTTCTCAGCTATTGCCTTTCAAACGGCACTGCCCTTGTAATAGCTACCACAGGCTATACAGAAGAGGATACAGCGAAGATACACAAGGCTTCCGAGCAGATACCTGTTTTCTTCACATTCAACATGACCCTTGGTATAAATCTTCTTGCAAATCTTGCAAAAACTGCCGCAAAAGTTCTTGGCGGTCAGTATGATATCGAGATAATCGAGAAGCACCATAACCAGAAGATAGACGCTCCGTCAGGCACTGCTATCATGCTTGCAGACGCAATAAACGAGGAGCTTGACAACAAGTATCACTATGTTTACGATCGTCATTCTGTAAGAGCAAAGAGAGAAAAGACAGAGATCGGTATGCACTCTGTCCGTGGCGGCACTATTGTTGGCGAGCATGAGATAATCTTTGCAGGCAGAGATGAAGTCATCTCCCTCAAGCACGAAGCTCATTCAAAGCAGGTTTTCGCTGTGGGTGCAGTGAATGCAGGCGTTTTCCTTTGTGGAAAGCCGGCAGGACTTTACGCAATGAGCGATCTTCTTGCTTCACTTTAATTAAATATCAGATACAGTGGGCGTCATTGACGTCCTGCTCTTTCGGAGATTTTTTACACTCTCGGCTGCTGTTTTATACGGCAGCCTTTTTTCATACAAAAAAATAGCCGTGCGTGATTTTTTCCCGCACAGCCATTTCATTACATATTCTTATCAAGCTCCAAAGTCGTTTTCTCACGCTTTGTGAGCTTTTTCCATTGTGCTTTGTACTCTGCATAGACCATTTTCCACTCGGCTTCATCAGGAACATATCCACCGAAGCAGGTCTTTTCAAAAAGATCTATAAGACCGCCAAGCTCAACTCCACGCCTCTTAACAAGATATTCTCTTATCATTTCAGGCGTGTATCCCAATAGCTTATCATTAGAAGATATGGTCAAAAGCCTTACCACCCGCCTGTAAAGCCTTATGACTTTGTCGCCGTTATCTCTGAATTTAAGTGACAGTCTGAAAAATACCTCGATAATTCTGTTAAGGAATACGAAAACCACAAGCACAAACGCTACACCGATAAACAGTGCGATCCTGCTGAAATAGCTTACAAAAGTTGAAACATCAAAGTTCGTACCATTTGCACTGTAGTCACGCTGATAGCCCGGAACTGTCGGGTCAAAAGTCATCCAGCCAATGCCTGTGATAAAGACCTCTACAAAAGCGTGAGCATGGCTATCTCTTACCACAAACTCTCCACGTTCATTCTTTTCATATGCTGCAAAGCCCTCAACATACCTTGCTGGAAGTCCCAGCATTCTCGCCATAAGCGTCATGCTTGTGGCATAGTTCGTGCAGTTTCCACGCTTGCTCGTGAAAAGAAAATATGCGATAGACTCATCGTCAGGCTCATACTCGTTATCGTAAACATAGCCGTTCTGCTCAAAATAATCCACAAGCGCCTGAGCTTTCTCATAATCATTTTTGCAGTTTTCCGTTATGTTTTTCGCAAGAGCCTCCATTTTTCCACCTTTATCGTCATATGCAGAAACATCTGTGTACAACGCATATATCTTATAAATATTCAGCGCTTGATTTGATGTGACATCTCCGTTTGTCAAACCATAAGAAAGCAGCAGTTTGAACTGATTTTCGGTCATATCAAGATTTGCCGCAGCCTGTCTTTCGTTCTCCGTTTCAGGAATATACTCAAAGCTAATGCCAAGCTTATTTCCTGCGGTGTCATATGGTCTGTAGACCTCACTGTGAGTTGTTTTGATATAAACGTTGTTCTCACCTGGGGTTATCATCAGCGGGGCAGGGATATAGCTAGGGGCAAAGCTGTCGCTGAACTGATTCATGACTGCCTTTTCACTGAACAGATCATCAGGAAACTGTGACCTGTCCACGCCAAGATCCTTGGTGTAATCCTTATCTGCAAGTGACTTTGCTATGCTGTAAACATAGCTCGGTGAGTTCACCTCGTTGTCACCGTAAAGATGAACATTTTTGTCAATATCAAAATCGTAGAAGCTATCGTCTGTTACCCACTTCTCGTTTCTGAAAAGGTCAAAGGATTGTCTGCGGAGGTAAATGACCTGTTCATCAGAGGTTGTGGTGAAGTTGAAAAGTATCTCGCCCGTTGCGTCTGCGCCAAATCTTGGTGAAGACTCATCACTAAGATTGTCATATGTGCCACTGCTTTTAATATTCACATCAAAGAAGTTGCTGTTTTTTTCAAGATAAGATGTCTTTGAGGAAGTCGGCATAAGCATTGCAAGCGCACCCACAAGGGTAACGAAAACCGCTGATGCCGCCACATAAGAGCCGTTTATGACAAGGTCATGCTTGCTCTCGTCTGAAACAAGTCTGCTGTGCACCATAAGTGCAATGAACACAGTGAGCATTATGGTTATGTCAAGAGTATCCATTGAGTCGGCACGCTTTCCGTAAATAAAAAACGGAAAAAGCACAACGAGCATCGTTCCAAAGCTTCTATAGCGCACAATGGTGAAATAGTAAAGCACCGAAATGATAAAGAAGCCTAGTCCCACAAACAGAAAGTAGAAATATTCATCTATCTGACCTATCTCCTGCCTGTTTACATAAAACCAATTGATAAATGATTTTCCAGAATGTTCAAATCCAGCACGAAGAAGCTGAAAGCCCAAAAACAGCACTGCCACCATAAGGGCGGTATAGACAAGACCTCGCAGGACTTTTTTCGGCTTCAGCCACTCAAAAAGAGCAAACAGCAGACATTCATAGACCACATATCCAAAAGTATAAAGTCTGACATTGTCTACAAGATAGGTCTTAAAGATTATGTTCATGACCACTGCTCCAAGGAGCAGCGGCAAAGCATATTTTGAAAGAATATTCACAAGGGTGTTTTTTATCTGAGCAGTTTTAGTATTCAAAAGCCACACCCCCTATGTCATTTTACGAAACTCGAAAGTTTCGTCTACAAGCCACATATTTTCTGTCTGCTTATCAAGGCCGCTAAGACGTGTTACTACAAAAGAGCCGTTAAATTCTTCCATGAGAGAAGAAAAATCCCCCTGAGAAGTCGCCATGCAGGCTGTGAAGCAGATAGGAGCTGTCTTGCCTATCTCATGAGAAAAGGCAAAACGCTTTTCCTGCGGATATGGTGCTATTGCCGCAAGGTCGTTTTGAAGCTCTATTATATCACCTGCCTGCTTTATTTTCATGCTTTTCCAGCCGTCAAGATAATAATTATACTCACTCTCGAAGCCTTCCATAATAAGCATTGAAAGCATTGCAAGGCTCGCTTCGACTATATTATCGATATTCATAGCAAACATAGGGTCATGATTTTCGCTTGGTATATCAAGGAAAAACGCCTGACTTGAAGCCGTGACCTTTTCATCAAGGCGCACCATAAGCTCGTCACGCTTTGAAGAAAGCTTCCAGTTTATTCTTTTCAGCGGGTCGCCTATCTCATACTGTCTGTGGTCATAGCCCGGAACGCCTGTAAGACCAAGTGCATTTTCATCTGATTCGCTTTCGTTATCGTCAAATGAAGCGTTCTCGGAAGTTGCTTTAAGAAGCTCTGTTTGAGAGCCAGTGTCAGGAATATTCGGCATTATCTTTATTTTTCCCACGGCTTTTTCATAACGTGAACTGTCAAGGTGCAGGGTGATTATTCCAAGATAGTCATGCAAACGTATGCTTTTTATTTTCACTGAGCCAAGACCTGCATAGCGTGTTTTCAGCTTAACGCTGACGCTTTGCTGTCTGCCGCCTGCCACGATAGTTTTAAATTCAAGCGGGCTTACAGCACCGATATTATCTGAACACTCTGCCGTTACCTCAACAACGCATGAGGGAATAATGCGTATTGCATTTAAAAGCATTATGTCAGCGTCAAACTCCTCGTTCTTTGCACTTATTTCTGTGGAAAGCTTTATGGCTGCCACAAGTTTACGCTTGGTAATGAGAAGTGCCACAAGAGATATCACAAAGGCTATAGCTAAAAGATAAAGCACAAGCGTACCACCGCTTCCGTTTATATAAACTCTAAGCAGTATCGCCACCGCCACGCAGGTAAGATAACCTAAAAGATTTTTCATGGGGTCATATCCTCTATTTCTCTATTGCGTCAGGTGATTTTACTGTAAGAGCGATATTTTCAAGAGCTTCCCTTTCATTTTCAAAGGCGGATTTGCCTTTTGGAGAAAGCATAAGTCTATGTGCAAGAACGTCAGGCATAACAGCCTTGACATCATCTGGCATGACAAATCCTCTGCCCTGAACAAAGGCATAGGCTTTTGAAGCTTTGAGCAGTGCGATGCTTCCACGGGGAGAAACGCCAAGCTTTACATAATCTGAATTTCTTGTTGCGGTAACAAGGCTCAGGATATATTTTCTCACAGAAAGCTCTGCGGTTACATTTTCAGCGTAGCCCATAAGCTCACGGACGTTTTCAAGGGTCATGACAGGCTGGATATTCTTTGCAAAGCCTGATCTTTCGGCTCTTGACATGATATCAAGCTCATCATCATATGAGGGATAGCCCATTGATATCTTCATAAGAAATCTATCCATTTGGGCTTCAGGCAAATGATAGGTGCCGTAAGTTTCCACAGGGTTTTGTGTGGCAAGCACCATAAATGGTGACGGAAGTTCATGAGTTTTACCGTCAATGGATATCTGATGTTCTTCCATGACTTCAAGCAAGCTTGACTGAGATTTTGGGGAGGCTCTGTTTATTTCGTCTGCCAAGAGGAAATTGCACATTGCCACACCCTCTTTATACTCAAGCTCATGAGTTTTCTGGTCTATCATAGAAAAGCCAACGATATCGGACGGCATAACGTCAGGGGTAAGCTGGATACGGTTATATTTACCGTCCACTGACCTTGCAAGGGCTGATACAAGCTGAGTTTTGCCTACTCCAGGCACGTCCTCGATAAGAACATGACCGCCGCAAAGCATGGCTGTGATTATTTTAAGCACAGAGTCTGTCTTGCCGACGATAACTTTTTCGATATTATCTGTGAGAAGTTTTACCTTTTCGTTCAATTTTTTTATCCCCCTTTTTATCAGGTGTTCTGTTTGGTGTGAGCGATATCATTTTTCTTTTTAAAAGCACAACATTTTCGATACCTGTGGTATGCGGGAACATATCAACGGGCTGGATAAGCTGTGCTTTATAGCCTATTTTTGCAAGAAGCTTCAAATCACGCTCGAGAGTTTCTATTTTACAGGAAACGTAGACTATCTTTTCAGGTCTGAGTTTGCCCAAGGCTTCAACAAATTCTTCTGTTGTGCCTGCTCTTGGAGGGTCAAGGAAAACTGTATCACAGCTCTCCCCTGCCTGCGCAAGCTTTGTCATGAACTCACCTGCGTCCTCATTATAAAACCTGATATTGTCAAGCTTATTGAGCTTGGCATTTGAAACTGCGTCCTTTACGGCTTCGGCATTAAGCTCAACGCCTGCCACGTCTGCACCGCTTTTTGCAGCGATAAGACCGATAGTACCTGTTCCGCAATATGCATCGATAACTTTATCGCCTTTTTTAAGCTCGGCACAGGAAACTGCTTTAGAATAGAGCTTTTCGGTCTGCTCGGGGTTCACCTGATAGAAAGAATGAGGTGATATTCTGAACTTACAGCCGCACATCTCGTCGGTGATATAGCCTTTGCCGTACATTATAATATCACGGTCGCCCAAAGTAAGAGGAACTCTGCCTTTATTAACGTTTTGGACGATAGTGGTTATATACGGGTGTTTTTCAGTAATAGCTTTAACGAAATTTTTCTTCGCAGGAAATATGGGGGTAGCTGTAACTAGCACGAGCATTACCTCGCCTGTTGTTTGGGAGGTACGGATAAGGGTATGCTTAAGAAGGCCCTGACCACTTTCCTCGTTATATGGAAGGATACGGAAGTCAGCCATAAGTTCTTTAAGGGTAGCGACTATTTGCTGTGCTCTTATATCCTCCAAAAAGCAATCGTCAGTTATTACCATGCTATGGGTAGAGGACTGATACACTCCTGAGACGATACGCTTTGAGCTATTGACCTTATAGACAGTTTGGACTTTATTGCGATAATTATAGGGGTCGTCCATAGTTATTATCTGCTGAGGTCTGCAAAAGCGGCTCAACATTCTATCGGCTTTTGCCTGCTTCCATTCTATTTGCTGGGCGTAGACCTTATCCAACTGACAGCCGCCGCAGCGTTTAAAGCAGCTACATTTTTTCTCGCCTGTTGACTTATCGATAATGGTATGTTTATTCATCACATTTACTCTTTTCATTATGTATAAATTTTATTTTAAGTATACCATTTTATATGAATAATGTCAACAAAGGCGGTTATAACAATTAAATTTAGCAGTATGCTCACGGGGTATAGCTAAGGTGTGTCGGTATAAATATTCAATTTTCAAGCTTCAGACGGAGTGCAGGAAGTGCTTTTCTGTGCGATCAGAACCT
>OGRE01003274.1_pt1 | contig 9976 bp, 7 predicted proteins | sample 1553421 | NCBI WGS metagenome assembly OGRE01 (sample SAMEA2580076, study PRJEB22360) | human gut metagenome | biome: human gut; feature: human-associated habitat; material: faeces | place: Denmark | collected 2008/2010 | reverse complement strand
CAGCTCGCGGCCGGTGCCGAGGCGGCCAAGCACTTCGTGGACCACACGCAGATCTTCACACTGGCCGAATCGCTCGGCGGTGTGGAAAGCCTCATCGAGGTGCCCGCCGCCATGACCCACGCCTCCGTGGCCGGCACCACCCTGCAGGTGCCCGCCAATCTGGTGCGTATTTCGGTCGGTATCGAGAACGCCGACGACCTTATCGCCGATCTCAAGCAGGCGTTGGATCGTATCTGACCGTACTGACGGTACTGGTGGCACCGTATTGACGGTGCCACCACGCTTATCGGCGGACTCGCTATCGATTGGTACCTACAAAAAATCCCCGGCCCACAAGGGTCGGGGATTTTCCGTTATCGATTAAACATGGATCGAATCAGCTGGCGTTGCCGCCCTGCCATCCAGTGGCATCCGCACCAGCCGGGCGCAACGTCTGACCGGAAGTCGGTGTGGTGCCATCAACGACCACACGAGTGCCGATGGTGGCAAAGTCGTACATCCACTTGGCATCGGCCACCTGCATGTTGATGCAGCCGTGCGAGCCTGGGATACCCTGCTGCACATAGATGGGGTGCTCGCCCCACATGTATGCAGGAACACCGTGCAGGGCCTCGCCGCCGTTATAGTAGGAAATCCACGGCGTGCCTGGCTGGTTGTAGCCTTCGCCAACCATGGTCTGCGATTCGTACTTGAGATACACGTAGAACGTGCCGGTATCGGACAGCATGGAACCATCGGCGGTGGGCTTGCCAGAAGCGATGTTGAACTTCTTGACCACCGTGGTTCCCTGATATGCAGTGGCAGTCTGGTTCGTCAGATCAACATGAACCCACTTATCGCCATTTGCCGTATCGAAGTTATGAGGCACCTCGACCTGCTTGACATCATATGGGCTGTCTTTCACAGCCACAGTGGAATCAGTGGACTGGTTCTGCTCGATGGCGGTAGCCAGACGTTCGGGGGCGTCCCCGGCACCAGTCACTTCAATACCATCCACACCGAGTGTCTTATCGGCACCAATTTCCACGCCGCCTTCGTCTTTCGGCGTGATGTAGACCTCGCGTGTCACCTTGGGAACAGTCAGTTCTTTGGTTACGCTGTCACTGGTGACGTACTTGGTGATGGCATCGCGGTCGACTACCAGACTCATGGTGCCACCCGCCTTATTCACCGTGGGCTTGAGGAATGAGGCAATGGTATCGGCCGGGATGGTGACGCTCTTGTTCACGCCGTTGTCTACGGTCAGTTTGAGGCCAAGCCTGGCATTGGCGTCAAACTGTGTTTGCTGTGCGCTCGCGTCATCAATCGGATTCTTTGCGGTCTGTAGCTTGACCGGCACCGTCGCATTTTCGCCCGGGGTCGCGACGGCCTCCTTGACTGCAGCATTGACAACATTGATATCCGGGCCCTTGCCGTCCTGACCCGCGGTGTAGTCGAACTGTTTGGTGCTCTTGTTGTAGACAACGGTGGCAATCTGCGCTCGGTCGGCCTCATCGACCAGGCCGGCGGTGACGAATTGTTCGGCAGTCTCTTTGTCCCTGGTGGCGGTCAGAGCGATATGCGGCTGATCGAAAATATTGAGCTTGGCCACGTCGCCGGTCTTCGCGTTCAACAGCGCATCTACGGTTTTATCCGTGTCGACGGTGACGCCAAGGTCCTTCAGCGAGGCTTTGACGCTGTTGCCTTCGGCGGTGAACGTCACTGTGGTGTTATTCAGCTGCTGCTTCACAGTATTCGCAAGTTCTTCGCGGGTCTGGCCCATGACAGAGACATTGCCCAAATGAACACCGGGCGCAGCCTTGTCTTGGAAGTACCAACGTCCGACGAAGAAATAGGCTATTAATGCGGCAAGCAACACTGCAAATATGGTTATGATGGCAATCCGTGCGGCCTTGCCATGTGATTTAGCGGTGGTAGATGCCATAACATGTTCACCCACATAGGCTGTATTATCGGCATGGTTATTGGTGCCATTGTCACTTTGCTGTGGTGTGGCGGTACCTGAATCCGCGGCTGCGAACAGCCCATCGGTGGCCACAGGCTGCAGCACCGCCGTCTCCTGATCGTCAGGAGAGGAGAAGGAAAATGTATCGTTGGCCATCAAAATGCCCCGTCTTAGTTCTCTCAAAGCGGCATATCGTGCGATATGCCGGGAATAACGTTCCTTGACGCATAATAATACGGAAGGGCTACGTACATCGTTGCGAGGTATTCCGTTATACGCTGAAATCCAGCCGCGGTCGGCCTACACTGGTCGTTTATGACAGCACATCAGGCGGCGCTGGAGGCGCTCACACGATACTTCGGCTATGACTCGTTTAGGCCCGGACAGCAAGGAATTGTCGAGGCTTTGCTTGCCGGACGCGATGTCTTGGGCGTGATGCCCACCGGCGCAGGCAAGTCCGTGTGCTACCAGATTCCCGCCGCGCTCAGCCCGGGTGCGACTTTGGTCATATCTCCCTTGATTTCCCTGATGCGCGACCAGGTCGATGCGCTGAACGACCTCGGTATGCCGGCCGCGTTCATCAACACCACTCAAACTCCCGACGAGCAGGCGATGGTGTTCGCCCAAGCCGCCGCCGGACAGATCAAACTGCTGTACGTGGCCCCGGAACGCTTGGAAACCGGGCGATTCCGCGACTTTGCCGCCCGTACGCCGATCTCGCTGATCGCCGTGGACGAAGCCCACTGCGTCTCCCAGTGGGGTCAGGACTTCCGCTCGTCGTACTTAGGTATCGGCGATTTCATCGCCGGGCTGCCGCAGCGTCCACCGGTGGGGGCGTTCACCGCCACCGCCACCGAACGGGTGCGTCGGGACATCGTGGGACTGCTGGGATTGCGGAATCCGGCCGTCACCGTCACCGGATTCGACCGGCCGAACCTGTATTTTGATGTGGTCAAACTGGAGACCAAATACAAGGCCGCATGGGTGGCGCGGTATGTGGCCGACCATCCGGACGAATCCGGCATCGTCTACTGCGCCACCCGCAAGACCACCGAAGCGCTCGCCGACACGCTGAACCAGATGGGGCATCCGGCCGTCGCCTACCATGGCGGCATGTCGCCGGACGCGCGTGAGGTGGCCCAGCGCGACTTCATCACCGACAAGGTGCCGGTGGTCGTAGCCACCAACGCCTTCGGCATGGGCATCGATAAGTCCAACGTGCGTTACGTCATCCACCACAATCTGCCCGAATCCATTGAGGCCTACTATCAGGAGGCCGGCCGCGCGGGCCGTGACGGCGAGCCCAGCCGATGCACGCTGCTGTGGAATGAGTCAGACATCGTCACCCGGCGTCGGTTGCTGGATAACGATTATGAGAACGAGCGATTGACTCCCGAAGAGCAGGAGATCGTTCGCCAGTCCAAGCGCCGGCTGCTGGACGGTATGGTCGGCTACTGCCGCACCACCGACTGCCTGCACCGGTATATGACCCGGTATTTCGGTCAGGAATTGTCGCCGAATGCTGGTTCCGCGGCGGGTGAAGACATTGCGGCGGACTCTTCGCAGTCCGGCAAATGCGGTGCCTGCTCGAACTGCGAAAGCACGTTCGAGACCATCGACGTGACCCGCGTGGCGCAGGCGATCAGCCGTTGCGTGCATGACGTGGGGCAGCGCGTCGGTTCCGGCAAGATCGTCAAGATCCTGCGCGGTTCGCGGGCACAGGATCTGGCATGGCTGAACCCGGAGCGGATGCCCACCTTCGGCATGCTCAAGGACGTGAACGAGGCTCGCGTGCGCGACGTGTTGAGCCAGATGGCCACGGACGGGTACCTGTCAATCGCCGAAGGGCGTATGCCAATCGTCATGTTCGGTGCGCGGGCGGCCGAAACCGCCGCTCCCGACTTCCACTATGAGATCAAACGGGTGGAACGCAAGTCGGAGGCGGCCGGTTCCGGTCGGAGCGGGGGAGTGGCTGATACTGCCGATTCCGCCAATGTTCCCGGGGATGCGCTGGGCTCGTATATCCCGGACGATGACGAGGAATCGCTGTTCCAGAAGCTACGCGAACTGCGACGCACCATCGCCCAGGAAATCGGCAAGCCGCCGTACATCGTGTTCTCCGACAAGACCTTGCGCGACATGGCCCGCATCAAGCCGGTTACCAACGCGCAATTTCTGGCGGTCAACGGCGTCGGTCAACACAAGCTCGACCTCTACGGCCAGCGCTTCATGCAAGCCATCGCCTCGTTCAATGCCGGGAGTGCGTCATAACAATCTCCTATAGCGAACTGCGGAGTATTTGCGGGCGTTCTTGGGCTGGCTCGACTACGATGACTGTTCGATGCTTCATGACCGAACACTCGGCAAGTAGAAAGGCAACAGCATGGCAGAAGAAACGGCCGAAAAGCCCGTCGTCGAATCATTCCAGCTTGATCACACCAAGGTCAAGGCGCCGTACGTGCGTTACATCGACACCGAAACGGGCCCTCACGGCGACGTGATCTCCAACTATGATCTGCGCCTGACCCAGCCGAACAAGCAGGCCATCCCCACCGGCGGCCTGCACACCATCGAACACACCATCGCCGTGCTGCTGCGCGAACGTATCCCGGGCTACATCGACTGCTCGCCGTTCGGCTGCCGCACCGGCTTCCACCTGCTGACCTGGGGCACCCACCCCACCGAGGAAGTGGCCAAGGCCCTGAAGGAATCGTTGGAGTTCATCGCGTACAAGGCCACGTGGGATGACGTGCCCGCCACCACCGAGAAGAGCTGCGGCAACTATCGCGACCACAGCCTGTTCACCGCCAAGGAATGGGCCAAGCAGATCCTTGAGGAAGGCATCAGCTCCGACCCGTTCGAGCGCAAGGTCGTCTGATCGCAAGCCAATCGGCATGGAAGAACCCCGCCCCCGCATACCACGCGGACGGGGTTTCTTTGTGCCTATGTTTGTGCCTATGGCATGGTAGGTTTGCCGTCAGTTAATCGTTGGCCGCTGCACATCGGTAGCTTGGCATGTTGGAGAGGTGGAAGTGACTCAGTCGAACGCTGCAAACAAGGCGACAGGCCGCCGTTTCCGCCACGCCACCATGCGCGATCTGCCGCAGATGCAGAAAATCTACGCACGCGCACGCGCGTTGATGGCCGCCAACGGCAACCCCACCCAGTGGGGCAACGAATTTCCGCGTGAATCGATGATTGAGGACGACATCGCCAACCAGCGTACGATGCTGCTGGTCGACACCTGCAATGGCCACGAACGCATTCTGGCCCAGTTCGCCCTGTGCCCGGGCGAGGATCCGACCTACGCCAAAATCGACGGCGCCTGGCTGGACAACGACGCCTATGTGACCATCCACCGCATCGCCGCATCCGGTCTGGTGCGCCACGCGGCCCGCGACTGTATCAGGTGGGCCCTGAAGCACTACGGCAACGTGCGCGCCGACACCCACCCCAATAACAAGGCCATGCAGCACGTGCTCGAAAGCTCCGGCTTCGCCCGTTGCGGCCTGATCCAGCTGCTCGACCGGCCGGTCGACACCACCAGAATCGCCTATCAGCGCCACGAGTGGTGAGTGTGGCTGTCGCCAGCGTGTTCGGTTCCGCGGTGGAGCTGGTCAGGTAAGGTCCACGTCGTCGCGCACGTACGGTCCGTCGGCCGCCCGTTCAAACTCGTGCATATCGCAAAAACCGTACGCTGAAAGTAACTCAGCGTACGGTTTTCACGAAAGCAGCCATCGGCTATCGGTCAGCCGATAGACCTCAGTCCTCAGTCCTCAGTCGCAGCGACCTTGGCGTCAGCCCCGGCCTTCTGCTCAAGGCCGAGCTTGGAGCGCTTGCGGCTGTAGCCGAAGTACACGATCAGGCCCAGACCGAACCAGACGGCGAAACGCACCCAGGTCTCCCAGTTGAGACCGGCGATGAGCACGAAGCAGAATACGATGGCCAGAATCGGGGTGACCGGCACGCCCGGCGCGCGGAAGCCGCGGGGCGCATTCGGCTGGGTCTTGCGCATCCATAGAATACCGGCCGACACGATGATGAACGCGGACAGCGTACCGATGTTCACCAGCTCGAACAGCACGTTGATGTTGATGAAGCCGCCGGCGAACGCGGTCAGCAGACCGAAGAACCAGGTGCCCTTGAACGGGGTGCGGTACTTCTCGTGCACGTGGCCGAAGAACTTCGGGAACAGGCCGTCACGGCTCATGGCGTAGCAGATACGGGACTGGCCGTACAGCTGTACGAGCATCACCGTGGTCATGCCGATGAGGGCGCCCAGGTTCACGATCACCGCGAGCCAGTTCATGCCGGTCTCCAGAATCACGCCGGCCACCGGGGCGTCGATGTACTTGGCGAACTCCTTGTAGGGCACCACGCCGGTCATGATCATGGTCATGACGATGTAGAGCACGGTGGAAACGGCCAGGGACAGCAGGATGCCGCGCGGCAGTGTCTTGTTCGGGTTGATGGTCTCCTCGGCGGAAGAGGACACGGCATCGAAGCCGATGAAGCTGAAGAACACGATGGAAGCGGCCGGCACGATGCCGTACGGCTGGGTGGAGCCGGGCTGGAAAGTGTAGATGCCGTACGGGGAGAACGGCTGCCAGTTGGACGGCTTGACGTACCACACGGCGCACACGATGAACAGCACGATGATGGCGAGCTTGATGAGCACCATCACGTCATTGGTGCGCTTGGTCTGGTTGATGCCGATGGAGAGCACCCACGTGATGATGAGCACGATGACGAAACCGGGCAGGTTGAAGTAGGTGGTGACGTCCGGGTTGGTGCCGTAGGCGGCGGTCAGCTCGACCGGCAGATGCAGGCCGAAGCCTTCCAACAACTTGTTGAAGTATCCCGACCAGCCGGCGGACACTGTGGCCGCCTGCAGGGCGTACTCCAGAATCAGATCCCAGCCGATCACGAAGGCGATGAGCTCGCCGAACGCCAGATAGGCATAGGAGTAGGCCGAGCCGGACACCGGTGCCATGGCGGCGAACTCGGCGTAGCACAGGCCGGCGAAACCGCAGCAGACGGCGGCCAGCAGGAACGATACGGACAGGGCCGGGCCGGCGGTCAGCGCGCCCTTGCCAGTGAGCACGAAGATACCGGTGCCGATGATCGCGCCGATGCCGAGCATCGTCAGATCGAAGGTGCGCATCGTGCGCTTGAGGGGAGTGGATTCGGCGACAAGCTGATCCACGCTTTTCTTACGAAACAGATCCATGTTCTTCTCTCATGAAATCTAGGATTATGGGGCTGAACCGGACGGATTTCCGGGATCCCGGCACGCCTCAACGCCGGGAATCAAAGGCGGCTTCCGAGAAACCGCATATCGGTCATTAGTGTACGACTGCCGGGCGAAAACAGACGATTGCGACCACACGTCATATTCCTGCGCAACAATAGGTGCCTATGAGCATGAACGCAGCACCCGAAATCGCATTCTCGTCCGAGCAGGGCAAGGCCAACGCCACGGCAATGTCCGTCGCCTCGCTGGCCCGCCGTTTCGGCCTGCCGCTCAAAGGGTGGTATCCGCCCCAGGCCGCTCCGGCGCGCCGGCGACCGATCTCCTGGCAGGAACTTTGCCGGACCATCAGCGGGGCGTACGACATCGCGTCCGAAAGCCGCAGCCTCAAGGAGCGGCCCGGGGATTTCGAATCCATGCGCGACCACTACGCCTACCGCCGCGAATATTTTTAGCACGAACGGCGCGGATTGCGCACGCTCCGGCGTCCGAAAAAGGCGAAACCGGCTTTTTATTAGCGAATTCGCCCTTTTTTAATTACCTTTGCCCGCGATTATCAGTTAAGAACCATGTACCGGAGAGTCATAAAGCCCGTACTTTTCTCGCTTACCATCGAGCAGGCCCACCACGCGGTGCTGCTGTTGCTGCGCATCATCGGGCTGATACCCGGCGGCCGCTGGCTGTTGCGCAAATGCTACGCCGTGGAGCATCCGGCGCTCGAACGCGAGGTGTTCGGCATCCGTTTCGCCAACCCCATCGGGCTGGCCGCAGGATTCGACCACAACGGCGAGGCGTTCCGCGAACTGGCCGCGCTGGGATTCGGATTCGTCGAGGTGGGGACCGTGACGCCCCGTCCGCAGGCGGGCAACCCGCGGCCGCGGGTCTTCCGCCTCCCGAAGGACAATGCCATCATCAACCGCATCGGTCTGGCGAACCGCGGACTGGAAGCCACCATTCGCCACCTGCGGCGCCCGCACGACGGCGTGATCGTGGGCTGCAACATCGGCAAGAACACCTCGACCCCCGCCGAGAACGCTCCGGCGGACTACCTCAAACTCTTCCGCAGCCTCTACCAGTATGCGGACTATTTCACCGTCAACATCAGCTGCGACAACGCCTGCCGCGAAGGCACGACGCACACGCGCGAACATATCCTTCAGATACTCAACCCGCTGTTCGACTTCCGGCGCGGGCAGAACCAGTTCCGGCCGATCATGCTCAAAATCTCGCCCGACATGTCGGACGAGGTGATCGACCAGATCACCGACGTGCTGCTCGAAACGCCGCTCGACGGGATCGTGGCCACCAACGGAACCCACAGCCGCGGAGGACTCCACACGAGCCGTACGACGCTCGAAAAGATCGGCAGCGGACGCCTCAGCGGCGCACCGCTCACGCACCGCGCCGTGGAGATCGTGCGCCGCGTCCACACCCGTTCGGGCGGAACCTACCCCATCATCGGGGTCGGCGGACTGATGTCGGCCGGCGACGTGCGGGCGATGCTCGACGCCGGGGCCGACCTCGTGCAACTCTACACCGGATACGTCTACAACGGTCCCGGAATGGTCAAAGCGGTGTGCCGCGAACTGATCGCCGCGGCCGAAAAGCCGGCCGCCATGCGCGCCGCCGGGGAGTCCGTGCAAAACGGGGAAAACCCCAAAGCATCCGCCCCGGAGGCCGTCGGGACCGCCGGGAAGGCATCCGACGGCGAATCGGAAGAGGAACGCCGCCCCGGGTCCGGACAAAAATAACCCCACACATGAAGGCAACCATCATCACCATCGGCGACGAAATACTCATCGGGCAGATCGTCGACACCAATTCGGTCTCCATCGCCAAACACCTCAATGCGGCGGGCATCGTGGTCCGCGAGAAAATCTCGATCGGCGACGACCGCACGCAAATCATCGAAACCGCGGAGCGCGCCCTCGCCGGCTCGGAGGTGACCGTCATCACCGGAGGACTCGGCCCCACGAAGGACGACATCACCAAAAAGACCCTCGCGGAGATGTTCCGCAGCGACATGCGCTACGACGAACGGGTGGCCGGGCACGTTGAGAAAATGCTCGCCGAACGCGGCATCGAGTTCAACGAACTCAACCGTTCGCAGGCGATGGTCCCCGCGTGCTGCACGGTGCTGTTCAACGCCCACGGCACGGCCCCGGGCATGTGGTTCGAGCGCGACGGGCACGTCGTCGTCTCGCTGCCGGGCGTGCCGTTCGAGATGGAGCACCTGATGGAGGACGAGGTGATGCCCCGCCTGAAGACCCGCTTCGCGCTGCGGCAGATCGTCCACCGCACGATGATCACCGCCGGACTGCCCGAGTCGATGCTCGCCAAGCGCATCGAAGCGTGGGAAAACGCCCTGCCCCCGTACCTGAAACTGGCCTACCTGCCCAATCCGGGCGCGGTGCGCCTGCGCCTGTCGGCCTACGAGGTGGAGGGCGAAAGCGTCGCCCGCGAAATCGAGAACCGGTTCGAGGCCCTGCGCAGGATCATCCCCCACAACATCATCGGATTCGAAACCGCCACCATGCAGGAGGTGGTGCACAAAATACTCACCGAACGCTCCCTGACGCTCGCCACAGCCGAAAGCTGCACGGGCGGCTCGATCGCCGCGCGCTTCACGGCCATGCCCGGCGCTTCGGCCTATTTCCTCTGCGGCGTGGTGTCGTACAGCAACGAATCAAAAGCCGAACTGCTGGGCGTCAACCCCGCGGACATCGCCCGCTACGGCGCCGTGAGCGAACAGGTGGCCCGCCAGATGGCCGAGGGCGTCC
>OGRE01003272.1_pt1 | contig 9980 bp, 6 predicted proteins | sample 1553421 | NCBI WGS metagenome assembly OGRE01 (sample SAMEA2580076, study PRJEB22360) | human gut metagenome | biome: human gut; feature: human-associated habitat; material: faeces | place: Denmark | collected 2008/2010 | reverse complement strand
CCACCATGTGCGTTTACCTGAATGCCTTAAGCGGCAAGGGGGTACACGTTGTTACTGTCAACGACTATCTGGCAGGCCGTGATGCGGAATGGATGGGACAGATTTACCGGTTCCTGGGTCTGAGTGTCGGTGTAAACTCCCGCCCGCTGACACCATCTCAGAAGCGTGATGCATTTAACTGTGATATTACATATACCACAAACTCCGAGCTGGGCTTTGATTATCTGCGTGATAATATGGTTACCGATGTGAAGGACCGCGTGCTGCGCGGGTTGCATGTTGCAATCGTCGATGAGGTCGATTCCATTCTGGTCGATGAATCCAGAACGCCGCTGATCATTTCCGGTGGCGCGAAAAAAACAGCAAACCTGTACCTGCAGGCGGATGCATTCGCAAAACGTCTGAAGGGGGATGACTTTGAAATTGATGAAAAAACCCGTCAGATCATGCTGAGTGAAAAGGGTGTAAGTGTCGCAGAGCGTTACTTCAAAATCAAGAATCTGTATGATGTGGATCACACCCAGCTGGTACATCATATAACACAGGCTTTAAAGGCGAACTATATCATGAAAAATGAGGTTGAGTACGTCGTACAGGATGATGAGATCGTCATTGTCGATCAGTTTACCGGGCGTACGATGCCGGGCCGTGCATATTCCGATGGATTGCATCAGGCGATTGAGGCCAAGGAAGGTGTATCCATTAAGGAAGAGACTAGTACCCTTGCAACGATCACCTATCAGAACTTCTTCCGTCTGTATGATAAGCTTGCCGGTATGACCGGTACCGCAAAAACCGAGGAAGAGGAATTCCTGGATATCTATAATATGCGTGTTATTGAAATTCCTACAAACAGACCGGTACAGCGTATCGACTATCCGGATGCGATTTTTGCGAACCCGAGACTGAAGTTTGCGGCTCTGGTGAAAGAGGTTAAGGAACTGTATGAAAAGGGGCAGCCGGTACTGGTTGGAACGATTTCCGTTGAAACCAGTGAGCTGGTGCATGAGCTGCTGCGCAAAGAGCGGATTCCTCACGAAGTGCTGAATGCGAAGAACCATGCGCGGGAAGCAGAAATTATCGCCAAGGCAGGTCGCCCGAAATCCGTAACGATCGCAACCAATATGGCAGGTCGTGGTACCGATATCAAGCTTACCGATGAGTCCAGAGCTCTTGGCGGACTGGTCGTTCTGGGCAGTGAGCGTCATGAGTCCAGACGTATTGACAACCAGCTGCGTGGACGTAGCGGACGTCAGGGGGATCCGGGATATTCCCGTTTCTATGTTTCCTTAAAGGATGAGCTGATGATTCGTTTCGGCGGCGATAAATTTGAAAAGCTGTTTGAATCCATGGGAGATGCACAGATTGAATCCAAGATGGTAACAAAATCGATTTCTCAGGCACAGAAACGTGTCGAGGGCTATAACTATGATGTTCGTAAGCAGCTGCTGGATTATGATGATGTATTGCGTAAGCAGCGTGAAATCATGTATGAGCAGCGTAATTTCGTTCTGGAAAATGAGGATGTTCACGGCATCGTTCGTGATATGATAGACCGCGTCATTGACAGTGTGGTGGATGCGAATGTGGATCATACCCGCCATGATGAAAGCGTGGATTATGCAGGTGTTCTGCAGGGACTGGAGTTGCTCGGACTGGAAGAAAAGGATAATCTGAAGCTGGAGGAAATCCAGGGTAAGGAAAAGAATGATGTAACAACATACTGTGCAGAGAAAATCTTCACACTATACGATGATAAAATCAAGGATATCCGTGATGAATTTAAGCAGTTTGAAAAAACCATCGTACTGCGGAACATGGACCGCAACTGGATTGAGCATATTGATATGATGGATAAGCTGAGAAACGGTATTCACCTGCGCTCTTATGCGCAGAACAATCCTTTACAGGCATATATCCAGGAAGGATATGAAATGTTTGAGGAAATGCAGGCACGTATTGCACGTGAGGTTGTATTCTTTGCTTTAAAGGTACAGGTAGAAAGAAAAGTGGAAAACTAATATGGAACTATACGAAATTAAACAGGGGGTGAACACTCATCAGGCAAAGCTTGCGCAGCTTGGTGAGTCACTTTGACTTAGCTGAAAAAAAACATAAGATTCAGGAGCTGACGAGCATGACGCTGCAGGATGATTTCTGGAATGATCCGCAGCATGCGCAAACACTGATTCGTCAGCTGAACGGTATCAAGGACATCGTGGAAAGCTACGAAAAGCTGAACAGTGCGCTGATAGGTCTGGAAGAAACACATGATCTTTTGAAGGAAGATTATGATGATGAAATTTTCGAGCTGTTTGAAGCAGAGTATTTGGAGATGGAAAAGAACTTTGATGATTTTGAAATCAAGATTCTTCTGTCCCATGAATATGATCATTCCAGTGCAATCCTGGAGCTGCATCCGGGAGCCGGTGGAACAGAATCCTGTGACTGGGCGGATATGCTGTATCGCATGTATTCCCGCTGGGCTGAGAAAAAAGGCTTCAAGGTCAGTATGCTGGATTATCTTCCCGGAGATGAGGCAGGGATCAAATCCGTGACCTTCCTTGTGGAGGGTGATATGGCGTATGGGTATCTGAAGGCGGAAAAGGGCGTTCACCGTCTGGTGCGCATATCGCCGTTTGATTCCGGCGGGAGAAGGCATACATCCTTTGCTTCTCTGGATGTTATGCCGCAGTTTAACAACGAAATCGAAATCGAAATCAAACCGGAGGATCTGATTGTGGAGACCAAGCGTGCCAGTGGAGCCGGCGGTCAGCATATCAACAAAACAGATTCCGCTGTCCGCATGGTGCATAAGCCGACCGGATTGGTGGCCACCTGCCAGAATGGTCGAAGCCAGCATGAAAACCGGGAAGAGGCGCTGCGTGTATTGAAAAGTCGTCTGTATCAGAAAATGATTGAGGAGCAGGAAGCCCGACTGGCGGAAATCAAGGGTGAGCAGAAAGCTAATGAGTGGGGTTCACAAATACGTTCCTATGTATTCCATCCGTATTCCATGGTGAAGGATCATAGGACCAGCTGTGAAACCAGTGATGTGCAGGGGGTTATGGATGGCGATCTGGATGCATTTATCTTCGCATATTTAAAAACACAGATTTGATTATTATGTGTAATGTCAAGGAAAGGGGAGCCTCCCCTTTTTATCATTTAATGTGGAGATTACAGAATATGTAAAAATAAAGGAATTGAGATGTTTGTGTGATTATTACGATTTCCTTAAGAATATATGTGAAGGCTTTAAAATATCGTATTTTTAACACATAGTTAATTAAATAATGTTAGTGATTTATAAAAAAATGTGGAAATTAGCTACAGGGATGTTATACTTATATAGAAAAAGAAAGGGGTACTGAATTTGAGAAAACTTTTAGTCACATTGCTGGCAGCCGGTCTTTGCCTGACAGGTGTCCATGCACAAGAAACAGAGAATACAGATGGTACTGTAACCAATACAGATACAAATGAAATTAAGACAGTTACAGCAGATACATATCAGCCGATTGGTGAGATGGAAGGAGCTGAAAATGCTGCCATGGGAGACGGTACGCCACAGCAGCCGCAAACGCAGTATAGAAGCAGATCAGCAAATGCCCGCTTGATTGCACCTGTCTGGGGAATGAACGGAACAACGAAAACCTTTACATATACAAAGAATGGACAAAGCGTTGTTGTTGAAAATCCAAAGCAGGTAGTTGATGTCTCTGAGCATGATGGTAAAATAAACTGGGAAAAATTGAAAAGTGAGGGAATTGACGGCGCAATTCTTAGAATCGGATGGGGTGTCGGATACACAGATGAATATTTTGATTATAATATAAGCGAATGTAAGCGTCTGGGAATTCCTTATGGCTTATATCTATACAGCTATGCATATGATGCTAACTTTGCCTATGCGGAAGCGGATAGTACAATTGAACGTCTGCAGGGATATGATTTAACTGATATGTCTTATCCGATTTATTATGATATAGAGGCATTCAAGGCATATAATCATGATGGAGCAACACGTGTTCCACCAAAGGATGTTAAGACGTATGAAAGTATTATCAAAACATACGTTGATAAAATGAACAGCGCAGGTTATAGTGGAAAAGTGCACGTTTACAGCTATCGCAGTTATTGTCAGAAGCAGCTAAACTCTGCCTATATTTTAGGACTTACTTCATGGATTGCAGAATATGGAAGCTATCTGGCGTTTGATAATCCGTACTATACGGGAGACAGAGGATGGCAGTATACATCGGAAGCTGATTTTGAAGGAATTACTCCAGAAAATGTGGATGTTAGTATGTTTACAAATACCCTGCTGAGTCTGCAGACACAAAGTCCTGCAAATCTGACAGCTACGGTAGAGGGAACAAATATCAAGCTGACTTGGGATAAGGTTCCTTACAATACGAGATACCGTGTATATTATCAGACAACAGACGATGGTGAATGGAATTATCTGACATCTCAAACCGGGACTTCCTATACCTTTAAAACGGGAACCTCCGGGGCATCCTACCGCTTCGTTGTCAGAACAGCAAACCTTATAAATGGCGAGTATAAATTTAGCCAAGCAAGCTTCAGTAACCGTCTGACTTATCCGCAAAAAAAGGCGCAGGGGTTCTATAATCTGTCCAGAAGAGTCCGTGTATTCTCGTCACCGAATGCTGCAAATTACAATCGCTATGATCCATTCAAGAAAAAATGGATGGGCAGCATGAAAAATTACAATAACAAACCACTGCTTTTAACAAGAGAATATGTGAATGAAGAAGGTACCTCTTACTGGTCTGCCTATTATAATGGGAAATGGATTGGTTATATAAATTCCTACGCATTGAAAAACAGTGTGAAAAAGGATACGTATTTTGGATGGGGAGATAATAATGCTCGAGTCTTTAATACACCGAATCCACAGAAATACTGGCTTTATAACGCACCGGCAGATAAATGGGTGAAGCGAATGACTGGTTATCGTAATCAGAAATTTACAATCAAACGTTCTCTTGCCAGAGCAGATGGAAGCTTGTATTATTCCTGCTATATCGGAGATAAGTGGATTGGCTATATCAATAGCTGGGGATTCCAGAATCAATAGAGAGTGATAAGGTATTTGCATAGGTATGTATATAATGTACAGGCTGATGCAGATGCCTTTTTTATTGCCCCGCATTTAATCAAGGAAAACATGTTGTGCTTTCAGAACAGTAAAAAGCTTTGCAATCACGGACCTGCATTCGTGATGACAAAGCTTTTTTATAACGCCATCTTCAGTATATCCACAAAAATTTGTTTATTCAACGCCACATAATGTCCAACACAATCTTTACCATTATTGGTAGCCCGGTTAGCCATCTCCTCAAAATGTGCATCATCGATTCCCATCTCATGCAAGGTGGTTTTCAGATGCAGCGACCGGAAAAATTCCTCCAGCCTGTCCGCAAGGATATAGGCCATATCTTCTTTTGTGTAAACAAATGGATCGACACCAAAAATTCTGCTTGCGAGCTGCGCCAGCTTATCCGGATGATGCGCAGCCATGTAGCGGGCCCATGCGATGGTTACAACAGCCATACCTTCTCCATGCGTAATCCCATACTGTGCACTCAGCTCATGTTCAATACGGTGCGCTCCCCAGTCGCTCTCTCTGCCGATATCCAGCAAATTATTGTGCGCGATAAAGGCGAGGCACTGTACCTCAGAACGCGCATGAATGTCATCCGGCTTCTTCATCAAACGGCGGGCATTCACCATGAGGGCCTGCATTGTACCCTCCAGCATATAATCTGTCGTATCAACATGCTCCGTATTGGTGAAATAGCGCTCCAGCATATGAGAGAGAATATCTGCAATTCCTGCCGATGTCTGATAGGCCGGAAGCGTTCTGGTATACTCCGGATTCATGATTGCGAATTTCGGGATGATGCAATCGTACTCAATGCCGCATTTGTGCAGCCCATTGGAAATGATGGAACAGTTGGAGCACTCGGAGCCGCTCGCAGGTATGGTGGTGATAACACCAACCGGTACAGCCGTTTCAGGAACAGCAGCATATTCGAAGAAGTCCCATACATCATGCTCATAGGGTATTCCTGCTGCCACTGCCTTTGCTGTATCGATCGAGCTGCCTCCACCCACGGCAAGTACGAAATCAATCTTTTTTTCCTTTCCCAGTGTGATCAGCTCACGTACAAGCTCGATTTTCGGATTCGGAACAACACCGCCCTCTTCATAGAAGGCGATGCCACTTTGAACACAAGCCTTACGAACAGCACCCAGATTCCTAGCTCTTTGATAAAATCTCCGCTGTAAACCAGCAAAAGATTTGAAACATGAAATTCCCTGAACAGATCAGAAAGCTGATCCAGTGCATGATCGCCAAACAGAATCCGTACAGGGTTGTGATACGTAAAATTTCTCATGATGTCCTCCTATCGTATTTACGAATAAATAATTTCGATAGATGACTTTCTGCAATACTCCTCCCATGTCTCACTGAGCGGCTGATCCGTTATCAACAGGTCAACTCCGGCAAGGTCATAAAACAGGACGTCCGATATGGAATCAAACTTTGTATGATCGACAATCAGGACTTTATAGTGGGAATTTTCCAGCATATGCTTGCGCACCTCTGCCTCATTCAGGTTGTTGTCAGAGAGTCCATGCTGCAGATGCAGTGCCGGACAGGAGATAAAGGTGATATCCGCAAAATTCTGCTTCAGCGTATCTGTCGTCCGATACCCGGTAAAGGATGCAGTTGCCCGATGAAGCTGTCCACCCAGACAAATCAGATTCACATTGGATGACTGGGAATTAAACAGAGAACTGATACGCAGCGAATTGGTGATCAATGTAATACATTTCCCGGATGAGATGATTGCCTCCGCAAGCTTCAGACATGTCGTGCTGGAATCCAGCATAATGACAGAATGATCCTTGATGATATCCACCGCCTTGTCCGCCATCTGTTCCTTTTCACTGGCGAAGAATGATTCACGTAATTCAATCGGCACACCCTTGTCGTATTTATCCGGCAGATAGGCACCACCATGAATTTTGTTGAGCTTTCCGGCCGCTTCCATTTCCTTGATATCCCGGCGTATTGTCTCTTCTGAGCAATCCAGTACCTTGCTGAGCTCGGAAACAAGTACACTGCCCTTTTCGTGCAGCTCCTTTTCAATAAACAACTGCCGTTCTAGCTTTAACATACGTCTTCCCTCTTTCTTATCGTAATATTTCTATGAATATTATATAAGTTTATTTGGAAATGGTCAATCATCCTCCTTCAAAATCCCATATAATCAAACAGAAAGTCACATCGACATCTATAATATAACAATATCCAACATGAAAAGCAAGGGTAAACACAAATAAAACAACAAAAAGTAACACAAAACTGTTGATATGTGACTGAATATGTTGTATTTTCGTTGTAGGGGGTTTCATTTCGGTCAGAAAACAATATTTGAGAAGGGAGGGAAGCACAGGACAGCTGCCGAGGGTGAAGCTACTTAAAGAATCATGTGATACTTGAGGAGGTACTATGAAAAATGAAAAGAAAGGCAGTTTTCTTGGATTGCTGCCGCTGATTGTATTCCTTGTTGCGTACATGGGTACGGGACTTGGAACAGGAAGCTTTGACAACATGCCGCTGATGACGGGAATCGCCATCGCATCCGGAGTCGCATTACTGTTAAACAAAAGAGATAAGAAAACACCATTCGAGGAAAAAATTGCATTGTACTGTAAAGGAGGCGGAGAAGAGACTCTGATTCTGATGGTTCTGATTTTCCTGCTTGCCGGTGCTTTTGGCGGAGTCGCAAAGGGAATGGGAGCCGTTGACTCTATCGTAAACATGGGACTTACCATTCTTCCCGGAAATCTGATTCTACCCGGAATCTTCCTGATTGGCTGTCTGTTGAGCTTCTCCATGGGAACATCCATGGGAACCGTTGCCGCACTCATGCCGATTGCAGTTGATATATCCAATAAAACGGGCATCAATGTCTGTCTGTTAGCCGGAGCTGTTGTCGGCGGTGCAATGTTTGGAGATAATCTTTCCTTTATTTCCGATACGACCATTGCCGCAACACGAACGCAGGAGGTATCCATGAAGGATAAATTCAAAGCGAATATACTGATGGTTCTGCCTGCTGTTGTCATCAATGTGATTCTGCTCGCTATCCAGTCAGGAGGCGATGTGAGTCTTGGAAATATCGGTTCCTTCAGCTTTGTGAATATCATACCGTATATTTTGGTCATCGCCTTGTCCCTGGTCGGCTTGAATGTTGTGGTCGTGATGATCATCGGTATTTTATCCGGAGTGGTCATCGGATGCTTCAATGGCGGTTTTACCCTGATACAGTCGCTTACGATTATTCATGACGGTGCAATCGGTATGGAGGATATGGCTTTGATCGCTGTTATGGTCGGCGGTATGGTAGAGCTGATGAAGCACTTTGGCGGTATGGATTTCCTGATGAATCAGCTGACCAAAGGGGCAAAATCATCAAGAGGCGGCGAGCTGTCCATTGCGGCTCTGGTAAGTCTTCTGGACATTGCGACTACCAACAATACAATATCGATTATCGCAGCCGGTCCGATTGCCAGAGATATTGCGGATAATTTCCATATTTCAAGATCGCGTGTCGCAAGTATCCTGGATCTGTTTTCCTCCGCATTTAATGGTCTGTTGCCATATGCCGGACAGCTGCTGGTAGCCGGAGGTCTGGCGAATGTATCGCCAACCGCTATCATGGGCTATAACTGGTATTCCATGCTGATGATTGTCTTCGGAATCGTCTTTATCATCATCGGATTTCCGAAATTCAAGGATATCAGAACGAAAAAAGAACAGGTTGAAAAGGAAGCATAGAAGAATATAAGGTGGAAATGTATATGAATAACTATGAGCATCACATGTTGTTGGATGTGGAGGAAGTAAAATGCTATGTCACCTCCAAGCTGCAATACTTTCAAAAGGATGAAGTTCTGCAGGCAGAGGAAATCGGTGATGGAAACATCAATTATGTTTTCCGTGTATGGAATCCGGATAGTGGAAAATCCATCATCATAAAGCAGGCAGATAAATTTCTGCGCTCTTCCGGAAGAGCGCTGGATGTATATCGTAATAAGATTGAAGCGGAAATTCTCAAACTGGAGGGTATGCTGGCAGAGGGCTTTGTACCAAAGGTTTATGCCTATGATGAAACAATGTGCGTGCTGGCAATGGAGGATATTTCGGCCTATAAAAATATGAGGAAAGAGCTGATGGAAGGTCGATTCTTTCCCCACTTTGCAGAAAATATCGCAGAATTTCTGGCAAGGACACTTCTGCCTACAACAGATTTGGTGCTGGATCGGGCAGTGAAGAAAGATAATGTCAGGCTCTTTCTGAATAAGGAGCTGTGTGATATTACAGAAGATCTTGTGCTTACAGAGCCATATGATAATTACAAGAATCGTAATATCGTATTACCGGAAAATGAGGAGTTTGTGAAAGAGTTTCTATATGAGAATGAGCAGCTGAAAGCCGATGTTGCCCAGCTTAGAGATAGCTTTATGAACCATGCGCAGGCACTGGTGCATGGAGATCTGCATTCCGGCTCCATCTTCATCAATGAGCAGGGAATAAAAATTATCGATCCGGAATTTGCGTTTTACGGACCAATGGGATATGACATCGGAAATGTGATTGGCAATCTCTTCTTCGCCTGGGCAAGAATACAGTTTATAGAACCCCGGCATACAGAATTTATCACCTGGTGTTCACATACGGTGGCAGATACGATTGATCTGACCATGGAAAAGCTGTCAAAGGTTTATGAACAATGCGTGGAATGTCCGCTGTATCGTACCAAGGAATTTAAGCAGCACTATCTCAGAGATGTAATGAGTGATTCCCTTGGCTATGCAGGGACGGAAATTATTCGCAGAGTTGTGGGGGATTCCAAGGTTATGGAGGTCACCTC
>OGRE01003262.1_pt1 | contig 10021 bp, 5 predicted proteins | sample 1553421 | NCBI WGS metagenome assembly OGRE01 (sample SAMEA2580076, study PRJEB22360) | human gut metagenome | biome: human gut; feature: human-associated habitat; material: faeces | place: Denmark | collected 2008/2010 | reverse complement strand
CTGCTACCAAGATCGCAGCACCAACGATACCGACGATCAGAGGATCGATACCGAAGAGCGTCCATGCTTTGGGCTGAGCCGGAGTGCGCTGCTCCTGGCTTACAGTGACTACTGCCTCTTCAGCAGTTTGCTCATCGGACTGCTCAGCTACTGCCTCATCCTTGGCGGGAGTCTTGTCATCTGCAGTGCGAACGGTTGCTTTGCCATTAGAAGTAGCTGGCTTAGCAGTGGGCTTCTTGCCTGGCGTGTAAACATCGGGATCCTTCGAACCACCGTTATTGTCCTGCTGAGCGAGAAGATCGTCATAGACTTTCTGAGCAGCAGCTGCTTCTGCAGTGGTGCGATCGAGCTCAGCGCTTGCCGTTGCGAAGCTATTGCGTGCATTCTCAAGATTCACGCGAGCTGCCTCATGGTTTTCAGCGAAGGGCTTTTCCTGCTCACGAGCAGCAGCCAGGTTGTTGGCGAATTCGTTGAGCGCGAAGAACTCATGGCCCTCACCAAATGGCTCATTGATGACATCCTCGATGTTGAGCGCCTTTGCGCGCTCAAGACCAGCCTCTGCGTACTGAAGCTGCTGACCTGCTTCGCTGAAGATCGTGTTTGCTTCTTCGATCTTCACGCCAAGACCCGGAATAGCTGCCTGATACCTGATAACTTCTTTATCAAGTGCATCAGCTTTGTTCTTCAGAGCCTTGATGTTGCGAGCGGTTTGATTGTCGAGCGCATTCACAGCATTAGTATATGCAGTGGTTGCATTCTTCTTCGCTTCGTTCGCGCGTGCAAGCTCGCCATCACGGAAGGTATTCTCTTCGCGAAGCGCAGTCTCAACCGCGGTGTTCTTAGCGCGATAGAGTTCCTCAGCCTGAGTCTTCTCGCCCTGAGCAGCAGCAAGATCTGCGTTTGCCTGATCGAGTTCAGCCTGTGCGGCAACCCATTCTGCATTGCAATCAGCAACAGCCTGCTCCAGAACAGAGTGATCAGAACCACCAAAATTGTCGAGGTTGTTCTGAGCTTGCTCAAGTGCAACCTCAAGCGAAGAGATGTTCTTGTCCATCACTGCGATCTGATTCTCAAGGGAAGTAACCTCGCCAGACGCTGTGTTCAGGTCAGCCTCTGCATCGCGAACAGCCTGCTCGTAAGAGCTCAGGTCGACCGAAGAAGAGCCGTTCAGAGCATTCTGGTATGCCTGATATGCAGCCTGGTATTCTGCGGCAGCAGCATTCTTGGCGTCCTCGAGACTCTTAATGCTCGAAGCATTATCAAACCTAGTTTGAGCTTCATTACGCGCGATTAATTTTTCGTTTTCGATTTGAACTTTGGAGTTGTAATCCGCTTCCGCATTGACAACTCGTTGCTCAGCATCTGCGATCTCTTGCTCCGTCGCTGCGGGGCCGATCTCGGAGCTGCTAGCATCGCTGCTATCTAGCTCGGAAGGATCGCCACCACCTGCTAGCTCAGGGTCGGTTACCTCACCCGGATCTGTACCGCTATCTCCCTTGATAGCTGCTAGCGCATCTTTCGCATCGTTCCATTCTTGCAATGCAGATTGAGTGTTTTGCTGAGCAGCTGCGTACTCTTGCTGGGCTTGCGTCAGGGCTGCTTCAGCCTCTGCGTAAGAGCCCGGATTGCCAACGTTTGCCGCTGCATTGTTGTAATCGGATTCAGCTTGATCGGATTTTTCCTTTGCAGCGTCTGCCGCTTGCTTAAGTGCATCGAGATCCGCGCCGGCACCTTCTGCTGCCTTCTTGGCGGCTTCAAGGGCGGCAACCGCATTGTCATAGGCCGTCTGAGCGCTTGCCTGCGCTGAGCGAGCAGAATCAAGACTGCTCTGAGCCGTGCTTCTCTGGCTCTGGGCGGCGGACAGATTAGTGCGTGCATCGTTCACGAGGCCTTGCAGGCGCTCTCGTTCAGCATCGTCTGCTCCAGCAGCAGCATCCAGACGTGCCTGGGCTGCGTCAAGAGCCTCCTTGGCTTGAGCGACCTTAGTAGTAGCCGAAGTGACCGCTGACTCTGCAGAGGTCACTTTAGAAGATGCGCTGTCGTATGCGGTCTTAGCCTTATCGCGTTCTTTGGTTGCAGCTTCATAAGCATCCAAGAGTTCGCTGTGTTTGAGCGCAGCTGCGTTGTATTCCTTCTCAGCTTGGGTGAGATCAGAAACGCTTTGCGAGAGTCCGTAGTCGTTCGCGTCTTTGACAGCAGAGTCGAACTCGCCACGAGCAGCCTGATAGTCCGTCTGGGCTTTCTTGAGGTTATCTCGGGCTTCCTTTTCGTTCTTCTGTGCTGCAACAAGAGCGTCGTACGTCTCCTGATAACGAGCTTCGGCCGCAGCGACCTCAGCTTCCTTCGCACTTATGGCATCGCCAACTGCCTTGTCCGCTTCTGCCTTTGCGGCATTCGCGGCTTGCGCTGCATCAGAGTGCGCTGATTCAGCCTCGTTATATTGAGCAGTTGCCTCATCAAGCGCTTTCTGAGCTTCATCTTTGCTTGCGGCGGCATCTGCCTTGTTCTGGTTCGCGGAATCGAGAGCTGCCTTAGCTTCGTCGAGGGAAAGCGAAGCCTTGGCGTCAGAGGAGTATGCAACAAGATCAATGTCCGTGTTACGGAGCGTGTTCGTGATCAATTCGTTTGCATAGGCGGCTGCGCTGGTATACGGCGCAGCGAGCGTAAGAGCCACGATGAACGCGAGGCTCAGTCTTATGAGACCGCTCAATCTCTTTCTAGCCATGGTCTTCATTTTGATTCCCTCTTTTTCGACCTTGGGCGGATCGTCTTCCCCGCGCCCCACCTGTTTTTCCTGCTCAGACAGGAGGTGGAGGGAGGTTCCGAGGATCCTTCTTCTCTCGAACCGTTTATCTGCAAAGGCGATCTTTGACGAGATCTGCCTCAGTTACCTGGGATTGGCGAGCATGGCGGTGAGGATTCGTAGGGCATTTGCCATGTGCCTTTTGAGTGTAAAACCCCTGATGAGGTTTAGTTTTTGAAGTAGCACGCTTGAGCACATCAAGCGGGTTTTTGGGGTTGCTAGCCCGAAAATGGGTAGAGTAGTCCCAAACCATAGGTATTCTAACGGATTGGTAACGAGAAAGCAACGGGCTTGCAGAGCGATTTTTGCCCTGAATTGCGCATTTTTGCCCGATTAACTGGGGTTGCGCGCTTTCAAAATTTTTGCGCGGCAGGGCGCGGAAGAAGCTCGATAGACGCTATTTTTCGCAAGATAAGCTCATTTCAGGGGTGCTTGAGGGCGCAGTTTGAGGGAATTGTGGAGAAAATCTCCACAATTATCTTCATATCTCCCCTCTTCATCTGGCAGGAGCGCGAAAACACACCTTCACACAGGCAAAAGACCACCGCGCAATGCCTGGTCAGAGCCGAGCGCGGTATATGATCCCCTCTTGTTGTTATGCCCCTGCGCCAGCGCGAGGCAAGAGGACAACGTCTTAACGCGACCCATTTTCATTGTTGAACTGGGTTTTTGTGGCGGAAGAGGCTCTGTACGGGAGGTGTGCAATGTCCGCGCCGTGTGCCGCGCCTTCGTGCGGAACCGCAGTTCAACCAATAAAAAAGACCACCCGGATGGATGGTCGTGATCTAAGTGGTGGAGCATAGGGGGATCGACGAATCGTGCCTTACGGCACGCTTCCCTACGTCGGGCTTGCGCCCTCTCGGGGTTCGTTAGCGCAGGTCAACCAATAAAAAAGGCCATCCATTGTGGATGGCCTTGTTCAATTTGGTGGAGCATAGGGGGATCGAACCCCTGACCTCATGGCTGCCAGCCATGCGCTCTCCCAGCTGAGCTAATGCCCCTTAAAGCGCGATTGATTATATCACAGGAACAGGAGTGCCCTGCCCTTCAATTTTGATCGAGGCGTAAAAAGACGACGTATCGAACACATCGCGAATGGACTCACCCTCGATAAAAGGCAGGTCAACGAACTCATTGAGCGTTGGAACAAGCTCACTGCAGTCGATGAAATGGTCCTTTTCGTTCAGCTGGTTCGTGTCCTGTGCACGCCAGTACAGATCGTTAGCGTTCGTAAGGTAGTACGTTTCAGCGCCCGTTTGCATATAAGCTGAGTGTGCCTCACGCAGATATGCGACCAGATCGTCGACATTTGCCAGGTCAAGCGCTTCTTCAGCTTTTCTTCCCATGAAATCTCCTTTCAGGTCCTATGAGCTTATCTTAGCAAAGAACACAGCGGTGTTACACAGTATCCACAAGCTTATTCGAAAATTTCACGAACAGAGAAATGCCTGGTAGATTCGAAATGCAGATACCGTAGCGCACGGTAGGTCCACAATGCACCCAAGACATAAGGCCAATCGTGCATCTGGAATAGCGAAAGAAAGGAACATACCGTATCCGAGATAGAGAGAAGGAAGCAAACCATAGCAGCAAGGGTTCCATTCGACGATTCCAAGGCCGATCCAGGGCATGAAGCCTTGTTCGCCCCTCTTCCGACTTTCCTTATCCATTCGGATGGCTCAAAAAAAGACGCCGAAGCGCTGAGAAGCCGTCTAAGGCCCCGATTGCGATTCGGGGGTATTAGGACACCCAAAAAGAGGTAAATTCCGTCCGAAATTGGGGCCAGAAACGCGCTCAAAATGACATCCGAAAGCCGCCTTGGATCAAACGTGCTCCGCAACCGCTGAAGAGTGGCCAAAAATGGCCATTTTTGGCCGTTTTCGCGTTGGTTCCTGAAATTATTTTTCGAAAATCCATATTTTTCTTTTCGCGTTTGAACTGGGTATTCGTTCGTCAGCTCCTGTTCGTATCGTAAGAAAAGCCCTCTTCTCACGCTGCTTTCACCCTCGAAAGACGCAGGAAGGGCGATTTTGGGCGTTTTTGCCAAAACCCTCAAAAAATAAGAAAACTTTTGTCTCTTATTCAAAATCCGAAAATTTGTTCACATTAGTTAACTTATTTGTTACGAATCTTCGACTTCTTCACATTATTTGAGAAGGCTCACAAAAACTTTGACGGTCTAAGTAAATTTTTCGCCAAAAGTTACCCATGGTGAATAATTTTTCGGTCAAATCGGACGAATTTTGGAGCTCGAAAATCGCGTGATGATAGCACCCCATTTTGGCTCAGATCCCTTGGTGAAAGATGGTGCTATCACGCGCTAAAACGGACTTAAAATCCTGCGAATCCAAGGGTTGAGCATGGCCGTTCGTGATTCGGCGTTTCTAGGCTTTTATCAGGTATGTTATCTCATGCTATGCCTTGCTTTCACCTGTTTTAGCGTGCAGGAAAATCCGCATTCTGAACCCCTGCTGCAGCCCCTCCCCGCCCCCTCGCATCACCAGTGAGAAGAGGAGGATTTTCGGGGGTGTTAGCACCCTAAAATGGGCTCAAAATGGGTCAGTTTTAGAAGAAAACGGAACTCTTTTTGACAAATTTTGGATCGATCTTGGCAAAATGCGAACATTTGATCGATTGAGCCGAAATTTTGCGCGATCTTTCATGTTGGACAGTTGGCATACACGCTTGCTCGAACAAGAGCACAAGCGGAACACTTCGCACTTTTCCGGGAAAACCGGAGCGTCGATTTCAAACACTGACACCTGAGCAGAATCAAATCGCGTGACCGAGCAAAGGATGCTCGCGACGCGGACTAAAGAACGAGCGAAAAGATAGCACGAATGCAAGACACACTGTCATCGCTAGAGCCACGAAAGATTCAATGCCCTTTACTCGCAAGCTTCGTCAATGTTTGCCGCTTGCTTAAGGAGGCGCAAAAGACTCGAACATTCTCACGCGCAAGCTTCAGTGCCATAGGCTCGCTTGCCTTAGGAGACGCAAAAGATCCAAACGCGCTTGCTCGCAAGAAATGATCGGTTGATCAAAAAGCAGCGCACGCGCAAAGCGTTGGAACGATCAATTCTTCTTGGAGGGATCGCGCCGCTTCGCGCGCAAGATGTCATAGCGATGGAGCGGCATGGGAGTGATGAAGGCATAAGCGCCCATCGCCTTGTTGGCAACCTCCACCGGAGTGGTATTGGCAATAGCCACCGCTCCCTCACTCGAGTCGAAGCAACGCTCATTCTGCTTCGAAGCTGAAGTGTCTTTTGGCTCAGGGTTATCGAGGCCTTCATCATCGCGGGCATCCACTGCCGGAAAAACCTCTTCGAGCCCAACCACTAACACCAGCGTTACTTCGCAATGGGGGCTGAGCAATTCGAGTGTATCTCCCTCATAGAAGCGATTGCGGCAATACACGATGGTCTGCCACATGCCCTGGGTAAGATCGAGATCGTTTTCCGTGGCGGTCGCTTCGATCGGACGCGACTCGACCACTTCGGCCACCCAATCGTAGAGCTGCACATAGATATCATCTTCAAACGACTGCTGTGCATCTCCATAGAAGAAGCCTGTCGAATAAGGCCGGTGCGAAATGCGCTCGAGCTCACTTCCCCACTGCGCAGGATCTCCCCCATCGAGCACCTGGCGGTAAGCGTTCACCACCGTGGCCACGTAGAACGCTTTCTTCACGCGCCCTTCGATCTTGATGGAGTCCACCCCAGCTGCAATAAGTTCATCGAGGTGAGCGAGCATATTCAAGTCTTTGGAATTCATGATGTAGGTGCCGCGTTCGTCCTCTTCAATGGGAAAGAGCTCGCCTGGACGAGTCTGCTCTTCCAAGTGGTAGCTCCAGCGGCAGGGCTGCACGCAGTTTCCTTGGTTCGCGCTGCGCCCGGTAAGATAATCGCTGATGAGACAACGCCCAGAGATGGCCATGCACATGGCGCCCTGCACGAACACTTCCACCTCGACATCGGGCAACTCTGCTTTGAGCTGCGCGATCTCTTCGAGCGACATCTCACGTGCGGTAACGATGCGTTTCGCGCCAAGACGATGCCACATGCGCGCCGCCTCGACGTTCGAAACGGATGCTTGAGTGGAAACATGCAGGTCAACCTGCGGGGCATGCTCGCGCGCGAGGGCAAACCCCCCCAGATCGCTCACGATGAACGCATCGACCCCCGCAGCAGCTAATGCTGCCAGATATTCGGGAAGATCGCTCAGGTCTTCATCGTGCAAATAGGCATTGAGTGTCACATATACCTTTGCGCCGGCATCGTGCGCCATCTGAACTGCACGGGGCATGTCGACAAGCGAGAAATTCTGCGCACGCTGGCGCAAACCGAACTTATCGCAAGCAAGATACACCGCATCAGCGCCGAAATAGAGCGCATAACGCAGCTGCTCGAACCCACCAGCGGGAGCCAGTAGCTCGGGCTTCTTCGTCTGTTTGGTATGTGAGATCGTTGTATCCATGGCTCCTTCAAGCCCTCATACAGTTTTATCCGATATGGTTCAGATCATCGTACCGCACGCAAAAACCGGCATCCTTCTAACAACCTCTATATATTAGTAAGGAATGTGACAGCGATCGCAGTAACAGAACATAACGGAACTGCAAACGCGACCTAGATCGAACCCGAAAGCGTTATCCGCCACGGCGAACCTGCTGAACACTAGGACATGGTCTTACCAGATTACTGCGCACGAAGGTCCAGGCGCCTGAAGCGTTACTGAACAATAGGGCCACGACCAATATAGGTCTGCTTATAGCGGTTCAAGAACGAAAGACTATCAGCAAGCGAATCGAAGCTCACATCGAACTTCTCTCCCGTTGCACGACGCTTGACCTCGACTTTTCCTTCTGCCAAACCGCGCTTGCCTACCACAACCTGGGTGGGCCAGCCGATCAGATCCGCGTCGGCGAACTTCACGCCCGGACGCTCTTTGCGATCATCGATAACGATCTCGAGCTTGGGGAAGCTCTCTTTCAGCGTTTGTGCCAGACGAAGCGCAGCCGGATAGACCTCATCGTCGCCCACCGTAAGCGGAATGATGCAGAGATGAGCAGGCGCAACAGAAGCCGGCCACTTGATGCCGTATTCGTCGTTATGCTGCTCGACTACCGCAGCGAGCGTACGGGTGATGCCCACGCCGTAGCAGCCCATGATGAAGGGCTGGTCAGAACCATCTTCTGCAGAATAGACCGCACCGAGCGCTTTGGAATACTTATCGCCAAGCTGGAAGACCTGCGAAACCTCGATACCGCGTGCTTCTTCGAGCGGCGTGCCGCAGTTCGGGCAGATATCGCCTGCTTTCGCCGTGGAAAGATCGGCCCAAACATCCACCTTAAAGTCTTCGCCTTGTGCCGCGCCCACATAGTGGAAGCCATCTTCGTTGGCACCCACCACCCAGCGAGCAATCTTCTCGAGATTCTGATCAGCGGCAACGATGATGCCCTCAGGTACCCCAACCGGGCCGATCGAGCCCTTGGGGAGGCCGGTGGTCTCGAGTTCTTCGTCGTCCAACAGCTGGAAGCCAGCGAAGACACGATCGATCTTGATCTCGTTGAGCTCATGATCACCGGGAATGAATACCGCGATAACCTGACCCTTAGCATCCTTGCCTACGAGCGCTTTCACGGTTGCAGCCTCATCGATACCAAGGAATTCAGCCAGCGCTGCGATGGTGGTAACGCCAGGCGTGGAGATCTTCTCCATAGCGGCAACATCGTACTCGAGCGGTTGCGTGATGCACTCAGCAACTTCGGTGTTCGCCGCATAATCGCAGTTCGGACAGTAGACGAGCTCTGCCTCGCCCGCATCAGCGAGCGCCATGAATTCCGTGGTAACCTTACCGCCGATCTGGCCAGAATCGGCCTCGACCGGGCGATAATCGAGCCCGCATCGTTCGCAGATCGCGCCATACGCCTCGCTCATCTGGTCATACGTTTCCTGGAGCGATTCAACGCTTGAGTGGAAGCTATAAGCATCCTTCATGATGAACTCGCGGCTACGCAACAACCCGAAGCGCGGACGGATCTCGTCGCGATACTTCGTCTGGATCTGGTAGAGCGTGGTGGGAAGCTGGCGATAGGAGCGCAGTTCGTTGCGCACGAGCGCAGTGATGAGCTCCTCGTGCGTAGGACCGAGGCAAAAGCCGTGATCATGACGATCGTTCATGCGCATGAGCTCGGGACCATAATCGTCCCAGCGGCCCGATTCGAGCCAAAGTTCAGCAGGCTGGAGCGCTGGCATGAGGATCTCCTGAGCACCCGTGGCGTTCATCTCTTCGCGAACGATGTTCTCTACCTTCTGCAACACGCGCATGCCGAGCGGCAAGAATGCGTAGATGCCCGAAGCCACCTTACGGATCATGCCCGCGCGCATGAGCAGTTTGTGCGAGGCGATCTCGGCATCGGCCGGATCTTCCTTAAGCGTGGGAACATAGAGATTGCTCATATAGAGGATTTCGCTCATAACCTTCTCTCCTATCGTTTAGCCTGTTCAGGCATTGTTTATCAAGTTCGCGATCTCGTCGAATAGCGCATCGACGATATGCGCTTCAGGTACTTTCTTGATCACTTCTCCGCCTGCGAAGATGACACCCTGGCCATCGCCGCACGCAACGCCGATATCGGCATCCTTCGCTTCACCAGGGCCGTTCACCACGCAGCCCATCACGGCTACGCGCAGCGGCTTCGGCACGCTGGCAAGGCGCTCTTCAACTTGCTTTGCAAGTGCTATGAGATCTACTTTAGCGCGTCCACAGGTAGGGCAGCTGATCAACTCCGGGTAACGGAAGCGCAACCCGAGCGCGCCGAGGAGCATCCAGGCAGCCTTCACCTCTTCGACGGGGTCATCGGTAAGGGAGATGCGCATAGTGTCGCCGATACCCTGTTCAAGAAGTATTCCCAGGCCAGAAGCAGATTTTATGAGCCCTTGAAAGAGCGTGCCCGCCTCAGTGACCCCGATGTGGAGCGGAATATGCGGCAGTTCGCGCGAGATGATGCGATAGGTTTCGACCGTAGTAGGAACATCATGCGCCTTGGCAGAGACCACCAGATCGGTGAAGCCTTGCGCCTCGCAGAATTCGACGTATTCGTGGGCCGAACGCGCCAGCTTTTGCGGGAGCGAAAGTGTGGCGTCGTCGCGCAGATGCGCATCGAGCGAACCGGCATTCACGCCGATACGAATGGGGATGCCTGCCTCTTTGGCC
>OGRE01003251.1_pt1 | contig 10071 bp, 10 predicted proteins | sample 1553421 | NCBI WGS metagenome assembly OGRE01 (sample SAMEA2580076, study PRJEB22360) | human gut metagenome | biome: human gut; feature: human-associated habitat; material: faeces | place: Denmark | collected 2008/2010 | reverse complement strand
CGGTTCTATTGTTTAACTTTTAATTTTTCGGTAAAAATTTACCGAAGTATTGTAATCGCTATCTTTGGATAAGATAGGATGTGGCTCAGAGCTGCCCGATAAGTTTAACGATTAATTAATAATGAATGATGAAAAGAGCCTGTCTCATGGCAGCCCTAATGGCTGCAACCGCTTTCATAACCATCGGTTGCCAGAATGATACCGAAAGCAGAATAGCAGGAATATACGAACATCCGGCCCTGCCCGGACAAACCTTTGAATTTCATGCCGACCACACATTTATGAATACGACTGGAGCCGGCACCATGGACTGTATCATAAAACATCCCGGAACTTGGAAAGTAGACGGCGACAGCCTGATTATCGCCAACGACATTCAAAACACGACTTACGAATTCGGCGACAGCATAACGGAGGAAAACAAGACCTTAGTAAAAGAATTGTTCGAACGCATGGCCCAAAAACGACCAGAGAGAACGGCGTTTAAGATTATAGACGTGGACGAAAAAATGCTGAGCTTAGAAAAGAACGGGCAAATCACGACTTATGTCCGTACGGATAGCCTGAACCGATAAATGTTTACCAGAACAAGAACCGGAACACATTATATCTTCTTCAACTTCCAACGGCCCCCACGCAAGTAGGCATAACAAAGCAACAGGATGCAAAAACCGTATACGTGCTCGGATGTCCAACACCAAGCCACATCGAAACGCAAATGCTGGATGGTAACGTATATATATAAGGTATAAAACGACAATGTCACCATCTCCAAGATAAAAGCCTTGCGGGTATTACCCGTACCGGAAACGGCCTGGAAATAAATATTTCCCGGAGCAATCAGCAAAGGAGTCGTACAATAGACCCATAGCGAAGGAATAGCGGCAGCAATCAAATCCGGTATATTGGTGTAAACACCCAATATCACTTTCGGAAAAAGAGCAAAACATCCTACCATCGGCAACACTATCATAAAAGCCAGACGGACGTGCTGACGAATGGTGGACATCACCATGTCTTCTCTTCCCGAGCCTATCAGATTGCTGACCAGGGCACTGCACGTGGAAGCAAAAGCAGCCACAACCATAAAGGGTATTCCGGAGATATTGCGTACGACATTGGTTACGGCCAAAGCACGCTCTCCGAGGTGTTCCACGAAAAGAAAGAACAAGAACCAGGTGGAAAGAGAGATAAAATTCTGTATCATCGTCCAAAAAGACACGTCAAGCATCCTGCGAAGTTTACACCAACTGTAACGCACAGGATGAACCAAACCGTATTTGACCAAATCCACACGACGATAGGTATAAAGAATGAAAAATACGACTGAAACCAACTCCGCCAACGACGAACCGATGGCGGCCCCGGCAATCCCCAATGCCGGAAAGCCGAACTTTCCGAACACCAATATATAATTGAACACCACATTGGACAAGACCATTATCACAGAGTTCAGTGTCAGCGTCTTAGTCTGAGTCGTACCAACAAAAAACGCCCGGAACATTACAGCTATGAAGGAAAAGAAAAAACCGAAAATACGCCAGTCTATATAACTGAGAGCAGCCTCACAGATATGAGGCGACGACACAATAACCGGCAACAAAAACGGAGAAATGATTTTGGTGAGCAGGAAAGCGAACAAAGCCAACCCCAACATGAAATAAATACCCTGATAAAAGATTTCGCCGATTTCGTCGTAATGCTTCTCCCCATTACGACGGGCAATCAGAATCTGGGCCCCGACGCCGAAACCAAAACCCATCATGAAAACAGCCAGATAGTAGATGCCGGCAATGGCAGCTGCTCCCAGTTCCACTTCTCCCACCCGGCCGAGAAAAGCTGTATCCGTCATTCCTATCATCTGTTCCATCAACAGGCTGATCAGAATAGGATAAGCAATACGCATGATATCTTTCCCGGAATAGACTTTTTCTGTTAAAGCGTTCTTGGTTCCCATTTCTTATAAGTGTTCGATTTAGACGGGCAAAATTATAAAAAACACCGGATATGCCCAACGTCTACAGCATGTTTTAAATTGGTTTGGACATTTGAACTTATTTCACGGCAAGCCCTTTTTTAAGACTTGCCCATAAATCCATAACTAAAAAACATACAAATGGCATCAGTTAAAGTAAAATTCAGACCCTCGATTATCGAAGGAAAAACAGGAACTCTTTATTTGCAAGTTATCCACCGTCGTATCGTACGCTCACAAAAGACTAAGTATAAAGTCTATCCCGACGAATGGAACGCACGTACCGCACGCATCACACCATCTCCTTCCAGACCGGACAGGCATTCCATATTATCCCGCTACCGACATGAAATCAAACAGGATTTGTTCCGTCTGAATGAGTGCATTGCCAACCTGACGCGCAAAGGGCAGCCATACAGTACTGACGAGCTTCTCCGATTCTATCGTAAGCGATGTGAAAACGACACTTTGACCGGTTTCATGACCTCACTCATCTGTCATCTGAAAGAACAAGGAAGAATACGCACGGGAGAAACTTACCAATGTGCACTGAACAGCTTTATGCGTTTCAGAAACGGGGAAGAAATCATACTGGACGAGATGAACCAGGAAACAATAGAAGCTTATGAGGCATACTTGAAAAAAGAACGATTGAGTCTGAACACCATATCTTTTTATATGCGTATCTTAAGAGCCGTTTATAACCGGGCCGTTGAGAAAGAACTGACCACACAACGTTTTCCCTTTCGCCACGTATACACCGGAATTGAGAAAACCATAAAACGAGCTATTCCTCAGCCTATCATCCGGCAGATAAAAGATAAGGAACTCCTGGCTGGAAGCTCGGTAGATTACGCCCGCGACATGTTCCTTTTCAGTTTCTACACGCGAGGCATGTCTTTTGTAGACATGGCATATCTGAAAAAAAAGGATTTGCACAACGGCATACTGACCTATCGCAGAAAAAAGACCGGACAGCAACTTTCCATCAAATGGGAACAATGTATGCAGGAAATTATAGAAAAATACCCTCCTAACCCAACAGAGTACCTGCTTCCTATCATTACATCAACCGACGAAGACGAACGCCTGCAATACCGGAACTCTCTCACGCTGGTAAACCGGAAACTCAAGATTCTGTCCGTCTTCGTACGCAGTCCTCATCCTTTGTCTATGTACGTTGCGAGGCATTCCTGGGCAAGTATCGCTAAAAGTAAAAACATACCCCTATCCATCATCAGTGAAGGAATGGGACATGATTCCGAAACCACCACACAGATTTATCTGGCTTCTTTGGACACGACTATCATAGACAGAGCCAATTATTTAATATTAAACGACTTGTAACGGAGCCTCCTTCCATATAAGGTGGGTTAGTTCACTATAAGTTCAGAATATGACAACGATGTACTTCACCCGTCTCTCCCGGTTTTTCCCGGGAGAGATGAATCTAAAACTGTCCCATAAAATACACTACCATGGTTCTAAATCTCTCCCAACCCTTCGTGGAAATAAAAAAATCACTTAACTTTATCCCCTCTTAAAAGAAAAAATCATGAGTGACGGAAATTTCAATCGCAGTTTATTACCTCACACCCCTTATCACAGTGGTTTACAAGCAGGAAAAGCCATGGCTCGTATGCAAGCCATAGAGACCTTCAAATGTTATTTGGCAACACTGCATCCCGACTTTACAGAGGAAGAACGAAAAGAACAAACGGAAATCTTCAAAAAGATGCTATCGGCTAAATTGTAACCGAAAGACCTGTCCTATTCCCCTTCCGCACAACACCAATCTCTTTATATATAATAGAGTTTATATAAAATAAAGAACTGGATTATTGAAAGAGTGCCCTAAAACTTTGTTCTATATATCGTTTAATAATAGTAACCTACATAGGGCTATGAAAGCAGGGAAAGAATAAAATCAAAAGTTCAAAGCACTTTTTTATTTGAAAATTTGGATGAATGAAAATAATCCCGTACCTTTGCATCGCTTTTGAGGAAGAGAGCTTCCCAACCAAAGTATTGGAGAGATGGTAGAGTGGTCGATTACAACGGTCTTGAAAACCGTCGTGCTGAGAGGCACCGGGGGTTCGAATCCCTCTCTCTCCGCCAAGGCTCCGAACGGAGACATTCAAATAAGGGGTCGAAAAGCTTATAAAGCACCGTAAATCAAGTGATTACGGTGCTTTTTTCATGTATATACGCCAAATCTTGACGGTATAAATGCATCGGTTGGCAGTCACATTTCGGTCATTTCCTGCTACATTTCCTGCTACAGGAAGACCAACCGCCAAAAAAATGTAGCAGAGACGTACTTTTGAAGCCCATATTGACGCCTTGTAAGTCGCTTAATATCAGATATTTATGTTTAACTTTGTGGCCAAAGTGCTACACAAATAACGTGTTATTATGAGACTTATTTTTAAGGTGTCGTATTATATACGCACAAATTACGTAAACAAGGAAGGTAAATCACCGTTGATGATACGGATTTATCTTAATGGAAAAATGCTTACTGTCGGGTCTGCAGGAATCAACGTTGACAAGACAAAATGGTCAAACGAAACAAATCGCCTTAAAGGACGTACTTCCGAGGTCTTGAACACCAATGCCCAAATTGACAACATTTCATCAGATTTGCGGAATATCTTCCTAAAGCACCAGTTTGACAAGGATCTTACCCTTGATAAAATAAAGAGCATTTATCTTGGCAAGAACAAGGAATGTACAACTTTCCTCGATTTCTACGGCAAGTACCTTGAGGACATCAAGGCTCAAATTGGTAAAGGAAAAACGCTGGCCACATATCACAAATATTCTGCGGCTGGAAAACACTTTGAGAATTTCTTGAAACTGAAATATGGTCGCAAGGATATAATGCCGTCTGAATTGACCCATGTAATCATTCATGACTTTGATATTTACCTGCGCACAGTGGTCAGTCTTAAGCCCAATAGTGCAACCAAGACATTGAAGTTTTTTAAGACCGTAGTCATATTTGCACAAAAGTGCGGCGTATTGACGCACGATCCATTCGCCCAGCATCGTTTCCATCTCGAATCCGTTGACAGGGGTTTCCTCACAGACGATGAAATTACAAGAATCATGGAAAAAGAGTTTTCCACTCCACGTTTGGAATCCGTCCGTGATATATTCATATTTTCGTGTTTCTGTGGGCTTGCATACATAGATGTGGCAAATCTGACCCAAGACAACATTGTAACTCTTGACGGGAAGAAATGGATAATGACAAGGAGGCAGAAAACCCATGTCGAAAGCAATATTTTATTGCTGGACATTCCTTTAATGATTATCAACAAGTACAAAGGCAAAACAAATGACGGGAAATTACTGCCCATTCTTTCTAATCAGAAGATGAATGCGTATTTGAAAGAAATCGCGGATTTATGTGGAATAAGAAAACGGTTGACCTATCACCTCGCAAGACACACGTTCGCCACAATGATGCTCAGCAAAGGGGTGCCCGTAGAATCGGTATCAAAGATGTTAGGTCATGCAAATATAAAAACAACACAAATTTATGCCCGCATCACCAATAAAAAGATAGAGCATGACATGATGAATTTATCTGAGAAACTAGATTGTTTCAATGATGCAGCTACACATTTTTAACATCAGACTAAACAATAATTATCTGAATTAGTCAAGATTCAATCTGACTGTTAATATAAAAAGAGTAATTTTACAACATCAAACAAATTAAGTTATGACTAATTCAGTTCTGATGCAGGGCGGAGCAATCCGTCCTGCATGATATTTTGTGTCGGGTTGTTCCTATTTTACCGGTTGTAAGTTACAAAGAAATGTCGGCTTGAAGTCTGCCGTTATCCTTATATATATGCTTACCAACCCTTTCTATAGACCTTGCTTCTCAAGCCTCTTGCCCTTTATATCAGTCCGAACATTCCATGTTGCAGCCTCCATACCGTCACCGCCAGAGGTTTTATCTTGTGCGAATATAGGTTGCCGCGCCTGTTCCCTCCGTTTTGAAGTGCATTTCCGACAAATTCTTCCTTGCATTGCAAGAGTAATTTACCGGAAAAAACATCGGGAATGGCTTTTTCGGCAACCTTTTACTGCACCGAAAAACCGAAGCGGCTTCCGATTGAAGGGCGTCGAACAGAGGGAAAGTAAACTTAAATTCAAAAACGGATGAAGACATTGGAAGAATTGCTACAAGGAATTGGATGTGTCGGTGAGGTATTCGACAGTACGGGAGAATTTACGGAATCCGGAAGTAAGGCATATCACTTTTTGGTGGATTTGCTGTATGACATTGAATGTCTGACTGGAAAAAGTGTATCATGTATAATCAGGGAACTTGATAACATATGTGAAGAGAATTATTAAAAATCAATATTATGGAAAGGAAAATTCATGAATCGAAAGAGTAAAGCTCGCAAAGGAGTGGAAAATGACGGTGAACTGCGTCAGTCGTGTTCTGCATGTTATGACGCTTGACGACATCCTTCCAGATAATGGAATCAAATAGTATGTCAAGGCAATTACGTGTCGGCAGAAGAGAGTTGACCTATCAAGTGTACAAAAGTAGTGGATTCAATTTGTTTTTTCCTTCCAAAAGAAAAGTTATGGCTGTTGTCGGTGAGTACTTGTTGACTGATTTGCCTAAAAGCCCTACCCGGACTTGATTGCGCAAGCAGGAATTTAAAAAGTAGGTTTAAATTTTCTTGTATATACTACAAGGAACGAAGTAAACCTCTTGCAACATCTCTTTGGTAATGAATAATAATAGTTTTAGAAATTAAGTTTAATGACATCTTGTATATATAGAACAAGGAAAGGAGTAAACCACTTTGCCAGTTGCACCAGCCTTTCTTTTTTGAAGGCAATAGAATACTGTTCAGATTTTGACTTTGATGACTTCGTTAAGGTTTGTGGAGTATTGGGCTGACTTGTGTTCGCATTTCAAGTGCCAACGTTTGTCCGTGCCTTGGCTTGCCACTTTTACGGTATTAAAACAATTCCATTGGTTGATGGCATCGATAGCCGCTGAAAGGCGAGCTTGTTTGGCACGGTCTATGGAGTCAAAGAGGACAGTTTGGACGGCAGTGTTTGGACTAATGTCCCACACGATGACACCGGCTTTCTTGTAGTGGTATCTTCCATTCTCACGCCATTCAGTACGGAGTGCTTGGACTGCTGCGGCTACCAACTCCAATTGGTCGTTGGTGGGCATGGGCAATGTAACTGTGCGGTTGATAATATGGTTTGGCACATCGTTGCGGAAACGGCTGGTATAAGCGAATACGGTCAGTTGGCAGCAACGACTCTTTTGCTCACGCAACTTGCGGACACATGAAGCGGCAAAGTTGGCTACTGCTTCTTCCACCACTTCCAACTCAGACAAACCTTTGTCGGGAAAACTGCGGCTGGTACAGATGCTCTGCTTTTCGGGCAGTTCGCTGATGTTTATGCAACTTTCGCCACGGAGTTCCTTCCATGTCCTCACACCTGTGACGGTAAGCAACCGTCTTACCCGGCTTTCACTCCACTGCGTGAAATCCCATGCGTTTTTGACTCCATGGTATTCCAACTTCTTGGCAGAGCGTCTGCCAATGCCCCACACATCGGCGATGTCAAAACCTTGCAATGCCTTGATGCGCTTTTCTTCGGTGTCAATCAGGCAGACACCCCCGTAACCTTTGTATTTCTTTCCATACCTGCTTGCCACTTTTGCCAAGGTCTTGGTCGGAGCTATGCCAAGCGTTACCGGGATTCCTGTACCCTTGCCAATGGTACGCACGATGCGTTTGCCGTACTCACGCAATGCTTCTCCACCGCCCATGCCTGTAAGGTCGATGAAAGCTTCATCGATGGAATATTGCATCAATTCGGGCGTGAATTCCGAAAGCAGCATCATCACCCTGCGGCTCATGTCACCATAAAGTGTGTAATTGGAACTGAACACGGCAACCTTTTCACGCTCCAGCAATTCTTTTGCTTGGTAAAAAGGCGTACCCATTTCTATACCCAACGCCTTTGCCTCGTTGCTGCGGGCAATGATGCAACCGTCATTGTTAGACAGCACCACCACTGGCTGTGTGCGCAATCCCGGATTGAAGACCCGTTCACACGAACAATAGAAGTTGTTGCAATCCACTAGACCGAACATGATTCACTTCCTCCGATATTGGCGTTTGATGTTGTAGGTCAATACTCCCCACACGATGAAATTATTTTCTTCCGTCACCTTGATAGGCGGATAGTCCTTGTTGGCGGGCATCAGCCAAAGGCAATCACCCTTGACATCGAACTTTACCCGCTTCAATGTAAATTCCCCATCAATGTAGGCCACCACGATGTCACCCTCCTGCGGATCGATGGCCTTGTCTATCACCAACAAGTCGCCGTTGTCGATGCCACAGTCCTTCATCGAATCACCTACGGCACGGGCATAGAACGTAGTGGCGGGATGGCGAACCAACTCGCGGTTCAGGTCGATGCTCTCCGTCATGTAGTCTTGTGCAGGGGATGGGAATCCTGCACGGATGCCACCATCGGCAAAGTCCAACAGCAGCTCGCTGCTCAGGTCGGCCGAATAGAGGATGAGCCTTACCCCGTCCTCCTTTTCTACTCCGGATTCATTGACGACTGTTTTATGTGAATCTTCCATTTCCTGTTCTCTTGTTGCATTACCATTCGTTTTGCAAAAATACCATTTTTATGCGCTTGTCCGTCTTTATTTTATGAGTTTCCACACTTTTACGCCTTTTATTGGCTTACATTTCGCCAAAGGCGACCGATGCTCTTTCCCGATGGCAGTCGTGCGCCATTCTTTCATCGTATCTTGGGTTTAGGTTGATAGCCGGCTTTCCTTAATTTCTTCCGTTGCCTCGGAACTGGCACACCGACAGCTGTTCTGTCCACATTCCCTATCCGTCAGTCTTATCTTCAGGCATCTCCTCTCCAATGGTAGAGCGGCCTTTTTCTGGCAATATCGGTATCGCGTCCGCCCTTGCGGCTTCCATAATGAAAGAGGTGGTTGGAATCGCCGTTTCATACCTGACCCGTTGCAGAGCCATCGGAACGGGCTTTTTTCTTTTGGCAGGCGGATTATTAGCATCCTTCATCACAACCTGTGGCTGAATTTTCGTGTTGCTTCTTACATGGCCGTCGTTTATCGAAGCCACAATATTTTTCCATGATGCAAAGATATAATGCAGCTCGCCGATGGCGTTACGGGACACTGCCGTTCTGACCAATGGCGTGCCGCGAAAATCTTCCGACATTTTCCGCTTCACATAAAATGTTGCGTATTTGCGTGCCTACCTTGGTGCTGCCCTACGCCTGCAATATCTTCTTGCATCCGTAAAAATTAATTGTTCAACTTCTAAAAACTTACAGTCATGAAGCAAGTAGAAAATTCTTTCATCATCACAGGTTTTGTAGCAAAGGACGCTGAAATCCGCACGTTCACCAACAACGATGTAGCCCGTTTCCCGATGGCAATCGGCCGCAAGGAAACCAAGGACAACGCCACCAACCGCGTGTCTGCCTTCATCAACGTGGAAGCCTGGCGCAAGAGCGGCAGCGCATCGTTCGAGTTGCTGAAAAAAGGTACGCTGCTCACCATCGAGGGCTATTTGAAGCCCGAAGAGTGGACCGACAAGAACGGTACCAAGCAGAACGGCATCAAGTTCGTGGCCAAGAAGTTCTACGAAGCGGTGGAGAAACCGGAGAAGGCCGAGAAGCCCCAACCCAAGACCCGCGCCAAGAAACAGAAGGAGGCAGCATAGACCTCTTCCATCTCCGGAAAGAGCGGCTTCGGCCGCTTTTTTTGTGCTCAATGCACTTGGTGACTTGTCCCTCTTAAAAATGACCTGCCGCCTGTTCTACCATTACCCGCCTTGTTATACCGGCTACTCTTTATCCCGCCTCCTGCCGTCACCGTTTGGTTTTACTGATGCAAAGGTCGTCCATCGCGCCTGATGGCGGCGGCTTGAAGTGGATTTCTTGCAAATTCTTCCTCCTTGCGGAGCGTAATTGGCAACAAAAGCCGCCGCATGAGGCTTTCCCGATAGCCGAGCCGCCGCATCGATAAAATCCAA
>OGRE01003243.1_pt1 | contig 10085 bp, 5 predicted proteins | sample 1553421 | NCBI WGS metagenome assembly OGRE01 (sample SAMEA2580076, study PRJEB22360) | human gut metagenome | biome: human gut; feature: human-associated habitat; material: faeces | place: Denmark | collected 2008/2010 | reverse complement strand
ACTTCTCAGCTAGATAGTTCGCAACCAAAAAATTACGGAGGAACTTTTCAGTTCCAAGGGAGGAACTTTTCGGTTCCAAGGCAAGGAACGTTGAATGTTAATAGACTGTGCAAAGGGAATGTGGCTAATAATAGAGACTGTACTGTAGGTTATCCAACGTTATGCTGTAGCCTGCACGTTTGGCTAATGTATGGTCCGAAATAAGTACTTTCGCAGGTGCAAACAGGTTAGCGGTAAGTGAGAGGGGCTGTCCTTGAATGCTTTATAGAGTGTAGCACTAGAAACATGAACTATCCGTAGTATGAGCAAGGGACGTATCGAAGAGGAGCAGCAGGTTATCAGGCAGATGATCCAGCTCTACTGCAGGCAGAAAGAGGGACATGCGACGCTCTGCGATAGCTGTCGTGAGCTGCTCGAGTACGCCACACAGCGACTAGAGCACTGCCGCTACGGAGCAGAGAAGCCCACCTGCCGCAAATGCCCCATTCACTGCTACCGTCCAGACATGCGCGCCCGCATTCAGGCGGTGATGCGCTGGGCGGGTCCTCGTATGCTCTTCCACCACCCCCTCGCTGCCATCAAGCACCTCCTCCGCGAGCTCTAGCTTCCCGCAACGCTCACACGTAATCTGCCAGCAGGGACGCACATCTCTAATCTCTAACCTCTAATCTCTAACCTCTATTTCCTTGCGGAAATACCGATTATGTCAAAAGAAATACCGAATATGTCAAGTCGATCAGGAGATGGTTCCGATTATTATGCCTATCTTTGTACCGAATATCCCCGTAGATATTTTCATTTCGGTGAGACATCGAAGAAACTTTATATCAATCAAATAATAAACACAGAATGAACAGAACAGTAAGAACACTGCTAGGCCTACTAACGATCGGCCTAGTCGCTCTGACCTCCTGTAAGAAGGATGAGAAAGAGCCTCAGAAGAATGAGGGTTCGACCTACGTCAGCGTAGCGATCAACCTACAGTCTAGCCTGCGTGCAGGAGACAGTGATGACAAGGAGTTTAACTACAAGGGAGCTTGGAATGGCAAGGATGCCATCGAGACTATTGCCGTCTATGTCGTCGGCGATGGCGAGGTCTCTTATGGTAAGTTCTCACTCAACGACTTTAATATCACTCCAGCTACTGATGGTGACAACATCACCATCAAGCCTAAGAATGCTATCCTCACCAAGCCAGGCACAAAGAAGGTTTACGCCCTCATCAATGCGCCTGAGGAGATAACAAAAATGCTTGAGAAGTCTATGCCCACTCATTTCAACGAAGCTTATGCCAAGGCTGTTGAGAATATGACGACTGCTCAGGTGGCTCGTGCAAACGCAGCGAAGGAGGATCTTATTATGATGTCCAACGCTGCTGAGTGCAAGATTGATGTCGAGGATGGTGTCTCCAAGGAGGACGCTAAACAAGGCCCTAAGAACCTCGCAACGGTGAATGTCAAGCGAGTTGTAGCTCGTGTGATCCTAACGACAACTCAGCCTAGCTATGAGATCAAACTCCAAGATGGTACCGTGCTAGGTACAATCAGCAATATCACCTATGCCGTAGCTCAGGGTGAGAAGGCTTTCTACATTAGCCAGCAGAAGAATGAGGCTGGTAGCATCATCACTCCTGGATATAGCTTCCTCCCAGCTGTTAATCCTGCTGATAAGAGCAAGCTAACCAACTATGAGGATCAGGCTAAGGTTTACGACTATAGCGACTTGCGTTATACTGTCGATAATCCTCGTGCAGCTATTGTCGCTGATAATCTAACCGCCGCTCTAGAGATTGGTAAGAAGAGCCTTGAGAGCAGTGCTTTCATCTTTGAGGCTAGCCACATGTTTGGGGGAGCTGGTCAGACGATTACTGACTACACCGGAGGGTTCCGTCGTGGTAACACACCTTATGTCTTGGTTCGTACGAAGTTTACGCCTGCTGACAATGCGTTCTACAACGAATATCAGAGAAATCTGTTCAAAAAGGGCGATGGAACTTTCTATAGAGGCGAGGATGGTCTTCTCTATGCCAGGAATAAACCTTTTAAGAGTAAGAGGACTAATGAAATTGTGCCAGAGCAAAAATACACCAAGTTTGAGGGTGGTAAGGTACTCTATCATGTCTTTGTCAACCCTGATAATGTCGCTAAGACGCTAGATGCTCCTGCTTATCGCAACAACATCTACCACATCAGTGTCACGGGCTTTAAGACGCTTGGTCTCAACTGGAATCCGCTCTACCCAGAGGATCCCGATACTCCTACTCCTGATCAGAAGAATCCCGATCCAAAGCCAAAGGATGATCCCAATACACCTCCTTATGTACCTGGAGACAAGAACACACCAGACGAGACCTATATGGCTGTAGAGGTCAATGTCATTCCGTGGAATGTCCATAGCTACGATATCGAGCTATCGCTCTAATCTAATAGACTTGATCTGCTTGCATGGACGCACGAGCGCGTGCGTCCATGCTTGACAGACGAGTAACCCTTTGTAGGGACGCACGGTCGTGCGTCCGTGCTAGACCGACGAGTAGCCCTTTGTAGGGACGCACGGTCGTGCGTCCGTCCCCGTTACGTTAAAGGATACAAAGTCAAGATGTAACGATAACGGGTGACGTCACGCCTTGATACAACGGACGCACGACCGTGCGTCCCTACAAATCGTTTCACGTCTTTCTCCCCCACATTTTTGTTGGCCTTACTATCTGTATCTGTTCCCCCCATTCTAACGATACCTGATCTTCTAACGATACCTGATCTCTCAATCACTGCTACATCTTATGAAGCGACACACTATATATAGCATACTCCTGCTGCCTCTCCTCATCTTATCACTCGTCAGCTGTGATAAGTACATATATGATCGAGGCGAGTGTCCCACGATACTGGTCTTCACACCCTATATGCAGACCCCCTGTATGTCTGACAGCGCTTACATAGGCAAGGCTGCAGAGCTACACTTAGTCATCGGTGACCCCACATCTGGAGAGATCATCGCCTATAAGCATCTAGAGTCAGTCGATCTGACTGCCACCTCCGCGATAGAGGTGCCCGTACCGAACAAGCACGGTGATACCTATAGCTACTCCCTTTGGGTCGGAGCCACTCCCCAGCACTATATGGTAAGTGACCTTGTCTCCGCCGCTCGTCCCAAGCTTGCTGATTCTCGCTTGGCACTTCGACTCAACGAGCAAGACCGACACATGGGACTACTCCCCGAGCCACTTTATTTCGCTACAGGAATCGTTGACTGCCCCGTACCACTAGAGGGTTCGAGCATTAGAGTACCCGTTGCTCCAAACTTAACGCGATATAGCAACAACTTTGACATACACATTACTAAGCTCCCCAGCAGAGTCCTCTATCCACTACAGATCCAGATCGAGGATAACAACGCTGCTTACGACTTTATGGGTCAGCTGACCAACCCCACCAAGCATGTCATCTACCAGGCAGACCTGCCTAACGAGGGTACGACACGTAGCACGCGCCTGAGCACACTACGACTCGATGATCCTAAGACACGCCCCCTGCTAAGCATTGTGCGACCTGATACGGGAGCCAAGATCTTTACATACAATCTCAAGGAGCTACTGGCCAAGATGCCTGACTACAAGCCCCAGTGTCAGTTTGAGTACGACATTGAGATCCGTCTTCAGGAGCTACCCGACAATACCCATTACGCCGTCGAAATCATCATCGATGGGTGGAGGGTACACTCCTACGAGATAGTCCTCTAAGTTCACTACACTACACACCAACGTTGTCACATCACTATGAATAGACTACGACATACCTATATATATACGCTCGTCCTCGTCCTGGGGTCGCTCCTAACCTGCGCTAGCTGTGTGCGGGACTACAATAGTCTTGAGGAGGATGACGGTAACAAGTACCTCTCGCTGACGCTCTCGCTCGCTCCTAATGGCAACGATGGGCTACGTGTGCAAGGCGATGATTACAGCATCAACTCTGATAAGGAGCATCGTGAGGACTACGTGAACGACCTGCGCATCTTCCTAATCCAAGACGGCAAGATAAAGAAGAATGTCTTCTTCACCAACCTGGTCCCGAAGTATGCTTATACGGACTGGAGCAAAGGATCAGAAGAAGATGGTATCAGCTATAAGTATCAAAAGGGCAAGGCTCAGGTCACTTTCAAGCTCAAAGAGTTCGAGCTGGGCTACTACGATCTCGTCGTCGTAGCCAATGAGGGTGCCTATACGAATAGAGCCTCTCTAGATCCAGGTCCTGATTATCATGAGAAGTATGACAACGAGAAGTGGAGAGAAATAGCCGCTGAAGAAGCTCTCAAGAAAGCACTCAAAGAAGCTAAGACGCTAGACGACCTCAAGCAGATACGTATCCCCGTCACGAGACGCTTTAGCGATACGCATCAAGGAAGACGCTATAATCAGAGCAATCCATATATAGATGTCATCTCTCCGATGACTGCCGAGTATGAGCATGTTGATTTCACTGGGGGTGGCACCAAGGGTAATCCGCGTCAGATCGAACTCTCTAATCCTTATGGACGTACGAAAGGCATTGAGCTCTTGCGTACTTTTGCCAAGGTCGAGCTGCTCTACAAGAAGTGTATATGGCTCTCTTGGGATGAAAATGGAAAAGAGCAACTGAAATGGATAGGCCCATGGAGATTTCAGCACCCTTATGGTCCTCACCTCTATGATATACCTAAGGATGTCAGTCTCTTCCCTATACAGGAGTACTCTAGTGCTCAGGATACCGTAGTTGGCTTCCTCGGTAGAGAGTCTGATCAATATGTACTGCATACAGGCCCACAAAAACGCTTTATTGTTGGCTATAGCGAAATAGCTAGCAAGGTTCGAAAAGAGGGTGTACCCATTGGTGGTGGCTATCTGCTGGACTATAAGATGTACTTCTATGTCCCCGAGAAGCTCGTCCCCGAAGGTCCTGATGAGACAGTGAAGCCTTCTTACCTATGGTTTATATGGTATTATTATAGTGACTTCCGTCCGTGGTTGGATATAGCTTCGAACAATGCTCAGTTACGAGCCGAGGAAAAATGCTACTTTGATAACTTAAATGGTAAGGATGGTGATAAGAATAAGGATAGGGGTGAAGACTACATAAAGCCAACAGCCACGTTTAATCCATCAGGCAAGAGCGTCTATCGCAATCGTCTCTACAAGATAACGCTGACTCCAAAGGATGTACAGCCACCCGCAGGCAATGGCGAGGCTTTTGAATAAGGGCTAGCTGAATACTATCTACGCAGACACACACACATTATCAAGAAAACCTCACCTATAAAAAGATATAGGCTATGAAGCAATACAACAGCACTACACTAGTGCGCACTATATGGAGCCTCCTCCTCGTCATCTCTGCGCTCTGCCTAATACCCACCACGGCAGAGGCGCAACTTAGTGTGTACGCTACAACTCGCGCCACTATTAAGGGATTCTCAGGAGGAACTGGTCAAGTAAGGCTAACCCTCTCTAGAGGTAAAGCTCCTTACACAGTCAGGATAACAGCATCCCCTCAAGAGTACACAGGACAGCCCTCGTTTACAAGTCAGAAGGAAGAGATCATTATCTACAACCTACCTAAAGGGAATTACAAACTGGAGGTCTCAGATGCCAATGGCTCTGTGCAAGCAAAGAGTTGCTCTGTCGATGAGAAGGGGGTAGGTCTTAATGAGTTCTGCGTTAATGCGAAGTGGTCTCAATTACACACCTCTAATGCAAAGCAGTCGCGCTGGCTCTCCACAAGAATCTTTGACGGAGTTCCACGCTACTACTCTTCTGAGATAGACTCTATAGCTAAGTACTTTGATATTGCCATCTGTACCCCTAATGACTACTACTATGGCTATAAGAAGGGTCAGGATAATCTCACCTGGCTGAACTTAAAAGACAGTAAAGAGTCCCCCACTTTCACGGGGGACTACGGCTGTTGGCGCGTTCAAGATCCTGTTTATGATTATAATGACAAGCCAACGGGAGAGACAGTCGAAAGGTCACTTCTATTTGTCAAGGTGCCTGACGATTGGCATTCTCCCAATTACACGTATTTTTATACAGGTAATTGGGCTGTAACCACGAATGATACAAAAACGATAGGTGTAGCTCTCCGTGTAAAAGGATCAAAAGACCCCAACAACTCGTTCTTCTCTGACGCAGAATATTTGTTTGATGAAAGAATGTCTGTCGATCCTAATTCTTGGATTGAAATGGTTGGAGAGGGTAAGGACGATCCCTGTGATGGGTACAAACCGACTTTCGTTCTACGGGAAGAAGTGGTTAAAGATAAAGAGCTGAATTTGCAGTTCCCTGTTAAGGTAAGGTATAGGGGTACTGAGATAACCTTTACTAAGGATAACTATAGGAAACCCCAAGATCTCGGCGTTTTAAGGTACGATGGCTATAACAGGATCTATATGAAGGATGCTGATGGTAAAGACTCCTCTATGGGCTTTAGACCTGGTAAGCCTGCAACTGGTTTCGCAGAGCAGTTCCTTAGGGGGCATTGGTACTATTCCGATTCAAAGCCTGAGCGGATGTGGGATGAGGAGTCTGGGTGGCGTGATGACCCCGAGGCGGATGGCTCTGGCGTGAGAGACTATTGTACTGGAGAGGTGCGGATGGTCCCCGCCTTGTCGCTACAGGAGTTGCATTTCGATAAGCCTTTTAAGACTGAATTTGCTCAAGCAGAGGTCAAGCTTGTCTCCGCGCCTCGGGAGTATGAGCCTCAGAATAAGTACTTCCCCGAGGTCGGAGGAACTATTAATGTCTTGGGAGACCACGAGAGTGCTTTGTTCTTCCCATTTCCTAACGCTTCGGCACCAGCAGGCAATCCCTATATGAAGCCCTGCTTTGATGTCAAGGTGCCCGCGGGCGAATACACCTTTGAGGTCTCTTTCTTCACCCTCTGCGGTGAGTGGAAAACTAAAACCATCGAACTTTGGGTCAACTATCAATCAGTAAAGTATGAGATTTCTGATGATGCTAAGGACTTAAAGCCTCAGCTGTTCGAGAAGGTCGACTGCAAGACGATGCGTGTCTACCCCTTCCGAGGAGCGAAGTCTCGCAAGATACTGCTACGTAATGGTAAGCCAATCAGAGTCTATGCAAGAGTCATACAGAAGAATAGACCCGAGGATCATCCATATCACTACGTGAACACGATTGCGACAGGCTCTACCGACTTTGATCCTGACAACATATATGATCGAAGCCCCGAGGATTGCTATGTAGAGCTCCCTTGGAAAAGCTCTAACATTGAGATTAAGTACAACTATGAGCGTAGCTGGGAAGATATTTTACCGTGTATTGACTTAGGGGTCAAGTTCACCGTCGAGGCGACGCTACCCACCTATGATCCAGAGCTCCTCTACACCTATATCTGTAAAAGCGGTGAGACTGCCTATGTGTCGGTACTACCAATCCATACGGTAGGTGCGACCCTCGTAGAGCTCAGAGATGTCAAGGATAAAAACAAGCTCTACGCAAGTAAGACGCTCCCCGCGACGGAGCAGGGTAATTCTGTCGAATTTAACCTCACTGGGGATAAGATTCAGCCCGAGTATAGTCTCTATATTAGGACAGGCACAGATGAGTGCCCTCTAGACAATAGTGGCGAGATTATCAAGATGAATGACTTGAGAGGCTCCTCTTTCATACTAGGAGCTGCTTATACCAAGTATTGCGAGGGAGATACAGTTAAGTTGGAGTGTCCACCTATTACGCCTGAGTCTAAGTATATTTGGACAGAACCTGATGGGAAGACGCAGCATAAGGGACGCAAGATATCCATCCCCGATGCTACTAGAGCGATTACAGGTGACTGGAAGCTTGAGATTATAGACGTACCGTGCGGTGGCGCATCTGAGACACAGACTGTAGACTTTGTGCTATCTGCAGCTCCTTCTGAGTTGTGGTGGCGCAAGGATGCTCATTCTGCTGATTGGAATTCAACCTCCAATTGGGCTGACAAAGAGGGAAATCCTATTGAGGCAGTCCCAGGAAGGTGTACTGATGTGCACCTTCCCGCAGTGGTGGACAACTACTATCCAAACTTAGACCCGAAGGAGACGAAACGTGAGCCCCTCGGAGAGCCTGTCTGTAACGATATCTACTTCCACTACGGCTCTGCTCTCGGTGAACCTCAGTTGCTTAAGAATTACTCACGAGCCTTTATTGACTACAATTTTGGTATCGTACAGCCAGATGGAACCATCATAGCGCACGAAGACTCCAAGCATAAGGGCGCTTATGATCGTATCCTAGAGCGAGACCGCTGGTATATGATTGCTACACCGCTCAAGAATGTCTACACTGGAGACTTCTCTCTAGCTGGCTACCCACTTACCTATCAGCGCTACCTCAAGGTGAAGTTTAATGGAGAAAGACCTAAAGAGGCCTCCTTTGACATACCAATGAACAAACTGGGACGTCCTATGGTAGCTTATAACCATGCACTAGCATACAAGGTTGAGGGTTACCACTCTGAGAAGTTAGGAGCAAACGATCATAAGAATCTCAATGGGCTACAGGGTATCATCCGCTTGCCCTTTTATGAGAACAGGGAGCGTGCACCCTATTACCCACTGCATCGTTATTACGAGAAGTGGTATTGGTATGAGACTGATAGTCTAACTAATGTTTCTAAGGTAACAGATTCAATAGCTGAGCCGAGATCATACTTCGCCTACTTTGACCTGAACACGTTAAAAGCAGTTACTAAAGTGGATTCGGTTAAGAGAGACCCCATACTGGACTACCGCTTCCTCTTTGAGGATGACAAGACCAATGCGATAGGTAGGACTAGAGCATCGATGGGAGATCCTGTCGGAGTAGCGCCTGATCTAGACTGGGTCGAAGAGGAGATAGAGGGCTACACGATGAAGCTCACCTCAAGCTCCAAGTCTTATAAGTATGTAATCGTGGGGAACCCGTTTATGAGTCCCATAAGCGCGGATCAGTTCTACGAGGTGAACAAGAATAACATCACAAGGGGCATCTATATCTATGTGAATGGAGCCTGGCGCCATTATGGTGATCCGATACCCAATAGCACCGCAGGTGATGAACTCAAAACGATCCCACCACTGCAAGCCTTTATGGTCTCGCTAAGGTTGGATGGGACGCCGAACGTCTACTTCCCCACCGCGCCAGAGTACTCAGTGCTTGTAGATCCTAACAGTTCAGAAGGAAAGGGTGCGGAGCTGCGTAGCACGGACGAGGAGCGGGACGAGCTGAGCGAGCGGTATGTCGCGGTGAAGGTCACCGATGCCGAGGGAGGCTATACCTCTGCGGTACTGCTGCCCGAAGATACGGATGAACCGATCCCTGCGATGATTGCGCCGGAGGGCATGCAGACAGCTCCGCTTGTCTACTTCATCAGTCCGACCGATAGCAGCTGCAACTTCGTGCAGACCAATGTGGATCGTGCCGTGGTCGAGCTAGGAGTCTTTGCGCCTACCGATGGAATGCTCACGCTAGACTTCACCACGTTGGCTGAGAAGCCCTTTGACAAGCTGGCACTCTACGACCGTCTGCGAGGTACCGAGCAGGATCTGCTCGCTAACCCGACCTACAGCTACGGCTATAGCGAGCGTGACGGACGTCGCTTCGAGCTACGTATGTCGTACGGCAACATCCGCTACGACGAGCAGCAGGGTCACCAGCCTGATCTAGCCATCGAGCGCACCGCTACGGGCTATCGCATCTCCTACGACGAGGGTATCGCAGGCTACCAGCTCTACAGCGTACAGGGCTATCTACTGGAGCGCGCTACGACCGATGGTCTGACGCAGGTAGATATTGAGATGCCCGAGACAGAGGTCGTACTGCTCGACGTACAGTCCACCGACGGTCTCCGCTGGATCAAGAAGCTCCAGCGATAAGAACGCGCTCGTCGCATATAAATAGCGTAATCGGGGTAGTCCTCCTAGTGAGAGCTACCCCGATTGCTGTATCATAGCCACTGATCTGTCTAGTAACGAGTAGCGATGCGTAGGGACGCACGGTCGGACGCAGACCGTCGGAGCGTCCGTTGTATAACAGGTTACAGTATCGAGGCTTTAACGGGGCCGGA
>OGRE01003240.1_pt1 | contig 10091 bp, 8 predicted proteins | sample 1553421 | NCBI WGS metagenome assembly OGRE01 (sample SAMEA2580076, study PRJEB22360) | human gut metagenome | biome: human gut; feature: human-associated habitat; material: faeces | place: Denmark | collected 2008/2010 | reverse complement strand
AGTTAATATGTCAAAACGTGAAATAAATTCCATTATAAGAAAAGCAGAAACCTATGGTGGAATCGAATTCCACTGGAAAAAACTTGATGGGGCAGAGATTCCTATGCCACTCCAAAAGGTTTAATAATAATTTAAAATAAAAAAATAGACCGCGTCCAACCTCATTGTCTGGCACGATCTATTTTTTTCTTAATTTTTCTGTTCTTTCTTAAACACTCTTCTATATAAATTACGCATTCCACTGACTAACAATGTCAGATAACGAAGTACCGGTTCTGTTGCAATGGAAAAAATCACAAACAACATAATGCATTTTTCTGACATTCCTGTGATTGCAAACAGCTTCGGCAGAAAGATACTGCAGAGAATGAGACCTGTCATGGACCCAATCCACACAATTCCGCGCAGAAGATTCAAAGGCTGACAGATCCGGTACAATATCATAAATCCAACAACCGCAAGCAGCATAGTTGCTGCTGTCGAAATAGCCGTTGCTCCAACTCCGAATTCCTGCCCAAACACAACCAGTGCCCCAACTGCAAGTACATCCGTAAGCCCCGCCGGAAGTGCTTTTAATACAACATTTGTAAGGAAATGTCCTTTAATAATATCTTTATTCGGCTGGAACGCAAGGAAAAATCCCGGTATTCCGATCGTAAACATACTGATCAGCGAAACCTGTGATGGTTCCAGCGGATAAGAAACCATAAATACAACCGAGAACAATGACAACAGGAAGGAGAATATGTTCTTTACAAGGAACAGACTCGCTGATCTCTGGATATTATTTACTACACGTCTTCCTTCCAATACAACTGATGGCATACAGGCAAAATTGGATTCCAGAAGCACAACCTGTGATGCCTGTACTGCCGCGTCACTTCCGGATGCCATTGCAACGCTACAATCCGCATCCTTTAATGCCAGTACATCATTTACTCCGTCTCCCGTCATTGCTACGGTTCTTCCCTGGGCTTTCAAAGCCTGTACAAACTGACGCTTCTGCGCCGGTGTAACACGTCCAAACACAGTATATTCCGCAATCGCTTCCGCTGTCTCTTCTTCTGTCCGAAGCGTAGACGCATCAATATAACGATCTGCATTTTTAATTCCTGCTTCTTTTGCAACCTCAGAAACCGTCAATGGGTTATCACCGGAAATAACTTTCACATCTACTCCCTGTTCTGCAAAATAGGCAAATGTTTCCGGTGCCTCCTGACGGATTGGATTTGCCAGAAGAATATAGCCGTAAGGAATCACCTTATCTCTCAGACGTTCTCCGTCCAGTTCTCCTTCGTATTTACCAAACAATAGCACACGATATCCTTTGCCGGCATATTTCTGGACCTCATCCCTGCACTGGTCATAATCTTTCCGAAGCACCAGTTCCGGTGCGCCAAGTACATAATTATTCTCTGTGCCATCCTTTTCCTTCAAACACACTGCACTGTATTTCACTGCGGATGTAAAAGGAAATACCTTCACCACGTTTCGTCCGTTTCTATCCTGGAAATACTCTTTCAGTGCCGCCATTGTTGCATTATCATTGCTCATGGCTTTTGCAAAATCTCCAATTAACGCACGGAGCTCCTTTTCATCTGGTTTTCCTGCTGACTTTTTCTCACCGATTTCTTTTTCTCCGGTTTCTTCTTTTTCTTCATTATCTTTTTCATCTGCAGTAACTGCTACCAGTTGCTTCACACACATAGATGGTTCGGTAATCGTTCCTGTCTTATCGACGCACAATACATCTACACGCGCAAGCGTCTCGATACTCTTCATGTCATGCAGCAATACTTTCTTGCTGGCAAGTCTCATGGAACTTACTGCCAGCGCAACACTTGCAAGCAAGTATAAACCTTCCGGGATCATACCGATCACAGCTGCTACCATAGATGTAATACTTGACCGGAACGGATCATGGTTCATAAAGAAGCTCTGCACAAATAAAACAATTCCAATCGGGATCAACGCAATTCCGACAAATTTGACCAGTTTGTCAAGAGAACGGATCATCTCCGACTGTTCACCCTGTTGCATCTGCTTTGCTTCCAGAGTCAGTTTTGAAATATACGAATCAGCACCAACTGCATCCAGTCTTGCATGACACTGACCTGCCACAACAAAGCTTCCCGACATCAGTGAGTCGCCTTTTTGCTTCGTAATCTCATCCGATTCTCCGGTAAGCAACGACTCATTGACCTGCACCTCGCCTGCCACAACAATCGCATCTGCCGGTATCTGATTTCCCGCTTTAAAAATTACAATATCATCCAGAACAAGCTCCTGTGCATCTACTCTGGATATCTTACCGTCTCTTACCACACTGGCATGCGGTGCATTTAACATATTCAGATTATCCAGTACTCTTTTTGCGCGGACTTCCTGTATGATACCGATCAATGTATTAAAAATAATAACCGGAAGAAATGTCAGATCCCTGAACGCTCCGACAAGGCAAAGTAAAATCGCCAGTACGAGAAAAATCAGGTTAAAATAAGTAAATACATTCTCATGTATTATTTCTCCTGTTGTCTTTGACGGCGGATCTACCGCTATATTCGACCAGCCATCTGCTCTGTGCTTAGCCACCTGTGCCGCTGAAAGCCCGATCTCATAATCCGGCTCGTAACGGTCTGTAGTTCTCTTTCTAACACCTGTTTTTGTAAATGTTTCTGTTATTCCTTCATCAAAAGGTTCGTCCTTATAGCCTTTATTTTTATAGTAATTCTGTCTTTCTTTTTTATATTTCCAACCGGCGGGCTTTTTTCTTTTCATTTAGTCCCTGCCTCCTTTTATTTTATGTTAGGATTAAAAAATGCCATACGAATTATTCCGTACTGTATACTCCTACAATTCTCCCCAATCTTCTATATCATCTTAGCACATTTTTCCATCTGCAAATCTAAAGATTCTGTAAATAGTTTCTTAGTTTTATCATAACATACTTTAAAATATTATCACAAAATATCTTTTGACTATCTGTCCATTCTTCGTTATAATCGTAAAAGCAAATAAGAAAAGGAGACAGCACATCTATGAATTTCAATCAGATTACCATGTTATCAAAAATGAAAAATGCCATGGAAACATTTCGCCGGAATCATCCAAAATTCCCATTGTTTTTGAATGCCGTATCACAGGATGCTCTTGTAGAAGGAACTATTATTGAAATAAATGTAACTACACCAGAAGGAAAAAATTACTGTACTAACGTAAAATTAAAAAGCAGCGATCTTGAATTAATGGAAACCTTGAAAAATATGAACTCTTAAGACCTGTTGTTTCTGTCGGGCAATGCTAAAGTGAGCTACAAAGCCTGCCGCTGACAGTTTTCTCCGGATATTAGGGCAATACAAAAGCAGCACCGCAATATCTTTCTGAGGAATTCCCTCATTTTCAGATATTACCGTGCTGTTTTTTATTACTACATTTATAGTCTGACTTTTAGCTATATATGAAGAATCTGTCACTGACATTCTTCAAAAACGACATAACACTTCAGACTCCCACTTTTTTACAGATATCTGCCAGACAGCATCTGTCACAGTGTGGTGTTGTCCGTGCTGTACAGACTTCTCTTCCGTGATATACAAGACGATGGCAGAGCTCACTTCCTTCTTCCGGAGGGATGATCTTCCATAGTTCCATCTCTACTTTCTTCGGATCTTTGATTCCATCTACCAGTCCGATCCGGTTAGACAGCCGGATACAGTGTGTATCTGTAACGATCGCAGGTTTTCCAAACACATCTCCCATAATCAGGTTTGCGCTTTTACGCCCAACACCTGGAAGTTTCAGAAGCGCTTGAAAATCATCCGGTACATTTCCGTCGTATTGTTCATCCAGAATCTTCATGCAGGCGCTGATATCTCTTGCCTTACTTTTGCCAAGTCCGCATGGTCTGACAATTTCTTCAATCTCTTCCGGTGAAGCCTGTGCCAGCGCTTTCACCGTCGGATACTTATCATACAATGTTTCAACGACTATATTCACTCTGGCATCCGTACACTGTGCGGCAAGTCTCACACTTACCAGTAGCTTCCATGCCTGATCATAGTCCAATGTACAGTCCGCATCCGGATATCTCTTTTTCAAACGTTCTATTACTTCAAGTGCTCTTTGTTTTTTTGTCATTCTGTCTGCTCCTTCTTGCTGCCATCACTAATCATCTGTAATCTTGGAATGATGTGTTACATACCCAGTTTTTCTGCAACAGCCTGTCCTGCCGGTGTGCCTGCGACACCACCGATACCCGTCTCACGAAGAGTGACATCCATCTTATCTCCAACATCTTTCATTGCATCAATCACCTGATCGATCGGGATCTTACTTGTAATTCCAGCCAGCGCCATATCTGCAGCTGCCAGCGCATTCACTGCACCTCCGACATTTCTCTTCACACATGGGACTTCTACCAGTCCCGCTACCGGATCGCATACCAGTCCCATCAGATTCTTAAGCGCCATTGCACATGCATTGGCGATCACTTCACTGTTGCCACCACGTACATGACAGATTGCACCTGCTGCCATTCCGGAGCCGGAACCGATCTCAGCCTGACATCCACCTGATGCACCTGCAAGATATGCTCTGTTGGCTATGATCTGTCCCAGACCTGCTGCTACATATAATGCTTCTATCATCGTTTCCTCCGGCACCTGATACTCTCTGTAATAAGTAACAAGAACTGCCGGAAGTACACCACATGCTCCAGCAGTCGGTGCTGCTACTATTCTCTTCATGCATGCATTATTACAGCCCATTTTCAATGCATTTGCCATAACTTTTGCCATAAAATCGCCACATAACGGTTTCTCATTCTCTCTGTAGGCATCCATCTGACCGCCGTCTTTTCCGACCATTCCACTTTGTGAAACCAGATTCTCTTCATAGGCATCCAGGTTTTCCAGCATAGACTGCCACATACCTGTCATCTGTTTCCAGGAGTTCTCCAGTGTAACTCCTCTTTCATTTGCATCTTCTATCTGTACAGCCTTCCAGAATGGAATGCCATCTTTTTTGCAGCGTAGCTGCGCTTCTTCCATTGATTGATATGACATACGCTTCTATCTCCTTTTACTATTCTTACTCTACTCCGTTCGGATCCAGGAATTTTACCCGGATAATTCCCGGCTTACTCTCCAGATCTTCGATTGCTTCCTTCGGAATCACCTGATCTGTCTCAACAACCATTACCGCACAGCCGCCACGTTTATCGCGAAATACCTGCATTGTCGCAATATTAATTTCCGCTTTGGAAAGTGCTGCTGATACATCCATGATCCGTCCAGGTTCATCTATATTTCGAATAATCAAAGTGCATGCCTCACCGCTGAAATTCACGTCTATTCCATCCAGCTTGCAGACTTTGATACGACCACCACCGATGGAATGTGCCTGCATCTTCATCGTCGGAACACCTTCTGCTTCCATCACAATCTGTGCTGTATTCGGGTGTGCACCTTTAATGTCCTTGTTCTCAATTGTAAATTCCATGCCTTCTTCTTTTGCTACATCAAAACTTACCGGAATCCGCATATCGTCTGGCAGCATCCCCAATAATCCTGCGATCAGTGCTTTGTCCGTTCCATGTCCTTTCCCCGTTGCAGCAAATGAGCCATGCAGATATACTGTAGCTTTCTCTGGCTGTCTCCCGAACAATTGTCTTGCAATAAGACCGATGCGCGCTGCACCTGCTGTGTGGGAGCTTGATGGACCGATCATAACCGGTCCTAAAATGTCAAAGATGTTTCCCATTTTTTTACCCTCTCTTTTCTATTTTTTGACACATATCTACTTCTTATTATACGTTTTCTCACCTCTCTTTACAATCTTTTTCTGTACGCCGTTCTACTTATTTTCTTTCTCTTTTTTGTTATAAAAATCACATAATTTCCACCGCACTTTCCACTCCTGTATTCATCTGTTTTGACACTGCAAACTTGTAAACAAAGTCATGATATGCTAACATTGAAGTCAGTCTGAAAAAGGGAGTGTATGACCTATGAACAAGAAAGAAGTACTGGAAATCCGCAAGCAGTTCACGCCGGAAAACTGTGCAATCACACGTATTTGCGGCTGCTATGTGGATCACGAGAAAGAAAAAAAGACAGAACTGAAAAAGGCTTTTCTTTCCATGCCGGAAGAAGAAGCCTTCAAATATTTTGATATTTTCAAACATACGTTATCCGGAACACTTGGGAAAAATCTGATGAACATGGAATTTCCGACAGAGCAGGAGCTGCCGGGGGGAACGCAAGAATTTCTCTTAAAGCTCCGTGACAGCAAGCTTACCGATGACCTTCTGGTTGAGGAATTTTACGATAAGGTCATTGAAAATTATATTTACCCGGAAAATTATTACATCATACTGATCCATGCGGTCTATGATGTGCCGGGCAAATCTTCAGACGGTCTGGAGATGTTCGATGCTTCCGATACTGTATATGAACATATCATGTGCAGTATCTGTCCGGTAAATCTTACCAAAGCGGGACTTACATACAATGCAGAGACGAACAATATTGAGGACCGTATCCGCGACTGGTTTGTGGAATTACCTGTCAAAGGTTTCCTCTTCCCGGCATTTAATGACCGTGCAAGTGATCTTCACGGAGTTCTGTATTACTCCAAGAAACCAGAAGAGCTGCAGCCGGACTTCATTGAAAATGTTCTCGGAAGCCAGATCCCACTTACCGCAAAAGATCAGAAAGCATCTTTTCAAACGATCATCAGTGACACACTGGGGGAAGATTGTGATTATGAAGTTGTAAGAAATATTCACGATAATCTGAACGAAATGATCGAAGAAGCCAAAGAAACACCGGAACCGCTAGAACTCGGCAAACCGGAAATGAAGAATCTTCTTGCCAGAAGCGGCGCTTCCCAGGAACATCTCGAAACTTTCGATGAGGAGTTTGAGGAAGTGGTCGGCGAAAAGCAGACATTACTTGCCGCCAATATTGCAAGCACAAAGACTTTCCAGATTGAAACTCCGGATATTGTTCTGAAAGTAAACCCGGAGCGGTCTGATCTCGTTGAAACCCGAGAAATTGACGGACGGAAATGTCTCGTTATTCCGATTGATGAACATCTGGAAGTCAATGGAATTGAAGTCCATTAAGCATGGGATAAAAAGTATGGACTTTCGTTTTGCAATTGAGTGCAAATAAAAATTTTCATATTTTTTCAAATAATACAAAAAAACATTTGCATTATCTGCCAGAATGTGATATTATACTTTTTGTCAGCGAGCGGAGATGGCGGAATGGCAGACGCGCTAGATTCAGGTTCTAGTGGGAGTTTATCCTGTGAGGGTTCAAGTCCCTTTCTCCGCACTAGCGATAAGAACTCTTGAGTAATCAAGAGTTTTTTTGTTATTGCAACGAAGCAAATGCATCATATTTGCATGACAGCATTTAACGACCGCTAATCAGAGCAAGATTCTTGAGAGCGTATCTTATCTCTGTGTATACGATGAGCCAAGTACAGATTTGTGCTTGCACAAGGATCTGTATTTTGCGAACAAAACAAAAGACTTCACCCTGGGCACGCCCAAAAATGAAGTCTTTTTCGTTCACTTACTATTTTCCTGCGAAACTTATTTAATAGCATCTCTCCATGTTGCAGGCTCAAACTTGTCCTGGATTGGGATCAGTCTCTGGTCAACATCGATCTGTAATACAGAGTTGAAATTGTTTGTTGCCATCATCTGGCATGCAAATCCAACAATAACTACGATCTCTTTGTCAGTGTAATATTTCTTTAACTCTGTAAATGTCTCGTCAGATACTTTTGTAGGGTTCTTAACGATCTGCTCTGCAAGACTCTTCAGAAGTGCTTCTTTCTCAGTTGGTTCAAAGTTAGATGGATCAATTCCGATCTCTGCTAAATCGCTTACGAAGAATAAGGAGCACAGAAGGCATCCGTTTGTTGAAGATACAGAATGTGCATAAACAATTGCTGCACGCTGTCCAATAATTTCAACCAGTCTGTTCCATGATGTATACCATCCCATAAATGCGTCATATGTTGCATAATCTTGAAGCAGTGCTTCTTTCATATTTGTTAATTTTCCCTGATTCTTTAACTCAAGATAAGCTTCCAGTTCTTTTCCTGTAGCTTCTTTTTCATTTGTAAATGCTACTCTTGCCATTTCTTAATGCCCTCCATTTTTATAACATATTCTTTCAGTAGGTTTATAGGAACATAATACTACTTTCCACATTTTCCGTCAATCACAAATCACATTTTCTCACTTTTTTTGTTTGTTTTTTTGAATTATTAAGAATGTATCTCTGTTAAAACGATGTAAATTTTCTTTCTTACATACAAAAGCACTTGCGCCTCATTATCGAAAAGGCTATAATATTCTACGGGAGATTTTGCAATTTTCGCAATAATTCCAACAATCATTTCTAAAATTATTTTAAAGGCAGGTGAACAGTATGGACGGTTGTGATAGTCACGGGCGAAGTAAGAATATAGAATCGGGAACAAGCAACAGTCGATGCTGTTGTTTTCTATAATTTTTGATTCTATTTTCCATGCCCTGATTTTCATTTCTTAAGACAGCACAAATTCATTTCTTAAGGATATTTAAACAACTGAAAATCACACAGCAACTTGGAGGTAAAAATGGAAAATAAAACACAGAATTACACACCGGAGATTCTAAAAATCATCCGGAGCAACACCTCTCCGGGGATTATGCGAAACAAACTGGAAGACTACCACGAGAATGATCTCGCAGAAGTTTTTCCGGAACTGACCGTAAAAGAGCGTGTCAAACTTTGTCGTATTCTCGACCTGGATATGCTTTCTGATATCTTTGAACACACCGATGAAAAAGAAGCAGCAGAATATTTGAATGAAATTGATGTCAAAAAAGCGGCATTAATTTTGTCTGCAATGGAAACAGATGCCGTTGTAGATGTTTTGCAGATGGTTCCAAAAGACAAAAAGAATCTTTTTATCGAACTGATGGATGATGATGCCAGAAAAGACATCGCCGTTATTGCTTCTTTCGACGAGGAAGAAATCGGTAGCAAAATGACAACCAACTGCATTATGATCCGTGAAAATCTCACGGTCAAGCAGGCAATGAGCAGCCTTATTGACCAGGCGGCAAAAAATGATAATATTTCTACTATATTTATGGTGACAGACAAACAGACTTTTTATGGTGCTATGGATCTGAAAGATCTGATCATCGCAAGACAGGATCAGCCGTTGGAAGACTTGATCGTAACGTCTTATCCTTATGTATATGGAAATGAACTGATTGATGATTGTATTGAAAAGTTAAAAGATTATTCCGAGGATTCTATCCCGATTCTTGACAATGAAAACAAACTGCTAGGTGTCATCACATCCCAGAGTATGGTAGACCTGGTTGATGACGAGATGGGTGAAGACTATGCAAAGTTCGCCGGATTGACCGCTGAAGAAGATTTGAAAGAGCCATTGCGCGAGAGTATTAAAAAGCGACTTCCGTGGCTTCTGGTTCTGTTAGGTCTTGGCATGGTTGTTTCTTCTGTTGTCGGATTATTTGAAACAGTTGTAAGCCAGCTTACATTAATTATGTGTTTCCAGTCACTGATTTTGGATATGGCCGGAAATGTCGGTACACAGTCGCTTGCTGTTACGATTCGTGTCCTCATGGACGAGTCATTAACCGGAAAACAAAAATTTGAACTTGTATTAAAAGAAATGAAAATTGCATTTTCCAATGGTTTCATCCTTGGTGTTCTGTCCTTTGTATTAATCGGATTGTATATTGCACTTTTCAAAGGAAAGAGTTTCCTGTTCGCCTATGCAGTCTCCGGCTGTATCGGTGCTTCACTGTTATTGGCAATGGTTATTTCCGGCGCCGTTGGCACATGTATTCCTCTCTTCTTCAAGAAAATACATGTCGATCCGGCTGTCGCATCCGGGCCACTTATTACAACCGTCAACGACCTTGTTGCCGTCGTATCCTATTACGGACTTAGTTGGATCCTTTTAATCAACCTGATGCATTTAGCAGGTTAGAAAAGGGGACGGGGATTTTCTAAAAAGGGACAGGTGCAACCGCAAAAGGGGACGGG
>OGRE01003237.1_pt1 | contig 10102 bp, 8 predicted proteins | sample 1553421 | NCBI WGS metagenome assembly OGRE01 (sample SAMEA2580076, study PRJEB22360) | human gut metagenome | biome: human gut; feature: human-associated habitat; material: faeces | place: Denmark | collected 2008/2010 | reverse complement strand
CAATCATGCCATCTTCTGTTTCGGGGATAGCATCCGGCAGGGTGAGCTGCTGCAAGCTGCCGGGAGACACGCTGTTGCCCGCTTCGGCTGCCTGTGTGCCATTGCCGAAAGAGGGGCGCTCCACCGTGAGCGTTGCATCCCGGTACGCCTCCGGCAGCATCAGTACCCCAACAGGCCGCCCCATACAGAGGAAGGCGCGCAGAATGGTGGTACCCTTTTGCGAAAAGGATGCCACCGCCGTGCCCAAATCAAGGCTTGCCTGATAGCTGCCCTGCGGCAGTCCATCCAGGAACAAGTGTCCCGCGGGGATTTTTGTAGGCGTCGGGCGGGCATAGGGCGTATCAAAGATACGGCGTGTTTCTGCCACATCGCCTTTCCGTGCAAGCTCTACCAGTTTTGCATAAGTAAATTCTTTATCGAGTTTTTCCTGCGGGCGGCGGCGCAGCCACAGTCCGGCAATGTCCACGGAAATGCGCAGGTGCTCCATCGGCCCCCAAAAAAGAGAACCGAGTATGCCGTTCCCCAGTGGAATTGCTTCATCCCAGCGGGGTATTGGGCCGGTCAAATTGATGTTGCAATTTTTCGGGGGCAGCATATCGGTTCTCCTAACCTATTCGATTTTGTTTAGCCCTTAACGCCGCCGACGCTCAAGCCCTGCACGAGCTGCTTCTGGCCGACGATGAAGAGGATGACAGTGGGAATCAGTGCCAGCACGAGGGCTGCGAACAGCGCACCCCAGTCGGTAGCGTAGCGCTGGATCTCATACAGGTTGGCAAGGCCGACAGGCAGCGTAGCCTTGGTCGGATCGGTAACCATAACGAGAGCCACCGGGTACTCGTTCCTGCCATAGCGGAGATCATGCAGACCGTCACGATACCGGGCTTGCACATGGGAATGATAATGCTCGTCAAAATACGGAACGGGCCGCAGCCGTCGATCATGGCTGCCTCCTCATAATCACGCGGGATACTGCGCAGGAAACCGGTCAGCAGGAAGATAGCAAACGGGAACTGCATCGTTGCATACAGTACACCCAGCGCCGTCAGGCTGTTGAGCAGGTTCAGCTTGTTCATCTGCAAGAACAGCGGAATCATAATATAAGTAGCCTGAATGAAGATGGCCGCCATGTAGATGTTCAAAATCAACTTCGCACCGGGGAACTTATACCGCACAAGGCAGTAAGAACACGGCACAACGCAGACTACAATAATGACCAGCGTTTCCAGCACGACATAAATCGAGTTGCCGATGTTGGCAGCAAGGTTAGATTTTTCATAAGCGCGGACGTAGTTATCCCATGCAAGTCCCTGCGGCCATGCAAAGGGATCCGTCAGAAACTCTGTACTGGTTTTGAACGAAGAAACGACGTTCCACGCCAGAGGGTACAGCATGATAATGGCTACCAAAATCAGGAACAGGCGCGTCACCCACTTGATGACCTTTGCTCTGATTTTGCTTTTTTCATTTTGTGTCATATTACTGACCTCCTTCGGAAGCATCGGTCAATTTGCGGGACAGCATGGACAGCGCCACGGAGATGGCGAGCGTAAAGACCGTGATAGCCATGGCATAGCCAAAGTTGCCGTTGACAAAGCCCTGCGTGTACATATATTGCAGCAGAACGCTGGATGCACCGTTAGGACCGCCGCCAGTCATGACCTGCGAAAGCACAAAACTCAGGTTGATGGTGCCGGAAAGTGCCAGAACAAAGGTGATGCCGATAATATCTTTCATCAGAGGCATCGTAATACTGATGAGCTTGCGCCATGCGCTGGCACCGTCCAGCGTTGCGGACTCGTAGATTTCCGGCGAAATGCCGTCCATAGCCGCGATGTGCATGACCATGTAATAACCGGCAGCCTGCCACAGCAGCGTGAACGCGATACACCAAAGTGCAGTCTTGCTGTCGCCCAGCCAGGAACGCTGCAAGCTCTCCAGCCCGACAGCACCGAGAATCTTATTGACGATGCCCACATTCGGGTGGAACACAAAACTCCATATAATACCTACAACGGTCAGAGAAACGATGTTCGGGAAATAGAAAATCGTGCGATACAAGACCATTTCTTTCAGCTTGCACTGGTTCAAAACGAATGCCAGCACCAGACTACAGAAAATTGTGATAACGGGAACAACCGCCATCAGCTTTGCTGTGTTTATAAGTGCTTGAATGAAAGATTTGTCGTGGAACATATAGATATAGTTATCCAGTCCCACAAATTTGTTGTTAAGCCCCAGAGAGGTCGCATTGGTAAAAGAAAGATATAATGCCTGCACCGTAGGCCAGATCGTGAACATAAGAGTTAGGATCACGGCAGGCAGAACGCTGATGCAGATAAACAGTACGGGAAGTGGCTGCGCCTTTTTTTGGCGATTTTGGCGGTTTTTCAAACAAGTTTCCCCCTTAAAAAGAACCCTGCCAAGTTCGCATGGCGTTTACTCGGCAGGGTCAATCTTACTTTGGTCAGTGGAAATTCAGCAATTCAGCTTACTTGGAAGCAGCAATCTCCTCGAAAGCAGCCTCGATGCCGTCACGCCACTGCTCGGCAGTCATGTCACCATTCATAACGTCACTGGCAACATTGAAGACGGAATCAGCGATAACGACCTTGCTGGTGTCGGGCATTGCATCCCAACCGAAGACCATGAACGTGCCTTCCTGATAGATGTCGTTCATGTTGTAGACACCATCGGTAACGATGCCCTTGACCATCTCGTTGGCCTTCTTCAGAGCGTAGATGCCGTTGGCTTTTTCTGCGAACAGCTTAACGGAATCCTCAGTGTACAGGAAGCGCAGGAACTCTTTTGCCAGTTCGGGGTTCTTGGCGTTGGCAGGAATCTCAAACTGCTCAACGGAGCTCATAACATAGCGGGTTTCGCCGTCATCCAGAACGGGTGCGCAGGTCAGACCAAACTCAAAGCCGTCAGCACGGGGAGCATCGGCCATTTTGCCTTCCATCCAGTTGCCGTTGGGGATGAACAGAGCCTTGTTCATCATCATGTCAGTCTGGCTCTGGGTATGGTTCAGAGCAACGGTGCCATCCATCAGGTAGCCATCGGTGCCGATCTTTGCCATGTTCTGGAAGACCTTGAGGGCCTCATCAGAGCTGAGGGAGCCGGGCGTGTAGGAGGCGACTGCCTTCATGTTGTCGATGCCGGTGGCAGATGCCAGCGCGGGCCACAGCATGCTTTCGAGGTAGCCGGGGTAGATACCCTGATAGGTAAACAGTGCGATACCCTTTTCCTTGGCCTTGTCGCCCAGTTCAAAGAAGTCATCCCAGGTCACAGGCGTTTCCCAGCCGTTCTCTTCGAACAGGGTCTTGTTGTAAACCAGACCCATCGGGCTGGCATCAAACGGGGCAATGTAGATCTTGCCATCGCCGTAGGGAGAGCACTTGGCAGAATCCAGCAGGCCATCGATGACCTGATCCTTCAGCGGGGTGTCATCATCAATGCCGCCCTCTTCAAAGACATCGGACAGATCCATCAGCGCATGCTCCTTGACCATAGAGGAAATCAGGCCGGTGGAGTCGTTGTCGTTCATCGAGATGAAGTCGGGAACATTGCCTGCCACGATCTGCGGGCGGATGATGTCGCCGATCTTCGGGCTGATCTGCATATTGACAGTAACGCCGGGATAAGCGGCCTCAAAGCGTTTGATGATTTCGTCCCAGTACTCGGAACCGTAGCCGCCCTCGAACACCGCGATGTTCAGTTCATTGTTCTCAAAGGTCTTCTCACCGGTAGAGGCTTCGCTGGTAGCGGCGGACGTTGCTTCGGAAGAAGCGGCCTCACTGGATGCTGCTGCGCTGGAAGATGCTGCGCTGCCGCAGCCTGCCAGACAGGTAGCTGCCATTGCAGTGGCAAGCATCATGCTGATTGCTTTTTTCATAGTTTTCCTCCTAAAAATTATTCCTTCTTTGCTTGGGATGCGGCTCATCTGTCGTTCCCTGATTGCACTCTTATTATATCGGGCAAGCCGGATTTGATAAATGTATTCCCTTTACTTAAAGATGGATTTTATTGACTTTTTCTGTCGTTGCCCTTATAATTCAGGTAATGTATGGATAGATTGTAGTCACTTTGCACAAACGGAGGCCTATATATGTCACTAAATGCACAAAAAACGCGTGAGTTTTTCCCCAATGTGTTGCGACGAATCAAACTTCGCACCCGTCTGTTTGTGACATTTTTGATTATTTCTCTTGTTCCCGTCATCACGATTGGTATTTTTTCTTACCATGCATACACCCAATCCATGAACGAAAAGGTCAAACAGGCTGCCTTACAATCTATCGAACTACTCAATAATAATATGTCTACCCAGCTTGGCATTTATAGCGACTACATAGGTTCCATCTCCGTATCTGATACTGTACAGAATGGTGTCGCATCTGTCAATAATGGGCACCCCCTTACGAGTGATATTGTGAGCGGTATTGGTGAAATGATCGTCACAATTCCTTTTCAGAGCACACACCTTAAAAACATCCGCGTCGTTTCCAATGACCGCACAGTCATCTACGATTTGGGCTATGACGATATTACACCCCAGCGTTTTAATGAATTGCTGGATAATATTGAAGCCGCTTCTCCACAGGATAGTCTGCAATACATCCACACTTACCGCGCCAACGATAAAATTGTCATTGGCCGTAAAATCTATGATATGCACCACACCAGCACGCCGCTGGGGTATATCATGCTGTACATTGACGAATCCCAGCTGAGTCGCTACATATTTACTGATGTTTCCTTTGGCGAGGGGTCCAACTTCCTGCTGATTGATGCTGCCGGCAATGTGGTATCTTCTCAGAACGCGGAACTGCTGGGAGAAGATTTGGCCGATGACCCGATTTTCCAGCAGATCACGGCGCATCGGCAGGCGGGTGAAAACAACTTTTTATGTGAGCTGAACGGCGTAGATACGCTGACAATTTTCAAATACAACACAACCTATAATGTGTACCTGGTGGCCACGATTCCGCAGGCATATATTACCAACGGCACAAGAACCATCAATATGATGCTCATCGCGCTGGCCGCAGTGCTGGTCGTTGTCAGCTTGTTCCTGACACTGCTTGTCTATCGTAGCGTTATGCACCCTATTGACAACATGGTTGCCGCCTGCAATGCGAAAAGCGATGAGGAAATCGGGCTGAAAATCAATGATCCCAGCCCCGACGAGCTCGGATTTCTGGCGCGCACCATCGACAACATGGTCAACGAAATTGGTCTGCTGGCGCAGCGCTGGAGCGATGATCAGCGCAAAATGCGCGAGTTGGAATTGCAGACCCTGCAATATCAAATCAACCCGCACTTCCTGTTCAATACCCTGAACACCTTAAAGTGGATTGCCACACTCAATCACGTCACCCCGGTCAGCCACGGCATTGATGCCCTCTCTTCCCTGCTGCAAAGCACCCTTATTAAAAAGGATGAACTGATTCCGTTTGACGATGAGCTGCGCAACCTGAAGAACTACTGCGACATTCAGCAGCTGCGCTACGCAGGGCGCTTTGAGATGGAATATCAAATTGAAGATGCTGCCGGATACTGGACTGTGCCGCGCTTTATTTTGCAGCCGCTTGTAGAGAACTCCATCCTGCACGGCACGGCGGATGAAGATGATTTTGTCACCATCACCGTCCGTGCCACCGTGAGCGAGAATCTGCTTACCATTCATATCTCCGATACCGGCTGCGGTTTTGACCCCAGTGCCATCAAGGAGAAAAATTCTGAGCGCTTCTCCGGCATTGGATTGAGCAACGTAGATGAGCGTATGCGTCTGCACTACGGAAATGAATACGGCCTTACGATTGAAAGTGCCCCCGGCACCGGCACACAATGTATTCTCCGTATTCCAAATGAAGCCATTCGTTGAGGTAACACAATGTATAATTTATTGCTTGTAGATGATGAGCCACTGATTAAGGTTGCTTTCCAGTCCGCCGTGGAATGGGGCAAGAACGGATTCCTGCTGGCGGCAACAGCCAGTAATGGGCAGGAAGCGCTGCACATTGTAGAGACACAGCACATTGATGCGGTTATCACGGACTTGAAAATGCCCGGCATGGATGGGCTTGCGCTCATTCATGAATTGAAAAAGCGCAGCTTTATCGGCCCGATTCTGGTATTGAGCAACTATTCCGATTTCGATTCCGTGCGCGCGGCACTGACGGACGGCGCTTATGACTACTTTCTGAAAATCAATATGAACGGGGAAAGCATCGGTGAGCATCTGGAAAAGATGGCCGATTTGCTTCGTGTCCAGCAGCAGCGCCAGACGGAGGAGGACCATCGATCCTTTGCCATTGAAGCGCAGAAAAAGGAGAATGCTCTGATTCACTGCGCTCAATGGGTAACATCCACTGCTGGGTCCTCCCCTGCTTCCAATCCGTTCTCCATGCTGCCGGAACCGCTGTCCTTTCCGATCCGGCTGTTTACCGTCACTTTAATTCCCGCAAAAACTCATCCTATGCCAGCGCTGGATGCTGTGACCGACTTAATTACCGAGGTTTTCGATGAAATCAGCGGCAAAGTATTTCTGCACACCCATGAGAATGAAATCTGTGGGCTGATCAGCAATGAAAGCCTTGTAGCCTCCGGGCGTACTCTGGATAAGAAACTTGCCCGCTTGCAACGGCAGGTCACAACATATTTTCTGGATGCCCCGGTCATCATCTACCACGACAAGCCCATTTCACTGGCTGAACTCCGCCAGGGCTACCAGCTGTGTGAGGATTCTAAGGCGCTCGCCTTTTATGTGGGGTGCAGTGCTCCCATAAAGGCAACGGCACACACAGTTACCGCCCAACCCTTCCATGTCTCTCAGGCAGAACTGTCCAAGGCCACCGCAGCAGCAGCGCAAAATGCCGATGAATTGCAGATGCAGATTGCCGTTCACACCTTCTTTCAGAACTGCGCGGCGCTCTGTATGCCGCCGCAGCGCGTCCGCGAAGCCTGCCATCTGTTGCTGGAGCGTCCCGGCGAGAATATGATTCCGCAGGAGACATTGGAGCAAACCTTTAAAGAAATAGAAAAAGCCCCCACCGCGGAGGCTCTTGAACAACTGCTCTGCTTGATTTTGCAGGAGCGCATGGGACTTAGCAAAATTGCCTTGAGCAAATTCAAAAAAGAGGTGCAGGCCGTCATCATCTATGTAAACGCGCATTATATGGACAAGCTGACGCTGGACAGCATCGCCGACTATGTAGGGCTGAACCGGGAATATCTGAGCCGCCTGTTCTCCAAAGAGACCGGTATCGGCCTGTTCCAGTACATCAACGAGGTGCGCATGAAACGCGCCGGTGAGATGATCCGCAGTAATAAGCAGGTCTATATCAAGGAAGTAGCTGCCGCCGTAGGTTTTGATGACCCCTACTTTTTCTCGCGAAAATTCAAGGATTTTTATGGGAAAACGCCGAGCGAATATGCGGAGGGATAAAGGTTAAGATGGAACTCATGGAACGATATTAGGGAAACCCTTTTGTGCCACTTTCAAAAGTAGCTTCTTGCTTTTTCTTTATAACTTCCTACCTTTCTAGTAGCGTAATATATCCAACGCCTATCTTATATAAATAAGAAGCATTCAATCATTTTTATTAGTTTGTCAGATAAGCTCATTTTTGCTATTGCAACCGCACGGTTAGTTGAGTTGTCGCTTTTTGCTCTATCTGTGGTCAAACATGCAATTGGTGCGCTCTAATGATAGTTTATTTCTTACTTTGTTTCCTCTGTAAACAAAGACTCTTAATCTCAAAATAAAACTCCGTATTGAAATCATAATGTGTGATTTCAATACGGAGTTTTTCTCTTCAAGTCATGTGTAAAAATTGTTCTTTCTCTTTAATTAGTAATTGAATCATTCTTTCGAAAAACATGGAGTTTTTATGTTATTTAAAATACGGAAATCTGATGTATCTACGCACTACCACAACACACGGACTTTCTTGAACAAATACCGTGATATTTCGTGGATTCTGGAAGTTTCTGATCTCAACTTACAGAAGGAGTTCAAGACCACGTATGAGCTATTCACCGATTCCCCACTTGTTGCTAGTGAGGTCAAGGATGGAGGCAACCCGCCAGAAAACTATACCTATGCCTTGGTGCGCAGTAAAAAGATGATGCAACTTACCGACACCGCAATTGACCTGATGCGCCGCAAGCATAAAAAGGGCGAGTTCTATTACTGGATTTTATACTACGCCTATCTCTCCCCGCAGCAGTGCGAGAATGCGGGTGCAATTTTGCATTCGCTCGAAACCAAGGGAATCTCCATTTCTCTGCGCACCTACTATGTCCATCGGGATGAAGCTATTGAGATTCTCAGCTCGATATTGTGGGGATATACCTCTCAGGATTGCGAGAAAATCACCAAACTGCTGACACTCGATTGACCCTGCACAATATCCGCACAAAATCAGCAGAGCGAAGGCCTTTTTTCCTGCACAGCCAATTTGTTATCATGGTAATGGCCTACTTTTGGCGATTCTTAAAGCATTTTTGCACACAGGAGGTTTCAATGACTAAGAAAAACACACGTTCTTGCTCTCATAAGCGCATAAAAGCTGCCCTTTGTGCTGCCATGTGCAACGTACTGACCGCAATGCCCGCTTTTGCAACCGGCGAGGATAATTCCTCTACCGCCACAACCGGCACCACCGTCTGGACGAAAGCCAGCGAGATCATGCAGGATGTCTACTCGCAAATCATCTCTATCTCCACCGTCACAGCTGTGGTCTGTGCGGCCGTTGCCCTGCTGCTGATGAACTTTTCAAAGAACGGCAAGACCGTGGATGACTCCCGCGCATGGCTCAAGCGCATTGCCATCACTTGGGCGATTCTGAACGGTCTCGGCTTCATCATGGCCTACGTTACGCCGTTCTTCCAGGGCGGCACTTGGAATCCGTAAACCTGCGCGGAATTGCAACAAGGAGGTGAACGCCTTTGGGCATTTTAGATGGCATTGTGGATTGGCTGGCAACGCAGGTGATGAATTTTCTGGATTTGGCATCCACATCAGTACTTGGCGCGCTGGGCTGCAATATGGATACGTTCAAGCGGTACTTTCCTGCTGCTTCAGCCATGTATGAGATTTTCATCTGGACCGCCATCGGGTTAGTGCTGCTAAACCTTGTGTGGCAGCTTTACCGCTGCTATGGCGCAGGGTTTGACATTGACACCGAGAATCCCATCAATCTGGTGGTGCGCTCTGTAATTTTCCTGCTTCTGATTTGGTATTGCGATGACATCGTCAACCTTGCCTTGCGGATTGGCGGCACACCCTACAACTGGATTCTGGACAGCACCCTGCCCGGTGTGCAGTTCGGAGACTTCAATTCTGTGCTGCTCGTCATTATTGGCGTGATTGCCAACGGTTCTGTGGCCTTGATTGCACTGATTCTCGTTGTGATTCTGGCTTGGAACTACTTAAAGCTGCTTTTGGAAGCTGCCGAGCGCTATGTTGTACTGGGAATTCTGGTTTTCACCGCATCCCTTGCCTTTGCCATGGGCGCAGCTCGCGGCACAAACAACATTTTCAAAAGCTGGTGCCGAATGTTCAGTGGGCAGCTTCTGCTGCTGATTATGAACGCATGGTGCTTGAAACTGTTCGTCAACATGGTCGGTGAATTTCTTGCCAATTCGCTGTCCTTATAGGAGATTTTTGCATGAAAAAAACTCTGTTTACCCTATTCACCGTTATCAACCTTGTACTTCTGTACTGCCCAGCCGCTCTTGCTTTGACCGAGGATGAAGCTGCTGCGGCCGTGGACGCACAGGGCAAGGATGCCGTATCCGGCAATCTGTTCCTGTGGCTGCTGTGCGCTATCGCTTTTTTGAAAGTTAGCACCAAACTGGACGGCATCCTGCATTCATTGGGCATCGGCGTTTCGCGTTCGCCTGGCTCAATGCTGTCCGAGGCATTGCTGGCTTTCCGTGGTTTTGAAATTGGCAAAGCCTTTATGGGGCTGGGCGCTGCAAAAGCCGCCGCCACAACTGCTGCCACAAAAAACACACCCGGCAATACCTATGCAGGCGGGCTTTCCGGCATGGTAAGCCGCCATGTGCAGCAAAGCACGGCAAGTTCCATCAGCGG
>OGRE01003220.1_pt1 | contig 10167 bp, 8 predicted proteins | sample 1553421 | NCBI WGS metagenome assembly OGRE01 (sample SAMEA2580076, study PRJEB22360) | human gut metagenome | biome: human gut; feature: human-associated habitat; material: faeces | place: Denmark | collected 2008/2010 | reverse complement strand
GACATCTGCGAGAAAAAAACGGGTACTATCATATGGTACTGAACTATGTGGACGAATACGGTAAACGGCACACACCGTCGAAGTCCACGGGCCTAACCGTAAAGGGAAACAAAAAGCGTGCCGAAAAAATGCTTTCCGAAGCTCGTGCCGCAAAAGAAGCCGAATTAGAGGCAAGAGCAATCGAACGCAGCACAGGCAAAGCCCCCGCTGGCACAATTCTTTTTACGGCATTTCTGCTCGACTGGCTGGATATGACAAAAAAGAATGTGGAGGAAACAACTTACGGAGCGTATTCTATGACGATAAAAAGCAAAATCATTCCGTACTTTGAGGAACACCACCCCGGTCTGGCTCTGTGCGAGGTCACGCCAAAGCATATACAAGATTACTACACCTACGAATTGACGGTGCGGGGTGTTTCCGCAAACACGGTCATACACCGCCACGCCAATATCCGTAAAGCCTTACAGCACGCTTTCAAACTCGGTTTGATTGATACGAACCCAGCGGATCGCATTGAACGGCCGAAAAAAGAAAAGTTCGTCGGGAGCGTTTACGAAGAAGATGAGCTAAATCGTCTTTTTGAAATCGTCAAAGGCGACCCCATAGAGCTTGGCGTTATCCTCGGTGCATTTTACGGACTGCGCCGAAGTGAAGCAGTCGGCTTAAAGTGGGATGCGATTGATTTCAAAAAGAAAACAATCACCATTCGTCACACGGTTACACAGGCAACCATAGACGGCAAAAGCAAGATCATCCAAAAGGATCGGACAAAGACGAAATCCAGCTACCGCAGTCTGCCGCTTGTCCCACCGTTTGAAGAATTGCTGCACCGTCTGAAAGCACAGCAGGAGTTGAATCAAAAACTATGCGGGCGTTCCTATTGCAAAAAATACACCGGTTATATCTATGTCAACGAGATCGGTGAACTTGTGAAGCCCGGATATCTCACACAGCATTTTCCGCTGATTCTGCAAAAGAACGGTATGCGGAAGATTCGCTTTCATGATCTGCGGCACCCGTATGTCAAGCTCACGACAAAAAAATTTGCAACTTTTTTTGAAAATTTCCGGGCAACCGCATAGCTGCCCGTAGCTGTTCCATACGGCGTTCATGGCTCATGCCTCCTTTCACGGTTCCGCAGTTGCTAAGAAGTCCTGCGTAACATATTCAATCTCAATCCGGTCTCCCGGAAAGATATAGACCTTATTGATAAGCCGGTCAATCAGGGCTTGCGTCAGAGTGCCGGCACTGTCTACTTCCTGAACGATTTCACGCTGTTTCAGTCTTGCTTCGTAATCGCTTTGTATCTGTTTGGTCTGTGCGGTAATAGCGGCATGGACATTCTTTGCCTGCACCAGTTCCGCGTCATATACCGCTTTCCGCTCCCTGTAGGTTTCCAGGTCAATCTCTCCAAGCGCATACTGTTCATAGAGCTGCCGTTTACTGTCCTGGATAGAGTGCAGCTTATCTTCATGCTCGGCCTGCTGAACCGTCTGCAAATCCAGCTTGTCTTTGCTGCTGTCAATTCCCAGCGCCGGACACATCTGCGCCCGGATTATCTCAAAAACCGCCTGCTCCAGATCAACCATTTTTACCCTTACCCCGTGACAAGGAAGATTTTCTGCCACTTCGGAATGACGGCAGTAAAACCAGACATCATTTCTGAGTGACATGGCATGGTCGCAACATCCACAGAATACCTTTCCACGGAGAAGGTAGTCACGCTGCTTTTTATTGGGAAGGGAGAACCGCTTAATTGAAGCATTGGCTTTCTCAAACAGTTCCTTGCTTACGATTGCCTGGTGGTGATCCGGGATTTTGAACCACTCGCTTTCATCCTTCAATTTCATGCGGCGGCTGCCAATCTCCTGTACCTTGCGCTTACCGATCACATAGGTGCCGATATACCGTTGGTCCGCCAGCATCCGCAGCACCGTTGAACTGTTCCAGACGCCATGCGTTCGGGAAACATTGTAGTGATCTTTGCCTTTATTCCTCCGGTATTCTCCAGGCGTAGGAATCTTCATGGCGTACAGTTTCCTCGTGATCTCTGCGGCGGTATTGCCGTCGGCTGCCCATTCAAATATCTGCCGGACAATTTCTGACACTTCCTCGTCCGGTTCCATACGCCCGTCTGCGCTCTTACGGTAGCCATAAGGACAAATGACGCTTTGATACTCGCCCCGGCGCATCTTTGCGTATTTGGCGCTTTTCGTTTTCATGGACATATCCCGGCTGTAACACTCACTGATAAGATACTTAAAGGCAATGTCAATCCCTCCGGTATCTCCTTTGAAATTGGCGGTATCAAAATCGTCGCTGACAGAAATAAACCGGGTATGGTAAAGCGGAAACACTCGCTCAATGAAATAGCCGGTCTCAATGCTGTTGCGGCCAAACCGTGAAAGGTCCTTCACAATGATACAGTCAATTTTCCCGGCCTGCACCATTGTCAAAAGCTCCTGTACCGCGGGACGTTCAAAGTTGGTTCCTGTATGGCCGTTATCAACAAATTCCAGGACTTCGCTGTTATCCCATTCCTGCAGCGACATGGCCTTTTCCAGAAGGAGCAGCTTTTGGTTGGGAATACTCAAACTTTCCGTCTTGAAGTCCTCCACAGACAGGCGGATATAAAGGGCAATCACATATTTCTGCTTCATTTTACCGCCTCCCCCTGAAATTCACTCTTAAACCGGAAAAAAACACGGATATTCCGCTCATGGTCGATCTCAATCCGCTCAATCAGCCGTTCAATCAGTTCCGCCGTCAATACATGGTCCTGAGCCAGTGATTTTGCGTCTTTTTCCATTGCACGGTAGCGTACAAGCTGGTCATCCAGGGCATCCATATCTTTTTCAAGCGCCTCAATATCGCCGGAAAGGACAGTGATAGATTCCTCATAACCTGCTTTCAGTTCAAAATATTCATCGCTGGTTAAAATGCCCTGTACGAAGTTTTCATACAGCCCCCGGATTAAACGCCGCTGTTTCTCTATTTCCTGCCGTTTGGCAGACATTTGGGATTTCAGCCCGTCTTTTTTCTGTTTCTGCCTTGCCTCCAACTGAAAGAGAGGAAGGGACATACCCAAAGCAACGGACAGCTCTTTTTCTAAAATAGTGGTGACGGTTGCAATCAGCTCTGTCTCCTGCATCATCACGCCTTTGCAGGTATCTTTCGCCACACGGCTGTTCGTGAGGCAATGGAACCAGTAAATATCCGGGCCTTTTTTACGTTCCGCCCGTTGCCGGTGGAGGCTCCTGCCACAGTCGGCGCAGAATACCTTACCCTTGAAAATATTCGGGGTATAGGGGCGTTTGGGGACCGCCCGGCTTTCCTCGCAGACCTGTTTCCGGTATTCCTGTACCGCAGTAAAGAGTTCATGGCTGATAATCGGCTCATGGGTGCGTCTGGCAATAATCAGGTTGTCATCGTCAGCCTTGACCTGCTGGTGGTCCACCATCTTTGTTTTGCCCTGCACCAGATCGCCGGTATAAACTTCGCTTTCTAAAATCTTCATTACCGTGCGGGTCTGCCATTTGCCGCTCCCAATCAGGCCGGGGCTGGTGATTTCACCGGTGGATTTTTTGTAGTGGCTTGGCGCCGCAATCCCCATTTCATTGAGGTTACGGACGATACGGTTCAACGCTACGCGCTCATAAGCCCATTCAAAAATCTGTTTCACGACAGGAGCCGTATTCTCATCGATCAGCAGCTTGTGGCAGTTATCCGGGTCTTTCCGGTAGCCATAGGGTGCCCGTGCGCCAATATAATCGCCGTCTTTCATGGCCTGTCTTGCCTGTGCCTTGATCTTTCTTCCAATATCCAGAGAATAGGCTTCATTTATCATATTCTTCAGGGGAAGCATAATGCCGCCGTGAAGGTTGCCGGGGTCCGCCGTGTCAAACTGGTCCGTGACCGCAATAAAACGGACATTATGCGCATAAAAATACTGCTCAATATAATAGCCGGTATCAATAGAATTGCGTCCAAGCCGGGAAAGGTCTTTAACGATCACACAGTTGATATGGCCCGCTTCAATATCAGAGAGCATCTGCTGAAATCCGGGGCGGTGGAAATTTGTACCCGTCAGTCCATTGTCGATGTATGTGTCATAGACTACAAAATCCGGTTTGTCCGCCAGAAAATCATTCAGCACCAGCTTTTGGTTCTCCACGGAGCAGCCCCGTTTCTTGTTATCCTCCACGGAAAGCCGGATATACAGTGCCACATATACATATAAGGACGGCGCCGGCATGGGAGATTCCGTCTGTTTCCTGCTTTTTCTTGCCATTTAGCCTGCCTTCCTTTCTGCGGCCTGTTCCGCGATTTGCTCCGCCAGTGCGACGGCCTTTTTATATTCATCCTGATAGTTAAATTCAATATGCAGCTCGTCCTTGCCGATTACCCGGATACTGCGGATAAGCTGCATGACCGCACGGCGGTCAATTTCTTCCATTGTGGAGAACTGCATGAAATGGTTGATCCAGCGGTTCCGCTCGCTGCGGTTCTCCAGTACATCCGTCAGGCGTTCTTCCCATTCGTCAATCGCCTTTTGCAGAAGTTCAATGTCGGCATTGTATTTCCGCTTATAGGAAAGATATTCTTCTTTGGTGAGAATCCCGCTTACCAGGTTCTCATAGAGCTTTGTCTTGAATCCCTCGATCTGCGCCCGCTGCCTTTCGTTTGCCTTGATCTGCGCGGTATATTCCTGAACCAGTTCCCGGTTGATCCGCTCCTGACTAATACTGGACAGCAGAGCATCCAGGGAAGCTACATTTTCAATATGGCCTTTCAAGCTGTCCTGCACACACTCGATCAAGTCTGTTTCCTTTAACATGACAGAGGAAGTACAGCCATTTTTCTTTCCGGTCGGGCAATAGTAGTAGTGGTATTCCTTGTCCTTGTAACGGTTCGTCTTGCGGGTCATGCGGCAACCGCAGCACCCGCAGATTAAAATGCCGGAGAACAGGTAGACCTTATCTGACTTTGGAGAGGTGCGGGTATCAATCCTTCGGAGCCTCTGCACCAGATCAAAATCATGTTTCTGGATAATTGCCTCGTGGGTATCCTCCACACGGACCCATTCGGAGGAAGGCTTGTCCTCACGCTCTTTCAGCTTGAAGTGGGGCGTCGTCTGCTTTCCCTGTACCAGCGTTCCGGTGTAGGTTTCATCCTGCAAAATACGGATAATGGTAGTCGCAGACCATTTACAGTCCTTGCGATCCGTATAGCCGCCTTTTGCATGGGGCATCCCGTGATTGCGTTTATATGCCAGTGGGGAAAGTATGCCCATCCGGTTCAGTTCATCCGCAATATGGGAAGCGCTAAACCCTTCCAGACGCTTTCTGAAAATATCCCGCACCACACCCGCCGCATATTCGTCAACTTCCAGACTTTTATGCTTATCGCCGGTTTTTACATAACCGTAAATGGTAAAGGCTCCGACAAAATCACCGCTGCGGCGTTTCACATCCAGGGCGCTCCGGGTCTTTACAGAAATATCCCGGCTGTATGCCTCATTCATAATATTTTTGACAGAGACGGTAAGGTCATCGGCAGCATCGGTTTCCGTGTCCACGTTATCATTGATGGCGATAAAACGGACGCCGTAAGCCGGGAACACCCGGCGCATATAACGGCCAGTTTCTATGTATTCGCGTCCCAGGCGGGAAAGGTCTTTTACAATTACGCAGTTGGCCTCGCCCTGCTCGATCATCCGCATCATTTCCTGGAAGGCCGGACGGTCAAAAAGAACGCCGCTGTAGCCGTCGTCAATCTTTTCCGCAACAACCTCAATTTCCGGATGCCTGGCAATGTAGTCGTCGATCAGCCGCCGCTGGTTGGCAACGCTGTCGCTTTCCACTGATTTGTCATCCGTATAAGAAAGACGGATGTACTTAATGGTCTTGTAAACCTGCATAAAAAAACACTCCTTTCTTTGCGCAGAAAAATCCCCGCAATTCAAGAAGTGTGGCTATGCCGTATTCAATTCCTTTTCCGATTTCTATTCTACCACGACCTCGCGGGAAAGTCAGCCCCTTACTGAAAAATATCCGGCTTACCGCAGGATTCCTTTGATACATTCCTCCAGCGTGGCGCCGCCGGAAGCAAAACTGGCGTGGACGGTAAACTGTCCGCACTTGAAACGGTAAGGGTTTTTGATCTGTCGGACAAATTCTGCAATCCGGTCCTCACGGGAAAGCTCCCTGTCAACCGTAACATCCCGAATGTCTACCAATGTATCGGTTCCGCCAACAGCAGGCGTGTGTTCCATAATATCAGCTCCTTCCTGAAAATTCCTGGTTATCAAAACCACATGAATAGGCCGGACCCACGGCTACTAAGCACATAAATCCGGCCCATTGTATCTGATTTCGATTCTGTCTGCCGTATTTGCCACGCACCCCCGGCAAGCCCTGAATATACAAAGCTGGGGCTGTTACAGGCTGCGGTCAGCTTTGCCGCATCATAGCCCCGCATACGCCGCCGCTTTGCCAGAGCAAGCAAACGCCGCAGGAACTCTCCCCAAGTCTTTAGGAAGCTGTGAAGAAGTACCATTATGATCTGCGTCGTTATCGCGTCCGGCCTGCCACAGCCGGTTTCGTAGGTTGCGTTTATCGCTCGGACAGCCTGGATCCATCACCTCCTTAGGCCGCCTGTCACCGCGCCGCCCCATCTGCCGCTCGGAACACAGAATGAAGTACCTGTAACAGCGTATATTCGGTTGTCAAGGAGCAGGCGAGGGGCGTGGCAGTTATGACAGTATTTCAGTTAGGGCGGGCCGGAGAGCATGCTGCACGGCCACACCCGTCAGGCTTGTCCTACCGAATATGTCCCTCTATTAAGTAGTACATTTTTCGGGTAAAACGACGTGGCCTTTTATAATTTTTTTCAAAATATTTTTCCAGACTCCTAAGGCCACGACGAATACTGTCTTTTACAGAGTTTTCAGAGCAGCCCTCCTTCCTGGCGATATCAGCTTTGCTCATACCGAGGAAAAAGTGTTCATAAATTCGATGGCGCTGTTTCTCCGACAAGGCAGACAATCCTTTGAAAATCAGTTCCGACGTCTGCTGCTGTTCTAATATTTCCTCTGGTGTGGGCTGGTCCATCAGCGCATCCCTCTCTATGCCCTCGTGTCCTTCCAGGGAATAAAATGCTTGATAACGGTATGTACGAATCCGGTACGCTTCTTCCAGCAAAGTATACTCCCGAAGCAGCAAAGCGACTTCATCCGGCACTTCAACGATCACATCCGATGTATAAAACGGGTAATAGTCCCGCAGATTGATTTCTTTCATGGGTATTTCCTCCAATTTCAATTTGTTTGAGTGGATAAGCAAAATCGAAATCAGAGGGCGGGGAGCGGCATCCCGGACAGCCTTCTGTAACACAGGCAGCCGGAAGGCTTGTATGATCCGCAGATAAGAAAAAAGCGCGTACCTGTTTTGCTATAGGTGCGCGCCAAATGGAACAATTTGATGATTGCGGGGAGAAAAGATAAAAATATGTCGATACAAAAAGCGCCGCAGCCTTTTGAGCTGCGGCACAAAAATATATTTGATTATATCGTTGTCGTTTCCTGTGGAAATATAAGACTTTCCCAATGCACATGTTCGCCCCCATATCTGGGGGAACATAAACAGATCAGTCAATATGTGTGAATATTTCCCCCAATCTGTTTCTTTGGGGACATTATATAAGGTATAACTATCAGCTTCCTTGTACTTGTCTTTCAGAATACTCCAATATTCTCATTTTTTATTATTGACTTTTTGAGAATTAAATTTATATCCAACACCACGAACGCTGGTTACGTATTCTGGCACATCAGGGGAGATTTGAAGTTTCTGACGCAATCGGCTCATAAGATTATGGATGGCCTGCGCCGTGACATCTATATAATCCTCATCCCACACATGGTAAGCGATGGTTTCAAAAGTCAGTACCCGCCTCCGATTGATAATCAGAAGATGGAGAGCATCAAACTCTTTAGCAGTCAGATCAATTTCCTGATCGCGGATACATACCGTTCTCCCTTCCAGGCAGAAATACAAATCGCCGTCCCGGATTTCTGTTAATGTCTGTATAGAATCTGCCTGTGCAGGAGAGTTGTTGAAGACATCAGGAAGACTGCCGGAAAAAGAACAATCCTGTATATTTCTGGTAATAACATAAGAAGTCAGTTCTTTTTGCTGTTTTTCATCAAGTAAGACAAACAGCTTCTCGGCAATATCTCCACCGGACTCTGACAAGTCAAGCACTGCTAATTTCCCATGCTGTCACCACCTCTTTCGTTCTCTAAAGTCTCTTTCAATTTTTGAAACGACTCATCGCTGATAACATGCTCAATTCGACAGGCGTCTTGTTCGGCGATATTCCTATCAACTCCCATAAAAACAAGCTGCTCTGTAAAAAACAAATGGCGTTCATAGATTTTCTCGGCAATCCCCAGACCTATGGCGGTCAGATGGAGGAATCCATCATCATCCACAGTCAGAAAACCGCCGCTTTTCAAAACGCCCACCGCATGACTGACACTCGGTTTGCTAAAGCCCATGTGCCGGGCAAGGTCAATGGAGCGGACCATGCCTTGTTTCTTTTGGAGTATCAGCACAGCCTCCAGATAATCCTCCCCGGACGCATGAATCTTCATAGGACCTCCTATCCTCAAAGGTTATACCGCCCAGCCAAGGCTCTCCTGCTGGATGTAGAACAACTTGTGATACAAACCTTTTTTCTTCATCAGTTCATCATGTGTGCCGCATTCCACCAATTTTCCATTGTCGAGGACAATGATCTGGTCGGCATCCACAACGGTACGAAGCCGGTGAGCAATCATAATGACCGTCTTGCCCTCCACCAGTTTTGCAATGGCCCGCTGGATTAAAACCTCGTTCTCCGGGTCAAGGGATGCGGTTGCCTCGTCCAGAAGAATGATCTGGGCATCTTTCAGCAGCGCGCGGGCAATGGAAATCCGCTGACGCTCACCACCAGAAAGCGTGCTGCCGTTCTCTCCAAGGACAGTCTGATAACCGTCCGGCAATCTCTGGATAAATTCGTCACAGTATGCCGCCTTTGCCGCCGCCATGACCTGCTCCTCGGTAGCGTTCCTATTGCCTACACGGATATTGTTAAAAACAGTATCGTTGAACAGGGTCACATCCTGGAATACAAAGGACATACAGCGCATCAGGTGTTCCGGTTCAATGGTGCTGACATCCATACCACCAATGGTGATCTGGCCTTTTCTTACATCCCAAAAGCGGGCGATCAGTTTGGAAATCGTACTTTTGCCGCTGCCGGAAGGCCCTACCAGGGCCGTTACGCTGCCAGCAGGAATAGAAAAAGACACATCCTTGATAACATCGTCCTGGTTATATCCGAAAGTGACATCTTTCAGTTCAATGTCATACTTGGATACATCCTTATCCTCGCCCTCCATAGCGGGCGTGGTCAGCAGAGTACGCATACGGTTGGTGACAGTCTCCAAATGAAACAGAGAGGTCAACTGTGAGAGAATGGCAAGGATCGGGCCGTAAATCTGTGTGGAGAACATGAGCAGCACCAACAGGGGGAGCAGTTCAATTTTGCTGCCGGTTATCAGCACCGTTCCAATGAAAATGGTGATGCCAAGTCCTGCTTGCAGGATCAGGCTGGCTCCCTGAACCAGAATACCGGAGGCCAGTTCCACCTTAATGGCGATTTTTCTCATGGCCTGGAGTGCTTTATCCAACGCATCAAAGCGGGGACCGCCAAGGCCGCAGGATTTGATGATTTTGATACCTTCCAGGTATTCCTGAATCTGGCTGGACGCCTCCAGCTTCACATCCACCTGTTTGTCAAACAGACGAAGCTGCAACTTGCGCCCGCCCAAGATGATAAGGAATGTGACCGGCATTGTGCAGAAGATAGCCAGGGCCATGCGCCAATCAAAAAACGCCAGACAAATACAAGTCAGAGTAACAGAGATAATATTCGCAATCAGCGGCGGGATGGTACTACTGAGCATGGATTCCATGCTGCTGCAATCCGCCATCATGTTGGTGGTAATGTCGGACAAGTCCTTTGTGTTAAAGAAGCTCATGGGGAGCTTGCGAAGATGCTCCGCGATCCGAAGTCTGGTCGTGCTGGCCTCCTTATAGGAAGCAATATAGGTTTTCC
>OGRE01003206.1_pt1 | contig 10224 bp, 7 predicted proteins | sample 1553421 | NCBI WGS metagenome assembly OGRE01 (sample SAMEA2580076, study PRJEB22360) | human gut metagenome | biome: human gut; feature: human-associated habitat; material: faeces | place: Denmark | collected 2008/2010 | reverse complement strand
CTTCGGAAGAATCAAATGAAACTTCGGAAGAATCAAATGATAAGTCCGAAGAATTCGCCATTTCTTCGGGAGGAAATCAAAAATATCTCCCGAGATATTTGAAAATTCATCGGAGGGATTGAGATGAGCTCTCTCATTTTATATTATAATGCGTCTGCCTTACCCGCAAGACTCAACTCCATCAATCTCACGAGTAGCGATTTATACAGACGCATGGACGCATAACGATTTTGTAGGGACGCTCGGTCGAGAGTCCGTTGAGTCAGAGCGAGATAAGTCTTGACGTCAAGCCCTTGACACTGTAACTTTTAACGAGAACGAACACCCTCTCTAGACACTTCCGAGCGCCCCCACAAAGGGTTATTAGCAAGATTCCGCAAATTTAAAGCAATCAAAGATTGCATTATTAAAATTATCTTCCTATCTTTGCTACACAAACCAAGCATACAACATTATATGTATCTGACAAGAAAACAATCAATTCTATCTCTTGGACTCACACTCGTCTTAGTTTCGTGTGTGGGTCGTGAAGAGGGTTTGACGCCCTCTCAGCAAGAAGTCAATCAAACCATGTCAATGTCAATCGAAGAGCGTGCCATTGACCTCTTTGCTGGCATTTGTCATAAAGGTCTGCGTGACAATCAATCCGTGAGTTTGAACTCTATTGATTCAACGGAAACAAACACTCCCGACACGAAGCTTTATATCGCTAACTTTAACGAAGGAGGCTTTCTGCTTTTTCGGAATGGCGGTGAGGAGCAGATGACTCTCTTAGGCTTCTCCGAATCGTCTTCACTACAACTATCTGACGCTGAAGACAATCCCGCATTGAAGCAAGTTATATCAAATGGGGTCAGTATGGCGTTTTCGGATTTCAATAAAGAGATTATTCCATCGCCCCCGATTATCCCAGGCGATCCAAATAGACCGCCACGAAATCCTTGGGATGAACCCGACATTTTTGAGACGGTTATAACCTCACGAAGCAAATATGTGAAGTATTGGTTTGAGCCACAAACCTACCAGTATTTTAACCAAGACAGTCCATTCAATGGGCATATAAAGGACGGACATCTCGCAGGATGTGGTCCTATTGCAATCGCAACAATCTTATCTCATTACGAGAAACAAGCTGGTGGAAGCCAAATCAATTGGAAGCTACTCAAAGAAAAGTACAACAGCTCTCCTAAGAATATTGATGACCTTCAGAGAGAGTCTCCTGGATTACTTTTCGAAATGCAACGACTTGTTGCTGACACTTGGCTTTATGCACATATTCTATCGACAGAATCATTCACAATGAGTTCACGAGCCAATGTAGCCAACTATCTCAAGCGAGCCGGGTTTAATGTGGCATATCAGCACAAATACGATGCAAAGGAGGTATGTACAACCTTGAAAGAAAAACATCAGCCTTTCATCTTAATGGGTTGGAGCAAAAACGAACAAGGCAAAAAGGGTCACTATTGGGTTGTCGATGGAGTAGCGCAACAAATAACCAAAGAAGTCGGATACACAAAAAACAAAAAAGATGGCACGAAGACTCCTGGCGAATGGCATATTCCAGGCAAATATTACATCCACTGCACTTGGGGATGGGGAGGACATAGAAACGGCTGGTTTAATCCTCAACTAATAAACAAGAATGAGGGGAAACAAGACTTACGAAGTGATCATCCTCAAGGTGAATACTACGATCTTTGGACCTACTTCATTTGGCTGTAAACATCAACTTTGACATCATCCACATATCAAACAACAAAAACTATGAAACAGCTAGTACAATGCTTGATTACTATGGCAGCTCTTATAGTAGCCACTAGTTGCGTCATGCCTAAAACGACAGATGACTGCAAGCAGTTTGTTGTCGAAATATTGCACCCTTGCGATTTGTCTGTTGGGGATTACAGTAAGGCGGTATATCCATACGACAAGACAACGCAAAAAGCTCCTCAACGGTTTAAATGTAGACTTGTTGATGGTAAAATTCAGAATGTAGACTATCTCGTCATTACTGGATTTATGTCACTAACGGAGCCCGTCATATCGGAGGAGCTTAAGGATGTCGGATATTATAGAGTTTGGCCTCTGTTCCTTAGGGCTGAGTATCAGAGTCTATCCGAAATGGCCTCTAAGGAAGAGCGCTTCTCTAAGTACTATATCCCAGACAGGCCGCTCTATGGGAAGTTTGAAGAGATTACTATCGTGAGTGATAATGCAAGTTTCGGGTCAGAGTACCCAGTAGGAAGCGATCTCACTCCTATTGTAACCTTTGGATTTCCATCGCTACTCGAGTTTATCCAAAACGACTACAAGGGACCTTATACTAAAGAGCACTTGATTCGAGCTAATGATAAGGAGGCTTGGAGTAATATGCCTCTATTCGAGTCTGGGCATCCCAAACTAATTATCGATCGTCCCCCAACGGAGGTGCAAGGAGAGGGTCTACCTAGTATAACCATACGTATCAAGTTTACAGATAGAGCTATTGAGCTAGTAAGAGCGCGACTATTAGCTAAAGACCCCAATAAGGAGCTTAGCGACTTCTACAAACCACAGCGAGACATGTCCATCACACTGTTACTAGACATTCAAAAGTAGACAAGCATACACCGCTGCCATCTAGAGTTATCTAATAGAGAGCCATCCCTTCATACGGATAGGCTCTCTTTTTTGTTTGGTCTTCCATCAATGCTTGGCGCAATCAGAACATTTGCGATGTCTTTTACGTTTTCCACGAAGGTGAGAAAAAACTCTTCGGAGGAATCAAATGATAAGTCCGAAGAAATTTTTCTCGCCCACGTGGAGATTTGAGGTTTCCCACGTGGCTATTCGACTTCGCCCCCCCCCTTCTAACACTTCGTTCCTCAGGTGACATCGTACCACCTATTCGTTTTTTTGTACCTTTGCGCCAGATGAGTAGGAGGAAGCTTCGCTTGATGCGAGCCTCCACTAGACTCAGATGCGATCTCTCCCCAGCTGAGCGGTATAGCGATACGCTAGTCTGGAAGACGCAACAACACTATTGGGGCTGATTGGCTTTGACAGCGTGTTGTAGTGATCCGTAAGCATGTGGTGCCTGCTGTGACGCACCTTAAAACCTTACTGCGAACCTTTCTAAATGGCGAAAACAACTTTGCTCTCGCTGCGTAGTCGAAGTATAGTACACTAACGCTTCATCCCAGGCATAGATGCCGGGACGAGACATCACCCAGGGGGCCGTTGCTCCGAGGCGCTCTGATACGGTGGTGCATGGATATCGGGGATCGGATGGCGTCGCCTCGTACGTCGTCTTAAACTTTAGAGGATAAGGCTTTAGCTCGGTCGCTGTGCTCGTGAGTTGAAGCCCGACAATCAAAGTACAGCTAAACATGTAGAAAGCGCTTTGCCACCATGTTTGGACCGGGGTTCAATTCCCCGCAGCTCCACAACCCCACAGACAGTTAAGTCCCTTCGACTGGGTACGCCTAGTCGGGGGGACTTATCTTATATGGTCACTTACATGGAGGGCGGATCGAGCACTTGCTACCGCATAGTAGGTATCTATCACTAGCACTGCATACTAGATGAAGCATTATCTTTGTCTCCACAGAGTACCTAAGCCCATCCATAGACTCACACAAAAGACCATACAGTTATGAGTATTACATACAGAGTGGTAGCCTCAATAGTGAGACTCCTAAACATTAAGAGGCTCTTTAGAATGTCAGAAGCAAAGATCCTCGCCTTTGCGACTAAGCAGTCTAATAAGTTCAGGCTTCGGCTAGATCAATTCAAGGACTATCACTGCTCCATAGAGGAGATCGATGGCTTTAAGTGTGTCAAGCTACAGGCGACTCCTAAGCCTGCTGCAAAAGCTGTCCTGCTACTTTATGGCGGAGGATATGTCACACCACCAGATGCGAGAGACTTCAAGATAGCCAAGAGGATTGTCGATCAGACGGGGAGCGACGTGTGGTTTTTCCTTTACCCCCTTATTGTGGAGCAAACACTCGAGGTGACCTTTGAGAAGACGCATCAGCTCTATCGGCGCATGCTCGAGCAGTACGCTCCTGAGCAAATATCAATCTTAGGCTTCTCCTCAGGAGCTTGTCTCGCTATCGGAATAGGACAATATAATAACGAGCAGCGTCTGCAGCTACCTAGCCCCAGACAGATCATTGCGGTCTCTCCTGGTGGCATCCCCCTCTCGCTTTGTGAGGGACATGAAGATAAGGCAAACGAAGATGCAGACTTCATTGCCTCTCTGAAGGCACTCTCGGAGCAAGACATAATCATCGACTACCATTACTTCGGCACCGTAGCCTCGATAATGAACCGACGCAAGCGACTGCCTGACTATATGATCAATAGCTGCGTGGGTGACTTCTCACACTTTCCCAAGACCTACCTCTACTATGGGTCGCACGAGTGTCTCTACGCTTGCGTCCCCTACTACAAGCGCGCATTCGTGCAGTATGGGGTTCCCTATGAGATACATATCGGTGAGGGACTGTGCCACTGCTATCCGCTCTTTCGCTTCTTTCCAGAGGGACGTAAGGCTCAGGACGAAATCATCAATCGCCTAAGATAAGCGTAGCGCACCTTCCTAACCGAATGGGAATCTTACGTGGAAGCTTTGCAAAATCCTCCTAGCAGGAAAGGAGATTCTGTCCAAAAGCACTTACGATCTCTTCCGTAAAGAATTGAAGTCGGGCTCTTCGAAACTAACAAAGAGCCCTATATGCCGCTATGAGCAATGGTAATCAGCGACAGGCGGCGCCACACTCTAATGCGAACGAACATGTGGAGTGGTGTGCCATTGGCGTAAAAATCGTTACCTTTGCATCAAGCTTTTCTGTGAGGAGATCACTACGCATGGTACGATGATCACGCCACAGACTTCCTGATTACTACCTCATGGCTACATCCAACGATAAACCAACTAAGAAACGCTCGACAAAAACTCGCAAGCGTACGAACGCATCTAGCAGAAAGGACGCAACCCCCTCTCGCTCGGTGGGGAGTCGTATGCGCTCGTGGGCGCAGGGGCTGCAAAACAATATCGCCAACAAGCGATATGGCGAGCTGATCTCGTTTATCTTGGGGCTCATCCTCCTAGCCTTCATCGTATACATCTTGGTGGCTTGTGGCTCCTACCTTATGGTGGGCGCTCGTGACCAAAGCATCGTCACGGAGCTAACGCCTTGGGAGGCGCTGACACAGACGCTCCCTGAGGGGATCGACAGCTCCGTCGTGGAGATACAAAATATAACTCGTGTGCATGGAGCCTATCTAGCACACTGGCTGATGGATGGCTTCCTCGGCTTCGGCAGTTGGCTCTTGCTCCTCTTCGGCATCGTCTGTGCGCTGCGTATGATGCGCATCACCAAGCGAGGTAGCCTCATCAAGCTATGCGTCTATACTATCCTGCTAAGCCTATGGATGGCACTAGCGCTCTCAACACTGCAAGACATACTCGGTATGCCCACCTTCTTCCGCTGGGGAGGTGCTTACGGCGCGCGCTGGCTTGGTAAGCTACTACCAGCTATAGGTTGGCTAGGGGTAGCACTGATCCTGCTCGTCTCGATCATTATCCTCATTGTGGTGATACGCTATGAGTACCTCCAGTGGATGCGCCGAGCTATCGGCCTAGGCTGGGTCAAGCGTTCTAATCGTCGCCGCACGAGCGAGAGCTCGCTAGAGAGCATTGAGGATGAAGAGGGAGCCACAGGTGAAGAGCCTACAGAGACAAATGAAGAGGTCGACCCTGACGATGAAGATGGCGAACCAAACATTGATGAAGATGAGGAGGCGCCACTTCCTGCACCCAGCGTCTTGGCGGCACAGTCAGCACGTCGCGAGTCCGTCTCTACGCCAGCTGAGGAAAGCTTGGAGGGCGGTGTCACAGTGACCGTAGCGCAGGGAGATGCCGATTCGCAAGCTGTCTCCGTCATACCTCAGAGTGACACCCGTCGTGGAGGATATCAGATGCCTTCGCCAGACCTATTGGCTGATGTCGATCAATCTTCGCAAACGATCGATCGGACAGAGATTAAGGAGATCGAGCAGCTCATCATCGAAAAGCTCAGCGACCTTGGCATCGGACTCGAACCGGTCGAGGTGACCATCGGGCCGACTGTGACGCTCTATGAGTTTAAGTTAGACCCTAAGGTCAAGGTCAACCGTATCCGCAGTCTTGAGGACGACATAGCGATGAAGGTAGAGAGCATCGGAGGCATCCGCATTATTGCACCGATGCCTGGACGTGGCACCATAGGTATCGAGGTGCCAAACCGCAACCCACGTACCGTCGGCATGAAGGCTCTGATCACTTCGCAGAAGTTTATCACGACGGATATGAAGCTTCCGATAGCCATTGGGCGCACCATCACGAACGATGTCTACCTCTTTGACCTCTCCAAGATGCCACACCTACTGATCGCAGGTGCTACGGGTCAGGGTAAGAGTGTCGGCCTCAATGCACTCATAACTTCACTCCTATATAATAAGCGTCCCGAGGAGCTCAAGCTGATCCTCATCGACCCGAAGATGCTAGAGTTTAGCATCTACGAGAGCATCGGTCGTCACTTCCTGACGAAGCTGGAGGATGAGGAGAAGTATATCATCACCGATACAAACAAGGCGCTCCCTGTCCTAGAGTCACTCTGCGTGGATATGGACGGACGCTACGAACTACTCGCACGTGCTAAGGTGCGCAACATATCAGAGTACAACAAACTCTTCCGTCAGGGGCATCTACGTGAGGAGGATGGCTTCGTCTTCCTCCCCTACTTGGTACTCATCGTCGATGAGTTTGCCGACCTGATTATGACCACAGGACGAGCCATCGAGAAGCCTATCGCCCGTCTGGCACAGAAGGCGCGCGCAGCGGGTATTCACATTGTCCTAGCGACACAGCGTCCTAGTACAGACGTGATCACAGGTTTGATCAAAGCAAACTTCCCGGCACGTATCGCCTTCAAGGTCTCCTCGCAAGTGGACTCTCGCACCATCCTCGACACCAAGAGTGCCAAGGATCTCATCGGACGAGGAGACATGCTCATCAACGACGGCAAGGAGATGCGACGTATCCAGTGTGCCTTCATTGACACGCCTGAGACGGAGCGCATCGTGGACCACATCTCTCGTCAGCCCTATCCGACAGAGCCTTATCTACTGCCTGAGCCGCCTGCCACGGAGGGTGCAGCTGGTGGAGCTGGAACTGGAGGTGGTGGTGCGACCGAGCGCGACCCGCTCTTTGAGGAGGTGGCTCGCCATGTCGTACAGATGCAGCAGGGATCGACGAGCAACATTCAGCGACGCTTCAACATCGGGTACAACCGAGCTGGACGCATTATGGATCAACTCTACGAGTGTGGCATCGTGTCGGCACAAGATGGTAGTAAGCCTCGCCAAGTGCTGATCGCTGATGAGGCAACCCTCGATCAACTACTAGACACTTTCTAAACGGCAACCATTATGAGACCAAACCTCTCCTTATCATACCAGCGACACAATGTGTCCTTTGCGACGCGTATTCTGAGTTCTCTCTTCGCTTTGTTCGTCTGTGGCTCCTTTGCGATAGCACCTCTGCAGGGACAGCGCAAAGCGGTCTTTGACCTTAACAAAGCACTCCAACAGTTCGAGCAGCAGGTCAAAAAAGGGGTCTCTATCACCTTCACACTGACCTCGCAAGGCACAAAGCCACAGGAAGGCTACACATGGCTCTACGGGCGTCGATTTATGCTGAGCATGCCCGGCATGGATGTGGCCTTCGACGGCTCGACACTACGTATCATCAATCAGAGCGAGCGCACCTACACCTTGATGACTCCCTCCGAGCAAGACCTCACGGCGATGAATCCGCTCGCTTATATACAGAAGACTTCGCAGCGCTACCGCATTACCGAGCGCAAGAGTCCTCGTGGCACGGTCGTTTATCGCTTTGTTCCTACGCAAGGTGCCAACGTACTCGCTGGGGTTAAGTACTATGAGGTGACATTTGACCAGCAGAGTCGGGCTCCTAAGCGGGTCGATCTGTACTTTGATCTAGGCGAGCAGGTCTCTTACACCATTCACAAGATACAGCCGAAGGAGCATATTTCGTCACAATCCTTTACCTTTGCACCGCAAGAATACAAATCGCTTGAGGTCGTAGACCTACGCTAGGCCCCTTGCGATCCACACAATAAACTATGTACATACAGGTACTCAAATCTAAGATCCATCGTGTCCGGGTCACACAGGCTAACCTTAACTACGTGGGTAGCATCACCATCGACCGCACCCTCATGGATGCCGTCGGCATACTACCAGGCGAGCGGGTGCAGGTGGTAGACTGCAATAACGGCAACCGCCTCGACACCTACGTCATTGCGGGTGAGCCCGACAGCGGAGTCATCTGTCTCAATGGACCCGCAGCTCGTCTCGTACAGCCTGACGACATCGTCATCATCATGTCTTACGCTCTTATGGACTACGACGAGGCTCGCACCTTCCAGCCTAAGATCATCTTCCCCGATAGCGACACGAATCGTCTATAAACCACTCATCATCTCAGCAACATGTTTGAAAATCTCAGCGAACGCCTAGAGCGTTCATTCAAAATACTCAAAGGACAAGGGAGTATTACCGAAATAAATGTCGCCGAAACGCTCAAGGATGTACGCCGCGCACTACTCGACGCCGACGTCAACTACAACGTAGCTAGAGACTTCACCAACCAAGTCAAGGAGAAGGCTCTCGGACAGGACGTCCTCACGTCGGTCAATCCGGGGCAGATGATGGTCAAGATCGTCCATGACGAGCTGGCCACACTGATGGGTAGTGAGGCGGTAGCTATCAACCTCAAGGGTAGCCCCGCCATCATCCTTATGTCAGGACTGCAGGGCTCTGGTAAGACAACCTTCTCAGGCAAGCTCGCCAATATGCTCAAGAAGCAGGAGCAGCGCAAGCCGCTCCTCGTAGCGTGTGACGTATACCGTCCCGCTGCTATCCAGCAGCTACACGTACTCGGAGAGCAGATCGGTGTACCCGTCTACAGTGAGCCTGACAGCAAGGATCCCGTACAGATCGCTCGCAATGCGATCGCACATGCTCAGCAGGAGGGACTAGACACCGTCATCATCGATACCGCAGGTCGTCTAGCGGTCGATGAGGAGATGATGAATGAGATCAGCAGTATCAAGGAGGCGATCCGACCCGATGAGACTCTCTTCGTTGTGGACTCTATGACTGGTCAGGATGCGGTCAATACGGCTGCCGAGTTTGACAAGCGACTCGACTTCGACGGTGTGATCCTCACCAAGCTCGATGGTGACTCACGTGGTGGTGCTGCGCTCTCGATACGCAGTGTCGTTAATAAGCCGATCAAGTTCGTCGGTACTGGCGAGAAGATGGAGGCACTACAGGTCTTCCACCCCTCACGTATGGCCGACCGTATCCTCGGCATGGGTGATATCGTCTCACTCGTCGAGCGTGCGCAGCAGCAGTACGACGAGGAGGAGGCAAAGCGTCTAGAGGCAAAAATCGCGAAGAACCAATTTGACTTCGACGACTTCCTCGCGCAGATCGCTCAGATCAAGAAGATGGGTAACCTAAAGGACCTCGTCTCCATGATCCCTGGAGTCGGCAAGATGGTCAAGGATCTAGACATCAGCAATGACGCCTTCAAGGGCATCGAGGCAATTATCTACTCCATGACTCCCGAGGAGCGTGCCAAGCCTAGTCTCCTCGATGGTTCACGACGCAAGCGCATCGCCGATGGTAGTGGCACTTCCGTTGCTGAGGTCAATAGGCTCATACAGCAGTTTGACCAGGTCAGCAAGGTGATGCGCAAGATGCAGAGCGGTGGCCTAGGCCGCGCTCAAGCTAAGAAGCAGAAGAAAAACAAGAAGCGTCGCTAGTCTCCTACTCCGCCAAACAAGCGACACACACTAGAGGCTTCTTGAGACATAGTTCAAGCCTCTCAAAAAGAGCAGCACCCTCCCCGTCAGTATGATGCGGAGGGTGCTGCTTTTTTCGCCTTTACGCAGTCGCTTTGCCATGCGGGTCTCCCCTGCGAAGTAGTGGCAACTATTTGAACGAGAAGTTGCGCATCGTTATATCGTTCTGTTCTTAAGACACATACGAGTTCCAAAAACAGATCCTCTCTTGGAACTTTTTAGTTCCAAGGCAGGAACTTTTCAGTTCCAAGGGAGGAACTATTAGGGGGAAGGGCATTAGGGAGAGAATTGCGGGTAA
>OGRE01003182.1_pt1 | contig 10319 bp, 7 predicted proteins | sample 1553421 | NCBI WGS metagenome assembly OGRE01 (sample SAMEA2580076, study PRJEB22360) | human gut metagenome | biome: human gut; feature: human-associated habitat; material: faeces | place: Denmark | collected 2008/2010 | reverse complement strand
CACGATTTTAGTACTCAAGTGTCTCCATATACTTCATGTATCTTACAACCATCAGCGCGATCTTGAATGTGATCGCATCCTCGAATACACGAAGGTCAAGTCCGGTGCTCTTCTGGAGCTTGTCCAGACGATAAACCAGAGTATTACGGTGAATGTAAAGCTGTCTGGAGGTCTCGGATACATTCAGGCTGTTCTCAAAGAACTTGTCGATGGTAACCAGAGTCTCCTCGTCGAAATCATCCGGGGACTTGCCGCCGAAGATCTCCTTAATGAACATCTTGCACAGCGGGATCGGAAGCTGATAGATCAGACGGCCTATTCCAAGAGAGCTGTAAGCAATAACGTCCTTCTCAGGTGAGAAAATCTTGCCTACATCAAGAGCCATTCTGGCTTCCTTGTAGGAACGGGAAACTTCCTTCAGCTCGCTTACGATAGTTCCGTATGCAATATGTGTAGTATTCTCTTTCTCAAGTCCTAAGGTATCAAGGATGGTCTGGGCAAGCTTGTCCATCTCCTCGTATCCTTCGTTCTCCTCAAGTTCCTTGACAATGATAATGCTCTTCTCATCAACAGCTGTGATAAAGTCCTTGCTCTTGCCGCCGAACAGACTCTTCACGCTCTCCATGGAGCTGTGCTCTCTCTCCTGCTCAAGCTCCAGGATCATAACCACCCGTCGAACATCAGCATCAATATGAAGCTTCTTCGCACGATTATAAATATCTACCAGAAGCAGGTTATCAAGAAGCAGGTTCTTAATGAAGCTGTCCTTGTCAAAACGCTCCTTATATGCAACGATCAGGCTCTGGATCTGGAAAGCGGCAAGCTTTCCTACCATATAAGTATCTTCATCTTCTCCGTGGGCGACCAGAATGTATTCCAGCTGGTAATCATCACAGACCTTGAAATACTGATAACCTTTCACAAGCTGGCTGGCAGCCTGGGATTCCACAAATGCCTGAATATCCTGTGGCTGAATCTCAAATTCACTGTAGGTGGACGCCAGTGTCTTGCCATCTGTGTCAATAATGCAAAACTCCGTCCTGGATATCTCCCTGAGCCCCTCAAGTGTATTCTGCAGTACCTGATTTGATATCATTACCCTTCCGTCCCTTCTTGTAAATTATAGGGCTACTGGTCTCACAGCTGTCAATGTATTCCAGGATAGTGAAAACATTGTCAAAGAGAGCAGTAACATTATATGTTCGCCGGTATACCCGGCATGAATCGCTGTCCATTAGTGCCAAAATTCGCGGTCTCAAATCTGTAATATTGCACAAAACCTCAGACAGTCTTAGGAAAATCTACTGATTCCAAAAATTCATGAACCTATTTTAATACAAAATCACCAAAAAAGGAAGAGGAAAGTAGAAAAAATTTACAAATTTCCAGCATATTTTTTTAACTTTTTCTATATCACTCCAATTTCAAGCCCTATTTTCCCCTTTTTTTGCGGTGCGCAAAAGGCTTTGGTAAAGTTTTCCTTTTTACTTACGTTCAATAAATCCCTCACCATGGACTTCACGCACGTCAGACACGATCACAAAAGCATCTGGGTCAATATGGTCCACCAGCTCTTTCAATGCCACGATCTCCTTGCGTCCCACAACGCAGTAAAGAAGCAGCTTGTCCTGGCCGGAGTACATTCCCTTTCCGTGGATTCCGGTCACGCCGCGATCCAGTTTGTCCATAATTTCTCTGGAAATCTCGTCAGGCTTGCTGGTAATGATATACGCCTGTTTGGAAAATTTCAGACCTTCGATCAAGCTGTCAGATACCTTTGTTACAAGATAAACGGCGATGATGGCATAAAGTGCTTTCTGCACACCGAACACATACATACCTACAAGTACAATGGCTCCGTCAATAAACTGCATAATCTGGGCAATGGAGTAATGGCGGAGCTTCCGCTGAAGCAGTGCCGCCATCATGTCTGTGCCCCCGGTAGTTCCTCTTCCAAGAAACACAAGTCCGATTCCAATTCCCTGGATCACACCACCATAAACGGCTGCCAGCAAAAGATCATTTCCTGCAATGTCAAATGCCGGAAGAACCGCCAGCCAGAATGACAGGCAGATTTCTCCCACCAGTGCCCTTTTCACAAACTGGAATCCACTAAGCTTCATTCCAATCAGAAACAGCGGGATATTCAGACTTAAGTTCGTGATCCACAGTGGGATGCCTCCCGGCACGACTCCCTCTGTCCACTCTTTTACCAGGATCGCAATACCGGAAAAGCCTCCGGTTACCATACCGGACATATCGAAAACACTGTTTATGGCAGTTGCCATAAGGGCTGTACCAACAATGATCATCAGATAATCCAGGAAGGCAGCTTTTTTGTTATTTTGAAACATGGCGTTACCTCCGTATTCTGCTTTCTTATTCATCATCCTCCAATTGCTTTGTAAGATATCTTCCAACGATTTTGGAAAATCCGGTAATATTCCGGATATATGCAAAATCCTTTCCAAAAATCTTCTTCTCCGTCGCCAGATCTTTCTCTTCCCCGGCGAAAACACCCAGCACGCTCACTCCCTGGCTGCGCAGCTTACGGATCTGGGCTGCAGTGTCGGTAATTGCATACTTCCCATGATACGGTGCCGGATTCTTCGCATTGGGACGATTGACAATAACATCGTAAGGACGTCCATCACTGAGAATGATCAGAATCTTTTTCTCTTCCTCCCGGTTCAGAAGGCCGTATCCTGCTGCCCGGATGGCAAGTCCGTCACGGTTGTTGGATGATGTTACATAGTTAAATATATTTTCATTTGCACTTCTTTGGTCGTCATATTCTCTGAAGCGGTGGAGAATGGTATAGTCCCAGAAGGTGCAGTAGCTCATCACTCTGTGGGGCAGCTCTGCATTGCTAAGTGCCTCGCTGATAATGTAGGCCTGCAGCGCTACCTCGCCCTGGCGGCTCATCTGGGAACCACTGGCATCGATCAGCACATCCACCACAAAATCAGAAGAATCCCCCTTCAATTCCCGCCTAAAAACCTGTGCATCACTGCTTCTTCCAAGCCGCCACAGCCTTGATGGAACAATCATTCCTCTGTCTGAAAGAATCTCCTGATTTTCACTTTTGATGACCAGTGACTTTTTCAGCATTTCTGTGAGAAGGGCGATATTCCGCTTCACAATGCGGTGTTTGTCATGATAAAGCCAGATATTCTTATTTTTCAACCTTTTTGCATATTCATACTGGTAATTTCGTTTTACCGGACTTTTCAGAATTCCCTCAGTAAAATACAGGCTGCAGTCGCTGTGAATGTCACGGCACATCAGCTGGTTTATCCGCTTCTCTTCCAGCTCGCTCAGATACGTTTTTCCAAAATTCAGTTCCACATAGGTGTGGGCTTTTTCCAAAGCCTCCGGAGGCAGAACTGTAATTTTCTGTTTCGACTGCCGTTCCTCTTCCATCTCCCGGGTGACATCCGCATTCTCCATACCCGCCACATTGGAGGTAAGCTGCTCCATATAGCTTTCCAATGCATCCTCATACATTTCTTCGGAAAGATAGTCGTGCCAGTCAAACTCCGTCAGATCTTCCATAGTGACAGCAAGCACCTGCTCAAGGGTTGCCTTTTTGGAAAAATCGGGGTCAGCGACTTCATTGTATACAGTGTCTATAATGCGGATTAAAGACATTGTATCCGCAGTCTCTGCTGCACTGGAAATCAGATCAATATAGTGATAGATTCCTTTATGTTTTCTATCTTTTTGTTCTTTTTCTGTTATATTTGTTATGATTTTGTTTGATGCATCCGCATTTTCCCCTCTGTCAATCCGCCTTCTCAGCAGATTCACTCTCAGATAGCCCAGCTTATCTGCTGCCGACGGCATAGTCTCATATTCCTGATCCAGTATGTCCTCGCAGGCTTTCCTCTGCATCTCCCAGATTCCAGGGCGCTGTTCACAGATCCGTTCTCCGATAGCTTCTTCAATACAGAGCTGTGAAACAAAGGTAAGCGCCGCTTCATCCGCGCCCATGAAGATTTTTTTCACCAGATACATTCCCAGAAAATCTTTATCGAAGAATTTCGCCAATGCGCCCTGCTTAATTCCATCATACAATGCAATATCCTTTGACCTGAGGAACAGGGAAACATCCGGCTTCATCTGCTGGGTGTAGTCCCCACTGATGGTCCAGAGCAGATTTCGGATACGGTTTTCCAGCTCTAATTGATAATCCTGGAGATTCAGTTCTTCACAGTTATCCTCTCTTGCCTGAAAATTTTCGCTTTCCTCCGCTACAGGTACTTCCATTGAAACTTTTTCTGATTTCTTATCCCCAGCTGCAATTTTAATTTTTTCTTTCCCAATAGCTGATTTCTTCAAAAATTCCTCTGCATCTTCAAGATCAACCAATTTGGCAGAAATTTTTAAAGATTCGTTTTCTTTATTCTCCATAAACATCTTCCCGGGTCCAGCCCTGTGGAATTCTGGTTCGCACCACATCCTCCACGATTTCCTTCTCAAACACATCAAATGTTTTATTCACAATGCCCATGCGTACCGCCTGCCATGGGGAAAGCCCGGTACGCACGATCTTCATGGCAGCAAGCAGGCCGCGAAGATCCAGAGGCTTTGTGGAAATTTCACTATTCATGGATTTCTGCTGCAGATCCAGAAATACTCCCATAAACTGCTCCACAGCCTCTTTCTTTGCATCAGGGAACATCCTGTTGAAAATAAAACCAAGCGTTTCCTCATTCTGTGCCGGCATGTCGATCACCAGGAAACGGGAAACCAGAGCCTCATTCAGCTCCTTGGTTCCGGCATACCCGTAATTCATGGTTCCAATAAATCTTGCCGCCGGGTGAAGATCTATTTTGTCATATCCTGGCACATCAATGGACCGGCGGTAATCCAATGTGGCGTGAAGTACAGAAACCGCATCATTCTTCGCCATATTGATCTCATCCAGAATACCGAATCCGCCTTCCTCTGCGCACTGGTAAATACTTCCCTTACGCAGCTTCACCTGATTATCCACGAAAGTATCTGTTCCAATCAGGTCACCGCTGTTTGTATTCACATGGAAGGACACGTTATACACCGGTCTCCCGAAAATATATGCCAGATTCTCTGCCAGCACATTCTTTCCCGTAGCCTTCGGTCCTGCCAGAAGCAGATTCTCCTGCTCCAGTACCGCTGCCATGGCCATCTCCAATGTTTCCTTCCCATAAAATGGCAGCGCCGGCTTTATCCGTCTATGCTTCGCTTCCTCTGAAACACCATATTCCTGTCGAAACTCTTCCGCCGCCTTAATAAGCGCCGCACTGACGCCTTGTTCCTCTAAAAAATCAAATTCACTCATCTTTTTCCCGCTTTCACTTTACCTCTTTAATAGAAAAGAGGACTGCGGCTGCAGTCCTCCTGATCACTTTACGGCTCAAACACCAGATCTCCATAAGATGGCATCGGCCACATATCTTTATCCACTAACATTTCCAGTTCGTCAACCGGCTCTCTTAATTTCTCCATTGCCGGAACCAGTTTCTCTCTGCAGAACACTGCCCTGTCACGTCCTTCCGGATGCGTCTCGATCTGATCTACCAGCTTGCTCAGCTTATTCATGGTACTGTTCACTTCTTTCAGAAGCTTGCTTGCTTTCTTCAGAAGATCCATCTGAACGCTCACGTCAATTGGTCCAACTGCCTTCACCTGATTGATGGACTCTGCCAGTACAGTTGTATACTTGATAACTGCCGGAATGATCTGCTTGGTTGCCATGTCCACCATGGTTTTCGCTTCGATGTTAATTGCTTTCGCATAAATCTCATACTGGATCTCCGCTCTGGACTCCAGCTCAGTCTTTGTAAATACTCCAAATTCTCCGAACAGTTCTACAGCCTTATCTGTAGTAAGTGCCGGAATGGCATCTACCATAGATGGCAGAACAGGAAGTCCGCGGCGGCGTGCCTCTTTTTCCCATTCAGGAGCATAGCCATTGCCGTTAAATACGATTCTCTGATGCTGGGTAGCATATTCCTTGATCAGATCATGGACTGCCAGATCAAAGTCTTCTGCGCTCTCCAGAACATCGCAGGCTTCCTTAAACGCCTCAGCAGTAATGGTATTCAGCACCACATTGCATGCGGAAATGGAATCCTTGGAACCAACCATACGGAACTCGAATTTATTGCCGGTAAAAGCAAAGGGTGAAGTACGGTTACGGTCTGTAGCATCCTTCATGAAATCCGGAAGCGTCTTAACGCCTGTATCCATTTTCTCCCCGGTCTTACTTCTTGTAGCAGTACCAGTGCTGATCAGCTGCTCCAGCACATCCTCAAGCTGCTCTCCAAGGAAAACCGAAATAACAGCTGGCGGAGCCTCATGGCCGCCAAGGCGCTGGTCATTTCCAACATCTGCAGCGGACTCACGAAGAAGATCTGCATGCTTGTCAACTGCTTTCAGGATACAGGTCAGAACCAGAAGGAACTGAATGTTCTCATGTGGTGTCTTACCCGGCTCCAGAAGATTAATTCCGTCATCAGTAGTCAGGGACCAGTTATTGTGCTTACCGGAACCATTCAAGCCTGCAAAAGGTTTCTCGTGAAGCAGACAGCGCATGCCGTGACGGCTTGCCACCTTTTTCAGGATACGCATCATGATCTGGTTGTGATCTGCTGCAATATTAACAGGTGCATAGATCGGCGCAAGCTCATGCTGTGCCGGTGCAACCTCATTGTGCTGGGTCTTGGCTGTAACTCCCAGCTTCCAGCACTCTTCATTTACTTCTTTCATATATGCGGAAACTCTCTGACGGATGGTTCCGAAATAATGGTCATCCATCTCCTGTCCTTTCGGAGGCATGGCTCCGAAAAGAGTGCGTCCGGTGTAAACCAGATCCTTTCTCTGCATATATTTCTCTTTATCAACAAGGAAATACTCCTGCTCTGCACCAACAGATGGTGTCACCCGTTTGGAGGTCGTATTTCCGAAAAGTCTGAGAAGTCTTAATGCCTGTGTATTGATGGCTTCCATAGAACGAAGAAGCGGTGTCTTCTGATCCAGCGCTTCTCCTGTATAGGAACAGAAAGCGGTAGGAATGCATAAGGTTCCACCTGCTGCATCATGTCTTACAAAAGCCGGTGAGGTACAATCCCATGTTGTATAGCCTCTTGCCTCAAAGGTGGCACGAAGTCCGCCAGATGGAAAAGAAGATGCATCCGGCTCTCCCTTGATCAGCTCTTTACCGGAAAAGCTCTGAAGGACTTTTCCATTCTCCATAGGTGCGGTGATAAATGCATCGTGCTTCTCTGCAGTTACGCCTGTAAGGGGCTGAAACCAGTGACTGTAATGAGTGGCCCCCTTCTCGATGGCCCATTCCTTCATCTCGTGGGCAACCACATCTGCAACCTCCATGGAAAGCTCCTTGCCCTCTTCAATGGTTTTCTTCAGCTCTTTGTAAACCTTCTTCGGCAGACGGTCCTGCATGACGGAATCATTGAATACATCACATCCGAATAATTCCTTCACATTAACATAATCTCCCATTGTTCCTCTCCTCTCGTTCATCTCGCTGCTTATTTCCCCAGGCTGCCATTTATCTGCGGTACCTTCTCTCCATAAACAACGATTCATCACACATTACTGGTTCTTATTTTTTCACATGTAAGCACTCAATGCTTTCACAGGTGCAAGGCAAAAAACGCGCAAAAATTCTCTCTGGTGATACCAGCCGGTCTCACCCTGTTTACTTGTCGCTCTTCAGGCAAAGGTTCAGCGCCTGCTGCAGATTCTCAATCTCTACCAGCCTTGGGCTTCCGCCGTACTCACCATCCAGTGTCCATGCTACTTCTTCCTCTGCTTCAACTGTAAGCTTTCGTGCCTTGAAAGAATAAATCAGGTCAGAATTATCCTCCATGTTGAGAAGATTCCGGATAATCTCCTGCATTTCCAGCGGGTTCTTAGGCTGTACGATCAAAGTGACCTCAAAAAGGCCGTCGTTCATATCCACATCCTTGGTCAGGTTCTTAAATCCGCCCACAGACCTGGAATTGGTGACCATGCCGTAGATAAAATTATCTTCGATCACACCATTCTCTGTTGTCACTTTCATATGGTAAGCCTTGATATCCAGAAGTCTCTTGGCGCCTTCCAGGACATAAGCAAGATGGCCCAGAATGTTCTTCAGATCCTGACTTGTCTCATAAGACACATCTGTAAAAAGACCAAAAGCAGCTACATAGGCAAAAGTCTGGCTGTTAAATCTGCCTACGTCGCATCTGTAAATCTCTTCCTTCATGATCATAGATGCCGCATCCAGCATATTTTTCGGCATAAAAAGGCTGTTGGCAAAGTCATTGGTGCTTCCTGCCGGTATGTATCCGACCGGAACCTTGCTTCCCATCTCGGTAATTCCTGTAACCACTTCATCCAGCGTGCCGTCACCGCCGCTGCAGACGATCAGATCCACCTTGTCCGCATATTTCTTCACCTGTTCATAGGCATCCTTCGGGGCCTGAGTTGCGCGGATGATCACCTCATAACCGCCTTTATTAAAGATATCTACTATATCCATCAGAGATGTCTTGATCTTGCCCTTCCCTGCTTTGGGATTAAAAATAAATACCAGTTTTTTCTCCAACTTCATTCCTCTTTTTCATTACCATTTATTTTACACATAAAATTAATTCACATATGATACTATAAAAAAAAGAGGGCAAAATGTCAACGCTTTTGCCCTCTTTTATAGTCTTTTTAGAATTAAAACAAGCTAAATTTTTTTGGTCTGTTCTGCTTATTTTTGGAAAAACTGAAGCATTTCTTTTCCATTTTTTATATTCTTCCTGCTTAAGCCTCACGCACAGCGTCTTTCATAGACTTTACATAATCCTTTACATATGGGACGCAGTTTTCTCCATGTGCGGCACAAATTTTCACAATGGCGGAGCCTACAATCGCACCGTCGGACTGGGCAGCCATTTTCTTTGCCTGCTCCGGGGTGGAGATGCCGAAGCCTACTGCACAGGGAATGTCCTTTGCAGCTTTTACCAGCTTCACCATCGCTCCGATATCGGTGGTGATCTGGGTTCTGGTTCCGGTTACGCCAAGGGAGGAAACGCAGTATACGAAGCCATTTGCCTCTTTTGCAATCCGGGTGATCCGGTCGTGGGATGTGGGGGCGATCAGGGAAATCAGCTCCAGACCATACTGTTTGCAGACCACGTCGAACTCCTCTTTTTCCTCAAAAGGTACATCAGGAAGAATCAGTCCGTCCATTCCAATTTCTGCTGCTTTCCTGATGAAACGCTCTGTTCCATAGGAAAAAACAACGTTTGCGTAAGTCATAAATACCATTGGGATACTGGTTTTTTTACGGATTTTTACCACCATGTCAAAGATCTTGTCTGTGGTTACTCCGCCGCTCAGTGCACGCACATTGGCTTCCTGGATCACAGGACCTTCTGCTGTCGGGTCAGAAAACGGGATTCCAAGCTCGATAAGGTCTGCGCCTGCTTCCTCCATTGCATAGACAAGCTGCTCAGTGATCTCCAGAGATGGATCTCCGCAGGTGATAAATGGGATAAATGCTTTTCCTTTTGCAAATGCTTCTGAAATTCGGTTACTCATGGATATCCTCCCCTCTGTATCTTGCAATTGCTGCACAGTCTTTGTCACCCCTGCCGGAAATGGTAATGACTACGCACTGATCCTTGCCCATCTGGGGCACGATTTTTCTTGCATAGGCAACAGCGTGGGCGCTTTCAATGGCAGGAATGATTCCTTCTGTTTTGGAAAGATATTCAAAGGCTTCTACTGCTTCTTCATCTGTTACAGGTACATACTGGGCACGGCCAGTGTCGTAAAGGTGGGCATGCTCCGGTCCGATTCCCGGATAATCCAGTCCTGCGGAAATGGAATATACAGGTGCGATCTGACCATATTCATCCTGGCAGAAATAAGATTTCATTCCATGGAAGATTCCCGGTTTGCCGGTTGCAATGGTAGCTGCTGTCTCTGCCGTATTTACGCCACGTCCTGCTGCCTCACATCCGATCAGACGGACATCTTTGTCATTGATAAAATTGTAGAATGTTCCGATCGCATTGGATCCGCCACCTACACATGCAAGAACTGCATCCGGAAGTCTGCCCTCTTTTTCAAGGATCTGCTCTTTGATTTCTTTGGAGATCACGGCCTGAAAATCGCGAACAATTGTAGGGAACGGATGAGGTCCCATTACAGAACCAAGTACATAATGTGTATCGGAAATACGATTTGTCCACTCTCTCATTGTCTCGGAAACAGCATCCTTCAGTGTTGCAGTACCGGAAGTAACTGCATTGACCTTTGCACCCAGAAGA
>OGRE01003179.1_pt1 | contig 10328 bp, 10 predicted proteins | sample 1553421 | NCBI WGS metagenome assembly OGRE01 (sample SAMEA2580076, study PRJEB22360) | human gut metagenome | biome: human gut; feature: human-associated habitat; material: faeces | place: Denmark | collected 2008/2010 | reverse complement strand
GGCTCGCATCAAACGAGCCGGGGCCTTTACTGTTTCACCAGATAAAACCTACCAAAATAAACCTGTCCCTTTTTGGCAGGTCGAGGGTTACAGACGGTAGGGGACGCCGCTGCGAATGATGGACTCGCGTACCAGGACATCCATCGCATCGAGGGTGATCTCGGGCATCTCGCGATACTTCTGCAACACCGAAAGCTCCGTGCAGGCCAGGATGACGCGGTCGCAGCCGCTACGGGCGAACTCCCACATCACGCGGTCGAACTTATCCATATCGGGCTCGCGCCCGGCCTTCACATCGTCGTAGATGAGCGACATCACGTCGGCCTGACGCTTTTCACTGGGATAGACGACCTCAACGCCCGCGGTCTCACATTCGCGCCCATAGACGTCTGCGCCCACGGTACCGTCGGTGCCCATGATGCCAATCTTGTGCACCGGCTCGGCCGGCATACTCAGGTTGGGGTCGAACTCGCACTCCCCCATCACCGCGCCGGCCAGAGCATAGCGCACCGACTCGCGCGGCATGTGAATAATCGGCACCTTCGTAAACGACTGGATCTGGTCGTAGAAGTAGTGCGACGTGTTGCAGGGAATGGCAATGTGCGCGCAGCCCAGCGACTCGAGTGCCTGGGCGCACTCCTTCATGGTCGCCAGCAGCTCGGTATGCTCACCGGTCTTGATGGCCAGCGTGCGGTCGGGCATGGTCGACTTGGAAAGCACCACCATGTCGATATGCTCCTGGTCGCACGTAGCCGCCGTATGACGTACCACCTGGTCGTAGTAATACGACGTGGCCTCGGCGCCCATGCCGCCGATAACTCCCAGCTTTTCCATTGCCGCCTCCTTGGTGACGCCCCGCAATTGCGCGTATCATACCCGCGCCCGCCCGATACATACCGGACGGGCGCCACGCTCGTCTACTTGTAATACGTCTTGAACAGCTTAAAGTGACGCAGCTTGGTGTGCCACATGCGCAACCAGCGGTTAAAGACAAAATCACCCTTCATAAACGAAGGATCGGCGGCCTTGCCCTCCTTGGCCAGACGATGTGCCTTCGCACGCAGCTCGGGGTCCTTGACATACTTGTCAACGACGCCCATAGGAACAACCATCCACAGAGCCTCATCCTGCGCCGTCACAAACTCCGGCTCAAACGGGCGGTTATAGACGTACTCATCCACCACGTATTTAGCAACGTTAAAGCCACTATTGGTGACATAGTAATTACTGCGGCCCTGACGCGTGTTGAAGTCGAAGAACTTAAACGAGCCATCGCGCTCGTCGTACTTGACGTCGAAGTTGGAGAAGCCCGTAAACTTAAGGTCCTCAAGCAGCTTGCGCACGCCACCCATAAGCTCATCATTGGGCTCAGTGATGATGCAGGCATGGTTGCCTACACCATGGGGCTGATGTTCCTCGAGTAGCACGTGACCCAGGCACATCATGCGAACCTTGCCGTTGCGGTCGGAATAACTGGTAAGCACGCGCATGTACTCGTCGTTGCCGGGCACGCGGTCCTGCAAGATGAGGTCATCGGTGTAGCCACTGGCGTACACATCGCGAATGACCTGTTCCAGCTCGGCGCGATCGGCAATCTCGTAGGCCTTCTTCTGACCCTCGAACTCGTGCTCCCACCACATGATGCCGTCAGAGGGCTTCAGAATCATCGGGTAGGGGAAGTCAATCTGGTCGAGCGCCTCGGCGGGAGCCTCGCCCCGTGCGTTGAGCATCGCCATGGTGAAGGTGAACGTGTGCGGATAGGGCACACCGTGCTTCTCGCACAGCTCGTAGAAGATTTCCTTCTTCTGGCACTGCTCGAGCATGCTGTAGGGGGCGTAGGGTGCGATGACGTTCGAGGCAAGCTGACCGGCGTCCTGAGCCTGTGCGGCAAGCGCGACGTAGTTGTCGCCGCAGCCCATGAGAATAATCTTCTTATCAGGATTGGCCTGTGCGACGCCGTTAACGGTCTCAATCATGACCGGCATGGTGTCGATATCCACGTTAGGCGTGTAGTCGATAATCTGGCTGCGATACGCAGGACCGGTCTGATACTTGCCAAAGACCAGGCTCTTAACCTGATACTCCTCGTAGAAAGCGCGCGCCACCGAATACGCGTTGATGTCGCCGCCGAGCAGCACGGGGATAAACTCGCGCTCTGTAAACTGCAATGCCATGGAAACTTCCTATCTAGAACTGCCCACACGACGGGCGGTCTTTGTGCAACTGATTTATTCTAGCGTGCCGAGCCGCCGGCACCCAAAGCTCCACCGTATCTATGGCAATCGGCGTAATTATCCAGCACGAAAGCGGCTATCACCGGCGTACGACAACGGGCAATGAACCCACCGTTGTTGTAGGATTCAACATGTTGCCCGCCCCGTCGAAAGGTGCACCGTGCCCCAGGCTCATCCGATCAACAACCCCATCATTGACGCCGCAAAGCGCGAACTTGCGGATCGTGCCCAGTCGGCAGCTCCCCTACGCACCGCAAACGATGCTTACAACGGGCCTGCCCGCATCGTCTCGGTCAACACGTCGGAGCATAAAGGCACGCGTAAGTCACCCGTCGCCGACGGGCACGACACCGTCATCGAGCAGTTTGGCCTCGCTTCCGATGCGCACGCCGGGCATTGGCACCGCCAGGTTTCCTTTTTAGCTGCAGAGTCTATCCAGACGGCGCAGGCGCGCGGGCTCGATGTGCACGATGGCGACTTTGGCGAGAACTTCACAACCCAGGGCATCAACCTGCTCTCACTCCCCTTGGGCACGCAGCTCAAACTCGGCAGCGAAGTACTCGTCGAAATCAGCCAGATCGGCAAAGTCTGCCACACACGCTGTGCCATCTACTATCTCGCCGGCGACTGCATCTTCCCCCACGAGGGCATTTTTGGCGTCGTGCTGCAGGGCGGAGAAGTCCATGTCGGTGACGACGTCCAGGTAATCAAGCTCGGCGACGGCACCTGTTCCTTCACCCCCGCCGAGGCACTCAAAGAGGTGGAACGGGCTCGTCGCGAAGGAACCCTGTAGTTGCAAAACCCCACATTGAGGTAGCTTTTGCAGCCAAAAACCCTCACGAACAGGGTTCCGTAACGTTAAAGTTGAACTCTATGGTTTCTCAACAATTCGGTATAACTGCAGGTCAAGGCCAAAGCCTCAAGTTCAACTTGACCCTTTAGAACCTTTAAGGTTCAAGTTGAGGTCGAAAGCAGTAGTAGAATACACCTCGACCAATAACCTACGATTGATTGCAGAGGGACTGGATGCAGCATTCGAACCATCGCACCGCAGCGCTCATCGCGTCGAAGCCGGCTCGTATCATCACGAGCGCCGCGCTCGCCGTCGCGCTGACGGCCACGCCGATGCTCTCCCCCGTCGCGGCCTATGCCGCCTCGCAGGCAACGCAGGATCAGCTTTCCGCCGCCCAGAAAAAAATCGAGGACGCCACGAGCGCCTACAACGACGCCCGAACCAAGCTCGAGGATCTGCAAAAGCAGATCGACTCCAATGAGGCGAACATCGATAAGATTGAGGCCGAGTTACCCGAGCAGCAGGCCAAGGCAAGCTCCGCCATGCGCGATCTGTATAAGTACCAGAAGGGCACCAGCCCCATCGTGAGCTTCCTGGTGAACACGCAGAGCTTGGGCGACTTTATCACCACCTGCAAATACACCAACCAGATTACGAGCTCGAGCGTCGACGAGATCGAAGAGCTTAACAAGATGCAGACCGAGCTCGAGCAGAACAAAACCGAGCTCGAGCAGGCCAAGTCTCAACTCGAGGGCGAGCAGAAAAATGCCGAGGATGCACTGGCGCAGGCTCAGCAGCTCCGCAGCGAGGCGCAGGCAAAGGCCGAACAGGAAAATGCTGCCGAGCTGGCAAAGCTCGAGGCCGACAAGGCCGCTGCCGCCGAGAAGATCTCGGGCGAGGGCGTAAGCGGCAACAACTCCAACAGCCAGGCCAACAACGCCAACACCACCATCGACACCACGGTGAACAGCTCGAATAGCGGTAACTCCGATTACGACTCGTTCATTAACGAGTGGACGAGCCGCATCGATAACTACCTTGCCGGCTCCCCTATGGCAGGCCAGGGCTACAACTTTGCCGTCGCCGCCTGGAACACCGGCGTCGATCCCCGTTGGTCCCCCGCCATCGCCTGCATCGAGAGCAGCAAGGGCCTCTATTGCGCCGGCTCCTATAACGCCTGGGGCTGGAGTGCCCGCGGCGGTGGTTGGCGTAGCTTTGGTAGCTGGAGCGAGGGTGTCTCCGCGCACGTTGCCTACCTGGGCGCCAACTATGGTTCCACGCTTACCCCGGCAGCCGCCAAGAAGTACTGCCCGCCCACGTGGCAGGACTGGTACAACAAGGTCGCCAATCAAATGAACCGTATTTAAGTGCAACTGCAAAGGGGCCCCAAACGGGGCCCCTTTTCGATTATCTAAGAGACGACACCGGTCGCGTTGCCGATAACAACGACGACGCACATGACGGCAAACATAAACCCGAGTGCCTTGAACCATAGTTCGACAAAAGCACTCCCCCGATACCGATCGAGAACGGGAAAACGACGTCGAAGCCTACGCCGGTCGAGCATTCCGAATGTAATGAGCAGCACCAGGCCATCGACCATAAAGAAATACTCAAGTGCCAAAAACCACGTTGGATAGTTTCGGTTTTCGCTCGTCGGCGTAAATACCGCAAAATGGCTGCCCATCAGCAGCAACAATGTTGTCGCATAGACGCATCCATTCCATATGCGCCCCACGGGCTCGGGGATACGCGAGAGCAGACGCGCACATTTGGACGTCACGAGAGAGACGATCGAACGCCGTCTTGCAGAAGACGGAAGCGTGAAGGCAACCGGCTGCTGTACCCGTTGCACCTGTGGCACCGCGGCCCGGGGCACGCTGGCAGCAGAAAAGGTCACGGGCGACGGTGCAGGGAGACATAGCTCATATGCCGCACGCGCAGCATGCCCCAGTGCCTTTGCGCTCGCAAAGCGCTTGCCGGGATCGAGTGCCATCGCCATGCAAATCACATCCGCCAGCGGAACGGGAATGTCATGCGCCTCGCATTGCTCACGTATGTCCCGCCCCGGTTTAGGGTCAGTTCCCGTCAGGCAAAAGAACAGCAGCGCGCCAAGCGCGTAAATATCACTGCGGACGCTCGTCTGCCCAAACCCAAACTGCTCGGGCGGCGCATAGGAACGCGTGCCAAACTTGACGGTGTCGGCGTCGGCGCCATCGCGCCAAACGCGCGCGATTCCCAGGTCAATAATCACCAGCGACGAGAAGGTCATGCCGGCATCGGCCGCATACCTCACGCCCGATACGATGATGTTCGAGGGTTTAAGGTCGCGGTGGATTACCGGCACCCCCGGCTCCCCCGCAGCTGCAAAACCAGCATGCAGCTCGCCCACCGCTTCACACAGAACGGGATACAGCCCGCGGGCATAATCGGGCGTCGCCCCCAGGCGTCCCACCAACGCCTCGAGTGTCTCGCCTTCGACATACTCCATCACCACGTCAAGCTCGTCGCCCACACGGCGACAATCGACGATTCGGGGTAAGTGCTCAAAACGACGACCGGCGCGCTGGGCCGCAAACAGGCGCTCATATGCTCCGCCAATCTGCACCGAAGCATCAATGCGCTTGCGGACAAAGGGACCGAGAGACCCGCCGCCAGAGCCCTCAAAATAGACGAGTTCGGTCGTCTCGACATCCGAGCACTTGAGCACGCGCTCCACACGATAGCTGTCATCGCGGTCGAGCGACGCCAAATGCTCGACAAGTGAAGCAGTCAGCTCGTCATCGGAATATGTTGGGCTCTGAATATCCATGGCGTCCATCATAACGCAGGGTGCGGACACCCCATGGTGTCCGCACCCCGTTCGTTTGCATGGTGTTCCGGTGACACCACCGGCTCAGCCATCGGCCACTAACTCACCGTTTCCTCGCCAAAGCGATACAGCTCTTCATTGACCTTTTGGAGGCTACAGCCACGGTCGATGCAAAAGATAATGATTGCATCGCGACGGTCCTTACAGTTGAGGACGCTCACTCCGGCAGCCGTCAGGGCGCGGTTGGTCTCCTTGAGCGTCAACGCCATTGCAAAGGCAATCTGCAGCACCTTGTTGCGGCTCGGATGCCGCGCACCGGTAAAAATCTGATAACCAAAAGTCTCATTGAGGTCGGCCATGCGCACCACACGCGAGCGCTCTAAGCCCTTTTCCTGCAGCAGTTGCCTAAGGTAGTCCGAAAGCGACGGGGCGGCAAAGTCGTGTTCTTTGATATATCCATCGATGTTTGGCGCGTCGAGGAGCTCATTGAGCAACTCGTCCGTCAGCTTTTTATCGGGCATACGACCTCACCTCCCATACGGCGCAACGGTAGCGACATGTTAGGCCAGCACCCAGCTTGCAGCAGCAGACTTATCAAACACGTTGGCAAAATAGAGAGCCTTCTTGATGTCACCATCAAAGTAGATATTGCCCGCCACGGAGCCACCGGCGGCAAGGGTACCAGACTGCAGTTCATCGGAGCCCTCACTGTAATAACCCTGGTTCTGCTGAGCACCGTTGGCATCCTCGCCCTTCCAGTCGTAGACATTGTAGTCCGCGCCCTCATCGCCATTGTTGACGTACGTGACGTGAATGCCCGTCATGGTCGAACCGTCAAAATTTGTGAGACCGGGCTGGACGGAATCGACGACGACAGAAAGACCGGCAGCCGTGGTCACCGTCGTGCCAACAGCCAGGTCAGTCGTAGGCTGCTCTTCCTTCTTCGCCTCTTCCTTCTTGTCACCATCGTCGGCGTCCTCGGTGACGGTCGCCTTATCGCTACCACAACCGGCAAGAAGACTGGCAGTCCCCAAGGCGACGGTGGCGAATGCGCCAAGTGCAGCGCGACGGCTCAGCAGCACTTCGTTTTCGAGCTTATTCATCATGCATCCTTCCTACGATCCGGCTACCGCGCCGGCACACAGCACATCGTAGGAAGGATTAAACTTGAATTCATTAGCTGAGAGCTAAGGTTGCTATATAGAAGAGCATGAAGCGCGTGTCCACCGCCGATGACACCTCGAGGCTTGCCAACATCGTTCTTAATTTTATAAACTGGAATTGTTACACTTAAAAAAGTGGAATTTCACCGTCATAGTTCTCTGCTTTTTCCAATAGCGGTCCTTTAGCCCCCATCGTAAACGCGATGTCGCTACTGCGGATAGAGAGCAGCTCCATTCCGGGTCTCACCTTCAAAAAATCCATCATTTTCTTCGTAAGAAGAATTTGCCCCTCCTGTGAAATCTCTACCCAGCAGTAGGAACGCCCCTTGTATTTGATAAATTCGCCAGAACCTGCTGAGTAGTCAAGCAACGGTGGAGTATCGTCCAAAATGTGACCAAGTTTTGACGGATGCAAAAGGCCTTTCCGGGTGACGCAGAAGCCACCGGTAATCTTACTTCCGGTAAAAAGATATACTTTTCCTTCATCTGCAATGTGATATTCTTCCATTGCCTGCGGTGGAATCCGCAATGTTCCATCCGTCCGAATGAGTGATTTCCCGAAAATAAATTTTCCTCCCTTATTCATTTGTGGCATAAAAACACCTCCTGAAATTCCGATTTTCCAACAATACAAGCAGGAAATTATTTACCATCTGTATTTTTTTCTTTTTCTCATGAGTCGAACCCAAGCAAAGAAATGAAGAGCCAAGACATAACCATGCTATAGCCATAGAACTTTCATTTCCACTCGTAAAGCCAATAGCTGACGCTATGAAAAACAGAACTGATGAAATGTAAAAAATCGAGCGAGCCTACAAACTCGAGCAGGAAATGACCCTGGTCAGGCGCGACGTTGACGCGCTTTTGCGATGAGGTGGCATGGGGGCTGACGATTGCGGCCCGCATCCCCGTGTTGCTGTCGGCGGCACCCTCACGCCAAACGCTTGCACATTCGGATTGCTACACAACGAATGAAACATATTGACGTGGAGCGCTGTTCATTCAGAGTCCACCCCCTCGCCTCATCCTCAAGAGGTTCATCGAAGCCTACCCCACCGTGACGGATTCCCCGGTAAAGGTGCTGATCATTAACAGGATAAAGAAGGCCAAATAACTGATGCTCAATAGGTAGGCGACGACCAAAAAGATAGTCCAGCCAACATTGGTTTTACCGTCGGCACGGCGTTGCTCGCGATTGCGGCAGAGCCAAATCGTCACGCCAATAGCCACAATCAACAGCACGAGTGCCGCTGCTGCCAACCCGGCAAGCGCAAACATAACGCCAATGCTCACAGCAATAACTGGAAGCAGTAGCAAGCCGCATCCACACCCACCGGGACTATAAACGGCAGATTGTCGACGTCGCCCCATCGTCACTCCAACCTCAACATCTTTGAACACTACAATGCGATAGCCTGCTGAACAGGAACGATCTTATCCAGTTCCGGTTCGATGCGCCTCTTCTCCGCCTCAAGATCAAACGCTATCTGGGCGCGCAGCCAATAACCATCCGTCAGGCCAAAGTAGCGGCAAAGGCGAAGATCGGTGTCAGCCGTAACACGACGCCTTCCCAAAATAATCTGCCCAATACGCTGTGCCGGAATCCCGGTCTCCTTAGCAAGGCGATATTGAGAAATGCCCATAGGAACAAGAAATTCCTCTTTGAGAAGTTCACCAGGAGTCACCGGCGACAGCAAATCGGGCGCGGTCTCATCGCTTGTGATAATCGACGATTTCGACATTCCAAGCCATCCCCTGTCTCCACTCAAAACAGACCCGATAGCGCTCATTACGATGCAATCATAGTATCGCCTTACGTTAATAACGTCAAACGTTTCTATAGACTTACATCTCTATTATACCGTACATCTGTTCGTATTTTCTAGAACAGGTATTCTTCGCCACTTAAGCAAGCAAAAGCAATCGTTTGTAGACATCGAGGCCTTTGAGCAGAATTTCCTCGTCAAAGAGCATGGTATCGGTATGCAGAGCACTCGTGGCATAGGCGGGACAGCCATCCGAATCGTGCGGGTTTTCTTGACCCTCCGGCACGCCCGTGCCCAGCAAGAAGAACACGCCCGGCAGATGGCGCTGATAGAAGGCGAAGTCCTCGGCAATCAACAAAGGCTCATCTACGAGCTGTAGTTCGGGCAAAGCCGGTGCAATGCAGGCAAATAACTCGGGGTCGTTATCGACTGGCGGATAGCCCTCGGCAAAGTCGAGATCGTACGTACAGCCTGTTGCGGCGCAGGCCTCGTCCAACACGCGGCGCACGCCCTCGCGCGCACGGTCGAACATACCGTCCGTAAACACACGCAGACTGCCGGCAACATGGGCCTCCCCCGCCACCGCGTTGCAGACGGTACCGGCCTGCAGCAGGCCGAACTTACCAATGCAGGGCTCGTCGGCACCCAACTCGTCAATCAATTCACGCTCGGCAACCAAGAACTTGGCAGCCGCCAGCGCCGCATCGTGCGATTCGTTTACGGGAACGCCGTAGGTCTTGGCGATATGGATGCTTGTCCCGTGAATGTGCACGTGCGTCTCACTCGAGCGCGCCAGCAATGGACCGGAGCAGCTCGCCAACGTGTTCGCAGGCAGATCGGGCCACACGTGAAACCCGAAGATGCGGTCCGCCCCGTAGCGCTCAAACACCCCGCTCTCACAAACTGTCTTGGCGCCACCGGTCGTCTCCTCGGCAGGCTGGAACACAAAGAGCACGTTGCGCTTGATGGTACCCGGCTGCTCACGAATCGTGCGATCGACAAAGGTTGCCGCCGCAAGTGCCATGGCCATGTGTCCATCGTGTCCGCAAGCGTGCATCTTTCCGGGATGCGCCGAGGCAAAGGCCGCACCCGTCGCCTCCGCGATGGGCAGGGCGTCCATGTCGGCGCGAATCGCCGTGGCACGCGTAGCGCCCACACCGGCATCGAAGAAGGCACAAACGCAGCTCGGACACGGATGGGTCACCTCACAGGCGAGCGGCGCCAACACGCCCTCAATATAGGCGATCGTCTGCGGAAGATCGAAGTCGAGCTCCGGGATCCTGTGCAAGTCGCGCCGATAGCGACGGAGTTCTTGGAGCTCGGTCATAAAGGGTCCTTTCATAGGTGCGCGCCAGTTGCCATCTTATTGTGCCGCAAGATTGCCGCACCCTTATTTCCAGCATATCCCTGCATTTTTTAAACGTTATATACGAATACTCTTGTTTGGTAAAGTGCAACGTGGTAGGGTCGTTACCACTTGATAGAGGCGCGGGCACGAAGAACCGCGGGCGAGCCGGCAGGCTTTGACCCCGTGGGGAGGCGAAGCCCGGGAACTGCTCG
>OGRE01003167.1_pt1 | contig 10350 bp, 2 predicted proteins | sample 1553421 | NCBI WGS metagenome assembly OGRE01 (sample SAMEA2580076, study PRJEB22360) | human gut metagenome | biome: human gut; feature: human-associated habitat; material: faeces | place: Denmark | collected 2008/2010 | reverse complement strand
TGCACCGGTCGTCGCCGGAGCGGCCGAGCACGATGCCGCGGCCCGGATAGGGATTGTCCCGCAGCAGACGCGAAATGTCATACATTCTGATTCTCCTCCCTGCCCCGTCTGAAAAAAAACGGCGCACCTGCCGCAAACGCAGGTGTGCCCAGACGGTCGGCAACGAACCGATCCTGCCGCGCGATCCCGAAAACCGGATCTGTATTTTTGAACGCGCCGCTTTCTCTTTGTGCCTTTATTTTATCACATTTGCCCGCGTTCGTCAAATCCCGCCGTGACGGAATAATCAACGAACGTTTCGGGTTCCCCCGCGGATTTTTGTGCTTTTTCCATAGAACGAAGATATTTATAACGTTATGTGTAGGGACAGAGCGGGATGGAAGTGGAAAGACGAGAATGGAAAGTGGGGAGCTGCACGAGGCTTTCTGCCGTGCATTGTAGGGGAGGGGCATGCCCCTCCCGACACTACACCGGCGATTCGTATTGGGTAACGATAAAATGGCAACGGCCCCCGATTTGTCATTGCGAGGAGCGAAGCGACGTGGCGCCCTGAGCGCGAAGCGCGAGGAAGTGCCCTTGGGGTGCAATCTCGCAGTACCCGGCTGAATTGCGGGAAAGCCATCGGCGAAAACGCAGCTGCCTCCCCGAGATTGGGGCTGTCTCAAAATGCGGATTGTAAGAGTGTAGTCCCTCCCTTAAAAGTTAGATAAAAGCCGTGAAAATCCAGGTTCATTTGGATTTTCACGGCTTAATTGTTTGGCTAATTTTAGAAAATTTTATTTTGAGACAAGCCCAATGACAAACTTGAAGGCATTGCGGTTCTATAATAACTGTTGGGGCTCACTGCCCGGCCCCTTTTTTACGAAAAAAAGGTTGAGCATAGAGACAAAAGAAAAACAACCGCCTTTCCTGACGAAGGAAACCGAAAAGGGGCGCGGGGCTATTTGCCCGCGCCCCGAAAGGTGAGCCTGTTTCCTTTTCGATGATTTGCAGCGCTTCTTCCTCACGCCGCCTGATCTGCCATGTGCTCAGCGAAAGGCTTCCGGCAAGAGGTGCAGCGCAGGAGCGCCATCACAAGCCGAACACGCTGCTGCCGCCGGTCTTTGGGGCTTGCAGCTGCTTCGGGCTGTTCCGGCGCATCAGACGCCGGGAGCCTTGCCCTGCACCAGCTCTTACTTCTCAAGGAAGCGGTGGAGCATCGCGGCGATCTCCGCGCGGGTCGCCGTGCCCTGCGGGTCAAGCACCCCGTCGGGCTTCCCTTGGATCAGACCGCTGCCGACCGCCCACTGCATCGCTGCCCTTGCATAATCTGAGACCTTGCCCGCATCCCGGAACTTGTCAAGCTCTCCCTTGGCGGTCATATCGCAGCCCTTGTAGTCTGCGTAGCGGAAGAAGATGGCTGCAAGCTGTTCGCGGGTGATGGAATCGTTCGGACCGACTTTGTTGTTGCCGTAGCCCAAAAAGATGCCGTTCTCCGCCGTCCATGCGATCGCGTCTGTGTACCACGTTCCGGCTTCCACATCGGTAAAGCTGCTGTTGCCCTTCGGCGCGGGGCTGCCCGCCATGCGCCAAAGAATGGTCGCCATCATCCCGCGCGTCGCCGTCCCGTGCGGACGGAATTGCGCGTTGCCCGTGCCGATCATCAGCCCATTTTCATAGGCGAACATCACATCGCCATAGAACCAGTCCTTTTCGGAAACATCGGTGAAGGGATTCGCGCCTGTGCCGCTATTGCGCAGAATCGTCAGCGTGTAGGTTTTAGCACCGATTCCCACGACAATGTCGGTTTTGCCGCTGTTGGGGATGGCAACGGTTGCGCTGCCGCCGGTGGACAGAGCCTGCCCGTTGATGCTCACGGGCTCGCCGTTTCCAGACACCGCTGTGACGAGCGTAGATGTTGCTCCGCTATCATTTTGCAGCGTATAGGTATAGTTCGTTCCGTTGGCGGTAAAATCGCCGAGCCCCACTGCCAGACCTTCAAAGGTCAGAAGGTCATTACCGGGCACTGCGGCTCGCACCACTACGCGGGTGCCAAGCCGGGAGAAGGTGACGGTTTCCGTCTGGAAGGTTTCCCCGGAGATGGCACCGCCAATACGGGTCTTTTTCGTTTCCAGAACGGTCCCGGCAGCATCCAGCAGCGTGGCCACCAGCACTGTGCCGGTCTGAGACTGCAGGGAGTTGTTGCGCAGGGTAATGGCGGCGGTGCTGTGACCGTTGCCGTCGTTCCCCTGTGTCACATCTATCGTCATCCGCTCTCCGGTGCGGGCCAGTGCGCCGGTCATATGGACGGTGGCCTCGCTGTCACTGCCGTCATACTCCGGCAGGCGCTGAGTGCTTCCCGTTCCACCGATCTGACCTTCCGCCCACGCCTCGGCGTACAGATAGGTACCCACATTGGGGATCTCGGTTTTGCCAATGGAGTTCATATACTTGCCCAGATCATAGGTCAGGTCCAGTGTAAAGGTTCCCTGATCGATGCGGGCGAGGGCGCTGTCTTCGGAAATGGTGATTTCATTATCGCGAACCGATACGCCGTTTGTGGCGCAGGCTACCGCTGCAGGTTTGGTATGCAGATCATCCGCATAGAACGCAAGCTTCACCTCGCGATCCTTTTTGCCGGCCAGCGTGGCGGCAGAGGAATTATAGAGGGTCATGCGCACCGTGCGCTTGCCGGCGCTCTCCGCAATCACTTCCATTTGCGAGATGCCAATGTCGGGATAATCCAGATACACTGTGCCGTTTTCGTTGATGCCGCCGGCGGCGGTGATGGTATAGCTCGGGTCGGTCACGCGGTCCTTCACATGGTGCCAGACGGTAAGGGTGGTGCTTTCATTGGGCAGCAGTTTTTCCGTAAGGGTGGCGGTTTCCCCGCTGCCAAGCTTGACCGTTAGGTTTGTCACATCGTTCAGCCCGGTGTTGCGGACGGTAAAGCGAATGGGTGTCAGGCTGTTCAGCGCCAGCATGGCATAATCCACACCAATCTGTTCCACTGCCACCGCATCGGTGACAAAATCAGAGGTAGCGGTATAGAGGATCGTTTTCTCACCCGGAACGGTCACGTTGCCGATTACCTGCGGGTTTCCATCGTCATAGAAGGTGGCCTGAATGACAGCCTGCACCTGATTGCTGCCGCTGACATAGGCATCAAAGTGGTCAGCCAGCGTGCGATCCGGCAGCTCTGCCAGTTCCAATGGTGCGGAGAGCGTGTAGGTATTTTCGGCATAGCGCAGCTTGGCCGCCTTCAAAATGCCGTGATCTACCGCGCCGTTGGCGTTATTGACAGTCTCATTCCAGATGATGGTAAGATCATTGCGGCTGCGATGATCCCCGCTGAGGGAAGCGAAGCGGAAGTCTCCGCCCACGACGGCGTTGCCGCTGCTGGTCAGGGCAGACAAAGAGCCGGGGAAACTGTTGGACATGGTGCCGCTGCCGTCCACAGCCAACAGCTGAATATCGCTGCTGCCGTCTCGGACACTGTGCCAACCGATGACAAATCGGTCATCCCCGCTGCCGAAGTTGGCTGCAACGACCTGGGGGTTTTCGTCAAGATTGCTGTCACAGGTCGCCAGCATGGCTGTACCGGGAGTTCCGTCAGCAGCCACGGTACAATAGGCGATCTCGTAGGCGGAGGTATCTCCGGCTCCGCTGCGGTCCAGCGAGTAAACCGCCATAGCGGTTCCGTCGGGCAGCATGGCCGCCTGCAACGCCTTCACGCTGCCGGTAGCACCGTTATAAAGCATTTTGGCATTGCTCCAGTCGCCGTTCCTGCTGTCATAGCAACTGTACATGATACAATCTCTGGTCGTGAAGTTCAGCAGGTTGCTGCCCTGCGTACCGGGATCGGGGGTGTAGACGCTGCGCCAGAACACGATGGCCTTGCCGTCGCCGCCCACTGCCGTGGCTGGGGCCAGATCCGGCGTGCCGTCGTTGGTTAGGCGGGTGGAAGTCCAGGTCGTGCCGTTATAGACGGACACTACGATCTCCGTGCTGTTCATCAGCAGGTTTTGCTCTTCCAATGTCACGGGATCACCGGCATTTTTACCCGGCAGGTTGGTGCCCATGCGAACCCAAGCCGCCGCCGCGAAGCTTCCAGTGCCAGACAAAGAAACGCTCGTGTCGCCGTAGCCGGGGAACTCTGTGGGAGCGTCAATTTCACTGGAGGGAGTATAGACACCGCCATTGAGGGTGGAGAAATGCGCCCGGCTGTCGTAAATACTGCTGCTGTTGCCGTCGTTGATGTAGGCCAATACCTTCCCGTCATCGCTGAGCTGTGGATAGGATGTGGGATTGGCATTGGTCTGGATGTTTTCCAGCCCACTGGTGGAGTTCAGAGAGAACAGCATCATCCGCTGCTGGGGCTGGCCCCAGGTACGGGCATATTGCTCCAGATAGTCCCGGCTTTGGAGCGTTGCACTGCCAGAAGTCACCTGCATTCCGCTCTGAGCCGCCGCCATCCGCAGCGAGGCAAGGCTCAGCCCACTGGTGGCGTTATTCCAGTATTCGTCGATTGTTGCCCAGTCATTAAAAGTCTTGGTGGCTCCAAAGGTTCCGGAGGCGATCACTGCCTCGTAGGAGATAAACAGGAATCTGGCCACAAATTTGATTCCCACTTCGCTTTGGATCCCCAGGGCCTGACCGTTGATCTGGCGCTTTGTCTCGTCGGCGAGATAGGTGCGGGAAAGGAACTTATTCTGACTGTCCACATCCAAATTGCCGAATAGGCCGATCTTCAGCGCCACGATCGAATAGTCAAAGCCAATGCCGCCAAACGCGTGGACATAGGCGTTGATACGCAGCGTGGTCAAAAAGTCATTCACTGCCGTGGCCGTGGGATCGCTCCAGGCAAGCTCTGTGCCCTGTCCCTGCTGGCCGTAGCGCACTGCGGTACGGAAATCCAGCTGAATGGCACCGCCCAGCTCAAAGGTTGCTGTCAACGGCACGGGGCCAGCCATGGCGTTCACGCTGAAGGAGAAGCCCACGCCAACACCGGCGGTAAAGCCGCCGCCTACGGTGAAAACCTCCCACTCCTTTTTTTCGGCGTTATAGCGGATCTCCGCTTCGTAAAAGCCCTCCAACTGCAAGTTGAGATCCGTGCTGGTGACATTGTCGGCCAGGGAGTTGGTTTTGTAGTCCCCCTTGGGATCATAGGTTCCCTGGGCCATCTGGCTCAGGTCCCCGGTACTGGGCACGCCCACCTCCAGGCTCTGCGTCAGCACATTCGCACCCAACGCCACGCCGTCCTCGGAATAGTCCATGTCCTCCATCTCCAGCGTGTTGTACCCGGCCCAAATCATGGCACGGAACACGGAGGGGTCTTCGCTGGGAGTGATGATCATTTTGAACACGGAAGTGTCCACCGGACCGCTCAGATCATCCAGCCGTCCGGTCAGCACCTTGAGAATGTTACTGTCGCCCACTCCGCCAAAGTCGACTCCCTTCACTATACTGGAGGCTCCCATCGTCGCCAGAATACCGGTGACGCGGTCATCCTCTGTCACCTTGGGCACTCGGGTCAGATCAACGACCCGGAAGGGCATTATTTTCTCCTGCAGCAGGCTGCCGTTCAGGCTCAGCTGCGTTTTCATACCCACATCCTTGCCGTCGGCGATCCATCCAGAGGTGGTCATGGTGGCCTCGGTGAGGGTCAGATCGTTTTCCACTACAGGGATGGATGAGAAGGGATACTGCTTGGTACTGCTGCTCTGGGCGGCAGGAAGAATGCCGTATTCGTCCGCCAACCTGAGACGGTAATTCTGCGCGTTGGCAATATCCTCGCCCCAGAGGAGCATGGTGGTGTGCAGGGTGGCTGTTTTGAAGCTGCTGTTAGGGCCGATCTTCCCGGTCGAGCTGCGGACATCCACCTTCTGACCGTTGGCAAGACCGTAATCAACGCTTTGCGCCACAATAAAGGGTTTGTTTTCCTCCCCCGGCGGCACGCTCTCCAGAGAGACAACGCCCTCTGCGGTGCGCATTACATCGTCCACGCCCAGCTTGCCGTTGACGGTCAGCAGCAGCGGATAGTACCTGTCGCCGTCAATTGCGCTGATCTCCAGAATGTACTCCAGCTGATCCAGAGCGGAAAGCGCCGTGGTGTTGCTCTCGCCCTTTTCGGCCGACCAGAACTGGGTGGAATCCAGATAGACGGTTATATTTCCCGCCGCATCCGTGGTATAGGTGTCGCCGGTGATGCCGCTGACAAGTGCTCCTGCCCTGGAGCCCAGCAGAGCTGTCTCGCAGTAGCCTCCGTTTTTATAAACACCGCCGCGAACGGTCACCGTCTTGTTCGCCAGCGGATCGCCGCCCGGCGTGATGAGCGTCACAGATGCCCGGGCGACTTGCCGAAGGCTGAAGGTATTCAAGGGATAAAGCTGCAGTTTTGTGGCATCCCGCTCACCGGAACGCAGATTTTCTTTATAGATGGTGCCCAGATAAATATCCGCGCCGGAGCCGGACCGCAGAGACACCTCACTGGCGATTCCGTTGGGTTCGTAAAGCGCCAGCACGCCTTCCCTGTTGGTCGTGACCGTTTTGGGCACACCTTTGCCGTCGGTGTATTGCAGTGTCGTTTCCGCTGCAGGCGTCAGCTGGAAGAGATAGAACTTATTTTGCAGCGTTTTCGCTGTCACCTGTACGGCGGCACGCATGCCCGTGGCGGCATGGGTAGCCGTGACGGTTGCGGTGCCGTTAGCCAAGGCGGACAGCGCCATTTTGGTTTCGGGAAGGTAGGAATCAAAGGAGAAGTTTCTGATGTCCTCATACAGTCCGCCCTGCTTGTAGTTGACGGAAATGACATTGTTGTTGCTGGAGAGCCACTGGATCCCGTCCTTAAAGGAGTTCCATCCGTACTCGTCATAGTTGATGCCGATGTACTCGATCAGCCCCAGCTCCTGGCGCAGCTGCAAAATTTTAGCGGTATCGGTGGGCAGGGGGCCGCTGACCTTGGAGGTATTGTCCATGGTCAGCGCAGAAATCGTGGCTCCGTTGCCGTCCTGCACCTTCAGTGCGTCGGCATCGTAGACATACAGGGGGAAGGAGTCCGTGCTGGGAGCTTCCTCAACAGGGTTCTCCACGCTCAAAACCACCTGATAGGTGTCCTTTAGATTGCCGGCTTTCACACTCTGTAATGGCAGGGAGAAACTTCCGGAGGTGCCGGATAGGCGCTCACTGGCCACCACTTGGGTGTTGTTGTCCTCTGTGACCCGGGTAATGGTCAGCGTGGGCTGTTGAGAGGCGCCGTCAGTGGCGTTTTCCACCGACCAGTTGATATTGACGGCGCCGTCGGTATCCTTGTGGTAAATGCTCTGGGGCGGTGTCAGCTTGGCCGTGGCAGGTGGTGCCTGCACGATGATCCAGGCAAGTGCCGACAGGCGGATGTCCTCACTCTCGGCCTTGGGGTGCGGCATGGAGACCCGCACCGTGTAGGCCGGGGTATTTCCGCTGGAGAGATTGGAGAGCACATTCTCCGGGATCCGCACGCTGTTTTTATCCTTGCCGGCGGTATAAGTCGCAACGGGCTTGAGTCCGCTCAGCGCCGCCTCATTCGTGTAGTTGCCCTCATACAGGTCAATCCTGTAATTGAACTCTTTGTTCGGCGCCATCAGCGCGGCGTTGGAGCTCCACAGCACGGTGGCGGGCTGATTTACCCGCGTCACGATGGACGCACCGCCGGGAATCACCAGTGCCAGGGAATTGCCTGCCGTCACGGTATAGGGCTTTGACTCGCCCGTCACATCATCGGCAGTGTCCACAGTCCCGTTGTCCGCCGTAAAGGTAAAGGTGACGGCTCCCACCTTGGTTCCTGTGGTGGCAACAACGCCGGTATCCTCGTTGATGGTGGCAATGAGCGTGTCACTGCTGCTCCATTTGCCGGTGGTGTAGGTGGCCTGCTCACCGTTTTCCCCCAAAACCTCTGCCTGAAGCGTGGGGCGGGCGGCTTCGGCGAGGGAAATCGTATAGTCGGCGTCATTCGCTTCCGGGACGATGGTCACCGTGTGCGCGGAAACTTTCTTTGCCACCGTGAACTGCCGGGTCAGGGGAAGAACATTCACCCAGTTCGGAGCGTCTTTCGTGCCCTCGTTGGCCTGCAGCGTCACCGTATAGGTGCGGGTGTAAGCCGCGGGTGCGATTGCATAGTCGCCAATGGTGAAGGCTTCCTTCTCTGTGTCCAGATAGACCTGCAGATGGATTGGTTCAACCGCGGAGTCGTACCTCAGCTCGAGGCGGAATGGGGCTTGCTTCGGGTCTGTGCCTGCCGGGGTGTGATAATTGCTGTATACGGTCTTGTAGGCCTGCTCCATGTTGGCGTTCATCGTGAACGATGCCTTGCCGTTGTCGTAGTCGGCGGTCAGTGCGGTGGGGGCATTGCGCATCAAGACGCTCTTCAGCTCAACGCCGGCAATCGAGTTGCTTTGATAGGGCGTGGTATCCAGCGTATGACCGAAAACATCCTTCACGCCGGTCATACCATTGACGGTGACCGTGGTGGCATCCGTATCCTGCACTGGATACCAGAGCATTGCCGTGACACCGTAGTTGTTCATGGAAAGCGCAGCGGCGGTATACTCTTTGCCATTGATGGTCACGATGGCGCTTCTAAGATCCACGAACTCGTTAAAGGTAACTGTGATGGGCACGTGCTGTCCGCTGGCATAGGTTCCCGCCGGGGCCGTGACGCTTTGAATGGTGGGGGCGTCCGTGTCCACCAACCTGGCGGTGACGTTGCTGTTCTTGGTGGTGGCCCAGGAATTTTGGATTTCGCCCTGTACACTTTTCATATACAGTCGGAAGGGCAGATAGTACCGCTGATCCCCTCTGTTTTGCGTGGTAGACTGCAGGGAGATGCTGACCGTACTGCCCTTGTTAATCGTACAGTCCTCCGTTCTCTTTCTGTCGTCGCTGAGATTCAGAGATGTTTCACCGAGCTTGTACTCCGTCAGATAGAACGGGGCATAGACTTGAGGGTTTCTAGAATTATTCTTGCCATACGGCGCAGGGCCATTATAGGCATCTATGTCGTCTCTGCTCCAGTTAAACTTGATGCTGGCGTCGATTTGGTATGGCTGATAAAATGGGTCGGAGACGTCGGGAAGCACCGAGTTGCGGGCGCCCTCCAGAATTCTGATGGTATCGCTTAGCGCAACGAAGTCCGGATTGTTGGCACCAAGGGCTGTAGTGTATTCATTTGCCAGCAAAGGAATATACATATCCCCCTGTATTGTGGCTGTACTTTCGTATCTTTCCTCATAGTTCGGCGCGGTCATTACTGTTTGTATTGCGGGGACGCCAACCGTCTTGATTAGCTTGAGCTGACAGTGGTCGGCATAACCGGCGCCGTCATAGAACACCAGATTTTCCGCATCGTAAAATTCGATCATCCCCAGCAGGTCGCCATAGGAATAAGAATTCGCGAGCCAGTCTGAGTTCCCTCCTCTGGTTTGAACATTGACAGTGATTTTACGACCACCTAAATTGTAAGTTGAGCCTGCGTCATAGGTCAGCTTGTAGGACCCGTCGCTTTGCTCGACCCCACTCACCCCGTCTATCGAGACCTCCACATTGGTGATATACTTGCTGAGCTGGCCTTTTTGAATGCGGTAGGAAAAGCCGACCGGTTTTCCGCGGTATATAGTAAAAGTCCCGGAGTTCCAGGTGTTGTTTGCGAGAACCTCCAGCGTTTGGCTCATCATGCCGCTCATATCCACCGTCTCAACGCCCTCAGGCTTTGTGGCAGAGGCGGAATACTGCAAACTGATGCCCTGCAGCTCCAGCTGCTCCATCAGGCTATTGAGATTCTCCAGTGCTTCCCCGGTAAACTCCCTGCCGGAGAAATAGGTGTCCTTGATCCGCTGCAGCTCCTGTTCGATTTGGATCATGGTTTTCAAATCGCCCAGCGCCACCGGAGTCCCATCCACGTCGGCGATACGGGTGAGATCCGTGGCGGGATTTTCCAGCAGCTCCATGACAGCCGCCAGTGTCAACACCTGGCCGTCCAGCGTGATGGTTTGATCCACCTTGAAATTGCCGTCTTCATCCAGCAGCCCCAAAGCGTTCAGCATGGAAAGCACTTGGTCGCTGCTGCCGCCAGTCAGGGCGGAGAGCTGCTCCAAAATCGCCTGATTTTCCTTGGGTGTGTTGCCCAGCGAATCGCTCACCGCTGCAAACGCCGCTGTCGGCAGCATGGTCAGCACCATGCAGCACAGCAGCAGGATGCTAAGTATTCGTTTTTTCATTGGCTTTTCTCCTCCTGTTCGTGTCGGTTCGGTTTGTCCGCCCCGCCTTTTTTCTGGTTTTCTCTGCTTCTGAGCCGGAAGCACAGCGCGGTGAACGCTGCCGCCGCGGCAAAGGAGACGA
>OGRE01003164.1_pt1 | contig 10356 bp, 10 predicted proteins | sample 1553421 | NCBI WGS metagenome assembly OGRE01 (sample SAMEA2580076, study PRJEB22360) | human gut metagenome | biome: human gut; feature: human-associated habitat; material: faeces | place: Denmark | collected 2008/2010 | reverse complement strand
ACACCCAACCGAAAAAGGTTGGACTGGCTGATACTTCGGTCTGTACTCTGAAAGAAGTCATATCATACGCAAGGGTTGTCACATCTTCTCCGAAACGGTCAACCATTGTTTTCATCAGACTGTTATCACATCGTAAATCCACAAGGACTTTCTCGCCTGAGAACATAAAGAATACTTCCTTTGTGTAATTCTCAATATCAAAATCATCAGGCATAGGAATAATATCCTTATCCAGTATCTCCGGCTTGGAAGCAATACGGTCTACCCTGAAATTGATAACCTTGCTTTTCTTCTCTGAATATCCGAGAACATAATAATAGTCCCCACACCAGAGAAGTTTATACGGGCTAAGCTTATACACTTCGCCCTTGTTCTTCAGAACCTTTTTCTTTAATCCGGTATAATCATAATACTGAAAAGAAATCTGCTTGCCTGCATTGATGGCGTCGTTTATAGCGTCGATGATGTAATATATCTGCTCATTATCCGGCTTAATTCGATTGACTACATAATTATTACGCTTCAACTTTGCCACCTGCCCCGGACTGGTCATCGTATGTATTTTCTCAATCAGCGTTTCGCTTTTCTTCTTTGTAATGAACTTCGATGACTCTACTGCATCTATCAGCAGTTTCAGCTCCGGCAGTTCAAACTTTCGGCTGGCTACAAAATACTTGCTCTGCGTCGAATGAATGGTTACAATATCCAGTCCATATTCCACAAGAGCTGCTATATCCTTCGTTATGGTTGTCCTGTGAGCAGAAATCCCAAATTCCTCATTCAAAATCCCGATGAGCTGCGTTGTAGAAAGCGGGTGTTCTTCATCAGTACGCTCCAACAAGATTTTCAGTAGATATAGTATTCTTGGTTTTGCTTCCATACATTTATCCTTTCTCGAACAGACTCACCGCAAATTACAGTAAATTTCACCCGATTTCTTTTAAAATACCCATCAGTACAAAACGAGCATTGTCATATTCATAGGAACAGGTAGACAGTGTAAGCAGTCTGTCCTCATCGGATACAGTTGTCCCGGAGGTAAACAAGGAATTATCCAGCGCTGTTTTCAGCAGTCCACTACGTTCCTCTTTCGTTTTCTCAAATTCATACACCTTTGAATCTGACGGTGTAACATATCCGGCGATCAGCTTCACTTTATAATTCTGCTTTGGTGTGAGCAGATACAAAACAGAATGTTCTTCGTAATATTCCTGCTTACTGTATTTAGGCAGAGAGCCGAACATCGTGTTGTTTTTCATATTATGACCGTAGATAATGGTATGCAGATCAGAACAATCGGCGGCGTTTCGGTAATCAATAAAAAGCGTTCCCGCTATATTCCAAGTACCGTCAAGCAGTCGGCGAAGATAATACTCGTTATCCTTGCTCTGTACTACCGGATAGTTGATTTCGGTATCCGGGCAATAGAGCCAAGCAATAATGTCCTTGTTTTCTTCCTGCAAACGCTCAAAGTCTACCGTAATTGGTGCAGTTTCAGAAACAGGCTTTATCGCAGATTCTGTTTGTCCATTCTCCGTTTGCTGTGTTTGTGGTGCGGTTTCTATCGCTTTATCAATCAGCACATCATTCTGTCTTTGACTGTCCTGTGTTTCTTTCCAATAATCATAAATGTGATATGCAGATAAAGAAAAAACAGTTATACATACAGATAAAATCAGGATTTTCCATACCTTTTTAATAGCGTAACACCGTCCTTATTTGTCTGCTTTTTTATCATGCACCTTAGTCAGCTCATAAGTTCCGCCGATTGTTCCTTCGCCACCGATGAGGGTGAGGGTATCGCCTTTGACACTAAACTCATAGGTTGCGTCATGTGCCGATTCGTTCACAAAGTCGATATATAGCTGATTGTCCTTGATTTCATAGGTAAAATCATAATCTGCAAGGGTGAGGAGCATTTCACCGCTGCCTTTGCCGTCAAATTCATAGGTAGTGTTGCTATCTAAATCCCAGGTGCCTGCAAGTGCGTCTGTCGCACCCGAACAGCCTTTTACAATCAAAATAATGGCAACAATAATCACAATCAGCAGGACAGAAGCACCGCCGATCAGCATACGGCGCTGGTTCTGTTTTTTCTTTTTCATTCTATTTCTAGAAGCGATTCGTTCCGACCGAGTTAAAGGTCTTTCCGAGTGCCTTTGCTCGCCGGGACTGATAGGTTGATAGTCTTGCATCGCTTTCTCCAATCTAAGCAGGAAGGCGGTAGCGGGAATCCCCGTCACCGCCCTTTGCTTAAAGGTCTATTGCTGACTTATTCAGCGTGTTCTTTTTTCTTTTTGTTGTAAGCTGTTATTCCCGTAACGCCAGCTGCCGAAACAAACAGCAATGCAAACCAAAGGAATATATTGCTGTTATCTCCGGTCTGCGGAGATTTTTCGCTGCCATTGGTATTTCCGGGCTTTGTTGTGTCATTAGGCTTTGTTGTGTCTGTCGGAGCAGTCGATGTTCCTGTTGCAGGAATTTCAACTGCCGAGCGTTTGTAACCGCAGATCTTGCATTCTTCATGCTTGGAACCCTTTTTGGTTGCGGTAGCTTCCTTGTCAACAACCCACTTGAAGCTGTGTGCTGCTTCATCCTTCTTATCTCCGCAGTTGCACTCATGCCAGTGATTATCTGCATTGGATTTCCATTCAGTACCATAGTCATGAATATGTCCACTACCTGCTGTTCTAACTGTCAGGTTAGCGTTTGCCTCACCGTCTGTGTAGACAAAGGTGATTGTATGACTTCCGTCTGTCAGCGTACCGAGATAACTTGCTTTCAGGGTAAGAACGGTAGAACCGGAAACGGCGGTATAATTGCTGGAATCAACAACTGAGCCATCCACCTTAATTCCCGTGAATTTTGCAAAATCACCATTGCAGGTAATTGTCACATCACTTCCACTTGCCTTGTTATATATCTGGTTATCTCCGGCGATGATTTTGAGTTCTGTTCCCGTTGAAGGAATAGGTTGTGTTTCCAATACACGATGACAAACCGTACATTCTTTATGCTTTGTACCGGCGGTGGTAGCTGTTGCAGGGGTATCTACAATCCACTCTCCTGCGGTATGAGCCGATTTCGTGCTTTCGATAATCACGCCACAACCTGCAACTGTACATTCATGCCAGTGGTTAGTATCATCAGACTTCCATTCTGTGCCTGCGGTATGTCCGGGAGCCGGAATCTTCACACTGGTTTTATCGGTAATTTCTACCGATCCTGTTGCATCTGCGAACCACTTGTCACAGCCATCGCAGGTGTAGTATGCGGAATTGCCCGCAGTAGTGCAGGTGGCAGCTTTCGCAGCAACCAAAGTCAGATTGTGAGTGTGTTCTTCGTTATCATCCCGCTCTTTAACGATCACTTTTACATCTACCGCACCTTCCGCATAATGATCCGTCGGATCTGCATGAACCGTTACGATCGTCTCCCCGGCTTTTTTAGGAATCAGCTGACAGGACTCGTCTTTCCACACAACTTGAACGTCGCAGATCTCAGGATTCTTCGACGTATATGTTACGTTCCCCGGAGCCGCCGACTGCAGGAACACATTTTCACCGCCCATTACAACTGTCATAACCGGTTTGGTTACTGCGATCGGATGCTTTGCTTTCCGGTAATCTTCGTCAAACACATATTGCCCCTTCTGTCTCTCTCCTTTTTCATAAACGCCTGTCTCGTAATAAATCTTCCCGTTTGCAGCCTCTGCATCCCATATTTCGCCCGGAATACTCTGATCCAGTTCAAATACTTTCTCAGGTTCTGATTCAGGATCGAAATTCCATCTCCATACAGCCCGCGGCGTATTGTAGTAAAGCATTCCGTCATAATAAGAAAGTTGTGAATATCCTCTTACTACATTGACAGAGTTCAGCTGCCACTGATCTGTGATCGGAAGCACTAATTCCGCTTCTTTCTCTATATTTTCCGCATCGATCCGCCATATACCGCTCACTTCTTTTCCGCCGACGATCAACGATTTAGAGCGGTACAGTCCGCCCTGATAAGCGTACATTCACTGAAGATCATTTTTCCAGTCTAAATTGTCATACGTCGTATCGCTGCAAGTTTCATACAGTTCGCTTTCCTTGTTCCATACATGATTCGGAAACTTATTCTCACTGCACAAAAAATACTGATGCTTTACGTCATGACTGTTCGCCACATCATCCCATGTCGGATCTACCATGTACCAATTCCCGTTAAGCTGAATCTGATTCCACGCATGAGACTGACCATTTGACGTTCCGCTTACGATCTTGCACGGAATTTCCAAACGATTCATATAATATTTATACGCAAGCGCATATCCCTCGCACACAGCTTCTTTCTCAAAAATTGCGCCTTCAATGTCATGAGCCGCCGCCTGCAGTCTGGAAGAATACACGATTGTATCGCACAAGTGCTCATGTACTACCAGCGCTTTTTCTATATCCGTTTTACAATATTTCGTTTTTTCCTTTACAACTTCCCATTCCCGTTCCAGTTCTTCGCTCCTGTCAAGAGGTTTTCCCGTCGTTCCCTCGTAATATTGATAATACGTTTTTACGAAGCCTGTTTCCTCGTCTTTATTAATAGCAGTGTTGCGCAACACCCAATAATACTCCGGATTTTCATAATGTATCCCGAAGATGACCTTATTCAGTTCTTCTTCATTCAGTTTATACGCGCTTACATCAATCACCTCTTGTTTGTTCTTCCAGCACTCCTTCAAATATTCCTCGATAGAAAGCTGCACCGTTTGCAGCTCCTCCTTTGCCAATCGTATCTCCGTTTGATCCGCCGTAAACTGCGGATGCTCCTGTGCTCCGGCGACAGACGTTCCCGTTATTATCATTCCTGCACAGAGTGCTAGCGCTCCAACCCGCTTTTTCCAGTCCTTTTTCCATAATCCATATTCATTTTTCATTTTTCTTTTTCCCTTTTCTCTACGCTCTTCCGCTTCTGTTTTACAGACCGATATTATACAGACAGGCTAACATTTAGGAATATAATTGTCAACCATATTCCGCATATTTTCACCCTTTTTTCTGACGATTATTTTCCCCTCTTTTATTCCTTTTCTCCTTCGGTTCTCCGAACTGTTTTCCTCGTTTATGACGGTGCAAAAATCCCCCTCTCCGGATGATCCGAAAAGGGGGATTTTATGTTTTTATTTGATTCTATTCTGATGAGCCGCTATCTTAACACGGTTACTCTTTTATCTATATCTTCTTTTTCTTTTTTATCGGGTTCGCTGACTATGCCTCCAAACGGCATCTGAGCTACCAGTTTAAAGTTTTCCGGTATATCAAAAATTTCCTTCACCCGTGCATCTATTACCGGATTATAATGCTGCAGCGAAGCGCCGACATTCAACTCTCTTAGCATAGACCAAACAGCAAGCTGCAGCATCCCGTTTGCCTGATTTGCCCAAACAGGAAAATTATCCGCATATGTACTGAACTGTTCCTGCATTTTCTTAACAGTTGCCTCGTCATATAAAAACAGCACTGTTCCGGCTCCGGCTTTAAACGAATCTATTTTTTCCCGAGGTACTTTTCCCTCAAAAACATTGTAAATTTCATCCCACAGCCGATCGTGTTTTTCACCAAATGCAAGCACGATTCTTGCACTTTTCATATTGAATGCATCCGGCACTAATTCTGTAACTTCCTTTATCTTTTCTTCAATCTCTTTTTCCAAAACCGGCAGATTCTTATCAATGTTATAATATGTTCTTCTGTTTTCTAATGATTTTATGATGCCCATAACTGCCTCCTCCTTTAACAGTACGTCTAAATATTCTTTCTTTAACTTAAATTCCCTTTTTGCGAAAGAACATAAAGGAATAATTTTTATATCGTTTTTTCTCGCTTCTTCAACCAGTTTAGCAACTAATCTGCCTGCGATTCCCTGTCCGCCATAACTTTTTTCCACAAAAGTGTGGTCTATGATCCATACTTTATCCGACTTAGCATATGTGCTTTCTCCAATGAATTTTTCATCATCGTATGCGGCCGCTCTGTTTTCTTTTTGTTCATATATAATTTTTATCACTGTCGATTACCTCCTGCTTATACAATACATTTTTTCATTTACGTTTGCGCCTTTTTCATCATGCTTTTTCCAGCCTGCTGTCCGGTACGATCCAAGTCAAAGCGATCGCAATATATATCAAATACGAAATGACCGGAAAATAAAAAGCAAAAATAATAGCGGCGGCATATGCGATAATAGAAAGCTTTCCTTTTAAATCATTTCCGATATTTCGGAAAATTTGAGAGTCCTTTCCATTAATCTTTATAACTTCAGCCTGGACTATATTGTAAGAGACAGCACACATAAAGAGTATGATTCCATAAAATAAAGCCGGTAAACTTTTATACGGATTTAGTCCCATCCATTCCGTTGCCATCGGGATCAATGACATCCAAAAGATCCAATGTAAATTTTTCCATAACAATCTACCTGATACTGAATCTGTCATATTAATTAAATGATGATGGTTTGCCCAATATATCCCCACATAAATAAAACTTAGAATATATGCTAAAAATGTCGGGAAAACCTCTTTTACCGCATCCAAAGTTAAATCTTTCGGTGCATTAAGCTTTAGCACCATGATTGTTATAACGATCGCTAATACGCCATCACTAAAGGCTTCCATTCTCCCTCTGCTCATTATACTTTTCCTTGTAGTTCGTATTAATACTCTGCTGTTTCTTTGATGAATGTATTGCTTCTAAGTTCTAAAAACGCCTTTTGAAGCTCTTCCTGCGTATTCATTACAATCGGACCGGCCCATGCAACCGGTTCATTCAACGCCCTTGAATTCATATATAAAACTTGAGCCTTCTCATTCCCGTTCTTAATTGTAAGACTGTCTCCTTCCGTTAATTTGACGGCTGTTTTTTCCTCTATGTGCTCGCCGTCAATATAAACGTCTCCTAAAAGTGTAAAGACCATTACCGAATCATCCTCTTCCATCGTAAGTGTAACTTCTGCATCAGCATTTAGATGGATATCGTAATAATCCATAGAGAGATAATCGCCTTTATAGCCTTCATGTTCCCCATATTTTCCGGCTAAAAGTCTTATCTTTCCTCCTTCTATTTCAATCTCCTTTATATCTTCGTTTTTAATACTATTGTAACTTGGCTTACTCATTTTATCTTTTGCCGGTAAATTCAGCCACAACTGTACTCCTAAAAGCCTTTCTGCCGCCGGAACCATCTCCTCATGCATAATTCCGGAACCCGAATTCATCCACTGAACTTCTCCGTCTGAAATACCCGCTTCATTCCCAAGACTGTCTCTATGAACCATCTTACCTCTCGATACATAACTGATCGTTTCGATCCCTCTATGCGGATGCATTGGAAATCCTGCTGTATAATCGTCGGGATTAATGCTATCAAAAGAATCAAGCATTAAAATAGGATCAAACTCTTTTGTTGTCAGATTCCCCAAAACTCTTACTAATTTTACGCCTGCGCCATCTGTTGTTCTGAATCCTTTGACTTTAGTCTTCACTTTTCTTTTCATTATAATTTTCCTCCTATTTTCTTCAAAAGATACAGCAGTTTTTCCTTTTCTTCCTGATCTAAAACTTCCATGCTTTCTGCTATCATCGCTTCATTTCGAGGTACGATTTTACTAATTACATCATATCCTTCTTGCGTCAGATGCAGTATGCACACGCGTCTGTCTTTCTCGTTACACATTCTTTCGACATAGTTCATTTTTACTAAATTGTTCACTATAAGAGGTATCGTTCCTACACTGCTTAAGATTCTTTCCCTTACCTCTCCTACACTCATATCTCCCTTGCTGTAGAGAGCCTCTAAAACCATAAACTGGCTAAAGGTTAAATTGTACTCCGCTGCTATCTTGGATGTCTTTTTATCCAAAGCGTTTACATTTCTGTGAAGTCCGATCAATATCTTCATCTCAGTTCTTCCCAAAAATCATTCACCTCCTTAAGCATTTTATATCTAACTAGATAATATCTATATAGATATATTATATTATTTTTTCACATTTGTAAATAGCCAATCAGTATTTCTCAAAAACGCCCTTTAGATTAAGGATTATACAGATTACTCCAACAACAAACGCCTGCAAAGAACTCTCGGAAGTTTAACACCGATGGAAAAACGCGAAATTTACTTACAAGCCGCACAAAAAAACTCCTGCCGGAAGATAATCTACCGGCAGGAAAAAAATTTTATATTTTTCAGTTGTCTACTTGACAGAGAGCAGTTCAATTCCCACTTCAGCCTTGATTGTGTACCCAAACTATGTCATTTTATTCTTCGCCTTTTTCCAAGACTATAATTTCATATGGGCGCAATGTCAGCACCTTATAATTGTTCTTATGATTTTCCTCGTAATTTCCCAGGATTTTTCTTCCGGACTTCCATTCCTGTGTAAATTCCATCTGACTTTCTACATCACGAAAATTACAACAAACAAGGAGCTTCTGTTTATCCAAACATCTTGTATATGCCAACACGCCGGCATTTTCTACTTCCATAAATTCAATGTTTCCCCTGGCGATAACTTCTTTTTCTTTACGAAGCATAATCAGCTTTTTATAAAATTCTAAAATGGAATCTCTATCCTGTTTTTGTTTCTTTACATTGATTTTTTCAAAATTATCCGATACAGGAATCCATGGCTTTGTATCCGAAAATCCACAGTATCTTTCATCTGTCCATTGCATCGGGGTACGGCTGTTATCTCTTGAACGGGCGGCCAGAATTTCCAGCGCCTCCTCTTTTGTTTTTCCTTCGTTTAAAAGAATCTCATAGTAATTCCGACTCTCTACGTCTGCATACTGCTCAATAGATGTATAGTGCGGATTCGTCATTCCGATTTCTTCTCCCTGATAAATATAAGGAGTTCCTCGCATTAGATGAATCATACCGGCAAGCATCTTTGCTGATTCTTTCCAATATTCCCCTTCGTTTCCAAAACGTGATACGATACGAGGCTGATCATGATTGCACCAAAACAGTGCATTCCATGCATTTCCCCTCTGCATTCCCATCTGCCATTTTTCAAAGATAACTTTCAATTCCATATAATCCGGTTCCATAAGTTCCCACTTGTTTCCATCCTTATAATCCACTTTCAGGTGATGGAAATTAAAACACATAGACAACTCTTTTTCTTCTGCACCTGAATAACGGATACAATGTTCAAGCGTTGTAGATGACATCTCCCCTACTGTTACATAATCTTCAATTCCTGTATCTCGTACAAGTTCTTTCAGATATTCATGAACGTACGGTCCGTCTGTATAAAATTTTCTTCCGTCTCCTTCAAAATCATCTTCCCAAATCTCAGGCTTCGAAATCAAATTCACTACATCAAAACGAAAGCCTTTTACACCTTTTGCTTTCCAAAAACGAATAACTTCTTTCAACTCTTCTCTGACTTCCGGATTTTTCCAGTTCAGATCTGCCTGTGTCACATCAAATAAATGCAAATACCATTTTCCGAGAGAGGATACATATTCCCATGCAGAACCTCCAAACTTTGACTGCCAGTTTGTCGGGGGCTGATCCGGCGCCCCCTCCTTAAATATATAATAATCCTGATATTTTTTTTCACCTGCAAGCGCTCTCCTGAACCATTCGTGTGATGTAGATGTATGATTAAACACCATATCAAACATCAGTCCAATATTCCGTTTTTCCCCTTCTGCAATGAGATTGTCTAAATCTTCCATTGTCCCAAACATCGGATCAATATTTCGATAATCCGCTACGTCATACCCATTGTCTCTCTGGGGTGACACAAAAAATGGTGTGAGCCACAAATAATCAACACCTAAATCTTTCAGATAATCCAATTTTTCTGCAACACCTCTAAGATCTCCGATTCCATCTCCATTGGAATCCTTAAAAGACTTTGGATAAATTTGATAAATCACTTTATTACTAAAATCTGCCATACTGCTTTCCCTCTATTCTATTTCAATAATCACTGTTTCATTTTCCTGCGCGTAAATTCCTGTATGAAAATGAACTGTTTTTTCATCTGCCCCATCTGTGATCACACAAACAGTCACGTCCGAGTATCCTGCTTCCTTAATTTTCTGACGATTAAAACGAATTAACGGAGTTCCTGCTTTTACCTCCTGTCCTTCTTTAATCAGATACTCAAATCCGTCTCCCTGCATTTCCACAGTGTCAATTCCGATATGTAATAACAATTCCATGCCATTGTCTAATACAAGTCCACAGGCATGTCTTGAATCTTCCATAACTCTATCACGGGTTTTGTTGCCACAAATCGGGCAAATTATCCATTCTGAAATCATAAATTATCCATCTCCATTTATCATGTTTTATTTAATCT
>OGRE01003162.1_pt1 | contig 10367 bp, 7 predicted proteins | sample 1553421 | NCBI WGS metagenome assembly OGRE01 (sample SAMEA2580076, study PRJEB22360) | human gut metagenome | biome: human gut; feature: human-associated habitat; material: faeces | place: Denmark | collected 2008/2010 | reverse complement strand
GCGGCGGCTACAATCTGCAATGGGCATGGTCCAGCGGCCATCTGGCCGGGCAGCTTCGATAAAAACAGCAGGATATTGCGTAAAATACGCAATATCCTGCTGTTTTTACGGCATTTCGCTGGCTTCCTTCTTGGTCTCCATGGGATATACCGCCAGCTGATCGCCGCCGGCCGCCATAGCCAGCAGCACCTCCTCTGGGCCGTGATATCCCTTCTCCCGCAGCTTCCGCTCCAGCCACACGCCGTCCCTTCCCGCCTTCCGCAGATTCTCCGGCAGCACCCGGCCGTCTTGCACCACCGGGGTCTGGAGCAGCTCCTGCCGGGGCTGCATGGACAGATCCGCCGGTGTCACCGGCCGCTGCATGGCCGCCGGCAGGAACGTCACCGTGCCGTTGTGCTCTAAAATGGCGGTCTGGATCTGGTTGAGGTCAAAATACCCCGATACCCGGCAGTACATGAGAAATTCGTTGAGATCCATCCGGGCTCGCCGCAGGTTTTTCCGGTAGATGACACCGCTGTCCATGAGGATCAGCGGCTTGCCGGTGATGACCCGCCGCACCCGGACGGATTTGTTGGTCAGCAGGGCGATGCCCCACGCCGTCAGCCCATACACCACCATGGCCCAAAGAGGTCGCAGGGGCGATTCCAGCTCCGAAGCCATTTCGGCGGCGATGGAGCCGATGGTAATGCCCATCACATAGTCAAACAGGTTCATCTGGGACACCTGCTTGTTGCCGGAGAGCTTGGTCAGCAGAAACAGGGCCGCCAGCGACCCCAGCGCCGTCAGGGTGATCTGTCCCCCCTGCTGCAGGATATCCTCCATAAAAAACACGCCTCCCGAAGCACTGATTTTCTCTCAGTATGCCCCGGCAGGCGTATTCTTATGTACCCTCATTCGTGGGTCCGGACGTTGATGAACTCCGCCCGCAGCTTGGAGTAGAGGATGGTCTGGCTGCTGTACAGCCCACAGTAGCCGGAGATCAGATAGCTGATGGAGCAGGCCATGGCGAAATACAGCAGATCGCCGGAGCCGAACATCTCCACGCTGAGGATGATGGAGGCCAGCGGGCAGTTCACCGCCCCGCAGAACACCGACACCAGCCCCATAGCGGCCCCGAAGCCCGCCGGGAGACCCAGCCAGCCCGCCGCCACGCAGCCGAAGGCGGCTCCCACGAAGAAGGAGGGGACCACCTCGCCGCCCTTAAAGCCGCACCCGATGGTGATGGCGGTAAAGATCAGCTTCCACACCCATGCCCACGGATCCGCCTGTCCGGCGATGGCCCGACCGATGACCTCCATGCCTGCGCCGTTGTAGTCTCCATTGGTAAGCAGCGTCAAGCCGATGAGCACCGCCGCTCCCACCGCCACCCGCAGGTAGGGGTTTTTCAGCGTCCGCTTCAGCAGATGCTCCACCCCGTGGAGCCCCCGGCAGAACAGGATGCTGACCACGGCGCACAGCAGCGCCAGCACCATCACCAGCAGCATGGTCCGCACCTCCAGCCCCGGAACCGTCACCGTGAACCGGGTGGGCGGCACCCCCATGAGCACCGACACCAGATAGCCCGTCAAGGCCGCCGTCAGGCACGGCACCAGTCCGGCATAGTACAGAACGCCTACGCTGATGACCTCCAGTGCAAACACCGTGGCCGTCAGGGGTGTGCCGAACAGGGCGGCGAACACGCCGCTCATTCCGCACAGGGTGGCCAGCGGCAGATCCTTCTCCCCCAGACGCAGCAGCCGCCCCGCCTGATAGCCGATGCCGCCGCCGATCTGCAGGGCAGCGCCCTCACGTCCGGCGCTGCCGCCGCACAGGTGGGTGATGACCGTGGACACGAAGATCACCGGCACCAGCAGCCCCGGCACCTGCTCACCAAAGTGGACGGAGGCGATGATGTCGTTGGTACCCTTTCCCTCCGTTTTGGTGAGCCGATACAGCCCCACGATGGCAAGGCCCCCCACCGGCATCAGGTACAGCACCCACGGATGGGCCAGACGCACCTGCGTGGCGGTGTCCACGCCGATGTGGAACAGGGACCCGATGATCCCGCCCACCAGTCCGATGACGCCGCCCAGTACCATCCATTTCAGCAGCGTCACCGCATATTGTCCGATGTGGGCCACCCGCTCCTTCAGCCGTTCCATGTCCCGTCCCTCCGCTTTTTTTACAGCATCTTTATATCCTGTCTGTTATACCATTTCCTGCAGCACCTGTCAATCGCCGCCGCTGCCGCCCTACGAAATTTTTGTCAAGCTGAAAATCTTTCAGCCCATCTCACATTTTTTATTTTTCCCTGTTGATTCTCACGACGGGATGCACTATAATATGGGTAACTGGCAAAAACAAGGAAAACAACGCTTGAATGGAAAAAGGAGGAACCACAAGATGAAATACGGTCGTACATTCAATTTCTCCGCCGGTCCCGCTATGATGCCGGAGCCCGTGCTGGAGGAGATCCGGGACGAGATGATGAACTACCGCGGCAGCGGTATGTGCGTCATGGAGATGAGCCACCGCTCCAAGGTGTTCCAGCAGATCGCCGACGAGGCCGAGGCCGACCTGCGCAAGCTGATGCACATCCCCGACAACTACAAGGTCCTGTTCATTCAGGGCGGCGGCACCGTGCAGTTCGCCATGGTGGCCATGAACCTCATGAAGAACGGTAAGGCCTGCTATGTGGAGACCGGCGCATGGTCCAAGAAGGCCATTGCCGAGGCCAAGAAATTCGGCGAGGTGGACGTCATCGCCTCCTCCAAGGATAAGAACTTCTCCTACATCCCCGATTGCAGCGATCTGGACATCCCCGACGACTGCGACTATGTCTACATCTGCGAAAACGAGACCATCAACGGCACCACCTGGAACAAGCTGCCCAACACCAAGGGCCATGTGCTGGTGTCCGACCAGTCCTCCATGTTCCTCTCCCGCCCCTGCAACGTCTCCGACTACGGCCTGATCTGGGCCGGTGTGCAGAAGAACGTGGGCCCCGCCGGCATGGCCGTGGTCATCATCCGTGAGGATCTGATCCGTGACGATCTGGACCCCAAGACCCCCATCTACCTGATGTACAAGACCCATGCCGACAACGGCTCCATGTACAACACCCCCAACTGCTGGGCCATCTACTGCTGCGGCAAGGTATTCAAGTACCTGCTGAACATGGGCGGTCTGGAGGAGATGGAGAAGCGCAACATCGAAAAGGCCAAGGTGCTGTATGACTTCCTGGATTCCTCCAAGCTCTTCAAGGGTGCCGTGGTGCCTCAGGACCGCAGCCTCATGAACGTCCCCTTCGTCACCGGCGACAAGGATCTGGATGCCGCCGTGGTGGCCGCCTCCAAGGCGGCCGGCTTCGACAACCTGAAGGGCCACAAGTCTGTGGGCGGTCTCCGGGCCTCCATCTATAACGCCATGCCCAAGGAGGGTGTGGAGGCTCTGGTGGAGTTCCTCACCAAGTTCGAGGCTGAGCATCAGGCGTAACGTCTGTCTCTCGGGACGCAGGTCCGGAAAACCGGACAAATCGCCACATTCCGACAACAAAACGTATCATCGAAGGAGAATATTACTATGCGTATTCTTATTACAGACGGTATGGACAAGGCCGCCATGGCGCAGCTGCGTGAGCTGGGCCACGAGGTGGTGGAGCAGTTCTATGAGCCGGATCAGCTGGGCGCCGCCCTGCGGGACTTTGACGCCGTGGTGGTCCGCTCCAAGACCAAGGTCCGTGCCAACCACATCGACGAGGCCAAGGGCGGCAAGCTGAAGCTCATCATCCGCGGCGGCGTGGGCGTGGACAACATCGACGTCAAGTACGCCGAGGAGAACGGCATTGCCGTCCGCAACACCCCCGGTGCTTCCTCCCAGTCCGTGGCGGAGCTGGCCATGGGCCATATGTTCGCCTGCACCCGCTATATCTCCATCGCCGGTCATACCATGCGTGAGGGCAAGTGGGAGAAGAAGGCCTACGGCAAGGGCATCGAGCTGCAGGGCAAGGCTCTGGGCATCATCGGCTTCGGCCGCATCGGCCAGCATCTGGGCGTCATGGCTAAGGCCATCGGCATGAACGTCGTCGCTTACAGCACCACCCGCCGTCCGGAGGTGGAGGCCAAATTCGGCATCCCCTATGTGACGCTGGAGGAGCTGCTGGCTCAGTCTGACTTCATCTCTCTCCACGCTCCCGCTGCACCCGGCGCTCCCCTCATCAACGCCGATACCATCGCCAAGATGAAGGACGGCGTGGTCATCATCAACACCTCCCGTGGTGCCAACGTGGACGAGGACGCCCTGCTGGCCGCTCTGGAGTCCGGCAAGGTTCGGGCCGCCGGTCTGGACGTCTACGCCGACGAGCCCACTGCCAACGCCGCTCTGTACAGCCATCCCATGGTGTCCTGCACGCCCCACATCGGCGCTGCCACCGTGGAGGCTCAGAAGCGCATCGGCACCGAGATCGTGGATATCATCCGCAGCTTCTGATCTCCCTATTATGCAAGAAAAGAAGGGGTACGGCAGAGCCATACCCCTTCTTTTTCACCGCCTCGCAAGAATGCAGCCTGTGAGCACCGCTCACAGGCTGCATTTTCGTTTCTCTACTTACGGTCGTTTCCACCAGCTGCCGCCGCCTCTAACGCCGCCGGAGTCCCCAACGCCGCCGGAGTCCTCAGCGCCGCCGGTATCCGGCGTGGTGGGATCTGTCGGATCCGTGGGGGTCGTCGGTTTGGTGGGGGTTGTCGGTTTGGTGGGGTCGGTAGGTGTCACCGGTGTGATGGCCTTCTGGTGCGCCGGGCAGATATCATCCTTGGGATCGTTGGGCGTAGCGGAGCCGTCCAGCACCTTCAACAGGTACTCATGGTCCCTGGCCTTGATATCGTTGAACAGCGCCCGGTTCCAATCCAGCACGGCCACCTGCTTCACCTTATCCTTGGGGCAGTACTGGGTGGCAATATGCTTCCCCTCGGTGCAATAATCCACCATCTTGTGAACGTTACAGGTCGCCGTGGGAGCCGTATCTGCCGCCACCGTCACGGTGCGGACCCGGCTACCCCGCAGGTCCTTGGTGCAGGCATCCGTGGCCAGCAGGCCGCTGTCGGAGCACACCGTCACCTGCGTCAGGCCGGTGCAGCTGTCGAAGGCCTTGTCCTCCAGATCACCATGGATCTCCCGCATCACCTGCTTCCACAGCTGCGCCGAGCCGTTGCCCATACCGTAGGACAGCTCATCGTTGGACTCATAGCCCGTCCATACCGCAGCGCAGTAGTAGGGGCTGAAGCCCACGAAATAACGGTCCCGGTTGTCGTCCGTGGTACCGGTTTTACCGGCGATGGTCATGCCGGAGAAATATGCCTCCGTACCGGTACCGCTGGTGATAACGCTCTCCAGTATATCCCGCAGCAGATAGGCGGTAGTCTCCTTCATGGCGCTGTGGGCGGAGGTCTCGTTCTCCATGACGACATTCCCCTCGGAGTCCTCCACCCGCAGCCATGTCCGGGGCTTGGTGTATACGCCGTCGTTGGCGATGGCGGCATAGGCCGCAGCCATCTCCTCCGTGGTGACACCCACGTCGTAACCGCCCAGGCCCATGTTACCGGACTGCTGGCTGTCCCGCTGGGTCAGGGTGGTGAAGCCCAGCTTCTCCACCATATAATTATAGGAGGCCGCCGAGCCGTAGCTCTCATTGACCCGCACGGCGCAGGTATTCAGAGACTCCACCAGCGCCGTCCACACGGTGGTCAAGCCGTAGAAGCCGGAGTGGGAGTTCTTGGGCCATGCGCCGTAGCCACTCAAATCCCGGACGGGATAGTCGTCGATGGCGGAGGCAGCGGTGATGGTACCGTCGTCCAGCGCCGGGGCATAGTCGGAGATGGGCTTGGTAGCAGAACCGCACTGCCGGGGCTCCGTGGCCCAGTTCCAGCCACGATCCACCGTCTTGGCGCCCAGACCGCCCACCATAGCCACCACGTTGCCGGTGGAATTGTCCACCAGCGTGATAGCCGCCTGCAAGGGCTTGCCGTAGTCGTCAGTATACTCCACCAGATCGCTGTTTTCAAAAACGCTCTCCGCAATGGACTGGAGCTTGCTGTCCTGCAGCGTATAGATCTTATAGCCGCTGCTGTAGATCTTGCTGACAGCCTTCTCCTGTGCCGTACGGACGTTGCCGTTCTCGTCGGGTGCATCGTCCTCCAGCCCCAGCTTCTCCACCAGCGCCGCCGCCACATCGGAGATGACCTGATCCGTATAATAGGAGTTGTTGGCGGTGGACTGCACGGTGGGCTTCTCCGGGGTCTCCTGATCCTCCGTAGGCTCGGTGAAATTGCCGAGATTCGTATACCCGTCGCTGAACTGGACCTCCTCCGCCACGGCGGCATCGTAGGTGGCCTGATCGATCTTCTCCTGACCGAGCATCTCGCCCAGGATGGTCAGCTGCCGCTCCCGGTTGTTCTCACGGGCCCAGTCGCTGAGCAGAGGATCATACATGGAGGGATTGTTGGTGATGCCGATGAGACAGGCACACTCCGCCAGCGTCAGGTCCTTCACATCCTTGTGGAAGTACATCCGGGCAGCCGTCTGCACGCCGTAGCACTGCTCTCCCAGATAGATGGTGTTGAGATACATCTCCAGGATCTGGGACTTGGAGTAATCCTTCTCCAGCGCCAGCGCCCGATAGATCTCCGTGACCTTCCGCTTCACCGTCCCCTGATTGTCGCCGGTGACGTTTTTCAGCAGCTGCTGGGTGATGGTGGAGCCGCCCTGTGTGCCGCTGCCGGTCAGGGTACTGGTGATGGCCCGCAGGGTCCCCCTCCAGTCCACCCCGTGGTGGGTCTTGAAGCGCTTGTCCTCGATGGCGATGGTGGCCTCCTGCAAATACTCGGGGATGTCCCCGATATCCACCCAGATGCGGTTTTCATCGCTGAACAGCGTCTGATACATCTCCCATGTCTCGCCGTCCGTCCCCAGACGGTACAACTCCGTGGATACCTTCCGGTCATATTCGGACATATCCACCTCTACGTGGCCCTTCAGGGACTTATTGATGTAGGTCATAAAGATCCCCACAAAAATGGCCATGGTCAGCACGCCCACCAGCACGATGGTGCCGATGACGCCCCAGACCCTCTTGGCCCGTCCCTTCCCTCGATTTTTCCTCTGATGGGCGCTCTGCTCTGCCTTATCACGGTCGTTGGAGTGTTCTTTCATGGACAGCGCACCTCACTTTCTGTTTCGTTGTTTCGGCCGCCGGGCGGCCTCAGGCTTTTTATACGGCTTCTCCCTGCCGCTCTGCTCCGGAAGGTCCCGGCTGCGGCAAAAAGCACATATTAAACCAATATAAGAGTTATTTTACCACACCTGTCAACCGATAAAAATACCTTTTTGCGTAAAAAATGCAATCACCGTATCCTTTGACCCGGCACATAGGTTCCGTTTTGTGCTGCTTTTCCAATTTTTGTGCGGAAATCGGCAGCGCCGCCCTCTTGCAATTTCTGCGGAAATCCGTTATAGTAGGAGGACATCAACCTATGCAGGAGGTATTTTCTCATGAGCGATGAGTTTGGCCCCAGCTTTATCACCCTCACCGACGAGGACGGCAACGATATCGAGCTGGAGTATGTGGACGCACTGGAGCACGAGGGGCAGACCTATATGGCCTTCTTCCCCGCCGTGGAGGACGAGGCGGACGAGGAATCCGAGGACTATGGTCTGGTGATCCTGAAATCCGTCACGGAAAACGGCGAGGAGCTGCTCAGCACGCTGGATGACGAAGCGGAGCTGGAGAAGATCTACGAGCTGTTCATGGAACAGCTGCTGGCCGACGAGGAATAAAATTCCTGACCATTTCTGCAAAACCCCCTTTTATTTTCCCACCGGGTCTGTTATAATAAGACCATCGCCGAAAGGCGAGGTCCCGCAGGGATGTGACGGGTCTTTTTTATCCTCACATTTTGTTATAGGGGATGTCGGATCAGTATGTGGATCGCAGGCCTCCCGGCTGCCGTCTGCGGCTGGAAGTTGGAAGCGGTGAAGCACGCTGGAGACAACCCACCTGCTGAAACGGTGCAGGTTATAACTTGGCCCCCACGCCCGGCGGGACAACTGGTAAAAGCCCGGTCAGCTCCGGAATGCCTCCGGAGCTGACCGCTTTTTCGGCCTATGGCCGGATAATTTCCGTTTCCCCCTTGCACAGCAGACAGATTTCCTGTATAATAACGATTAACTTTACGAAGTCGGGTCGTAATGACCCCTATTTTGAGAGGATGAAACAACTATGAGCGCATCAAGAGAAAAGAAGAACCGGCAGGAGGTCGCCGCCAGCGGCGTCGCAGACCCCAAGACTGCCCGTCAAGCTCAGGAGCAGGCCAAGGAGCGCCGTTCCAACCGGCTCTATGCCATCATCGCCATCGCCTTTGTGGTGGTCGCCATTGGCCTGGTGGTGTGGAACTCCAACATCATCCAGCGTGGCACCACCGCCGTCACGGTGGAGGGCGAGTCCTATTCCGCCGCCGAGGTCAGCTACTACTATCACAATGCCTATAACAGTATCGTCAACTCCAAGTATGCCAGTCTCTACGGCATTGACAAGAATACCTCCCTGTCTCAGCAGAGCCTGAACGACACCGCCAAGATGATGTTGCGTGTCAGCGAGGACATGACTTGGGACGCCTACTTCCGTGACGCCGCCAAGAAGAGTCTCATTCAGCTGACCATGCTGAAGAAGGGTGCCGCCGAGAAGGGCATGACCTTCAACGACGATATGCAGAAGGAAGTGGACCGCACCGTGGAGACCTTCTCCACCTACGCCAAGAAGGCCGGCTACTCCACCAGCGCTTACCTGAAGCTGATGTACGGCAATAACATGACGATGTCCACCTTCAAGAGCATCCTGAAGGACACCCTTCTGGCCTCCCACTATCAGCAGGACTACATCGACAGCCTCACCTACACCGACGAGGAAGTGGAGACCTACTATAACGAGCACAAGAACAACTTCGACGTGGCCGACTACGAGTACATCTACTTCAAGGGTACTGCCGACTCCACCAAGGATGCCGACGGCAACACCGTGAAGCCCACCGACGAGGAGAACGCCGCCGCCAAGGAGGCTGCCTCCGCCAATGCCAACGCCGCTCTGGAGGCTGTCCGCAACGGTCTTCTGATGGAGAAGGCCGCCGGCAACTACGATAACGGCACCTACACCGACCGTCCCACCGGTACCTACAGCGGCGACGCCGTCACCGAGTGGGTGTTCAACGAGGAGCGTCAGGAGGGTGATCTGACCCTCATCGAGAGCGGCGACAACTACTATGTGGTCCTGTTCCACAGCCGCGGCCGCAACGACTACAACACCGTGGACGTGCGCCACATTCTGTTCAAGGTGGATACCTCCGATCTGGACAGCAAGGCTGACGACTATCAGGAGAAGCTGGACGCCCGCAAGGCCGAGCAGAAGGAGGCCGCCGAGGCCGCTCTGAAGAAGTGGGAGGAGGGCGCCCGCACCGAGGATAGCTTTGCCGAGCTGGCCAACGAGCTGTCCTCCGACACCGGCTCCAACACCAACGGCGGTCTGTATACGCAGGTGTACAAGGGCCAGATGGTCACCGAGTTCAATGACTGGTGCTTCGACGAGTCCCGTCAGCCCGGCGACACCGGCATCGTCTACAACGAGGGCAGCTACACCGGCTACCATGTCATATACTTTGTGGGTACCGACGCCCCCTATTGGCAGGTGCAGGTCCGCAACGCCATGAAGAACGCCGACTACACCCAGTGGAACAACGCTCTCGTGAAGGACATCACCGCCACCGAGGCCTCCGGTATGAAGTACCTCGTCTGATGAATTTCCAAAAAAGACCGGCCTCGGCCGGTCTTTTTTGATACTGCTTTGAAGCAAAGGAGCCTATTTATGCACGAACAGTTTTTACGCACCGAGATGGTGCTGGGCCAGCCGGCGCTGGAGCGCCTGCAAAGCGCCCATGTGGCCGTGTTCGGCCTGGGCGGCGTGGGCAGCTATACCGCCGAGATCCTGGCCCGCTCCGGCGTAGGTGAGCTGACGCTGGTGGATCAGGACACCGTCAGCGTCACCAACATCAACCGCCAGCTCTGCGCCCTCCACTCCACCGTGGGCCAGTCCAAGGCGGAGGTCACCGCCCGCCGTTGCCGGGACATCTCCCCCAGCGCCGTCATCCACCCCATCTGCGCCACCTACGACGCCGCCCATCGGGAGGATTTCTTCTCCGCCCGATATGACTACATTGCCGACTGCATCGATCTGGTAACCTGCAAGCTGGATCTGATCCAGCAGGCCATGGACCGAAGTATCCCCATCCTGTCGGCGCTGGGGACCGGCAACAAGCTGGACCCCTCCCTGCTGCGGCTGGCGGATA
>OGRE01003157.1_pt1 | contig 10373 bp, 9 predicted proteins | sample 1553421 | NCBI WGS metagenome assembly OGRE01 (sample SAMEA2580076, study PRJEB22360) | human gut metagenome | biome: human gut; feature: human-associated habitat; material: faeces | place: Denmark | collected 2008/2010 | reverse complement strand
CCCTGCCAAATGCACTGGGCGGGGCATGGCCCCACACCCCCAAGCTGCGGGCAGAAGCCCACACCCACTTTTAGCTACGATTGGAGAAAAACATGAAAAAAGATATCAAATTCAGCACGCGCATGGCGTCCGCTGACCGTGAGAAAATCAAGGCACTGGCGGCAAAGGCCCACATGTCCATGAGCGACTATGTCACCGCCTGCTGCCTCGGCAAGCGGATCATCGTCATCGACGAGCAGAAGGAACTGCTCCGCCAGCTCAAGGGCATCGGCAGCAACATCAATCGCCTCACTGTCCTCGCCAACATGGGCAAGGTGCAGGTCATCGGTCTGGAAAAAGCTGCCGGTGAACTGTCCGAGGTCAGCGCCGCCCTGCGGGCCGTCATGGAAGGGCGGTGAGCCGTATGGCCATCGTACATTTTGTGAACTACAAGCGGGGTACACAGTCCCGCGCCGTCATGCGCGGCGTGATGCTTTACGTCATACAGGAAAAGAAAACCGCATGGGAGGGCGGGCCGCTCGTCAGCGGCATCAACTGCCAGCCGCAGAGCGTCTATGACGATTTCCTGAACACCAAGCTGCTCTACCACAAGGACGGCGGCGTGATGTTCTATCACATGGTGCTGAGCTTCCCAAAAGGCGCGGCGGTCGATCCTCGACAGGCCCACGAAGCCGCGCGGCGGCTGGCGAAATACTTCGACGGCTGCGAGGTGCTGGTTTGCACCCATGTAGACCGGGAGCACATCCATTCCCACTGCGTCATCAACTCCGTCAACTTTGAGACTGGCAAAAAGCTGCACATGGCAAAGGAACAGATTCAAGAGCTAATGCGGCGCAACGACACGATCTGTCAGGAAATGGGTCTTCCTGTCTTTGACGCGCCAATGCAACAGGCCCGCGGCATGAGCGGCGCGGAATATCATACGGCTCTGAAGGGCCAAAGCTGGAAGCTGCGGCTCATGAACACCATCGATGCGTGCATGAAATACGCCGTCGACAAGGACGCCTTCGTTTCCCTGATGGCATCCGAGGGCTATGCGGTGCGCTGGGAGAGTGGCCGCAAGTACATCACCTACACCACGCCGGAGGGCATGAAGTGCCGCAACAACAAATTACACGAAGAAAAGTATTGCAAGGAGGCCATGGAGCATGAATTCAGAATACGGGCAGAGCTCGTCAAGGGAAAACTCCGTCGAGCAGCGGAAACCGATGGAGGAATTGAAGCGGATGAATCAGCCGAGCAGCGCACCGCCGAGTACACCGGCACAGCCGATCCAGCCCATCGTGATCCGGTGCGATCTGCCGCAGGCGATGAACAAGCTGACGGAGCAGGCAGACGGAATAAACTGGGAGCTGGAGGAAATCCGGAAGACCCTGCCGGAGCTGAAACCGCGCACCGACCTGACACCGGTGCAGAAGTCTCTGGCGGAGGTGCAAAGATCGCTGACGGAGATGAACAAGCTGCTGGAACAGGTTGGGAATCTGAGCGAGAGGTATTCCTGCAAATGGATTCGGTGGCTGCCGGACTTCAGCCTGCTGGTGGCTCTCAAGTGGATCATGCTGGTGCTGATCCTCGGTACGGCGGCACTGGCGGGCTGGTATGGCGCGGCGGCGATCCGCGGCCTGTTCCTCTGATCCCTGCCGTGGCCGGACTGGCTGCCGTGGGGACATTGATGGACGAGGATGAGGACGCCGAGGAAAAACTGCGGCGCATGGAGGCGAAGATCGCCGCCGAGAACTTCGGCGCTGTGGTCGGCTTCGCCGCAGGCGCGGCTCTGGCGGTAAAAGAAAAATTGGATGAGCAGGCTGTGCAAGAAAAACAGCAGCAAACCATGGGAGGGTTCTAAAAATGGCAAGCATCAAGCAACTGGACGAGCGGCGATATAAGATCACCGTCAGCAACGGCTACCGACCCAACGGCAAAAAAATCAGCAAGGCAAAGACCATCCAAGTCCCGCCCGGTGTTCCCAAGCGCGGCATCGGGCAGTATGTCACCCACGCCGCCGAGGAGCTGGAGCGCAGCTTCAAGACTGGCTACGCCGAGGACGGCGAGATGACCTTTGAGGAATTCGCCTCCCGCTGGCTGAAGCGGCAGACGAAATACGCCCCCAGCACCATCGCTGCATACCGGCGGATGCTGGAGGTGGTGTATCCCATGATCGGCGGCATCCGCCTCAACAAGCTCCGACCGATGGCACTGGAAAATATGCTCTCCGAGCTGCGTAAGCGCAAGCACCACGGAAAGCGCATCAACGAATCCACCGCGCAGCGATACCTCTCTGTGGTCTCCGCCGTACTCAGCGACGCTAAGCGCAATGAGATCATCGAAAAGAATCCCGCGCGGATGTTAGACCTGCCCACACCGCAGCGCACGGTGCAGCGCATCCCCACGCGAGGCGAGGTGAAAAAGCTGCTGGACGCGCTGGCAAAGGAGCCGCGACACTACCGTCTGTTTTATCTGCTCTCCATGTACACCGGCTGCCGCCGGGGCGAGCTGAGCGCTCTGCAATGGTCGGACTTCACCGGCACGCAAAACGGTCTGCTGCTCACCGTCAGCCGCTCCCGCAGCAGCGTTCCCGGCAAGGGCATCGTGGAGGGCGCTACCAAAAACGGCAAGAGCCGTGAAGTCTATCTCTCCTCCGACCTGCGGGGCATCCTCTTCGCCTACAAGCGCCGCAAGCAGATGGAGGCGGACAAGCAGCGCCGCAGGCTCAGTCCCTACCTCTTCACCGACGAGCAGGGGCGGCTCATCCACCCGGACACCTTCACCAAGCGGCTGCGGAAGATCTATGCCGCCATCGGCTTTCCGCGGGAGTACCACCTCCACACCCTACGGCACTACTTCGTGACCTCGCTTCTGCACTGCGGCGTGGACAAGCAGACGGTGGCAGACCTCGTGGGGCACGCGGATACCGGCTTTCTGGAGCGCACCTACTGCCACCCCCAGCAGGCGCAGAAGGAGCAGGCGGCAGACTCCATGCGCACCATGCTCCGCCCGGACGGCGAGCAGATTTTCAATCTCGCCGCCGCCTGTCCTCCGAAGCAGCACAGCGCATGATTGTTGCTTTCGTAGAAATACATTTTTCCAAGAAAATTGTGATAGCTTTACCGCCGTGCTTGCGGTATGTTGTGCTTGCAAAATAAGCCTCAACTGTACTGAGGATAAATGAAAGAGAGGTCATTTTTATGGCAAGCATACGCAAGCGCGGCAGCAGCTATCTCATCGTGGTCTCCATGGGCTATGACTACAACGGCAAGCGCATCAACCCCCGGCAGAAAACCGTCCACCCGCCGGAGGAACTAACGCCCAAGCAGGTGAAAAAATGGCTCAACGAGCAGGCAGTCCTCTTTGAGCGGGAATGCCGTCACACGCCGCAGCCCGTCCAGCAGCTCACGCTGGCAAAATACATCGACCTGTGGCTGACAGACATCGCGCCCGGCAAGCTGGCGAAGTCCACCATCCGCCGCGACCGGCAGGACATCGAGCGTATCCTCCCGGCGCTGGGTCACTACAAGCTCACCGAGCTGCGGCCGGAGCACTTCCGGAATTTCTACGCCGAACTGCGAAAAGTCATCCGTCCCGACACAAAAAAGCCACTCTCCGAGTACACCATTGAGGGCGTGCACGCTACGCTGTGCAGCATCCTCTCTGATGCCGTGGAGGGTGGCTTTCTTTCGCATAATCCGGCTTGGCGCACCTACCGCTACGCTGGGCGAAAGTGCGAAAAGAAGATTGCGGACGAGGAAACGGCGCAGAAGATCATTGCCGCGCTGGAGGGCGAGAGCATCAAGTACGAAACCTACTTCAAGCTCATCATCGCCACGGGAATGCGGCGGGGCGAATGCTGCGGATTGAAGTGGTGCGACATTGATTGGGAGCAGCGTTCCATCCACATCTGCCGCAACGCGGTCAAGGTGACGGACGAGGAGATCTTCGTTAAGGAACCCAAGACCCGCGCAGGTGACCGCTATGTGTACTTCTCAGCCGAGATGGAAAGTCTCCTGCGTGAGTACCGGCAGGAATGTGCATACATTACCGAAACCTATGACCAGCGGGAGCTGACCGCTGATGACTTCCTGTTCCGCCGTCAAGGAGCGCAGCTCCCCATGACGCCCACCACCTTCACCTACCGCTTCAAGCTGATCCTCAAGAAGAACGGCCTGCCGCGGGAACTGAACGTCCATTCCCTCCGGCACACCGCCGCCAGTCTGATGATCGCGGGCGGCACGGATGTGGCCACGGTGGCGGGCATCCTCGGCCACAGCCAGCCCTCCACCACGCTGGACATCTACACCCACGCCTTCGACAAGAACAAAAAGGCCGCCAGCGCAAAGCTGCAAGAAGGACTGGATATTTGATTTTAACGAAAAGTGAGAGTACATATTAAGTACCCTCACCTTTTGTTTTCATGATTTATTTCCAGTCATTCGAAAATGATTACTGCCGAAATATTCCGCAGATTTTCAGCAGTCAGTCCCGCAAGGCCGCGATCAACTCTGCACTGCCCGCTCCCTGTACAGTCTCTGGTAGTCTGTCATTGTCTTGTTCTCCTTTTCGATAGATAGTGCGGGCATTGGATAACGGTGGCACGGAAGCTCTGCTTGCAGCTCCTTTCGCATTTTCTGCAAAGCTCGTTATATTTCTTCCTGCCACGCTCATCAAGAAAGAACGCCCATTCTTCCTTGAGATATTTCGGCATACGGGGCATAGCGTCCACCTCCTTTTTGTGCTGCCTAATTGCCGATTTGTTCCCGAAACGCAAAAATGCCCGAAACCGTATCCCACTGTATGTTTTCGGGGCGATTTCGGGCGTTTTCTTTTGATATGAGCGGCTTTCAAAACGGCGGCGGTATCCTTACCGCCGTTTGCTGTTTGCCACTGTTTGTCGCTTCCGGGTAACAAAAAAGCGCCGTATTGCTACGACGCTTTTGTCTTGCTCGGAAGATGGAGCAAGGGAACGCGATTCCATTATCTGTTGTACTTTTTCTTTCTGCTGACAACCGTTGTGCCAATGGCTGCACCGCCGCTGATGAACAACAAGGCAATCCACAGTGCAAGGTTGCTTGTATCGCCGGTCTGGGGACTCTTATCGGATGTTCCCGGTTTGGTACTGGCAGGTTTTTTCTCAAGAGCAGCAATCGCGTCTTCGATAGCCTGTGCCATCTTGTCTACTTCAGATTGCTCCGTAATATTTTTACCACGGACAACAGCTTTGACAGCGGTTTCCACACCAGAGAAATCCTTGTAGTCATCCTTCTTCAAAGCGTTTGCTTTGGCAATGGCTGCATCAACCTTTGTGTAATCTGCATCCTTGTATTGCAGGGCAGCAATGGCATCTTCAATAGCCTTCGCCATTGCATCCACTTCGCTCTGTTCAGTGATATTCTTGTCACGGACAACAGCATTGACGGCAGCTTCCACACCGGAGAAATCCTTGTAGTCATTCTTGTTCAGGGCATTTGCTTTGGCAATGGCTGCATCAACCTTTGTGTAATCAGCATCCTTGTATTGCAGGGCAGCAATGGCATCTTCAATAGCCTTTGCCATTGCATCAACTTCGCTCTGTTCAGTGATGTTCTTGTCACGGACAACAGCATTGACAGCAGTTTCTACAGCAGAGAAGTCTTTGTACTCATCCTTGTTCAGAGCGTTTACCTTGGCGATGGCTGCATCGACCTTGGTGTAATCAGCATCCTTGTATTGCAGAGCAGCAATGGCATCTTCAATAGCCTTCGCCATTGCATCCACTTTGGTCTGTTCAGTGATATTCTTGTCACGGACAACAGCATTGACGGCAGCTTCCACACCGGAGAAATCCTTGTAGTCATTCTTGTTCAGGGCATTTGCTTTGGCAATGGCTGCATCAACCTTTGTGTAATCAGCATCCTTGTATTGCAGGGCAGCAATGGCATCTTCAATAGCCTTCGCCATTGCATCCACTTCGCTCTGTTCAGTGATATTCTTGTCACGGACAACAGCATTGACGGCAGCTTCCACACCGGAGAAATCCTTGTAGTCATTCTTGTTCAGGGCATTTGCTTTGGCAATGGCTGCATCAACCTTTGTGTAATCAGCATCCTTGTATTGCAGGGCAGCAATGGCATCTTCAATAGCCTTTGCCATTGCATCCACTTCGGTCTGTTCAGTGATATTCTTGTCACGGACAACAGCATTCACGGCGGCTTCCACGCCGGTGAAGTCCTTGTACTCGTCCTTGTTCAGTGCGTTTGCTTTGGCAATGGCTGCGTCAACCTTTGTGTAATCTGCATCCTTGTATTGCAGAGCAGCAATCGCATCTTCGATAGCCTTTGCCACCTTGTCTACTTCAGATTGCTCCGTAATATTTTTACCACGGACAACAGCCTTGACAGCAGCTTCTACACCGGAGAAATCCTTGTAGTCATTCTTGTTCAGTGCATTTGCCTTGGCGATGGCTGCATCGACCTTGGTGTAGTCGGCATCCTTGTATTGCAGGGCAGCAATGGCATCTTCAATAGCCTTTGCCATTGCATCCACTTCTGCCTGCTCTGCCAGTGTCTTTCCCTGAACCACCGAATTGATAGCAGTCTCCACGGAAGAAAAATCCTTGTAATCATCTTTGATCAGAGCATTTGCCTTGGCAATGGCCGCATCTACGCTACTATAGTCGGCAGGACCATTGATTTTCGGATAGTCGCCAACCTGCGCAAACGCATCGCCCAGCAAACCTGCCACTGTGCCATTTGCAAAATCTTCTTCTGCCTTTTCAGCAGCTGTACCTGCGTTTTCCGTTATTCCGCACGCTCCGAAGAAGCAGTTTGTATCAGCAATCGAACTGCCCCCCCACAGGTTGGCCGCAAAAACACCGGTTCCCTTAGCTCCAGGCACAGCGGTTCCCTCGGTAGAAAGCGTTGCCTGATATACATAGCAGTTTTGAACAGTTAATGCGGAATCTGTCATCTCACCAACGAAACCGCCTGCAAAACTTGTACCCTGAACATCATCGGTTTCAGAAATCACAGTACAGTTTGCAACATAGCAGTTTGTAAATGTAGAATTGCCGGCTCCATAGCCATCATCCACTTCACCAACAAAACCACCACCATAAGCCATAGTTTTAACTTGGTTATTTTCGGCAGCGCACTTTTCAAATCTTCCGCCAGTGGAGTAACCCACAATACTTCCCGCACAGTTATTGTTGTTGTTTCGCTTACTCTCCAGAGAAGAATTCACCACCGAGCAGTTTTTGATAGATGAACCATAACACACACCTGCAATACCGCCCACATAACTGTAATTATTTTGACCGATTGCCAAAAAAGTTTGCGTTTTTCACATGAAGATTTTCGACCGAACCGAAAGCGACCCACCCGAAAATGCCAGCCGTAGCGAAACCATCTGGGTCTACTTTTCCAGTGGAGATTGCATTTTTAATGCTGTGTCCGTCACCATCATAGTTTCCAGCAAAATAGTAACTCCCGGAATAACCAATCGGTTCCCACGATACTCCTGTCAGGTCAATATCAGCAGTTTGCTTGAAGTAATAGCCATAGCAGTTTCCAATACCTGCGGCCTCAGTATCAAACGTTTCTGCTTTGCCAGAGTTTAGAAACACTGCAAAAGCAATCAAATCCTCTTTCGAAGTAATTAGCCACGGGTCTTCCTGCGTACCTGTCCCACCACCAAACGATGGCGCTTCTTCTGCAAACGCTGTCATCGGAACAAATGCCATCACAAGGCACAACGCAAGCAGAAGGCTTAGAAGTTTTTTCTTCATTTTCATTCCTCCAAAATAATTCTATCCGCTATTTTCTTCCTCCGACAGCGGACACGCCGGAGAAGATAGAAGGTTTAACCGAAAAAGATTGATTTTCCGGTCGTGGTTAGGACTTCAATATCAAACCACCATCCTTCCGGCAAACGCAAAAAGCCGAAGCCAAGGCATAATGCGCCCTGTCTCCGGCAACTGGTTCGTTATAAATTGTATGAAATAAGACTTGACACGCTGAAAAAACGGCGCTATGCTCCTGCCGAGCCGAGCCGATAATAATCGGCGCATTTCCATTTGCCATAGTCAAGTCCTCCTTCCATAATTTCTAAGACAAAAGGATATGACTTCCCCTACCCCATAGATATACAAAGGTATTTTAGCAGATTTTCCCCAAAATCTCAAGTAGTTTTTAGAATATTACTCTCTTTTTTCTCAAAGTATTGCCTTCTTCCATTACTCACGGAACTTTATGACTTCTTGAATACTTCCCGAAAAAGAAAAGCCGCCGTCGCTTGACAGCGACTTTTCTCTTTAGCGGGTAAACCGTATCAGCAGTTCATTTATAGCATCCACTGCGCCGTGTCTTTTCGCCTGTACCATCGACGACACCACCCTGTTGGAACTGCTCACGGAGGAGGACGATGACGGCACCTTTGTTGCCAGCTTCCGGGCGCTGGGAGACGGCGAGACAGTTGTGTCTTTCTCCTATGCCAGGGATGATGCGCTGGAGGAAATCCGGGCGCTGAATGTTACCTGCAAGGATGGAAAAGTAGCCGACGTCTCCAACGCTTCTGCCCATTAGTGGGCAGGATGATCCGGAGATCACAGACCTTCGAAACAGCAACAGCATCCCCATGATTATGAGGGAACACAGCGCTGTGCCCGGCGTCTCCGAGACCTGGGACGGGGAGAACAACTGGCAGAATATTGCCGGCTGACTTCACTCAGCCGGAGCCTGCAAATAAATTTGCGCATAAATCTTGACGGCACCGCGCGGGCTTGCAGGGAATACTGGAGATATGACGAAAGATAACTCAGTCGGATCACAAAATGTTCAGTAGTGGTCAAATCAGGTTTCAATTCTCCTCACTTTCCGCATATAAAAACCGTCTCAAGCAACTTGCTTAAGACGGTTTTTGGTATGCCCGACTGGATTCGAACCAGCGGCCTTTGGAGTCGGAGTCCAACGCTCTATCCAACTGAGCTACGGGCACATATTTGATTGTTCTCTACGGGAATAGTAGTCAAATAGTAGTCAACGACCACCCATTTTTTCTCTGCCGTTCCCGCAAACGCAGGTGCGGCAAGGCTTTGCGCCATATCTCAACTGGAGATGCCTGAAATGTCGGAGTCTGACGCTCTATCCAACTGAGCTACGGGCACATATTTGGTTGTGGGTTTCTGCGATAGTAGTCAAATAGTAGTCAACAACTAACTATTTTTTCTCTGCCGTTCCCGCAAACGCAGGTGTGGCAATGCTTTGCGCCATATCTCAACTGGAAACGCCTGAAACGTCGGAGTCTGTCACTCTATCCAGCTGAGCTACGGGCGCATATGGAGCAGAGGGAGACTTTCCCCCTTGCGACTAATTTATTATACCATCTTTTTCGGGAATGTAAAGAAGAAAACTGCACAAAAGTCAAAAAAGATTGTTAAAAAAGTTGACAACTTGCGATATTTGCAGTACAATTCAGAAAGACGAAAACAAGCGGTAGGGGAAAGCGGGCTGCAGCCCGGCTCCTGCCGCCGGCAAAGAAGAAGGACGCATATGAAAAAACAAAAGGTCTCGGATGCGGTGATCCATCGTCTGCCCCGCTATTACCGCTATCTGGACGAGCTGCATAACAAGGGCGTGGTACGCATTTCCTCCAATTCGCTGGGGCAGAAAATGGACATCACCGCCTCTCAGATCCGGCAGGATCTCAGCTGCTTCGGTGAATTTGGCCAGCAGGGCTACGGCTATAACGTGGCGGAGCTGCGCTCGGAGATCGGCCACATTCTGGGCATCGACTCCGGCTACCGGCTCATTGTGGTGGGAGCGGGCCATCTGGGCCATGCGCTGCTGCAGAACTTCGACTTTCAGAAGGTGGGCTTTCAGGTGGATACCGCCTTCGACGTGTCCCCGGCGCTGATCGGTACCAAGATCCACGACGTGACCATCCGGCCCATGGAGGAGCTGGAACACTATGTGGAGGAGTACCACCCCAACGTGGCGGTGCTGACCGTGCCTCAGAGCGTGGCCCAGCCGCTGGCGGATCGGCTCATTGCCCTGGGAGTGAAGGGCTTCTGGAACTTTACCAATGTGGAGCTCTCCACCCAGACCAAGGGGGTATTCTTTGAGGACATCCACTTTGTGGATACCCTCCTGACCCTCAGCTACCGTATCTCCCGGCCGGAGGAACTCTATTAAGGGGCGGATCATACTATGGAATGAGACCTGCGGGTCCAATTTTCATAGGAGGTCACGTTCTTATGTGCAATCAGAACTCCTGCTTCGGCGGCTGCGGCTGCTGGATCATCATCGCCATCATCATCCTGTGCCTGTTCTGGGGCGGCAACGGCTGCGGCTGCGGCAACACCCAGAATAACAACGGCTGCGGCTGCGGCTGCTGACCGGGCGGCC
>OGRE01003156.1_pt1 | contig 10383 bp, 9 predicted proteins | sample 1553421 | NCBI WGS metagenome assembly OGRE01 (sample SAMEA2580076, study PRJEB22360) | human gut metagenome | biome: human gut; feature: human-associated habitat; material: faeces | place: Denmark | collected 2008/2010 | reverse complement strand
CTGCCGCAAGACGCGCCGCGAAGCGCATGCCTTCTGCAACCGCCGCGCCATGGGAATAGACCCCATAGCCTGCGCATGTCTCGATTGCATGAGCGAGCGTGTGGCCATAGTTCAAGCATTCGCGCACACCCTTCGTCTCCTGCTCGTCGGCAGCAACGACTTGCGCCTTGAACACCACACTGCGCACGACCGCTTCTTGCGTGATGCTCATATCACGCGCGGCGAGCGCTCCTGCATTATCGCAGAGCCAGAAGAAGAACTCATCCGAATCGATCACCGCCGATTTCGCGATCTCCGCGCAACCGCATGCCCATTCACGTTCGGGCAGCGTTGCAAGGGTGGCAAGATCAGCGCAGACGAGAAGCGGCTGGCAAAAGGTTCCGACCAGGTTCTTCCCTGCCTCAAGGTTGATGGCGGTCTTTCCCCCGACCGAAGAATCGACCATGGAAAGCAAGGTGGTGGGAACCTGTACAACAGGCAGACCGCGCATGAACGTCGAGCCCGTGAAGCCCGCAAGATCGCCCACGACCCCTCCTCCGAGCGCAATGATGAGCGAATCGCGATTGAGCTTGCAATCGGCCATCGCGTTCCAGATCTCGGCGGCACAATCGATCGATTTCGCGTCCTCGCCAGCAGGGACCGTGAGCACGAACGTGCGATAGGATGCCGCTTCGAGCGAGGCTTTCACAGGCTTAAGGTAATGCGGCGCAACGGTCGCATCGGTGATGATGAGCGCCTGGGGATTCTCGTCGAGCGCGCGAAGCGCGGCACCGAGCCCCTCGATCGCTCCCGCAGCAATGCGCACGTCGTAGGGCTTATGACCCGCGATATCGACGATGACCTTACTCATGGGCTTCCTCTTTGACCATGATGCCTTCAGCGAGCAGCTGCTCTGCGATCTCGCTCGCAAGGTCGACTATCTCGCGCCCTTCGGTATCGATCGCATAATGCGCTGCGGCCTCATATTGCGGAATGCGCTCGATGATGGTCTTGCGCGCAGTTTCCAAATTCTTGAACATCGGGCGTGAATCGGTATTGGGAATACGACGCGCTGCTTCATCGGCAGTGACCTGCAGGTAAATCACATAGCCGGCATCGCGCATAATCTCGGCATTTTCTGCGCGCTTCGTGACCACCGCCGCAGCCGATCAAGCGCGGCGAACGCTGGGAGAGATCGCGCAGAACGTCCGTTTCGATATCGCGGAACGCCTCTTCCCCATCTTCAGCGAAGATATCAGCGATGATGCGATCTTCGCGCAGTTCAAGATATTCATCCGCATCGATCGAAGCGAGACCGTATTGGACCGCAAGCTGCTGAGAGACGCTCGTTTTGCCCGCGCCCATGAACCCGATGAAGAACACGGGTTTGGTAAGACGATAACCGCCTGCAGGAATAACATTGTCACTCATAAGGTCCTCTTTCTCTCTGAATGCTCGCGTTTTTCTTTTATGGGATGCGAACCACCAGTGCGCCTGCACCTCTTTGCAGCGAGCGCATCTGCACGATGCTCCACGCTTAGCGCGACATGGTCTTGATGCGCTTCTTGAATGATTCGATGTTCGCCTTGATATCGGTCATGTTGTCGGAGCCGAATTTGTCGAGATACGCCTGCGCGATGACGAATGCGACCTCAGCTTCAGCAACCACCGAAGCAGCGGGTACCGCACATACATCGCTTCGTTCAGTGGAGGCCTTATCCACTTCGAGCGTATCGATATTGACCGTATTGAGCGGATCGATCTGCGTAGGGATCGGCTTCATGGCGGCCGTCATGATGAGCGGCATGCCTGTGGTCATGCCCCCTTCCAAGCCGCCAGCGCGGTTCGTGCGGCGCATGAAGCCCTTCTTCTTATCGAGATAGATCTCGTCATGCGCTTCGTGGCCGAGCACCTCGGCATTCTTGAATCCGATGCCGAACTCAACGCCTTTGATGGCGGGAATCGAGAAGAGAGCTCCACCAAGCTTCGAGGTAAGGCGGTTTCGCGCTTCCTCGAATCCGCCGAGTGCAGGCAAGAGCCCGTTGACCACTACGCGGAAGGTGCCGCCCAAGCTCTGCCCGAGCTCTTTCGCTTCATCGATGCGGGCTTTCATGGCTTCGGTCGCCTCTTCATCGGGGCAGCGCAGTTCGCTCATCTCGATGGCAAGCGGTCGATAGTCAGCAGCATCGCGCATAGGGTCCTCTTCGATCATGCCTACACCGCCGATGGAAACGACATAGGAATAGACCTCCACGCCCACTTCAGCCAAGAATTCACGGGCGATACCCGAAGCCGCAACGCGAATAGCGGTCTCGCGCGCGCTCGAACGTTCGAGGATATTGCGACAATCGGTCTGGTCATTCTTGAGCACACCCAGAAGATCGGCATGCCCGGGGCGCGGCGTAACCTCGCGCACAAGATCTGCTGGCTCGTCACCGAATACCGCCATGCGGTCGGTCCAGTTCTCCCAGTCATCGTTCTTGATCGAAAGGCAAACGGGACTTCCGAGCGTTTTACCGAAGCGAACGCCCGACAGGACCTGAACACGGTCCTTCTCGATCTTCTGCCTTCCTCCGCGACCGTATCCGCCTTGACGCCGAGCGAGATCGGAATTGATGTTCTTTTCCGAGATCGAAAGCCCTGCAGGCACTCCGGTAACGATAGCCGTTAAGGCAGGACCATGGCTTTCACCAGCAGATACGTATTCCATAATCGTCCTTTTTCATGAGGTTCTCTTGGTCCTGCAGAAGCAAGACCTTCAGGGGTTTTTATTCTATCAAAACCCCTGATTTCCCTGCGAGGAAATTAGCGCATGCGCGCTACCTCCATCATTCGCGCTCGCGCGATGAAGAAACCGCGTTCGCCCGGTCATCTTGTAGACAGATGCCGCTCTGGGGCGCAGGTTCCTTCAAGAAGAGTCCTTCGACCTTGCGCACCAGCTGAGTATGTTTCAGATCGACATCCACGAGCGGGGCGACCAAGTAAGCGGGCATGCCGGCAAGATGCGCGCCCACCACATCGGTGAAGAGCTGATCGCCCACCATAACGGAGTCTTCCACACTGCCCCCGACCAGCTCGAGCGCACGTTTGAATCCACTGGGAAGAGGCTTCATCGCCTTTGCCACGATAGGAATGTCGAGCTCGCGCGCAACAGCAAATACGTTCTCATGGAAGTTATTGCTCAAGATACAGGGTTTGATGCCTTTTTGCTGCACATGCGTAAGCCATGCTCTGACCTCGAGCGGCACTTCATCGTTATCGCGCCGACGAAGCGTATTATCGAGATCGAGCAGTACATGCGTGAGGTGCAAACGCAGAAGATCCCATTCCGCATCGATCGCAGCGACCGACGAAAACTGCTTTTCAGGCGTGAAGAGCCCCACACGTTCCCCCTCTATATGAGCGTTGCTCTATGAAGCGATCGCCTGCTGATGCTCTTCATAGGTCTTGCTGAAGAAATAATCCAGCCCACCCTGGCCGTTGTCTTTGAAATAGAAATAGAGATAATCGGTCTGGTCAGGATCGCAGGCTGCCTCGAGCGCTGCAAGGCCCGGTGAGCAGATGGGTCCGGGAGGCAATCCCTTGTTCAAATAGGTGTTGAACGGGCCTTCCTTCTGCAGATCCTCGGGCTTCGGGTCGCCTTCGATCACGTAGGCCGTAGTGGCATCGGACCGCAATGCCATGTCGATCGCAAGGCGGTTGTAGAACACCGAAGCGACCGTTTTCTTGTTATCCGCTGCAGCTTCACGTTCGATGATGGAAGCGAGGATGAGCACCTCGTAATCACTGAGCCCTTCATCGTGCGGATAGGTGTAGTTGAGCTGCTTGACCTCTTGTTCGTACTGCGTGAGCATCTGAGCAACCACATCATCGGCATTGGCACCTGCGATGATCTCGTAGGTCTTAGGGAACAAGAATCCCTCGAGTGAATTGTTATAAGCATCCTTCACGAAGCTGAACCGATCCGAGAAGCGCACTGCATCCTGTGCGGCCGCAAGGAAATCCGCTTCACTGATCGAACCCGCGTATGCCTCCGAAACGGCATGCGCTGTTTGTTTGATCGTGTAGCCTTCAGGTATCACGTAGCTGTTATCTGCCTGGTTCGGACCTGCTTCGAGATGCTCGACCACTTCTGAGAGCGGCGTGCCTCCATTGAACACGTAGATGCCGGTCTTGAGCGAAGAACCGTAGCCCTTTTGGGATACCTCATTGCTGAAGGCTTTCTTGTTCTCGATGATGCCGGCATCGTAGAGGATCGTGGCGATGTCTTGAGTCGTAGAACCATCAGGGATCTCGATGCGCGCCTGCTGGTCGCTTGGGAGCATGTTCGGGTTCTTATCGCAAGAGCCCATGCAGTTCACCAGCCCGAAGATTACGATGATGGCGAGCACCACAGCTGCGATGCCGATATAGAGTGGTTTCTTCGAACGACGCGGCTCGATGAGCGACGTATCATATTTGCTGAACTGGCGCTCCCCTCGTGCATGTGCTGCACGGGCAGCATGGGTGGGTTTGCGAGAATACGTAACCTTACGACGAAACACTCAAATACCTTTCGCAGTGCGTTCAGTGACGGGCATCGAGCCACGATTGCAAGAAGATCGAAGCTGCGATCATATCAACCTTACCACGCATCGACTTTTCGGAGTGCCCGCCTTCGCGGAGCGCACGTTTTGCTTCGGCAGAACTCAGACGCTCATCGCAGAATTCGAGCGGAAGATCGAGCGTTTTCGCTATGCGAGCTGCTTGTTCTTCGATACGTTGTGCTTGAGGACCCTTTTCGCCGTTCAAAGAGAGCGGCAAGCCCGAAAGGAGCAATTCTGGCTCCCAATCTTCTATCACCCGACGAAACGAAGAAGCGTTCGCAAGCACCTCTTGGGTAGGAAGCACGCAAACGGGACTCGCGATGCGCATCGCTGGATCGCTCACCGCGATACCGCAACGCACTTCCCCGATATCGAGCGCCATGACCCTCATGCGATCACCTGAAGCGGTCTCTGTGCGGAAACCTTTCGCATGAGCCTAAGCAAGGCCAAGTTCTGCACGCGCCTTATCGAGCGCTGCAGGAATACCAGAAGCGTCCTTACCACCAGCTTGCGCCATGGTGGGCTTTCCACCGCCACCACCAGAAACGAGCGGCGCGATGGTCTTGATGATGTTGCCCGCATTGAATCCAGCAGCCACCGCTTCATCGCTACCTGCAGCAAGCAGGATGGGACGATCATCGTTAACACCGATGAGTACGGCGGCACCCGGCGCATCCATGCGTGAGCGCACTACGTCCCAGAAATTACGCAGCATGCCCGGATCGCGCACGTCGACCTGTGCAACGATGACCGGATAGCCGGCAGGAGTGAGCACTGCTTGGTCGAGCAGTGCCGTGACATTATCATCCGCAACGGCGTTCTGCGTACGCTTGAAGCGTGTTTGCAGCTCTTTATAGGCAGTCATGTTCGAAGCGGTGCGTTCGGAGACATCGAACATCGGCACGGAAAGCAGTCGGGCGGTTTCACGAAGCTCAGCTTCAATGCCGTTCACATAGGCAAGCGCGCCATAGCTCGTCACTGCTTCGATACGGCGCAAGCTCGCGCCTACGCTACCCTCGCTCGTGATCTTCACGAAACCGATCTCGGCCGTGTTGTTCACATGGCATCCGCCACACAGCTCGCGCGAGAACTGACCGACCTCGACCACGCGCACGGTTTCACCATACTTCTCGCCGAAGAGCGCAGTCACGCCAGAATTGCGAGCCTTATCGAGCGAAGTCTCATAGCGCGTAGTGGGGATCGCTTGCATGATGTAGGAGTTCGCAAGCTCTTCGACACGGGCGATCTGCTCAGGAGTGAGCGCTTCGAAATGCGTGAAGTCGAAACGCAAGCGGTCGGGACCAACGTAACTACCTGCCTGCTTCACATGCGCACCAAGCACCTCTCGCAATGCCGCATGCAGGATGTGCGTGCAGGTGTGATTGCGCGCGATGGATGCGCGGCGCTTCGCATCGACCGAAGCCGTAACTTCTTCGCCAACCGCGAACGAGCCCGATTCGATCTTCACCTTATGAACGGTAAGACCCGCTTCGGGGGCTTTCGTATCGAGCACACGAGCAACGCTCTCACCAGCGAAGATGATACCCGTATCACCCACTTCGCCGCCCATTTCAGCATAGAACGGCGTGGTGGAGAGGACGATCTCGCCTTCTTGACCTGCTTCCAGGCGCTCGGCCACTTCGCCACCTGAGATGAGCGCATTCACGATAGCGCCGCACTCGAGCGTGCCGTAACCAACGAAACTAGTAGGTCCGAGCTTCTCGAGCAGCTCGACATAGATGCCACCGAAGTTCGACCAGGCTGCTTCTGCATCATCGGCATTGGCAGCACGAGCACGGCTGCGTTGCTCTTCCATGCAGCGCGCAAAGCCTTCTTCGTCGACCGTGATATCGCGCTCAGCGCAGATCTCTTGGGTGACCTCGATCGGGAAGCCATACGTATCATGCAGCACGAACGCACGATCGCCCGGGAGCACGTTGCCTTCAAGTTCGTCAAGCGCCTCTTCCAGGTAGACCTGACCCTGCTTGAGCGTGGCGCCGAAGCGCTCCTCTTCGGAAAGAACGATACGCTTGATGAGCGCTTCGTTCTCGATGAGTTCGGGATAGACCGAGCCCATGAGCTCCATGATCTTCTCGATGTAGTGCGAAAGGAACGCGCCTTCGATGCCGATCGAATGAGCTTTCATGACCGCGCGGCGCAACAAGCGACGCAGCACGTATCCGCGCCCCTCGTTCGAAGGCAGGATGCCATCGGCGATCATGAACGTGACCGCGCGACTGTGGTCGGCGATGATGCGCAGCGCCAGGTCGGTCGCTTCATCCATCTTGTACGTTTTGTGCGAAAGGTCCTCGCCCACCGCGATCAGATCGCGCAGGATATCCGTGTCATAGTTGTTGTCTACACCCTGCATGATGGCAGCGATACGCTCAAGGCCCATGCCAGTATCGATGTTCTTCTTGGGCAGAGGAACGAGCGTGCCGTCTTCTTGTGCATCATATTGCGTGAAGACACAATTCCAATACTCGAGGAAACGATCGCAATCGCAGCCTGGAGCACAATCAGGGCTACCGCAACCCACTTCGGGACCCTGGTCGAAGTACAGCTCGGAGCACGGACCGCACGGGCCAGTGGGGCCAGCACGCCAGAAGTTATCGTCTTCACCGAGCTTCGAGATGTGGCTCGGATCGATGCCGAGATCCTGCCAGATCTCGATCGTCTCATCGTCATCTTCGAACACCGTGAAATAGAGCTTCTCGAGCGGAAGACCGAGCACCTCGGTCGAGAATTCGAGCGCCCAAGCGCACATCTCCTTCTTGAAGTATTCGCCGAAGGAGAAATTACCGAGCATCTCGAAGAAGCTCAGGTGGCGCCCTGTGGTGCCGATGATATCGATATCGTTGGTGCGCACGCACTTCTGCACCGTGGTCGTGCCGATGTAGGGTGCTTCCAGATGCTTTTGCTGCAGGAAGTAGGGCTTGAATTGGACCATGCCCGCTGCGGTGAGCAAAAGCGATGGGTCGTCGGGAATAAGTGAAGAAGAAGGCATGCGCTTGCACCCCTTCTCCTCAAAGAATTTCAGATACTTTTCGCGGATCTCCGCCGTGGTCATATATTCCATGGACACACTTTCTCGTGGATAGGACGAATGGAAAATCTTTGCTTTTGCATCATACAACAGAGCAACGTGATTCAGTGCTTTTGGTTCTTGCTATCAACTTTAACGGGCGCCATTTCACCCGTTGCATCGGCGAGCGGGTTAGGAGTGGGCGAAGAATCGCCCTTGAAGAAGACTCCTTCAGGGTCAAGGATGGAGCGACCGGTCTTCTTCTCGAAGTAGTACACGAAGATAGATTTGGCAGCGGCTGCAAGCGGAATGGAGAGCAGCATTCCGATGAAGCTGCCGATGAATCCGCTCATCGCCCAACCGAGCGCTGAACCGATCATGAGAGCAAGGATAACGAGTGCTGGGTGGATGTCGACCGAATTCGACATGAGCTTCGGCGAGATGAAGGTATAGACGATCTGCTGCACGACAACCGTGTAGACGATCGCGATGATGCAGATGAGCGGGCTGATGAAGATACCCGTGATGCCCGCGAGCGCACCGCCCAACCACGGACCGATAACGGGGATGATGTTGAGCACGCCGGTGATAAGGCCAAGTGCAGCAGCACTGGGCAGGCCCATGATCGCAAAACCGATGCCGCACCCAACAGCGATGATGCCGCATTGGATGAGCGTTGCTTTGATGTAGCCCCCTACCACGCGCGTGAACGTGATCTCGAGCATAACAAGATCTTCGCCATGATTCTTGCCGAGCAGGCGATAGATCTCTTTATTGAGCGCCGGCAATTCGAGCAGGATCCAGAACGCGACGACGAGCGCGAAACCCACGACCAACAGCGTATTGGCGACACCTGAACCGACTGCAGCAACTCCTTGCGCGCTTTGAGAAGCAACGGAGGATGCCCAGCTGGAAAGCGAGGCGAACGCACTGTTCATATACTCCTTGATGGTGGCATCTTGGAAGAAAGAGGCGTACTGCTCGTAGACATGATTCCACCACTCGCTCACTTGCGAGATGTAGGTGGGAACGCTTTGGATGAGCGAATCGAACTGATTGCCCACGCCGAACAAGGGCGAGAACATGAGGAAGATACAAGCTGCGAGCACAAGGAGCATGACCAGATAGGCCACGATCGTGCCGATCAGCCGGTTCGCCCCCCGCTTCTCCAGCCCATCGACGATACCGCGCAAGCAGAACACGATAACGACCGACCAAAGGATGATGCCGATGGGGATGGAGAGGATGTTCAGAACGACCGTGGTGTAATAGATGATGATGCCGCATAAAACGACGAGCGAGGCGATGAAGAACCACCGCCCCGCTTTCATCGTTTTCAGGCTTACCTCTCGATACTCTTTGTCTTCAGTATCCAACGAGCTGCTCGTCGGATCGACATGCTTCATGTTGGTATTCCTTCGTGCTGCTAGTTTGCGCCTGCGTCTGCGTTAGCCTTGATGAAAACCGCTTCTTTAAGATTCGCAGCCGTCCTGTTCGTTTCTTCGGCCGCCTTATCGCGCGCTTCCTGCGCTGCTTCGCGATCAGCTGCGCGCTGGGCGTTATCGGCCTGCATATCGGCAACCTTCTCGCCCACGATCTCAAGGCCATTATCGACATTGGTGAGCACCACGCCTGCCGTACCTTCGGCATTCTTCACCGGGCTGATCTTCTCGCGGATGGCAGACGTTGCCTTCGCGATGATGCCCAGCGGCGCTTGCGTGACCTTGTCGACCGAGCTCGTCGCTTTGGAGACATTGCCCGTGATCTTGTTCACATCTTCCATGATCTGATCGATGCGCATGATCTGCAGATTCGCGCCATCGATCGTGAGCGTGATGCGATCCATGAGCGGATCGACGCGCCCAACGATGGGCTTAGCCTGCTTGATGAGATCAGCAGCATCATCGAGCATGGGGTTGACCTTTTCATTCACGGTGTTGCGAATGATCTTGACGAGGATATACAAGAAATATGCAAGGGCCAGGAGCGCAACCGCACCAGCCAGGCACAGGATGAATAGTCCAACCGGAATGAGATTCTCCATATCGACACCTTTCCTTCCAATCCAAATTTTCTCGATTATACCCTTTTATAGGCCTGAAAAGTCTTTCGTCGAGTAATCAATACGGTAACGTTCCCACCCTCGATCGCTCGGCGTGAAGAAACACCCGCGCTCGAGGCCATCAGGAAGATATTGCTGTTCAACATAGGCTCCAGGATAGTTATGCGGATAGAGATACGCGCCGTACTCTTCGCTACCCGGACGATGACGATCGCGCAGATGGTTCGGTACTGCGCGCGCAGGTCCCTTCTTTACTTCGGCAAGCGCGTTGAAGTAGGCCTGCGAGGAAGCGTTCGATTTGGGGGCGAGCGCCATGTAGACCGCTGCTTGAGCAAGATTGATGCCGCATTCGGGATACCCTATCACCTCAGCTGCCCTGAATGCAGCCTCAGCAACAAGAAGCGCTTGCGGATCGGCATTGCCGATATCCTCCGAGGCCAAGATGAAGATACGACGCGCGATGAACTTCGGGTCTTCCCCGCCATCGATCATGCGGGCAAGCCAGTAGAGCGCCGCATCGGGATCGGAGCCGCGCATCGACTTGATGAACGCCGAGATGATGTCGTAGTGCATGTCGCGGTCCTTGTCGTAGGGCAAGCTGTGCTGCGGCATGGCGACCTCGACCATTTCGCGCGTGATCTCGTGAGCGTTCTGCGCACTCGCCACATCGGAAGCGAGCGAAAGCGTGGTGAGCGCCGCACGTGCATCGCCTGCACACAGGGTAAGGATCG
>OGRE01003154.1_pt1 | contig 10389 bp, 10 predicted proteins | sample 1553421 | NCBI WGS metagenome assembly OGRE01 (sample SAMEA2580076, study PRJEB22360) | human gut metagenome | biome: human gut; feature: human-associated habitat; material: faeces | place: Denmark | collected 2008/2010 | reverse complement strand
AACCTATGTTTATGTCAGATATCAGAGAGACTCTGATGGCTGCTATCGGTCAGAAGCAGGCCGGGGCAGAGGATAATATTCTTCCGGCAGCAGATTCAGATTTCAGAGGCAGGCAAATACTGCTTGTGGAAGATAATGAACTGAACAGAGAAATTGCAGTAGCACTCCTTAGTGAATATGGTTTTCAGGTTGATACAGCGGAAGATGGAGCAGAGGCTGTGGAGAAGGTTAAGAATTCAAGACCAGGTGATTATGATCTGGTGCTTATGGATGTGCAGATGCCTGTAATGAACGGATATGAGGCTACTGAGCAGATCCGTTCACTGGATGATCGGGCACTGGCGGGAATTACGATCCTTGCCATGACTGCCAATGCTTTTGACGAAGACAGAAAGAAAGCACTGGCATGTGGTATGGATGGATTTCTATCCAAACCAATTGTTATAGAGGAATTGATCAGTACATTACAGAAGAATCTGGATCAGGTGTCAGGAGTATAAGAAAAGCCACATAAATAAAGGAAATAGAAGAATGAATAAAAGTAAAAAAAACTTAGCTGTATTATGCACAGCTATGTTTGTAATCATGGGAATGTGGGTGATGTTATCAGTACACTGCCAGGCTGCTGAGACGAATAATGATGAAAAACAACAGCCGCAGACCATCCGTATCGGGTCGTTTGAGGATACCTTCAATTATGTCGACAAAAATGGTGTCAGACGGGGTTATGGATACGAGCTCATGCAGGCTCTGGCAGGTTATACCGGATGGAAATTTGAGTATGTGAAATGTGACTGGTCCAACTGTTTTGATAAGCTTGAAAATGGTGAGATTGATATCATGGGTGATATCTCTTACACCGATGAACGTGCACAAAAGATGCTTTTCCCGGATGAACCGATGGGTGAGGAAAAATATATCCTTTATGCTGATTTATCGGATATGGATATTGAAACCTCTGATTTTAAGTCGCTGGATGGAAAACGTGTAGGCGTGCTCTTAGGCACAGAACCTGAAATCATGCTGACAGAATGGGAAAATAAGAATGGCATACATACAGAACATGTAAATGTGAATAATAATGATGATGTCGAAAAGAAATTAGCGAATCATGAAATCGATTGTTTTGTATCTCTGGAGGAATCCATCTGGTCTGAACAGGGAATATCATCCGTTACCACGATTGGTAAATCCGGCATATATTTTGTAATAAATAAAGAGCGCAGCGATATCAAGACAGAGTTGGACTGGGCTATGCGTCAGCTGGATCAGGATAGTCCTTTTTTCAAGGCGGATCTGTATAAAAAGTATTTTACGCTTGATTATTGTCAAAGTCTTACAGGCGGAGAAAAGTCCTGGTTGGAAGAACATGATGGGATCCGGATCGGATTTCTGAGTAATGATGCGGCAGTATTTTCTCTGGACGAAGAGACTGGAAAACTTACCGGTATGCTGGCAGAATATTTCTCTTATGCCAAAGACTGTCTGGGAAATCAGACACTGGAATTTAATATACAGGAATATGATGATTATGATGAAATGCTTCAGGCTTTACAAGAACGAGAGATTGACATGATTTTTTATGCTGGCAGGAATCCATATTTTGCAGAAAAAAACGGATATACACTTACAAACACAGCCTGGACCTACAATCTTATGGCAGTAACTGATGAGAAAAATTTTGACGAGGGTAATGTGTATACAGTAGCTGTGCCAAAGGAAAAAGAAGCCTTGAAACAGTATATTGCTTTCAGCTATCCACAATGGAAGCTTGTAGATTGTGATTCGCTTGACGATGCAGCAGATATGGTCATTCATGAAAAAGCAGACTGTTTCCTCATGGGCGCAAGTCAGGCACTAATATATGATAACAGTCAAAATTTCAAGAGTATTCCACTTACAAAAACAATGGAGGCATGCTTTGCAGTTAGAAGTGGAGAGGGAACCCTCTTATCAATATTGAATAAAACCTTAAAGGCTATGCCGTCTGACATGCTTACAAGTGCACTTGCTATTTATGACAGTACAGCAGATAAGGTAACATTTTTGGATTTTGTAAAAGACAATATGCTTGCTTTTTTTGCTACGGCAGGATTTTTTGTACTCACTATCATTAGTATTATCCTCGTACTTTTACGGAAGGCAAGGAAAGCAGAAGCTGTCGCAAAGCTTGCTGCAAATGATACACAAAAGCTTAATGACAAGTTGGAAATCGCTCTGAAAAAAGCAGAAGAAGCTAATCTGGCAAAGACTCGTTTCCTTAACAATATGTCACATGACATCCGTACTCCTATGAATGCAATTCTGGGCTATGCACAGCTTATGGAGAATGAACTGAAAGGAAAGGATTTGCCTGAAACTTCAGAACATTTAAAAAAACTTCAGCAGTCAGGAAACCTCCTTCTGTCAATCATAAATAATGTACTTGATATGGCTCGGATTGAGAGCGGAAGGATGGAAATTGATGAGAACTATGGACGGATTGAGGATATCCGGCAGACTCTGTTTGAAATATTTGAGGATGAAGCAAAGAAAAAGAATCTTGCTCTTCATTACACAATAAATGTAGAACATGAAAATATACTGACAGATACTACCAAGGTAAAAGAAATATTTGTCAACATCCTGAGTAATGCCGTAAAATATACTCCAGCCGGTGGTTCTGTTATGGTAGATATAGATGAATTACCCTGCGAGGAGCCTGGGTACATGATTGTAAGGACCAGGGTGAGCGATACCGGAATTGGTATGAGCCAGGATTATCTGTCAAAAATTTTCGAAGCATTCACTCGTGAACGAAACACCACGAAGAGCAAAATCACAGGAAGCGGACTTGGAATGTCAATCGTAAAGAAATATGTTGATCTGCTCGGTGGAACAATCGATGTGGAGAGTGAGCTTGGAAAGGGCAGCACTTTTACTGTAACACTAAAACACAGGATAGCGGATGAAAGCTATTATGTAAAAAAACATGCTGAAAATCCAGAATCCTGCAGTGAAATACTTGAGGGAAGGAATATCCTTTTGGCAGAGGACAATGATCTGAATGCAGAGATTGCAGAAGCAATACTTGAGCGTGCAGGTCTTAAAACAGAACGTGTGGAGGATGGTATCCAGTGTGTAAACAGGATAATGCAAATGCCGGTTGGAACATATGATGTGATCCTCATGGATATCCAGATGCCTAAAATGGACGGTTATAAGGCAACACAGGAAATCAGAAATTTACCAGATAAGGACAAGGCGTGTATACCAATCATTGCAATGACAGCAAATGCATTTGAGGAAGATAAGCGGGAGGCTATTGCAGCCGGAATGAATGAACATATAGCAAAGCCAGTCCAGGCTGATAAGCTGCTGTCAATATTATCAGAAGTAATAAGGCAGCAGGAAAAATATTAATTGCATGTTATACTAATGGAGTGCCACTCTGGAAAATTGCATAGGACTTTTTTCTTTAAAGAGCGCTTTAACAATTTAATCTTTGAAAGTACCACGATATAAGAATGGGGAGGATTCCCTCCCCAAAAATATTTTTTCAGAACTTACATAAGTTCCTTTCAGATGCCATGATATGACCGGTATTCCAGGTACATTTCAATCATATTTTTTCTTACTGGAAGGTTTGTTTGTTTGAGAATTTCGCTGATTCCAGTAGCAGAATATCCATTTTTCCATAATAATTCAGCCGCACACTCAATCAGGAGTTGTCTGGATTCTTCACCTTTTTTCATTTCGCATTTCCTCGTTCAGTCTGGAAAACAGATGTGTAAGTGCAAACATAAGCGTTTCATAATGCATGTAATCTAAAGTATTCCTGTCTGCAAGAATTTGAAGACTTGCCGGGAACTCATCATCAGCTTCCCAGAAACGAATGATAATCGGCAAAAAAGGAAAAAGATTTAATTTAAAAGCAACATCTCCTTTTTCCAGTTCCTTTCCGGAAAGTGCTATACAGGCATTACGCAATTCAACGGTTTTTCCGTTAAAAAAGTCAGCGGTATTCTGAAAAAATCCGCTGCTCGTTGAGAGATTTCCTGTTCGGACAGAGGAAAGGCTGTTTATGTTTATAAATTCATGTGACAGATGGCATCTATCCTTTGAATAACATAAAACATCATTGCTTCATTATGATTGGCTTCATGAACTATTTCAAAATCATTATCTGACCACTGAACACTTCCCGTTTTTCGATTAATACGATAGGTACGGTTAATAAAAGTAATATATAACCAGTCAGAATTGTAATCTAATGAATATTTATGTATCATTGTAGCCTGATTATATTGCAGGAAAACATGTGCTGTAGAAATTTTTATTTTATCATAATTAGTCAGAGCTTTCGTCATATACCCCTCCAAGAATATTTTTGTTGTAGTTATTTTAGAATAGACTAATTGGTCTATAAAATCAATGCTTTTTGTGCCATTTTGTTATAGCAGGTCAAAGGAACAATGGCTGTAATGAGGATCAGAGGGATAATAGTAGTAACGAATAATACGCGAGAGTTCTGTAGAGGGTCTGGCGTTAGAGGATTGGATTAAGGAAGTATCTTTTTTGTCTGACTGGTTTTTTTACGGCATTTCCGTTACAATAGAAATATAAAAAATCGCGGAAAGAAGGTGGTCTGAATGCCAGTTAATATCACAGAAGAATTCGTTCGTTTTCTGATGAAGCAAAACGAAGAACAAAGTGCTCGCATTGCTGAGCTTTCTGCTGAGATTACAAGTCTGAACCAGACCATCCGAGAACTGAAAGAGCAGTTAAACAAAAACTCAAAAAACAGTTCCAAGCCACCTTTATCTGACGGACTTAAGAAGCATGATTGTAAAACACAAACAGCACCAGTTATCATTGGAAATAATGTATGGATTGGTGGCGGGGCTATTATTTTACCAGGAGTTACTATCGGAGATAATGTTGTGATTGGAGCAGGCAGTATTGTAACAAAAAGTATTCCCGACAATGTGATTGCTGCAGGCAGTCCTTGCAGAGTGATCCGTAGGAATCAGTAACAAACATGTTTTATCCAGATAAATATATAAGTGGGAGGTATTATGCCTGAAATACGGAAGAAAATTGAATTACTACAGAAAATTGCACATCGATTTAATGAGGCAAATATAGAGTGGGCTTTAGGCGCATCTATGCTGCTGTACTTTAAAGGTATTATTTCAGAATTTCATGATATTGATTTAATGGTCTCTGTTCATGATGCTGAACAGGTCCGAACAATTTTATCAGAAATGGGAGAACTTCACGCACCGGCTTCTGCTTCTGATCCAATGTATCGTACAAAGGTATTCATGGAATTCACCATTGATTCTGTAGATATTGACGTTATGGCTGGATTTTCTATTGTAAGCGAAGGGAAGGTTTATGATTGTTCTCTTGACAAAGAACAAATCGTGGAACGAATGACACTTGGAACAGAAATCGTTCCTTTGCAATCGCTGCGATTATGGTGTAAATACTATCGGCTGATGGGGAGAAACAAAAAAGCTGACATGATTGAAAATAATTGTAAATAAATATAGTATCTGATATATGTAAAAAAGGAAACTGCCTGGAATTATCCGACAGTTTCTTTTTTATTTGCAGAATTGTTGTGGTCAAGCTTTTTTGTAACTGATGTTATTCTAATTCATTTGACATCTTTTCGCTAATAGTATGATAGATTTCCTTTGTCGCTGAATCATTTTCACCATTTACGACCAATATTTTTCCATCTATACTCATGACTACATATGAATGACAGGATGAATGGGTATACCTGATATAATCTCCATAAACATCATTTCTAAAATTTCCCATAGCATATCTAAGATTTCCTAAACCGTTGGTTCTATAATCATTCCGGTTCTGAGATGAATTTTCTTCATATGAGATACTGTCAATCTGCGCATAGTCCACTGTATAATCGCTCCAGCCTTGTGCCTCAATGGTAAAATCTTTATCCTCGAAACGAATCTCAATACTTCCCAAAAACAACGTCCATATACCGAATATAATGGTTAAAATGGTTATGATTCCGGATACTCCAATTGTTTTTTTGTTATACTGAATTTTTAATTTTTCTCCGGTCGCTATCTTTTTCTTATAAAAGAGATAAGAATAGAGAATGCTGATGATTGCAGCTGCCATAATGCTTATGATATACAAAACAAGAGCAGCCATACTTTCCTCAAAAAGACCACAGAGCATACACAGAATACCTGATGCCATCCATAGTTTCCCACTGAATCTATGAGTTGCATTCCAGTTTTCCTCATCCTGCAATGTCCATATAACCCGGATTCCTATCGTATTATTCTGCTTTACCTTTGGCAGATAATTTCCTATAACCATGAATAGTAAGCCTGTTCCATAATACATGAATGCCATGAACAGGTTCTCCATGCCTGCTCCGGTATTTACCAATCTGGCAATGCCATTATAGAGCAATGTAATAACAGGTATCATCCATATAGTCATTCCTATAACTTTTGGACTCTGTTGTCGGCTTCTGTTATCATAAAATATGATTGCTACAAATATACAGTGCGTTACTACAAAAAATACATTTATCCATTTACCGTGTGTACTCGTAAAACCCACCAGGACTCCTGCAAGAATTACCAGTATAGAGCTAATTAATGAACCTCTATATTTTTTTATCATTTCCTTCATCGTTCGATGCTCCTTTCAAATCTGTGATCCACAACATGACATCTTCCAATACGGAAGTGTTTAATTCATAATAAATAAACTTTCCTTCTCTTTGGTTTCGGATCAAATCAGCTTCCTTCAATATTGCCAGATGTCTTGATATGGATGCTCCCGTTACTGAAAAATGTTCGCATATTTCTCCGGCTGAAAGCCGCCCATTTTTCAATAAGTTCAAAATCTCACGTCGTATTGGATCTGCCAGTGCTTTTAATGTATCCTGTATACCCAAAAATTCATCACACCCCTTTATTTAACATTTAACCTAATTGTTAAACGTATTATAATGCAAGGAATATTATGTGTCAAGAACCAGTTACTTCAAAATATGGTTGACATTTATATTCTACAGATGTAGAATATAAACAACTTCTACAAAAGTAGAAAATAATAAACAGGGAGAATGCACTATGAAGACAGGAACAGTAAAGTTAATGACACTTATCACTACGGCGGTATTGGGAACTTTTTCAGCAGGAACGGTTCTGGCAGCAGAAAATAATGACTTTTATACACAGCCGCCAGCAGATTCCGACTGGGAAAAGGCAGATACGGAAGGTACTTATGCCAGCTACACGAATGGAAGTGATTATGTAAACATTTACAAATATTCACTTGATGATGTCAATATAGCAATTGCAAAATGCAATGATACGTATGAAGCCTGCTATCAGACAGTTTATTCAGAGGGGAACAGTTTATATATGACGGTGGGATATGCAAAAGATGCAGATGATATCGGTGATGTCAGAAAATTCGTAGAATATATTTCCTATCCAGGAAATCCCTCCCTTACCAGACAGGCAGATGAAGATTCAACAGAGAATTCTGATCAGGAGGATACCGATACTTCCAATCCGGGAGGCAAGGGAGATTCAGATTCTTCCGATACAGAAGTGAATGCTTCCGCAGATAACAGTGATGGTTCAGATATTATTTCCACCTCACCACTGACATTAGTTGACAGTGATGGAAATACAATTGAGATCAATTACATTCTTCACAAAGATTATTCTTGCGAATACCGTGGAGATGATGGAATGAAATATACTGATAATGGGAATGAAACTTATACCGATGAAAATGGAAATACCTACTCAGCTCTGAATGATGACACTCATCATCTGGGACATACGTTGGAACAGCATGACCTTCAGGATGCAAACGGTAATACTGTGACGGTTACGGAAACTACAAATGGTGATTATTATTTCCAGGACGAAAATGGTACAGGATTTACGGACAACGGAGACGGGACATGGAGTGATGAAAATGGCAGCAGTTATACAGAAATAGACTGATAGTGGTCAGTAGCTGCAGGAATGGCAAGGGCATTTGCAAATTGTGCAAAAGCCCTTGCCATTTCCGTGAACCGTGGTAAAATAGAGTTATTCCTACATTTGTAGAAAATATGTAACAGGAGGTATGAAAAAGTGAAAAAAACTTACCAGAGACTTCCGGAATCAGAGCTGGATATTATGCTCGTTCTTTGGAATAATACTCCGCCGATGACCAGACCGGAGATTGAGAAAGTGATCAATATGAAGAAAAAGCTTGCATCAACAACAATTTTGTCATTGCTGACCAGATTGGAGAACAAAAATTTCGTGGAAGTGACGAAACAGGGAAAAATGGATCTGTATACACCCCTGGTTTCGCAGTCAGATTATCAGGCACATGAAAGCCAGAGTGTTCTTGAGAAACTTTATGGGAATTCACTAAAAAAGTTTGTAACTTCACTTTATCATGGAAAGAAGATCAGCTCAGAAGAAGTCCAGGATCTCAGTGAATTTCTTAAGAACCTGGAGGACAGGGAGGAATAGCAAATTATGGAGGTTTTCATTCTGCACATTCTGAAACTGAACATTATTGCAGCAGTAGTAATTTTACTGGTAAAAGTGCTTGCGACTCTGTTTAAAGGACGTGTATCAGCGAGATGGAAGTACTTTATCTGGCTGTTGATTACGATAAGCCTTTGTGTTCCGGTGCGCCTTCCGGAGAATCTGGCACTGGTGGATTTCAAAGTACTTAGAAGCAGTCAACAGAATACGCAAAACCCGAAGATAACGGATTATGCAGTCAGACCAGAGGAAAGTCAGAAGATAACAGAAACCGTATCATCTGCGAGCAATGACATGAAAAATCTGACAGAAATCCCGGAACAAAAGAGAACTGTCAGGTACGAATCAGATAAATGGCTGGGAATTGTGGCTGTGATTTTTGTTGTTGTCTGGCCGAGCGTAGCGGTACTTAAACTGACAGGAGAATTGCTGGCATATTATTTTTCTATAAGGAATCTGGAACGGATGAGTCTACAGGTAAGTGATACGGTGAGTATTCAGATGTACCGTGCAGCGTGTCAAAAGAAGCACGTACGCAGAATACCGGAGCTCAGGCAAAACGCAGGTCTTACCACACCGCTTCTTGCAGGACTTTTACATACAAAATTGTATCTACCAGCAACCGGGTATTCAGCAGAAGAAAGAAAACTTATCTTTTACCATGAACTTACACATTATTGCCATCGGGATCTCTGGTATAAGATGCTCCTTCGAATCTGTGCATCAATATACTGGTTCAACCCCTTTCTTCTTATCATGCTGAAAGAAGCGGATAAGGATATTGAGAATCTGTGTGATACAGCAGTTGTTCGCAGAGTTAATAAAAAGGAACATAAATTATATCGACAGCTGCTTCTCAGGACAGTGGCCATGGAAAATCAGATTCCATATGTGACAGCAAGTCTTAATGACAGCGAAATGGTGTTTAAAGATCGGATTCTGTATATGGTGAACATTCGGAAACTCCGCAAAGGAATTCTTCCGGGAATTCTTGTGACGCTGCTGCTTGCAGGCGGTAATCTGGTATTTAATGTCTCTGCCGGGACAGATACAGTTTCAGTAGAGACGGAGAAGTCTGGTATTGAAAAAAATGCAGATCCAGAGAAAAATAATGTACCGGATTATGCACCGTTTTCTGAAATGGTAACTATGCAGAAAGCTGCTGAAACACAGGACGAAGGAGGAGTGACAGAGAATACAGATACAGAGGATTCTGTAGACGAAGAGGAAAAAGCAGATGCGGAAACAAACGATGAACCTGCCATGGAAAACAGCGGACAGGTAAGTGAAACGACCGATGATGGAATTACCTCTGACAACAACGAGTCTGTTTCATCTTATGAGAATCTGCCAGCAGGCGTACCATATACCAGTGGATTCACTACTACTTCCGGTGTAGCATCAATTGTAGCACCGGGTGGAGGAGATGAAGAATCCAGAGTTCTTTACGATAACGGAGATGGGACCTATTCTGATGCTTATGGGAGCCGATACAGTTATCAGGGAGATGGAAACTGGGCAGATGCCAATGGAAATTCATATCGTACCTGGAATGACGAAGGTTATCATTTCGGAAACCAACTGGAACAGCATGAACTTCAGGGCAGTAACGGTACTGTTAATGTAATAGAAACAACAAACGGAGATTATTATTATTGTGACGCAGATGGGGTCGGATACACAGACAATGGTGACGGCACCTGGACGGATGAGAATGGGAACATCTATACAGAATAAAAGAAAGCGTTTTTCGAAACCAAAAGGAATCGAAAAACGCTTTTTCATATATGACATATAAAAAATGGGATTATAAACGATGACACATTATTGGCGAATATCTAGC
>OGRE01003131.1_pt1 | contig 10479 bp, 7 predicted proteins | sample 1553421 | NCBI WGS metagenome assembly OGRE01 (sample SAMEA2580076, study PRJEB22360) | human gut metagenome | biome: human gut; feature: human-associated habitat; material: faeces | place: Denmark | collected 2008/2010 | reverse complement strand
CAGGGAAAAATGTTTGCGATCCCGTGCGGGCGGAACCGGTGCGCGGAAACCGCTTTCAAATCTTTTTGGGACAATAAAACAATACCTATAATATTAATATCAGATTGCTTAATAGTATCTTTACCTGTATTAATACCGTTTCTTATGTTTTCAAATTCGTCTTCCAAATAAGCGTGTTTATCATTTATTATATTAACAAACTTATCTAATGGTGAAATGAGCTTTTCGCCAGCATAGAACAACGGGATACCATACACTCCTCTTTCGTCATTTTGAGGATTTTGAATCGTTGGTAGTGTTGAATCAGAATCATTGTAAGTATCGACCCAAAGCCATGTCACTGTTCCGTATTCACTATATTCATCTATTACAGATGATATATCTGATGAATTGATTGCATTCTTGAATGATACATATATTTTGCCTTCGCCAAGGATTGTTGAAACATCATTATCTTCTTCTGGCGTGGGGAGAAAAAAACGTTGATATTGAGAAGAATCATTTTCTTTAATAAGACAATTAGGAAAGTCTGTATTTGCGTTTACTCCGCTTGTGCCTGTCAATAAGCCGATTTTTTCAAATATGAATTTCTGATCAAGACTCACTTTTAATCTGAATGTAAATTTGTTAGTGTATTCTGTTGTGCTAAAAGGATAACTAAGAATAGAGTATTGATATTCATTACTGCTCTTTTGCTTGATGTCAAGCTCATTTCCATTTGGACAGCTTATATAATAATAATCTTGTATATCTTTATTCATTTGAGTCATCATTTTATCTCTGTTGTGATACTTAGATAAAACAAAAGTGCCTGCCGTAACTAATAATGATATAATTATAATTATAATTGTTTTTTTCATTGCTTCAACCTCTACTTCAAGGCTGGACACCGCTTATAAGCTGTTCATTATAAAAAACAATTATTTTATCATTTGGCAATAGCTGTTCTGTTCCCATTGAATAATCATTCGATGTATCCCAATTAGACCAATCTGCTGCATTTAGTCTAAAATGGATTACAAACTGTTTATTAGGTTGAAGTTCAACATCGGTATTAAATTTGATTTTTGCATATGTATTTCCGTAATCGTCATTAACAAATTCACAAACCGAAGTATTACCTAAGTATTGATTATCTACAGCAAGCCAGTCGCAATGGTATTCAAGGTTTTCTTTATTGTCTGCATTAAATACATAATTTATAGTTATATCACTCATTTTTAAAGGCTTGTCAGAGTTGTTAGTTATAACTATATTGGGATTTATAGTATTTGAGTTACTAATACCTGCATTGCAAGATTCTACTGTTATTTCAGGTGATTTCTCATCATCTTGAATTACCCCTGGATTGATAGTTGGCGTAACAGTTGTATCTATTTCACCATCATTATCAAGATCAATGTTAATAAAAAATGAACCATCTGATAAATTTAAGAATAATACAGATCCACTATTCACAGAGATATTGGTATACAAATAGATGTTTCCATCAATATTGCACATAATATCAGTGTTTTGATCAGCAAGTGAATTGATTTTACAATCATAATTATCATCAGCAAATTGAGCCAGTAAAATCGGATTGCCAACTGATGTTAAAGGGTCAAATTTAAAATTATTCCCTTCATGAACCTCTGAATTTGTGTAATAATATGAACAGGTTTCGTTTGAAAAGAATAAATCAAAATAACCTGAAATAGCAAGCTTATTTGAAAGTGTCTTGGTTTCTTCTATGGCATTAGATGTAAGATTGTTATTTGCCATTTTTGTTCTCATGGGCAGCTTCATAAATGATTTTGTATCTTTTATGTTTTTTAATATCTCATCTATGCATTCCTGACTCTGTATTAACCCCATATGATCTTGATCAAAGATTTTTATATCCAAAAGATCGTGATTAAAATTCATTGTTGCACTTTCAATTGGAACTACACTATCGCCAATACCATATTCTGGAACGAATTGCAATCCTCTATCGCCAGGACAATGTTGAATAGTTGAAATGGTATTTCTATTACTTCCTACTAATGCTATTCTTTTCAGATTATTAGTATTGTTTTGGGATATTTTTATGCGGCTATGGTTATATTTTCCATCTATCCAAAGATAATTATTATAATCATCAGAAATCAGCTCATCAAATTCGTCAAATGTAAAATACGTAAAATTGCCGTTATCTATAAAATAATCATACCAATGATCATAAGTTCGTTTATATGAATATATCCACTGCCAGTCATCTGTATAATCTTTATTTGGCAACAAATCATAACAACTGCCTAAATTCACCAAAACACTTGGAAGTTCAAATGAAGTAAATAATGATTCTGCTACCCCGAGTCCTCCTATGATATATGATAAATCACCAGTGCTTAAAACGCAAAGCATCGTTGGCGCACCCCAAAATGGTGTTCCGGCAGTTATTTGTTTAGAAATATTATCAGCACCATATTCCGAAATGTATTTTTCTGTAACAATACCACCCATACTATGTGCAACAAAAACTACCTCATTATAATCACTAATAAGATCATGAAGATTATTAGCCGTTATTTGCGCTCCCATTCTCCAATCATACGGGAAAAATAAGATATCATACTTATCAGAAATATCAGTATCATTATTTAGTGATTCAATTATTCCTTTATAAGTATCATCATATCCATAATTATTAACAGGATATAATTCAATATTACTATTACCGTAGTAATCGCATTTGAGCGACTGGAACGCATTGTGAATTTTTTTAACATCATCAAAGTTACTTGGCTGTTCAATCCAAGATCCCCATACACTTTCATCATTTGATGTTTTTGCAAGATCTATTCCCATTATTCCCGGTACTACTACAACGGCTCTTTTCAATTTAGGAATTGTTATGTTTTTGGTTATTCGCTTTACTTCTGTATCACCGGTCTTGGCAACTTTGTATGATAATTCAAAATCCAATTTTGCATTTATATCAGAATTATGTTTTGAATCTGTTGGAACTATAAATTTCAAAGGAATTGAATAGCTTTTACTTGGCTTTATTACCGAATAATTGTGTGTAAGTGAGGTTCCATACTTTGGTTCAAGGTTATCAGCAGTGATTTTTATCGATACATCTGTCGCATCGCCATCTCCAATATTATCCAAATATACATTTGCATTTATATCATCATAATTAAAATTGGAAATACTAACCTTATTATCAGCGTATACACTTAATGCTAACGGAGGAATTAAATTCTGTTCTAACTCACTCAATCCATAATAGGTAACAAATTCTCGTGTTTCACCACTGGTGAAAGTATCTTTGTTCCATGTGATGGATACTGCACTATCTCCATTAGATCGTCCTGGCTGAGTCACATAATCCCATAGCGTACTTGTTACATTTCCCCAATTAGTAAATTGTACTTTATCAGGTTTTCTGTCTCCCGATTTGTAGAATGTACCTTGTGCTACTACACCGGGATTAGTTGCGGAATCAAAGGCTTGCCATATTTGCGGAATATTAGAACCTGAATATACGGTTTCAGTTGTTACATCAGATCCGTTTACTCTGAATGGCGCAGCATCATTACCACCGAGCATAGTGTCCATCATAATTCTTATGCCCACTTGTTTGGCGTATTCTGTATCATTTTTGACGATATACTTAATCTTAACAACATCATCTCGTCCAGTCGCCGAATTCTCAATAATAGATAGTTCTTGTGTGACATCAACACCATCATAAGAAGCTTTGGAAACACTTTTAGAACCATCAGCATCATAAGTTACATTTGATGATGTAAACTCATTTATGCTTTCACCAACAACAATTGTTGTTTTTGATGTTCCTCCACCCGGATGACCGAAAAGCATCTTTTTATTATCATCAGTTGAACTGTTAGGGTTTCCTCCTATTGTACCAATAGTATAGTGACCATTACTTGCAGTGTTGAACTCAATGTAGTCATTTGCTATTAAAGTATTATTTTTGAGAATACTTTTAAGCATTCTATTTTGGGGAACACTTACAGCAGAACTTGCCAGATTTGATTTCCATTCTTGGTACTCTTCACCATTAGGATCTAACGTTGAGTAATATTGATATTCGTCAACATAATCATCGGCAAAAGCAGGTAAACTCGTAAGCATAGTTGTAGATAACGCAATACAGCTAAGACCTGCCACGATACGTTTCAAAATCTTATTCTTAACCATTTCATACCACATTTCTGCAACACACAGTTGCCAATTATTTCTTGTTTACATAGTTTCTCAGCTCTTCTGGCTCTACAGGTTGTGCGAACCAATGGAAGCAAGCACTCGGAACTGATGTGGTAGCTACCACCAGCGCAAGAGCCGCCAGTGCCGTAGAAGCCTTCTTTGCTATGCTCATCAGCTTTTTCATTACAAATCCCTCCTTTCAAACAGTTCAGATAAGTCAGGCTCTTTCGGTTGATAAAACGTAATACCGCAAACGCTGCCATTTGAGATATACAGCACCAGCCTTACAAGAGCAAGAATTACAATCGCCAAAATACTCCGTTTTTCTCTTTCCTTATCATCGTTTACTGTTATCACCCCGATTCAAAAAGTGACCGAGCAGTGCCATGATTGCTGACAGCAGCATTCCGCTTGATACATAAAGGCTTAGTTTTTGATATTGGAATACAAGCAGTGCAATCGTGACAACGGATAGGGTAACAGCTAAGATGCAGCTTCTTTTCCTTAGCTTGACACTCTTTTCCTCTGACATCGGTTTATTCGGATGCGGAACGGGAGCAATACATAGAATGATTGGTAATGCTATCATTATGAAACTGATGCTGAATATTGGCGTAATATGTCCGCTTACATTGCAAATGCCGTAAGAGAAAACCATCATCACCATGACAAGCGTGAACATACAACTAAGATGACTGTTAGCGTGAAACCCACCTACAAACTGTCTCAACCCCATAAATACGGCTATGAATACAACAACCGCAGGCAGCGTATGGGAAAACAGAGCAATCAGCAGGACGATAATGGTATTCAGCACATCAGAGATCAGCAGCTCCATTCCATATGCGTAGATCACCTCTTTGGATTCTTCCGTTATGTTCTGAACCACAAAAAAGTGTGCTATGCTTTTTGCAAGTTTTGAAATCATTTCTGAATCACTTCCTGCAAAAATCATAACACAAGTTGCAAATTTTTTCAATAGGTTTTGAGAAAAAAGGTCTCAAAGTGTCCCCAAATGTCGTCTTCTTGTCCCGAAATGCAAATAGTTAAATTTGTAAACAATTACGAACCATAATGTTCAGCTTAAAAATTCCGTCATCATAATCGAAACTTACTAACCCACCCAATCTATCAACGGAGGATTTGATACTGTTTATCCCTATGCCGTGAAGCCCTTGTTCTTTCTTTGTTGATGTTAAAACAGATGTATCTACCTTATCTGATGTATTTGTAATGACAATAAATAGCTTCTCTCGTTCTTCCATTAGGCTTATCCAAATATGCTTATGTGATACACCAGCTCTCTGGCAACCTTCTATTGCATTGTCAAGAGCGTTTCCGATGATACGGCACAACTCCAATTCGTCTGCCTTGATATTTGTTATGATATTGACCTTGCAAATAAACTCTATACCGTATGTCTGAGCAAGAGAACCCTTGATGTTCACAATAGAATCGACGGCATTATTACCAGTATAGCAGAGTCTGTTAGCAAGCCTTACAAATGAGCTTAGCTTGACAAGATATTCCTTAGCAGAATCAGTATCATTGTTTTCCAACATATCATTCAGAACTAAAAATTGATTTTCAATATCGTGTTTAAACTCTCGTACTTGCTTGTATGACAGGGTAAGCAGCTTATAGTTTTCCTGTTCCTGTTGCTTTATTGTTTCAAGGTATTTTAACTTTATCTTATCTTCAAAACTTTCAAAGAAATTAAACATAGCAAGGTTTATAAAGATAATTCCTGCAAGAGAAACGCCCAAAGAAACATAACTATAAGTGTTGCTGCCAACAAATCCATCAAGCATTGTTTGTAAAAGAAAAATACTTATGATTGGAATAACTATTATCAATATCCAATATTTTATCGGCAGTTCACGAATTTTTTTGTTTATTATGCGGTGCATCAATCCTATAAGCCATAAATAAATTATATTTGTGCCTACCATTCCGAGATAACGTCCTAAACCAGACTCTAAGAATTCATCTGGTGTTCCCATATTAGCAATGCAAAGTAATCCAATCACAATAGGTTCAGATATAGATATAATCAGTAAAAACAATATGTTCCAAAATATTTTATGACGGATTGAATCATCATAACAAATAAAGGACATGGAGCTAATAAGAATAATGGTTGTAATCAGATACACTAAAATATTATCTGTCAACAAAACTGTCGCTGACAGTATTACAGTAGAAAGAAGATACGACAGATAAAGAACTGCTTTATTAACTTTTGCCTTACTCAACAAGGAAAAGTATAAGAATACCAACATCATTTCAATTGCTACATTGACAATCTCAATGATATTTTCAATCAATACGGGCAACTCGATCATCTCCCTGTTGCATAGTTAAGATAGCGAGCAACTATCTCATCTTTATATGTTTTGCCTATGGGGATTTTTCTGCCGTTGCTTAGAATAATATCGTACTTGGTAATATTCTGTATATGGTCAAGATTTACAAGTATTCCACGGTTTATAATAGCGAAATTGTACTTTAACAACTCGCCACACACAGTTGAAAAATCGCCGCCGTACTCCAATTCACCATTAACTGTGAATAGTGATACCTTTCTTCTATGTCCCTCAAAGTAAAGAATATCTGTCAGCCTGAACTTGAATGACAGATTTTTATTATTGAAAGTGAAAGTTCTAAATCGCTGCTGGCACTCAGCAATGATAGAATTTAGCTGTTTGGTATATACATAGTCTGGCTGATTTTTCAATATATAGCGAAACGCTCCCACATCGTAGCCCTTAACGGCAAATTCGGCATAATTCGTCAGGAAAGAAATAATAACTGAACCATCTATCTGTCTGATTCTTTCAGCGGTCTGCAATCCGGTCAGATCGGGCATTTCAACATCGAGTATGATGACTTCATACATTCCCTTGACATAGAAACTCAATAAGTCTCTCCCGCTTGTAAATTCGTGTATTTCGCAGTCGGGGAGTTTCATTTCTCTTAATCTGTTATGAAGTTGTTTTAAGAATACAGGTTCATCATCAACGATAGCAATATTCATAGCAATCACCTCACAATTGGTCATGCTTTATGTATCAGTTATCATTATACCACATCGGAGAGATTATTTCAAGAGAAAAAATAGCTATGCCTCCATTAATAGTTTCGGAGACATAGCCTCATGTTGCGTTATTTTATATTCATCGAATATGGTCTATTGCCTGATTTAAGAGTGGGTGTACTTATAAGTGCTTCACAGAAGACAGCGAGAGAACGCCGAAATACAATGTCACTTGGGTCGATAAGCATGGGGTTACCCATGACGGTGTCGTGGGCGGCGACCCGAAGTGCGACGGCCACAAGCTCCCGTGCCTGTTTGAAGCAGGCGAATATGAAGCGCATTATATGACCACCGGCTCCAAGGAGCGCGTCTTCCCGCATACCTTTGTGCTTGACAGAAGCCTTGACGCAGTGGGCGGCGGCAGAGTCGATGTGCTCAGATGTTCCGTCTGCGACTATATCGTTCCTGTGAAGAGCCATGTCCATGATTACGGCTGGAACTGGGACTGCACCGGCTTCGGCAGTATCTATGAGTATACCTTCAACATCGGCGGCTCGACCAAGACGGTGGAGGAGCTCATCATTGAATCTGACTATGCCCACCCCGAAAAATGCAAAATACCCGGCTGCGAGGAATTCATCATGGTTCCACATAGTTGGGGCCGCTGGAATGTGGTCGAAAACCCCGATACCACAGGCAGCAATGGCGGCATGGAGGCTGAATGTAGCATTTGCGAGTACACAAAGACAAAAATCGACAAGGATGATGACGAAGGAACCGATCATTGGACAAAGGACACCGCTCTTGTGACGGTGAAAAACGGTCGGGCAACCCGTATGATCGTCAAGCCCGGCGACAAGATCAGGCTTTATCCCGAGGAGAGAACCGATCAGAAGGCCATCGGCTGGAAGGTGGAGTATCTCCGCGAATACAACGTGTCTGACAGCACTGCACCGGTTCATAAAAATTGGAGTGCCAACGAGGCGAAGTCCCAGTTCAAACTGGTGACCAACGGCTCCGCCCTTGAGTGGGGCTGCACGATCCCAGAGTTCAGCGCCATGGGTGCCCCCGGCGGCGGCAGTTTCTTCTTTGAGCCTGTCTATGCAGGCTGTGACCACAGCGGCGGCACCACGGTGCTCAATGCGAAGGCGCAGGTCTGCGACCGCAAGGGCTACACCGGCGACACCGCCTGCGCAGACTGCGGCCAAGTCATCAGTGCCGGTTCGGATATCTACCCACCTGCAAACGCCGGTCATACCGGTCCACTGCAGCCGCTGTACTACTACGGCACGAACAACTCGGCCACCACGGACGCGAGCCATGGCGGCAAACGCTATAACGCCAGATCGGGCGACTGCCGGCACCGCGCCTATGAGGGCGACTACCGCTGCACGGCCTGCGGCGGCACCGTAAAGGGCGAGACCGGCGACTTCAGGCATAGCGGTCCCCTTGAACTGCGTGATGTAAGAACGGCGACCTGCACCGAGAAGGGCTATTCCGGCAACCGGTACTGCACAGCGTGCGACAGAATCGCGCAGAAGGGCGCCTCTACCCCGTCCCTCCACGAAATTGCCGGCAACTCCAAGCTGATCAATGAGGTTAAGCCAGGATGCACCACCTCAGGCTATAGCGGCGACCAGCAGTGCACAGCCGGCTGCGGACAGATTATCCGCTACGGTCATGTCGTTAATAAGCTCAGCCACGACTGGGACGGCGGCAAACCCGCAACGCAGGGTAAGAGCGAAGGAATTCTCTACACCTGCCAGCGCGCCGACTGCGGCGAGACAAGGTTCGTAAAGAACTCCGCTGCGACCGGATACATTGTCACGGTCATCAAGGGCACGGCCTCCCTTGCCGCAGGGATACCTATCACAGACAAGATCGCGCAGAACACCGTTGTGACCGTTACGGCGGACGCACCGGAGGCAGGCAAGGTCTTTGACAAGTGGGTCGTACTGGAGGGCAATGTCACTCTGGCAGACGCCACCAAGGCGACTACCACCTTCACCATGCCCGGCAATGATGTGAAGCTCGAGGCCACCTATAAGGATGCGCCTCCAAGCCATACCCACAGCTACGGCACCGAGTGGAAGTATGACGACACCGATCACTGGCATGAGTGCGAGTGCGGCGACAAGGCCGACACGGCAGCACACAGCTTCCAGTGGGTGATCGACAAGGCCGCTACCAAGGAGGCCACAGGCATCAAGCACGAGGAATGCACCGTTTGCGACGCCAAGCGCAGCGAGAATACGGTCATCGACAAGCTCCCCGACGGCGGCAACACCGGCAATACAAGCAGCAGTGATAACAACACCAATAAGCCAGGAAATGACGACTCCACCAAGTGTCCTCAGACCGGTGACAGCAGCAACCACATCGGTTGGCTGGCTGCTCTGTGCGGCGTTCTGACTCTGCTGGGCGTAAGCGGCAAAAAGAGAAAGGAATCCAAGGTTAAATAAGCCGACGCTTCCGAAATCAAAATAGCCTAAACACAATAGGCGGTGACGGATCATTCCGTCACCGCCTATTTTCCTGAAAGCGGGCTTGGCAGCAAGTCCCTTTCCGAAAGGCGGCAACCACGGCGTTGCCGCTTTTCGGAAGGACTACATAAGATAAAGAAGATGAGCTGCCATGACTGTTTCAGAGAGAATTCCCTTCAGCGGCCTGCTGCTGCCACTGCAAAAAGGGTATACCTATGTCTTCGCCTCGTTCAACAGCATCATGGTCGGCGTGCTGATGGTCGCCATCGCCGTGTATGTGTGCGTGGGGCTGCCGAATATGAACCCCGGTCAGTTGGTGCTGGCGGACATGTTCTCCTCCGGCACGAAGCTCACCACTCTCGGTACGGGCATCGTGGTGCTGGTGTTCGTGATGCTCTTCGCGATCGTCATCACCTCCACCGGCGCGACGTTTGGCGTGCTGATGACGCTGTTCTCGTTTGCCAACTGTCTGGGCGATATCGTGCTGTGCATCATCCCGTTCTTCCTGCGCAAAAAGTATCCCCATGCCTGCCGCCACGCGGGCTTCACGATGCCGCTGTGGGTGCTGTACGCCATGTCCGTGTTCGCCATCGTCGTGGCCGCGTACCTGTCGTATTCGGCGCTGCTGACGCTGGGCGCCACGGTGTGGCTGCTGCTGGCCATCTTCGCGGTGGTATTCGTGGCGTATGTACTGCTGCGCATCGCGTACCTGAAAAGGCAGGGCCGCGACCTCATGGCCGAGTTGAAGGCCCCCTATGC
>OGRE01003128.1_pt1 | contig 10485 bp, 13 predicted proteins | sample 1553421 | NCBI WGS metagenome assembly OGRE01 (sample SAMEA2580076, study PRJEB22360) | human gut metagenome | biome: human gut; feature: human-associated habitat; material: faeces | place: Denmark | collected 2008/2010 | reverse complement strand
CCTGTCTGCGCCTTTTTTCAATTGGCTGCCATCATAATAGCCATACAGCTTACTGAGTATTTCCTCTGGCTCCTGATCGGCATAATTCAGACAGTCAAAGACAACGATCCGTGATCCATGAGTAAAGATTTTCCTTTGCAGGCAGAATTCAAACATCGTTTTCGCAAAGTTAAGCTTTCCGACACAGGGATCCCCGTATAACAGAATATTCAACCCCTGCGGCGGATACAGCAAAGCGGATTTCGCCCGTTGAATCGGCTCAAACATACTGCTGGTATCGCGGTTTGCGAGATACTGACGGAAAACATCCGCCTGTGTCTGTTCGTTTTTTAGCTCATGCTCCTCCTTCAGGTAGCTTTGAATACTCTTCCCCTTTGGAATGACACTGGGGATATGTACATCCGGATGCTCATTTTCCAATGGTGTTCTGGCAAAAAACAGAGTCGGACGTCCCTGCGTCTTAATCAGTCTTCCCTCATGATGCAGCTGGTTTAAAAGTCTCGATACATTGGAGCGGTCCATTTGCAGATCAAGACTGATATTCAAAGCATCCCTTCCCAGACTTCCGCGCTGCTGCAGCTGCTTTGCTGTATGACGGATGAGATGCTGATACACCTCTTCTTTTTTCTTGTCCATATAGCCTAACCTCCTTTTTGACATTATAACAAAAATATCCGGTATTTGGTGTAAAATGGGCGAGTCGCTTACACACTGCTGTTCAGAATGTATTTTTAATTCATCATGATTGTGCAAAAACTTACGCACATATGTATGGATAGGAAGAAAAGCGGTTACTTTTTCTGTAAAAATAAAAAGAAACCGCTGATATATACATGAAATATCGCTTTACACAATTTGTTTACTGTGTAAAAAAAGCAACGATTTTGTGTGGCGAAAACAGCGTGATACAATACACTCGAAGTTGAGAACGACTGTCGAACAACCGGCAGCTGGTGAAATGAGGAGGTAGAAATATGGTTGCAGTGTTATTGGTGACACATGGCGATCTGGCACAGGCGCTGTTGTCAAGTGCGGCACTGATTATGGGAGAAGCAGCGCTGATTGAAAGTCATGGTTTATATCACGGAGACAGTGTTGATAATCTGAAGGACACGATTAAGGAGGCGATAATCAGATTGTCTGAGTGCTCACAGGGAGACGGTGTTCTGATTCTGACGGATTTATTCGGAGGTAGTCCGTCCAATGCGGCAGCAAGGGCGATGCACGAGCTGCAGGATAGCGTTCACTGTGAGTGTATCACCGGGGTGAATCTTCCGATTCTTCTGGAGGTGGCTACGAGCAAGACCTTTATGAAGCTGGAGGAGCTGAAGCAGCACGCATTAGAAGTTGGTGGGAACAGTATTCTGGATCTGAGAAATCAGTTTCAGTTATAAGCAGATTGCTGAAAGGAGATAAGTTATGCAGATTTCAATTATTCAGGCCATTCTGATTGGTACGCTTTACTATTTAACAAACAACGGGGTTCCCTGGCTGACCGGGCTGGGCAGTGTTTCCATACGCCAGCCGATCTGTGCGGGAACGATTGTCGGATTGATCCTTGGAAAGCCGGTGGAAGGCTGTATCATGGGGGCTACGATCAATACCCTGTATCTGGGCTTTGTAAATGCGGGAGGTACGCTGCCAACGGATCCCGGAATCGGCGGTGTTGTGGGGACAGCCCTTGCTCTGAGCGCCAATGCCACACCGCAGGTCGCTATGTCGATTGCGGTTCCGCTCGGAGTTATGGGAACGATGGTATGGACGCTTCGTCAAACTGTAAACATCTATTTTGTGCACCAGATGGACAAATATGCAGTTACCGGGGGGATATTAAAAAAATGGCATTCTGGCAGCTGGTACCGACGCAGCTGTTCGGATATGCAGTAACCATGATTCCATGTGCGCTGCTGGTTTACTTCGGTGCACCGGCTACGCAGGGACTGCTGGACATGCTGGCAGGAAAGCCGCTTCATATTCTGAGTGTGATCGGCGGGATTCTTCCTGCCATCGGTATTGCCATGATCATCCGTATGCTGAATACAAGAAACGGAATCCTGATTTTCTTTACACTCGGATTCTTCCTGGAAACATACTCCGGACTGAGTATGCTGGTGGTATCAATTTTTGCGGCAATCGCTGCTTACTTCTATGGTGAATTGAAATTCGGAAAGGCAGGGAATGAGGAATGAGTGAACAGGTGACGGAAAGAAAGCTGACAATAAAGGATCTGAATACATCCTATTTCATGTTTGAGGTGTTTGCACAGGCCTGCTGCAGCTATGAACGATTGCAGGCACCCGGATTTTTCTCCGGTATGAAGAATGTTATCGCGAAATTATACACAGACCCTGAGGAACGTGCAGAAGCATGTCAGCGTCATATGGAATTTTATAACTCGGAATTTGCGCTGGTAGGGCCGGTAATTCTTGGTCTTACGATTGCCATGGAGGAAGAAAAGGCCTGTGGTGCGGAGATCGACGGACTTGCGATCAGTGCGGTCAAGACTTCTCTGATGGGACCGCTTGCGGGAATCGGAGATACCCTGCGGCAGGGAACACTGATTCCGATCATCGGCTCCATCGCAATCTCCATCGGGCAGGAAGGAAATCTTCTGGGACCGATCTTCTATTTCTTTGTGACGCTGGCACTGAACTTCGGTATCAGCTATACGCTGTACCGCAAGGCATATGACAAGGGGCGCGATTTCGTCGGTGAATTCTTCAGCGGCGGGAAGATGGAGAAAATCATGACAATGGTAACCGCTATGGGCTCCATCACCATCGGTGCACTTGCCGCCACGACTGTAAAGCTGACTTCAACTGCAGAGATTGCTCTGGGTGACAACAAGCTGGCGGTACAGACCGATATTCTGGATAAGGTTGTAAACAATCTGCTTCCCTTTGGCATGGTCATGCTGACGTTTTATCTGATGAATAAAAAAGTTAGTGTAAACAAGGTTCTGCTCATTCTGTTTGCCATCGGAATCATCGGTGGACTGCTGGGAATCGTTTAGGCAGGTGCAGTATATGAAGGTTCTGATTACATCCAACAGCTTTGGAAAATTTGATGAGGCTCCGCGGAAGCGGATGCTGGATCTAGGCTGGGAGCTGCTTGATAACCGCTATCATCATATTATGAGCGAGGAAGAAATGATGAACGAGGTTCCCGGCGTGGATGCGATTATACTTGGCTCTGATATTGTCAGTAAACGGGTGCTGGATAAGGCTGACAAACTGAAAATTATATCCAGATACGGTGTGGGAATTGACAACATTGATACCGCGGAGGCTGAAAAAAGAGGCATTGCTGTCACGGTGACGAAAAACTGTAATACGGAGGCGGTGGCAGATTATACGATTGCCCTCATGCTGGCGACCCTGCGCCATGTATGCAATGTGCATTCCTCCTTGCAAAAGGGGATATGGAAAAAGGAAACCGGTATGGATTTATGCCATAAGACAGTCGGAGTATTCGGTCTGGGCGCAATCGGCCGTCAGGTTGTAAAACGTCTCAAGGGATTTGAATCTAAGATATTAGGGTACGATATATTCGCAGATGAAGAATACTGCGAAAAAGAGGGAATCTGTCTGCTTTCCCCACAGGAGATTTTCAAACAGGCGGACATCATTACACTGCATGTTCCCGTCAACGCGGATGGAACACATTTCATCACTCAGCAGGAGCTGGAGCTGATGAAGCCCGAGGCTGTCCTCATCAATACCGCAAGAGCTTCTCTCATCGATGAAACGGCCATGGTTCAGGCATTACGGCAAAAACGTATCTATGGGTACGGAACGGATGTCTTTGATGGGGAACCACATATGAATCCGGAATTTATCGGTTTGAACAATGTGGTATGCAGCCCGCATACAGCCGCCGTCAGTGTGGAGGCAGTCAATACCATGTCACATGCCGCCGTTGAGCATCTGATGGAGTATTTTGGAGTAACAAAATGATAGGAGAAACCTTATATGAAACATATCGTTTGGACAAGAATTGATGACCGTCTGATTCACGGTCAGGTCATGACACAATGGATTCAGTATACCGAGGCGAATGAGGTACTGATCATCGATGATGGCGTCGCAAAGGATTCCTTTCTGCAGATGGTTATGAAATCCAGTGTTCCCGGCAAAATCAGTTTAAAGGTGTTAAGTGTCAAGGATGCAATCGGATACTTGAATGAAGATGGAAAGCATGAGAAAATCATCATTCTTGTAAAGACACCGGTGGTGTTGGATGAGCTGAGCGATGCCGGTGTCCGTCTGAAGAGCATCAATGTCGGAGGAATCGGCGCGAAGGCCGGAAGAAAGCCGATGTTCAAAAACATATCTGTCAGTGAAGAGGAAAAGGAAGCCTTCCGCAATCTGTTAAACAAGGGAATCAACGTGTTCCTGCGTGTCATTGTTACAGAACCGGAAGAGGATATCGCAAAATATTTATAGAAAGGAAACGGTATACCGATGCGTATCAGAAGCAGTCAGGTCGTATACCGGAGGTAACAGGATGAATGAAATTGTAGAATTTATCGCAAAGCACAAGGTGGTCGTTATCTGCCGCGGCTTGTATGATAATGAGCTGATCAAAACAATCAGAGCGCTGTATGATGGCGGTATACGTGTAGTGGAGGTTACCTTTGATCAGGCAGACCCCGATGCGGTAGAGAAGACATGCGGTGCAATAAGGACAATCAAAGAGCATTTTCCACAGATGAAGGTGGGAAGCGGCACAGTAACCTGTGTAAAGCATGTGCTTGCCACAAAGAAGGCAGGGGGAGAATTCTGCCTGTCACCGGATGTGAATACGGAGGTGATTCGTGCAACGAAAGAAGCCGGTCTGATTTCTATACCCGGAGCAATGACCTCAACAGAAATTTTGCAGGCACACAATGCCGGAGCGGATATCGTGAAAATATTCCCTGCAGGATGGCTGGGACTGTCCTATCTGAAGGATATCAAAGGGCCGATCAATCATGTGAAATTCCTTGCGGCAGCCGGTGTAAATGAGGAGAACTTCAAGGAGTATCTGAACGCCGGATACTGTGCAGCAGGCATCAGCGGCCGCTTTATCGATCGAAAGGTTATCGCTGAAGGAAATTTCGAGGAGCTGACACGTCGGGCAAGGATATTTACCGATATCGCAAACGCGTGTTAATTCAACCCCCGCCGCACAACTGCTATTGGCGGGGGTTCTTTTAGAATCATACCAACAATCTACGACTGTTCTCTATGCAGGAAGTGAGGGAATCAGCGTATGCAGGAAAGCAGAAAATTATACGAGGAGGATAACAGATGAAGGCTATTGTATTTGGTGCGGGGAAAATCGCCCGTGGATTTATCGGGCAGCTGCTGTATCTCAGTAAGGCGGATATCACGTTTGTGGATATCGATCAACAGCTGGTGGATCGTTTGAATAAGGATCAGAAATACCATGTGTATATTCTGGGAGATTCTTCATTGGATAGTGATGTTACAGGCTTTCAGGCGGTACAGCTGGAGGATGAAAAACGCATTGGTGCTGCCCTTGTGGAAGCGGATATCGCCTTTGTTTCCGTAGGTGGTGCAAACCTGAAGTCACTGGGTGAGAAAATCGGAAGAATATATAAGGAAAACGGCATACCGAAAAAGCCGTTTAACTTCGTGACGTGCGAGAACTGGAGACATGCGGGAGCGTTTCTGTATGAAGGGATTACGGCAGAGATGGAGGAACAGGAGAAAACGATGTTTGATCAGTTTGTCGGTGTGAACGAGGCAGTTATCATGCGCTCTGCGACCCAGCCCAGTGATGAACTTGCAATGCAGGATGCAACAGGTGTATGGGTACAGAATTACTGGTATCTTCCCATCAGTGCCGAGCATTTCAAGGGGGAGCTTCCACCGATTCAGGATGCGGAGCTGATGCAGAACTTCGGTGATTTTTTAACCCAGAAAATGTATACCAATAATACAAGCAACGCTGTCATCGCCTATCATGGCTATCTGGCAGGCTATGAGCTGCTGGCAGAGGCCGCAAACAGCCCGGAGGTTTCCGCCTTGCTGGATGAGGTATATGAGGAAATCAACCAAACACTGGTGGCGGAGCTGCATGTCGATCCGCAGCAGCAGAAGGCCTTTGCGGAAAAGGCAAGAGCAAAATATACAGACTGGACGATTGTCGACCGTGTCATACGGCATGGAAAGGATCCGCTTCGCAAGCTGGGAGCACAGGATCGGCTGATTGCACCGGCAAGAATGGCATTGAACCATGGGGGTTATCCCCGAGTGATAATTGAAACCATCGCAAAGGCGCTGTTCTTTGATGAGGAAAGTGATGCGTCCGCAAGGAAGCTGAAAGCGATGCGAAGAGAGCACGGGATACCCTATGTATTACAGACCGTATGTGAACTGAACGAGCAGGAGCCACTGTACCGGGAGGTGCTGAAGGCTGTGGATAGGATATGTAAGGAAGGGCTGGTCAAGGGACATGAGTAAAAATGTAATCATCGGTGCCGGATTAAGCGGGCGGGGCTATTTAAACCGTCTGCTGTATCTGTCAAAGGAAGAAACCGTTTTTTTGGATCGTGATGAGAACCTGATCCGGCAGCTGCGCAAGGAGCCTTCGTATACGATTCGCTTTGGAAGTGAGCGGGAGCCTCTGAAGGTGGATAATTATACAGCCTATACGATAACGGATGAGCGTGCGATAACAAACATCGCACAGGCAGAACGTATCTTCATCAGTGTCGGTGCCGATCACGTTGCGGAATTGCTGCCCTTTTTGCAGGCGGCATTGCAGGAGCGGGATAGGCGTTCTTTGGATATCCTTGTTGCAGAAAATGGAATACAGCCATCCTCACCCCTTGCTGTATTGCGCAGTGATTCCCGAATACACTTGAGTGAAGCTGTCATATTCTGTACAACGCTTGGACAGCGTGATTCACTGGATATCTTCAGTGAAAATCTGGACCATCTTCCCTACGACAGCGTAGCATTGGGACATGAGCTTCCCTTATACGGCTTCGTACAGGAAACACATTTTTCCGATTTGCTGGAGCGCAAAATCTATACGTATAACTGTATCAGTGCATGCATAGCCTATCTGGGGTATGAAAAGGGGTATACGGATTATGCCGAAGCCGCGAATGATATTGAAATAACTGAGAAAATCAAACGGATAGCGGAAGTAATCAATCGCTGTATCACTACTGTGTATAATGTTTCCATGCAGGAGCAGACCGCGTTTTCTGAAATGGCGATTCGAAAGTTTCAAAATCGAAATATCAAAGATACCGTAGCGCGCAATGTTCGGGATGTTGAAAGAAAGCTGAAGCCTGAGGAAAGAATCCGCAAGCCGTTGTCTTTGATGCAGGAGCAGGGGGAATACAGCAGAGAGCTGCTGGAGGTTCTGGCAGCGGCACTTCGATATGGCATGAAAACAAAAGAGCTTTCGCAGGATTGGGATAAGCTGGTGGATTTCTACACACAGGGAATGTGCGAGGAGTGGAAGCAGGTTTTGCATCGCTGTAAATGATCGGGCTGTAAGGCATCTGCTATACGTATGAAGGCTGCTGGTTCGCTAAAGCGCAAGGTGTAAAAGGGAATCGTGTATTCCTGCTTCTTGCCCGCATTGAAAGACAAGCATAAAAAAAAACAAAAAGAAGAAACAAATTCCTTTTCACAGGAGCTTTCTTTCTTCTTTTTTTCAGTCAATTCAATTATCTATTTCCGGTTTAAAGCCTTTTCATGACGATCCCTGTTATCATACCGTGATTGCTTTGCGATTCAAGCAGTGCAAAACTGTTGTCTTCCTGAGAGAGAACAGGAATGTCTGTAGTAAGGAACGGGATTTCCACGATTGCCGTGTTTGTTTCGGCTGGATAGACAGAACATCTCATTTATTGCTTAGCTTTGCAGAAATATCCCGCAGCTCCAATGCGATATAAACCAGCAGTAGAAATTTCATGATATCTATGATCATACCTAACATATCCACACAACCTCCTATTCATAAACGGGGGAACAGTATACTCTGCAGGACACTGTTTCCTTTGTTTCTTTCCAGTTAAACTTTACTATAAATAGCCTGTGGTGTAAAGCTGAATCAGTAATGAATTGAAAGGATCAGATTTTACAGGTCTTAGATACCGCAGGAGGGAAGCTTTCTAAGGGATGCATACGGAATATAGCTGCTCTCATCCTGCTTCAGTGCCTGTCGGGAAAATTTTTGAACTGCTAAAGCAAACAAATTCCTTCCTCAGTTTTGCATGAGACAGCTGTTAGTGATTGCTTTTCTTTTTAAATGCTCTTACGGATAAAATATAGAATAACAGAAGCAGCACCGTACACCACAAAATTGCAGAAAGCAGTGTACAGGTCTTTAATGACTCATTCAGAAGCAGGGCACGCAGTGAATCAATGACAGGGGTAATCGGCTGGTATTCGGCAAAAATCTGCAATGCTTTCGGCATGGTCTCCTAGTGTCGATTGGTACGAAGCCGGAGCTGATGCAGGGCAGAGCGATCGCCAGAATTGAGAATGAGCCTGCCCCCTCCGGACTGTTCGCAATCATTCCGAAATATACGGATATCCAGGATAAGGTGAGAATGTACAAAGAAATAATCAGCAATGCGGCACACCAACCAAGTAAATCCGCTTCCGGTCGAAAGCCAATCAGGAATGCCACTAGGAGAATCAGCAGGGCAGTTACCATATTTCTGATAAAGGCTTCCCGTACATGTCCGTTTAAAATGGAAGAGCGTTTAACAGGCATGGTGCAGAAGCGCTCCATGATTCCGCTTTTTATATCCGAACAAACGGCAATCGCCGTGGTAGCGGCACACTGTCCGAGGCATTGCAGAATGATTCCTGGAACAATGAAATTCACATAGCTTGTTTCACCCGTCTGCATGGCGCCGCCAATTACATAAGCAAACAGCAGCATGGTGAGTATCGGAGCGATGATGCTCGTTAAAATTGTATCAGGATTTCGTTTGGATAGAAGCAGACATCTTCCACTCATCGTCAAAACATCCTTTAGTGTCTGTATGGTTTTCATTGTATATCCTCTCTTTCATGAACCAGTGTTAGGAAAACATCCTCCAGATTCGGCAGCTTTTGATAAAATTTCAGGATTTTGATATTACCGGAAGAAAAAATATGAAACAGCTCGGATAATGCTTCGGCACTGCCGTCCGTATATATAATCAGCTTATGCTCTGTCATCACCGGCTTCGTCGAATAGCCCCCTGTACATGACATGGCAGCCTCCAGCATACTGCTGTCGGGAAATTCAAATTCGACGATTCCCTGTGGCAGCAGCTTTTTTAATTCCGCAGGAGTACCTTCCGTAAGGATCCTTCCCTGATCCAGAATGGCGATATGATCTGCCAGCTGCTCCGCTTCCTCCAGATACTGCGTGGTAAGAAAAATAGTGATCCCCATTGAATTCAGCTGCTTTATGATGCTCCACATACTGTGACGGCTCTGTGGATCCAGACCTGTGGTCGGCTCATCAAGAAAAATAATCTGCGGATTACCGGCAAGGCTCATAGCGATGTCCAGCTTTCTGCGCATACCGCCAGAATAGGTGCTCACCATACGGTTAGCGGCTTCTGTAAGGGAGAAATATGCAAGCAGCTCTCCTGCCTTTTTCTTTGGCGTCTTCAGATGATTCAGCTTTCCGATCATCACGAGATTTTCATAACCGCTCAGCTTTTCATCCACACTGGCAAACTGCCCGGTAAGACTGATCAGCTTTCGAACGGCTTCTCCCTCGGCAGTGACAGAATGACCGCATACGGAAACTTCACCGCTATCAAAGGCCGCAAGTGTTGTCAGTATCTTAATCGTCGTTGTCTTTCCGGCACCATTGGAACCAAGCAGACAATAGATAGAGCCTTTTTCTATTTCCATATTCATATCCTTTAATACCTCTGTATGACCATAGCGTTTGGTTAACCTGTGTACAGAAACAGCGAGATCTTGTGTGTTCATATTTATATTCTCCTTTTTATATACATTCAGAATGTATGTATTGTGGTAAAATAAAATTGCATATGCAATCTTATTTTGTTGGAATGCTTTGGACAATCGTCTGGGCATGCTGAAGAATTTCATCATCAATGAGGTAGATTCCCATACTGTCCAGCATGTGTTTGGTGAGCAGCAGGCGTTCCAGCAGATCTTCCTGCGTACAGGGGACAATGGAAGGAATGAACCACACACTGGTTATCATTACAAATAAGCTGGCCAGTGCCTTGGGATATTTGATATCCGGAATGGAGCCGTCCTGAATGCCTTCCAGAAACAGCTCTTCGAAAAAAGGTGTAACGATTCGCAAATTGCTTTCCATGTAATCCGCAAGAATCTTCGGATTCTTCAGCAGCGGCACAGACATCTGGTTCAAATCAAGCTGATCCTGATTCTGTGCCTGCATCTTGATAATCTTTTTCAGCTTTTCAAGACCGCTTAGCCCCTTTTCCTTACGAACTTCCTCAAATGGATTATG
>OGRE01003127.1_pt1 | contig 10491 bp, 11 predicted proteins | sample 1553421 | NCBI WGS metagenome assembly OGRE01 (sample SAMEA2580076, study PRJEB22360) | human gut metagenome | biome: human gut; feature: human-associated habitat; material: faeces | place: Denmark | collected 2008/2010 | reverse complement strand
GAGCGGATGATGGTGGAGACCGACGCTCCCTATCTGACGCCGGTACCCTTCCGGGGAAAGCGCAACGACTCCGGGTATGTGCATCTGGTGGCGGAGAAAATCGCCCAGCTGAAGGGATTGCCGGCGGAACAGGTGGAGCGCCAGACGTGGGAGAACGGCGTCCGGTTCTTCGGTATCCCGCAGGAGTGAAAACGAATCAGCCCGCACCGGGAAGGCGTGGGGGGCGGTTTTGTCTTCATCGCACGGCGAAGCCGTGCGGGCTGATTTTGCGTCTTGTCCAGAGACGAGCCTTACTGGAGGTTCAGGCGCTTCTGCAGATTGTACCACGTCAGCGTGTAGAACACGCCGCAGGCCACCAGCGTCTCGATGGAATCGATGACCAGAAAGCGGGTGCCGTCCAGAAGGGAGGCGGCGCTGCCGCTGGTCTCGATGATCTGCTCACCGACCGTCAGCTGGAAGGCGAAGGAGGACAGTCCCGCCGCCTGCATGGCCAGCGAGAAGGCGATGAAGAACACCACCGACAGCAGGATCTTGTGATTGGAGAAGCTGTGGCCCAGAGCGATGGCGGCATAGACCATGAGGAATCCGGAGAATACCGTCAGGATGGCCAGCACGGCGATCCACAGGAGCAGCAGCGGACCGGGAACGCCGAAATGGAGGGACTCCGTGATGGAGGAGAGAAGTTCTCCCAGATCGCCCCAGAAGCCGGACCAGTCTGCAATGGGCAGCAGTACCAGCAGAATGGACAGCGTTACGGCCACGGCGCTGGCGGCGGTATAGAGTAGGGCGGACAGCAGCTTGGCCCAGATGAGCTGGTGCCGGTTTACCGGCAGGGTGAACATCAGGTAGCCCTCGTCGGTCATGTAGTTCTTATAGAACCGATAGATCATCAGCAGCGCCGTGATGGCGCCGGTGGCCACTACGAAGATCCAGAATGCCATCATCAGCAGCCCCATCAGGACGGAGGCGGCGCCGGTACGGTAAGGATGGTCTGCCGCCAGCTTGTAAAACAGGCTGCAGCAGCCGGCGGAGGCCAGCAGCAGGGCATAAACCGGCAGCAGGATGCGGCCGGAGGCCCGAAGCTCATATTTCAGCAATTTACTCAGCATAACGGAACACCTCCCGAAACAGATCGTCTACGCTGCAGCCACGCTCCTGCCGGATCTGGTCCACGGACTGGTGCAGCACCAGTTGGCCGCGGCTGATGAACACCACGTCGTCCAGGATGCGCTCCACGTCGGCAATGAGGTGGGTGGAGATGAGTAGAGTGGAGTCCGGGTTGAAGTTGGTGAGGATGGTGTGGATGATGTAGTCTCTGGTGGCGGGATCCACGCCGCCGATGGGCTCGTCCAGCAGATACAGCCGTGTGCGGCGGCTCATGACCAGGATCAGCTGCACCTTTTCCCGTGTACCCTTGGACATCTGCTTGATGCGCTGGGTGGGACTGATCTCCAGAGCCGTCAGCATATGCTCCGCCGCCTCCCGGTCGAAGTCCGGGTAGAAGTCACAGAAAAAGTCCAGCAGCTGCACCACCGTCATCCAGTCGGAGAGGTAGGTGCGCTCCGGCAGATAGGATACCAGCCTCCGGGTGTCCGGGCCGGGGGCCTTGCCGTCGATGAGCAGCTGCCCCGACGAGGGGGTCAGAAGCCCGTTGGCGATCTTCAGCAGCGTGGTCTTACCGCTGCCGTTGGGGCCAAGCAGACCCACGATCCGCCCCGGCTCCAGCTGGAGGGACAGGTGGTCCAGCCCCAGAGCCCGGTCGTAATATTTGGTCAGGTCCTTACATTCTAAAATGGCCATCTCTTATGCGTCCTCCTCCCAAGACCGCACCAGCTGGGCGGTCTGCTCCCGGTCGTAGCCCATGCGCTCCATGCGGTGCAAAAAGGCTCCGATCTGCTGGTGGGCCAGCTCCTGTTTGGCGCTGTCGACGACAGCGGCGTCCTCGGTAACAAAGCGCCCGGCAGTGCGCTGGGTGTAGACCAGCCCCGTGCGCTCCAGCTCCGCCAGCGCCCGCTGCATGGTGTTGGGGTTGACCCCGGCCTCCGCCGCCATCTCCCGCACCGGCGGCAGCCGTCCGCCGCAGGGGAAGGGGCCGGACAGAATGGCCAGCGTCACCTGTTGGATCAGCTGGGTGTAAATGGGCTGGTCATTGCGGATATCCCATTCCATAGGCGTCCTCCTTTGCCTGTGCTGCCGATGGATCGGAGCAGTCACATCTCGACGTTCTCGCTGCCCCACCTATCAGTTCGCTTGTACTACGACAATAGTACATTAAGACAAAGGAATTGTCAAGGGGGAACATGAAAAATTCTGCGGATGGATCAAAAATCCCCCTTTCCCGGTGCTCTGTGCCGGGAAGGGGGATTTGTTGGTGGGATAGGGGGATCCGAAGGGAAGAGGCGCTCGTGAGGGCGGATCGCTCGTCCTGCGGCTGGTTTAACCGATAGTGTCCATTGCCGTCCACAAAAGAGATGATGTTCTTTTTTGATGGTCGTCATTCCTAACGGCAGAAATCGAATATGCGGATAAAAAATGTCTGGAGGATGTAAAATTCCTCCGGACGTAAATAGCAGTAGGAATTATCTTTGATAAAAATGAAAAATCCGAACGCATTCCCGATAGGGAAGAAGTTCGGATTTTTCATATGTGGTGGAGACTGCTGGACTCGAACCAGTGACCTCCTGCGTGTGAAGATACGATGAGCGCCGGAAAGCGTTGTGCCGCAACGCTTTCCGGCGCTTTTGCGTGCTTTCGGCTCGGTGGGCGATCCGCTGTGTCCGCCTAATACTCTCCAGTCGTTTCCGCGTTTGGGTCACGGTTTGGGTCAAGCCCCGCGACGGCGCAGAAATGACCACGCTGTAATTAAAGAATAGGCGTCAGACCTTCGGGCGGTCATCGCAGGACAGCAGCTTTTGCTTTGCTTCGCGGAACCAGCGGTTTTCCGGCTCGATCTGCAGCACATACTGGACTCGTCCCAATAGCTGCTGCCGATAGCGCTCCGTATCGGGAAGGTCGTCTGTGAGAAGCGTTGCGTGGCCGCCCCGCAGGATGCTGTCCGCCAGACCAAAGCGCAGGGCGTAATAGACCTCCTGCCGAAGTGATCGCTTATAGCCGGCCGGCACGGATACCTTCTCATTGACGGTCAGACCGGTCACGCTCTGCCGTCCGGCGTTGGTGATAAAATGGGTCTTGGCCTCATTCAGGTCAAAGCCCATCTCCGCCAGCATATTTTTCGCCTTCGAATAGACGGCGAACAGCGGACGATCGGCGGAAAAGGTCAGGTCATCACAGTACCGCGTGTATACGATGCCGCGCCGCTGGCACCAGCGCGCCATGCTCGTATCAAAATTCCGCATGACCAGATTGGAAAGCGCGGGAGAGGTGGGCGCACCCTGCGGCAAGGCACCGTCTTTGCAGCAAAGAGAGGTCAGCAGAAAGCCCACCTGCCGGGAGAAGTACCGGGTGTGAAAGGCGGCGGAGTGGACCTGCTCAAAGCAAATGCTGCCGAAAAAGTCGGAGATATCCAGCTTCAGGAGATACCGCTTGCCCACATGGGGCGCAGCGTTGCCGCTGATAGCGCCGCCCTTCCGATAGGCGGTGGCCTGCGGTGCGACAGGCAGATAGGCGAGGAGCTCCCGGCAGATCTTCCGCTGCCAGCGACGCAGCGTGTCGTCCGGCACGGACAGTATGCGCACATCGCCGTTACGCTTGGGGATGGTGACGGGGTGATACGCTGCCGCCGTGTGCCGCACATAGTAAAGGAGCTTTTGCCTGCTGGTAGAGAGAAACGCCGCCAGCTGCCGGGCGTCGTACAGGAACGGCAGCTGCGGGTGAAAGCAGTGAAAATCCAGCACCATATCCGCCGCAGCCTGTATGCCGAATTTGGTCACGAAGTCTGCGTCCGGCGCTTCAAATGTGACCGTATCCTTCTCGATTTTCATAGAGACCCCCCTAACATAAAATCAGCCCCGTGCAGTAAAAAGTGACCTGATATAAGCGGAGTCGAATTTCTAATCACGGCGTGATTCGCGATTCGATGGAGCGGTATCAGGCGGTCGCTTCGCTTGCGAAGCGTGCGTCCTCTTGGTAAACAGAGCGGCGACTCGCCACCCTCCTCAAAGTACGAAACTTTAAGCTGTACACTACTGCGCGGGGCTGATCTTCGGTTGTGCTTATATGGTAAAGCGCTTTGACGAGAAAGTCAAGCGGATGGCTGCGCCTCCTGCCCGTACCGGGTCAGTGCATCCATGATTTTGTGATACACCACCTGATTGGGGTAATAGCGGTAGTCGGCAAAGACGGAGGTGCCGGTGCCGTTGAAATACTCCAAAATCGCGGCGGCGCAGGCGGCGCTGCGGCTCTGCCCGTACTCGCACTGGCAGAGGATATCCAGCCCGTCCGACCTTGCCTGACAGATAAACGCCGCCAGTGCGTCCGCCTCCGGCATATAGGTGTCGTAGTCCAGCCCCACATCCGGCAGAGCTGTCAGATCCAGATCGTGAACGACCACGGTAAACACCTGCGCCGCTTTGCCGGCGTAGTCCAGCGGGGCGTCGGGGCAGGCTTGCCGACGGAGGGTGGGTCGCAGAAAGAGATCACCGCCGTGCGGGAGAGCGTGTCGGTACGCAGCAGTTCCTCGGCGGCTTTGCGGGAACAGATGGTCACATTCATAGATATACCTCCAGTTTTGTATAGTTCGCGGTACGCCCGCAGGGACATACCGTTGCAGGGAGACTCCTCATCCTCCGTCTGCAGCTCGATGTCATACTCCCAGCCGCAATGCTCACAGATCCAGTACATATCCAGCGTGGGATAGCCGCAGACGGGGCAGGTGACGATGCGGAACATACCGGAGCGGTACTCCGGCGTGTTCTTCAAATCCTGTTCATTATGCATGAGGTCCCTCCCAACTGATGCAGTTCAGACAGCCGCCCTGTTGGGCGATCTCCCGGATGTTGACAGGCACGATCTCTTTGCTGAAAAGCTGCTGCGCAGAAGTTTCAGCCTCGGCATCCTGCTCAATGCCAAACACCGGCAGGGAAACCACCCGTTCCGTCTCCAAATAGTTCAGGTAGCAGCCGACGGCGCTGACCCCACCGGTCGGGACAAAGGGGAAGTCCACTGCGTCCAGGCCGCAGTCCTGCACCGCTCGCTTCACCTGCTGCTCAAAGCCGCAGGATGACAGCGGCCGATTGCACAGCACGGTGCGGTCGTCGAGAAATCGCGCCATGCCGTCGGCGTGGCCGGTCATGTCGCTTTTCAGAGAGGGAATGATCAAAACCTCCGTTTCCAGCAGCTCCGAAAGCTCATGCACCAGTGCGGCAGACGGATACTCCGGGTTTTCGGAAAAGACGCGGTCGCTGATCAGGACGTGCGCCCCGGACGGCGAGAACACCACGTTTCCGCCGTCGAGGTTGATATTGCTGTATGTAACCGGCAGGCCAAGCTGCGGAGCAAGATCCTTACGAAAATCGGTCCTCAGAACAGGATCGTTTTTCAGATAGCACGGCTCATAACGGAAGGATACCAGCTTTCCGGAGCCTGTCCGCACCGGCATGAAGTCCCGCAGCCAAACATCCCGTGTGCCCTCCAGCAGCGCATAGGGGACATCGTGCGCCGCCAGCGTCGTGAACAGCGTCTCTGCGTCGGTTGGATAAAGCGTGGGGAGGAGTGCGGAGAAACAGAAAGCCATATTACTCCAGTTTGAAAACCATATCATATTGTTCTCTGCGAACTTCCTTTGAGACGCTCCTCAACGCATAGGGAGATGGGGAATAGAGCCGAATGACTTTATATGTTTTTTTGTCGATGACAACTGAAGCATGGGTTTTGCTTTTATCCCATCCCTCATGATACTGCTTGTCTGATGATTTGTTGACCCACTTCAGAATATTGGCACTCCTGTTTGTGTAAATCAAGGTGTCGATTTTCGGATATTTATGCAAGATGGTCTTTAAATCATCACGCTCTACTATGTCATGCAGTGACTTGTCATCTGCCTTTCCGTCTTTATGCACACAGCTTACAACCATGTCCACCATACCCATATGAAGGTCGGCCAAAAGCCTTTTGCGCTCATTGATGGCTTCCTGTGTATTTGCATAAGTTAGTCTTTTCCCTGATGCGTCAGATACCAGCTCCCAAAAGTAATTATCTCTTGAACCGTAATAGAAATTAACATCATCGTCGTACAGCATTTCATCCGTGTTACAAAATCTGTAGGGAGGCATGGTTCCTATAATCAGTTTTGTGGCTCCCTCTGGGATTTCAGGTGCAAACGGATGAGTAGATTTTTTGTTCATGCTAATACCCTTTCTCTCCATTGATGTTCTCTTGTCTTTAGGTTGATCATTCCGTCTTTTCCAAAGGTTTCTCACTCATCATAACAGAGCGTGCCGAAAAACGCAAGTTCACCCGTTTTTGAAACTTTTTCACCAATTCAGCCGCTGGTTGCGCCAGCGGATGCGCTCCGCCGCGTAGCGGCGATACCACCTTGCCGCCTCCTTGTAGTGCTTATCCGCCTCGTAGATCTGTGCCAGCCGCGACATGGCGGCGTCGCTGCCCGCCTCGGCGGCCCGGTGATACCAGCGGATGCCCTCTGCCTGGTCACACACCACATCCTGCCCGTAATAGTATCGATGCCCCAGATGCAGCATCCCGATGGCATCGCCGCCCACCGCCGCCTCGTAATCGGCCATAAAGCTATCCTCCCGCTCCTGTGCGTCCAGAAGCGCGTCCACCGCCGCCGCGTAGGACTCGCACTCGAAGTATAGCCGAAGCCGGGCATTCTCCGCCTCACCCACAGGGTCAAAAGCGCTCATTACATCGGAAGTCACATTGTTCTCTGCCCGCTTATACCAGCGGATAGCCTGCGGGTAGTTGCGCTTTGTACCGCAGCCGTGCTCACAGCACCATCCGGCGGCGAACTGCGCCTCGGTAAAGTTGTGGGCTCCTGAGCGCTTGAATAGATCGAATGCCTTTGCCATAGCGTCGGGCGTGCCGCTGCGGATATGTGCCAACGCCTGTGCGAACTGTGCGTCCGCCGCCCGTCGCCGTCCGGCGATCTCCCACATCTCCGCGTACACACGGAGGGCGGGTGAAAAAGTAACATCCATGGTCATTTCCTCCTGCAATGTGATTTGCGGTCAGTGTAGCACCTTTTTTAATAAGACCTAAATATTTATATTATTTTCGGCGGTTTGGGGGTAGAAATCGGCCTCCACCGCCCGTTTTTTCGTGTGCAGGCAGCAAAAAACGCTGCATTTCGTGGGCATAACGCTGCAAATATGTAGATTACGGATGTGCTGTATTGTGCATCTATACGAAATTTTGCAGAAAACCGCCTTTTAGCCTATATATGCTTATATAAATTAGGTCTTAATTATATGGGTGCTATACTGGCGGTAAAATTCGAAAAGGAGATTTTACCATGAACGCATTTGACAAGGTCATCGGATACAAGGCCATCAAGCGCGAGCTGCTGCAGCTGTGCGATATGCTCCGCAACCGGGAGATCTACGAGGAGATGGGCGCCCGCTTGCCCCATGGACTGCTGCTGTATGGCGACCCGGGCTTGGGCAAGACGCTTTTGGCGAGGTGCTTTGTGGAGGAGAGCGGGCTGCACACCATCACGGTACGCCGCGACAAGAGCGGCGACGCCTTTATCGATGGAATTACACAGGCCTTTGCCAGCGCAAAGACAAAAGCGCCGTCCATTGTCCTTTTGGACGACATGGACAAATTTGCCAACGAGGATAATACCCACTGCGATGCGCCGGAATATGCCGCTGTGCAAGCGGGGATCGACGATGTGAAGGACGCCGGTGTGTTTGTGATCGCCACGGCAAACGATATCCGCAAGCTGCCGAGCTCCCTGCGCCGTTCCGGACGGTTTGACCGAAAAATCGGACTTCGAGCGCCCACGGCGTCCGATGCGGAGGAGATCATCACCCACTATCTGAAAACGAAACGGGTTTCGGACAGTGTCAACATGGAAGACCTGACGAGGATGATGTGCTATAATTCCTGCGCCGAGCTGGAGACTATTTTGAATGAAGCGGCGGTTCGTGCGGCCTTTGCCCGCAAGACCGGCATCGACATGGAGGACATGGTGAGTGTGGTGCTGAAGCAGCAATATGGCGCACAAGAGGATATGCCTCGCGTTTCGGATGAAGTTATCGAAAAGGTGGCGCTTCACGAGGCGGGGCATCTGGTGGTATGCGAAGCGCTGTGCCCCGGCAGCGTCGGCTTTGCCTCCCTGCTTCCCTCCGACGAAAACCGGTGCGGCGGCTTTATCCACTGCTGCAAAGGTGTCTCCGATTCACAAAGCGCCATCATCGCCCTGGGCGGCAAGGCCGCCGTGGAGATGCGGTATGCGGGGCAGGTCGCAGAGGGATGCAGCGACGATATCGCCTGTGCGGTCAACTGTATCCGTGAGGCGGCAGCCAAGGAGGGGGCGCTGGGATTCTCCCTGCTGAATGTCGAAAGCGATTCCTCTAGCAACATGTCCGAAAGCCTGAATGCCCGCAGCGAGGCGGCGGTACAGGCGGAGCTGGAGCGGTACTACGGCAAGGCAAGGGCGCTCCTTGCTCAAAACGAGGCGTTTCTGAAAGAGATCACAGAGGCGCTGGTCATGAAGAAGACCCTGCTCTATTCCGAGATCCAAGCCATTCGTAGCGCCACTGTAAAGAGAAACCCTGCGGTGACCTGCGAGGCGGCTTCAAGGTATGACGCAGCGGAGATCGAGAATTTCCCGCCGGAGGATCCAGAGGAGGCGATGCGCCAGAAGATCTTGCGCAAGCTGGAGGAAGCGGAGCGACGGCGATGTTCCTGATGCTTCAGGAGCGCGGCGGGGAGGGCGAGCCCGCTGCGTAGAATGAAGCGGTATAATGGGGCGATTTTTGCTCCGCGAGATGTATAACGGGAAAAGAAACGATACGATGAACGAGAAAGGAGAACAGCATGCCATTTGAGATGGACAGCACCATTTCAATCCACGCCCCCCGCGAGGGGGGCGACACCGAGGCGGAGGAGGTGGCCATGTGAGCGCTGAGATTTCAATCCACGCCCCCCGCGAGGGGGGCGACGTTGGTAACAATTGAGAAACGCAAAATCTCCGATTATTTCAATCCACGCCCCCCGCGAGGGGGGCGACTAGCACGCTATCGCCAGTCATTCCATGGTAACACAGATTTCAATCCACGCCCCCTGCGAGGGGGGCGACTTAAATGCACCCTTCATTCCGTCCCAAACGCTGGTATTTCAATCCACGCCCCCCGCAAGGGGGGCGACGTTAGCATAGCAAAAGCAGATGGAATCATCAAAAATTTCAATCCACGCCCCCCGCGAGGGGGGCGACCCTGCGTCCTCCACGCAGAGCTGGGCAAAGGCCCGATTTCAATCCACGCCCCCCGCGAGGGGGGCGACGGTGCGTTTTCCCAGTACCGGGAGAGCCACCGATATTTCAATCCACGCCCCCTGCGAGGGGGGCGACTCCGGGGCCCCGGAGCCAGAGTAGTCTTTGTAGATTTCAATCCACGCCCCCCCGCGAGGGGGGCGACTGTCTTATATGATTGGTTGTCCTTCACATCGAAATTTCAATCCACGCCCCCTGCGAGGGGGGCGACTTCGATTCCTTCCCCCGCAACCATGATTTTCAGATTTCAATCCACGCCCCCCGCGAGGGGGGCGACTATCGCTCCCTACCTGCAAAATTCTGGCCACGGAATTTCAATCCACGCCCCCCGCGAGGGGGGCGACTCATGCCGTCCCTCCTTTTTTAACATCTTAGCACAAATTTCAATCCACGCCCCCCGCGAGGGGGGCGACTGATCGTGCTGGTGGTGGGGCTCATCATAAAGAAATTTCAATCCACGCCCCCCGCGAGGGGGGCGACGGCAAAAGCGGTCATGGCAAGACGGCCGGGCCGAAATTTCAATCCACGCCCCCCGCGAGGGGGGCGACGCTGACGCGCTCCGGATTGTCACCAGGCTTGCGATTTCAATCCACGCCCCCTGCGAGGGGGGCGACTTTGATAGACGCAGACATTTCCAATTTAAGTGCATTTCAATCCACGCCCCCCGCGAGGGGGGCGACGGAGAGATCGGCCACGCTCACTTGATCCACGATGATTTCAATCCACGCCCCCCGCGAGGGGGGCGACGCCAAGTGGGCTTTGATGGGCAATCGGTACATTATTTCAATCCACGCCCCCCGCGAGGGGGGCGACACCTTTGGAATGTCAATGTCCTTAGTTACTACCGATTTCAATCCACGCCCCCCGCGAGGGGGGCGACCTTATGCAGTAAACGGATACCAAAAGGAACTTGACATTTCAATCCACGCCCCCCGCGAGGGGGGCGACTGCATTGCACCAAATCAGAATTATTACGACCAGTCAATTTCAATCCACGCCCCCCGCGAGGGGGGCGACTCCTCTTGTCTATGATGACAGTCTTAGCTATTATATTTCAATCCACGCCCCCCGCGAGG
>OGRE01003126.1_pt1 | contig 10491 bp, 10 predicted proteins | sample 1553421 | NCBI WGS metagenome assembly OGRE01 (sample SAMEA2580076, study PRJEB22360) | human gut metagenome | biome: human gut; feature: human-associated habitat; material: faeces | place: Denmark | collected 2008/2010 | reverse complement strand
AACCCTGCCGCAAGAAAGCCGATGTTCTTTTTCGCTCCCGGATGTCGCGCGGACGTCCGTTTTGCTATCTTTGCGTCGTAGAACCAAATGCGATCGGGACGATGAAAACGAGAATAGCGGTCGTCGGCACGGGCGGTGTCGGCGGGTTTCTGGGCGGATTGCTGGCCCGTTTCTACGAACATTCCGACGAGGCGGAGATCTATTTCGTTTCGAGGGGGCAGGCGCTGCGGAACATACGCGAGCGGGGGCTGCTGGTCGACGCGCAGGAGGGCCGCTTCACGGCCCGGCCGAAAGCGGCGACCGATTCGCCGGCGGAAATCGGAGAGATGGACTACGTGCTCTATTGTACCAAGTCTTACGACGTCGAGGGCGCTGTCGGGCAATTGCTGCCCTGCATCGGTCCGCATACCGTCGTGCTGCCGTTCATGAACGGCGTGGACGGAGCCGAGCGGATCCGGCGGATGCTGCCTGCGACCGAAGTGTGGGACGGCTGCGTCTACGTGGTGGCCTATATCGTCTCTCCGGGACACATAGCCGAGCATACGAACGGCTATCGCTACCTGTTCGGCTCCGCGACGGGCGATCCCGCCCGGCTGGCCGAACTCGAACGGATTTTCGAGCGGGCGGGCATCCGGGCCCGGCTCGAAGCGGACATCGTGCGCCGCGTATGGGATAAGTTCGCTTTCATATCTACGGTGGCTACCTCCACTTCCTATACGGACAAGACATACGGCGGCGTGCTCGGCGATCCTGCCGACCGGGCCGATCTGGATTCGTTGCTCGCCGAGTTTCAGACCGTTGCGGCCGCCAAGGGGATCGTGTTGTCCGAGGGTATTGCCGGAAAGGTGATCGCCCAGATGGAACGGATACCGGCCGATACGACGACTTCGATGCAGCGCGACTTTCGCACAGGGCGGACGACCGAGCTCGAGTCGCTGACCGGATATGTCGTCCGCGAGGGCCGGTGGCTGGGCGTTCCGACGCCGACCTACGACCGGATGTACGAGTCGCTGCGGGGCCGTTAGACGACGGCCGCGCTATTTTCCCGAAGGCGCTTTTCTGCGCCGGGCGATCCGTCGCGAGGCATGTCGTTTTCTGCGGAGTGTCGTCTCTGCGAATCGAGATTTCGATTGCGGAATTTTTCAGAAGGGTGTATCCGGCTTGTCGGTGGCCTGTTCCCGCTGAGGATGGAACGGACTAAGCGCGCGTTCCGTAACAAAATGCGTTGCCAGAACGTGAGAAAACGGCGAAACAGATAATTGCCACCTGTTCGCTTGTCCCTTAACCGGTGTGCGGAAGAGCTTATTTCCGTAGAGGAACGGGCTCCTGTCGCCGGATCGTTGTCGGACCGTTGCGAAAATTTTTTTTGCAGGTGTTCGCGGTTGCCGTCAGTACGGCGTTTTGTCCTCTTGGTCGCGCCACAACTCGAACGCGCGGATCGCCTCGTCGGGGAGCATGCGTTCGGACGGCAGCGAACGGGCGGACGGGGCGAGTGCGAACTCGTCGTATATGAACGAGTCGTCGAAGCCGATCTCCGCCGCGTCTTTCTTGTCGTTGGCATAATACATCCGGTCGAGTCGGGCCCAATAGATCGCGCCGAGGCACATCGGACACGGTTCGCACGAGGTGTATATCTCGCAGCCGCTCAGATCGAAGGTACCCAGCACCCGGGCCGCGTTGCGTATGGCGGTCACTTCGGCATGGGCCGTCGGGTCGCACCCCGGCACGACGCGGTTCGTCCCGGTGGCGATCACGCGGCCGTCGCGGACGATCACGGCACCGAACGGGCCGCCGCCCTTCCTGACGTTCTCGATCGACAGATCGATCGCCTGCCGCATGTATCGCTCGCGGCCGTCGTTCGCAGCATGCTGGGTTTTCTCTTTTTCATCCATGGTCGAAGCGGTTGGATAACTGTACAAAGATACGGAAATATTCCCGGTCGGCAAGCCGTCGGGCATCCGGGGGCGCCTGTGTTTGGCCGTGCCGGCGGAAATGCGTAATTTAGGCCGGAAAAAATTGCGCGAAACGATGAAAATGTTCGAGGAAAGAATCCTGCGCGACGGGAAGTGCCTGCCCGGCGGAGTCCTGAAGGTGGACGGATTCATCAATCATCAGATGGACCCGGCGCTGATGATGTCGCTTGCCCGGGAGCTGGCGCGCCGTTTCGGAGACGAGCCGCTGGACCGTGTGCTGACCGTCGAGGCGAGCGGGATCGCGCCGGCCGTGCTGGTCGGCTATCTGCTCGGCCTGCCGGTCGTCTTTGCCAAGAAAAAGTCGCCGAGCACGATGGAGAACGCTCTTTCGGCCCGTGTCCGCTCGTTTACGAAAGGGCGCGACTACGACGTCTGCCTGAGCCGGGACTTCCTGCATGCGGGAGACCGGGTGTTGTTCATCGACGACTTTCTGGCCAACGGAAACGCCGCGCAGGGCATGCTCGAGCTGATCGGTCAGGCCGGAGCCTCTCTCGCAGGCATGGGCTTTCTGATCGAGAAGGCGTTCCAGCCCGGAGGTGCGATGCTGCGCGAGAAAGGTATCCGCGTCGAATCGCTGGCGCGGATCGAGAGTCTGGACGGCGGCCGGATCGTATTCGCCCGTTAGGGACCGTCGTTTCCGGTTCCGTCGCTTTTCCGAATTATCCGATCAAGGTCGCATATTCACATCCAAGCTGATGTCGGCTTGACGGGAAACGGCAGGAGCCAATACCATGACTTTCCATGTAGAGTATTCCGACGTAAGATCGAGTTCGATATTCACATCGAACGAATAGGTATTTGTGTCTCCTCGGTTCAGTTCGCTTTCCATGTTTACTATCCCATGAGACGCATTCCCGGTGACGACCAAAAGGGAGTGTTTCTCAAAATCGACGGTCGGCAGTTCCGTTTCGCAATCCTTGATATAGCTTTTCAACTCTTCGCCGGAACGTATTACATGCAATTTGTCTTTCTCGATGTTTTCCCAGTTTGTTAACGAATCGAACAGCGATTCGACATGCGTTATCGCTACTTGACCGGGTTCGGGATTTTTCGGTGAATTTTCTTTGTCATCGCATCCTGAAAATGCCACCGACAGCATAACGAGCGAGGCGACATAAATTACGGCTCTCATAATATTTCGATTTGGTTTCGCTTTGCCGGTCAATATAACAAATTTATTCTCCGAAAACAAACGACGTTATACGTATCGCACCGAACGTTCCTGTCGGTATTACGGTAATTCGTTTTAGGTCGCCCTCAAAGTTGTCGATGGAAATAATCTTCGACCGTTCGGAATGTCCTGTGCCTCGTTTTTGTCCGGTTCTTCATGGAACGTCATTTCCTTTCGGGTTTCCGAGTAAAAAAACTTTGTCCCCTGTCCGGTATCGGGGGAAGCTCATAGACCCGCTCTCCCCGGAAGGGAGAGGATGCGGTCGTTTTCATATAGTCTGTCAGAACATCCGATGCTTGATTTGGGGTGATTCGACATCGGTCTCCACGATCGGATACGCTGCGATTTTTTGTGAGAAAAAGTCACTCGCATAATCCGCAGGTTCATTCTCAGCATAAATTTTCCATTCCATTATTACCGTTTCGTAAAAAACTCATTTCTTGTCAGACGTAAGAGAGCGTCTTGTGTTTTTTGTCAGGCATTCTCAGAATTATCCTTAACTCGAAGCAATAGATAAATAGCCCGGCAGGCGCAGCAATATCTGCCTCTGCTATAGGTTTCGGGCTCTTCGGATAGGAGAGAGCGATCGACTTGGTATGAACGGTAAATAATAACGTTTGGAATAGCTGTAGTGAGCCGATTCTGCGGATGCGTCGGACCGGCGCATCCGCTTCGGCCTGACGTTCCATATCTTTGGAGGCGGAAACAAGTCCGGTTCCGGATTCATCGAAAAGTTATCGCTGCATTTTCCGGGGTTCGGTCCGATAGGATTTATTCTCGGCAGGGGGCCGGTCTGTCACCCGAGATGCCGAGATTCGCGGTTCCGTTTCGTGAAAAACGATCATGCCCGGGTTGAGAATTTTTTCGTCCCGGGAACGGCGACGGTCGGCTGCGGAGATATTGCCTGAACCCGTTTTGTACAAGTCGCACCGTACGGACGGAATGCTTGCGAGGCGACCGCGCCCGGCCGGGTGTGGCGAGCGGCGTGAGGGACAATCGCTGTCGGGCGGCTGTACGGTCGGGCGATTCTTATGAATACTTTCTCGGATAGCGCAGCAGAATGGCCAGCAGCGAGCAGATGCCCAAAGCCATCGGGTAATAGAGGTAGCCGATGATCTCGAGCGGGGAGACGGACGCCAGCCCGGCCGCGATCATCAGTTGCGCCCCGTACGGGATCAGTCCCTGCACGAAGCACGAGAACGAGTCGAGCAGGCTGGCGCTCTTGCGCCGGTCCACTCCGAAGCGGTCCGCTATTTGCCGGGCGATCGGACCGGTGGTGATGATCGCGATCGTGTTGTTGGCCGTGCACAGGTTGGCCATGCTCACGAGCGCGGCGATGCTCAGCTCGGCCGTCCGCTTGCCCGAGACTTTCCGCGTCAGCGCGCCGATCAGGTAGTCGATGCCGCCGCCCCGGCGGATCATTTCGAGCATGCCGCCTGCCAGCAGCGTGATGACGATCAGTTCGCCCATGCCGGCGATGCCTTCGCCCAAGGCCCCGATCCACTCGATCCACCCGACCGATCCGCCGAGCAGACCTACGGCTCCCGTCAGCACGATGCCCGTTACGAGTACGGTCGTCACGTGTACGCCGCATATGGCCAGTACGAGCACGGCGAGGTAGGGTATGATCGGAATCCATTCGACGGATTGCCTCTGCGCAGCGGCGGGCATTTCCGCGCCGCTCAGCAGGTAGAGCCCGAGCACGGCTGCGGCGGCCGGGACCGCGATCAGGCCGTTTACCCGGAACTTGTCGCGCATGCTGCATTCTTGGGTGCGGGTCGCGGTGATCGTCGTGTCGGAGATGAACGACAGGTTGTCGCCGAAGAAAGATCCCCCGACGATAACGGCTACGATCATCGGCGTTTCCAGACCGGTTCTCTGGGCTATGCCGAGCGCGACGGGCGTCAGCGCGACGATCGTGCCGACGGAGGTTCCCACCGCGAGCGAGATGAAGCAGCCGGCCAGAAACAATCCGCCCAGCAACAGGTTTCCGGGCAGAATGCGCAGCGTCAGGCCGACCGTCGCGTCGATCGCGCCCGTCGCCTCGGCCGACCGGGCGAACGCTCCGGCCAGCACGAAGATCCAAATCATCAGCATCAGGTTGTGGTGCGATGCTCCCTGCGTGAAGTGCCGTATGCGCTCGGCGAGCGGCTCCCCGCGCGAGATCAGGACCGAGTAGACCGACGCGGCCAGAAAGGCGACGGCGATGGGGACCTTGTAGAAGTCGCCGGCCGCGAGCGACGTGCCCAGATAAAGGCACAAGAAAACGGCCAGCGGACTGAGCGCCAGCAAGCCGCGCGATTTTTTCGGACGGGCGGAATCGTTCATTTTCTCGTTTTTCAAGCCTCGTATCGCTTTCTCACGGGCAAAGATACTCTTTATATGAAAACGTGCGGTCCTCCGTTTGTCTCATATTGCGCTTTCTTTGCTTTTGTTTTGAAGAGAAATAGTCTGTATGTCAGTGATTTGCATGCGAAGGCGGAATGTCGAAAATATATGGACGGAGAGGTGCTCGACGGGGAAGGGCAAAAAGAGTTTGCGGAGATGGCGTTGGGACCGGACGGCTGCCGATGCGGCTCGACGCTGCGGATTTTGCCGACTCCGAGAGGAGGAAGTCGATTTTGAAAGATATGTTGGGAGGGATGGGTGAGCACGTCCATATCGATATCGACTTCCGCTGCGAGTACGGGAAAAACGGCGTGACAAGCGCGGGGAGCGTGGTGACGCGTTCCGTCCCTGCCGATTGCGTGGCGGTCGGCAATCCGTGCCGGGTGATAAAAAAACTCTGACGGCGGAGCGTTTTTCGGACGCGGCTTATCTGATCTGCCCTCTCCTGTGCCGACCGGGCTGCACGCGGTTTCTTCCGTTCCGGACGGGATCGGGCCGAAGTCCGCTACATGTCTAATTATTCGACACAGGTGTCAAAAAATAAGACACGCAAAAAATAGACGGATAGGGGTAAATCGTTTGTTTTTAATTTGTTGTATTTGTGGTATGCTTTTTATTCCATAAAGTCCGAAATATAATACTTTCCGTGAAATCAAATCCTATGGAGCCATGAGAAACCTGAACATCGCTTTACGCTCGCTTTTTAAGCAAGGGCGCCACAACGTGACGAGAATCGTTTCGCTGAGTGTCGGATTGGCCGTCGCGCTGATACTGATTGCCAAAATCTGTTTCGAGCGGTCGTTCGATTCGTTCTACCCCGAGGTGGAACGAATCTACCGTCTGGTAGAATACGGTTCGATAAACGATGGTGCTTTTGAATTCCCCCAAACTCCCGGAGCCGTAGCGCCTGCCATGAAAGAAGAGGTCCCGGGCATCGAGGCCGCTACGCGTCTGACCTACGTAACCGGAGAGGGAACCCGGATCACGGCCGGCGATAAGCGGCGCTACTTGGCCGATTACGTGCTGATGGCCGACAGCTGCCTGTTCGATGTGTTGCCGCGTCCCGTTCTGTCGGGCGATCCGAAAAAGGTGCTCGCCCGTCCCGGCTACGCGATGATATCGCGTTCGCTGGCCGAGAGGCTCGGGGGGATCGACCGGGTCGACGGAGAAGTCCTCGTGCCGGATGACGATCCCGGCTCAAGGTGGATCGTGGGCGGCGTGTTCGAGGACGTGCCGGAAAACTCGCACCTTCGCTACGACGTCCTTTTGTCGCTGGAAGGCTGGGCCGAATGGAGCCGGACCAACTGGGTCGGGAACGATCGCTATCTGGGGTACGTCCGGTTGGCGCCGGGAGCGACGCCCGAAAGTCTGGATCCGGCGATTCAGCGGATGACCGACAAGCATATCGATAAGGAAGAATTGCAAAAGGCCGGGATGACCCTGCGTTTTTCGATGAAACCGCTCCGAGAGATGCACGCCGGCGCGAGCGATATCCGGAACATGCTCATGATGCTGGCTATTCTGGCCTTTGCCCTGCTGTTCACCGCTATGATGAACTACATCCTGATCTCGCTCTCTTCTCTCGTCGGCAGATCCAGGGAAATAGCCTTGCATAAGTCGTACGGCGCTTCCCGAAGCGACGTGCGACGGCTGACGATGACCGAAACGCTGCTGCACATGGTTATTTCGATGATACTTGCGATCGGACTGATTTTCCTGTGCCGCGGTTTGGTCGAGGACCTGCTGGGTGTTTCGCCCGAGACCTTGCTGTTGTCGGAAGGGGCCGTCGTCCTGCTCGCCGTCTGCGCCCTGGTGTTTTTGATTATAGGGCTTGTCCCGGGCGTTCTGTTCGCCCGGATTCCGGTAACTTTCGCTTTCCGTCGCTCCATGGAGAGCAGGCGGATATGGAAGCTGTCTCTGCTGTTCCTGCAGTTTGCGGCCGCCGGACTGCTGGTTTCGCTGCTGATCGCGATCGGCCGGCAACATCGTTTCATGCTCGACAGCGACCCGGGATACTCGTTCGACCGGCTGGCTTTCTGTCCAGTTCCCGGACAGGATTCGGCGACCCGCGTCCGGATCGTCGAAGAGATCGGGAAGCTGCCCGAGGTGGAGCGAGTTTCTTCCTGCAGCTGTCTGCCGTTGCATGGCATGGCGGGAAATAATGTCCGGTTGCTGGGTTCGGACCGGGAGTGCTTCAATGTGGCCGACCAGTACTCCGTCGGCGACGGCTTCCTCGAACTGATGGAGATACCTCTCGTCGACGGACGCTTTTTTACCGAGGACGTATCGGGCTCGACGGAAATCATGGTCAGCCGGTCGTTCGTCGAACGGATGAAGGATTTCGCGGACTGGACGGACGGCCCGGTCGGCAAGATGATTTCCATAGGAGGACATGAATTGCCCGATTATACGATCTGCGGCGTGTACGAGGATTACCGCATAGGATCGCTATACGGCGTAGACACACGCCCGTCCGTGCTGTTCTATAACCGCAAGCCTTCTCCGATGTTGTTGATCAAACTGCGCGCGGTAACGGCCGAATCGGTGAATCGGGTCCGTGCGAAATTGCAGGAGCTGATGCCGGACGGCGACTCGCAGCTGACGCTTTATTCGTCGGCCATGGCTAATCTGTACGGCGATTCGCGGAAGTTCAGGGATCAGGTCCTGATCGGCGGCATCGTCACGCTGCTTATTTCGTTGATCGGACTGATCGGCTACACGGACGACGAGACCGGCCGCCGTCGCAAAGAGCTGGCCGTGCGCAAGGTGCACGGAGCCACGCTGCGGGAAATCCTGCGTATTTTCCTTTCGGATATCCTGCGGGTCGCGTTGCCGGCCGTCGTGCTGGGATGTGCCGTTTCTTTCTTTGTCTCGGAGTTCTGGATGCGGCAGTTCGCCGAGAAGGTACCTCTGAGCCTGTGGATTTTCGTCGTCGGCGGTGCGAGCGTCGGTCTGGTCGTCACGGCCTGCGTGATCTATCGGACGTGGAAGGCGGCCGGCGAGGACCCGGTGAGGAATCTGAAAAGCGAATGATGCTGTCTGTAGCGATGCTTTCGGCGAAAAGCCCGATCCGGGAACGGAGACGGGCTTTTCGTTTGTTCGATCCGAGAAATCGCGTCCGATTCCGGGCGAAATGACTATCTTTGCCCCCACGAAAGCCCGCCTGTTGCGAGGACGGCCGTGCCCGGGAGCGCGTCCGTTTTGTCGTGCGGCGGGAGTGGAAACCGAACTGTCAACCCTAAAAGCATTCAGACATGAAGAAACTGGCGACGCTTTGCCTGCTTTTCGCCGCGCTGGCCGGCGCGGGATGCACGGGCAAGACCGAAAAAAAAACCGCGCCGAAAGGACCCGTCCCGATGACGCACATTCTGATCTGCTGCCGCAGCTCCAACGAGGGCGTTATCCGATTCAAGGTGGGCGACGAGTGGATCACGAACCACGATTACAGGAATATCGACCATGCCCGGGCCATTCTTTCCACGATTCAGCAGGCCGGTATCAACGATGTCATCATCGATTTGACGAATCCCAGCCAATGGGCCGAGACTCCGGCCAGCTGGCCCGGCTGCCAGCCGGGCGAGAATGCGCTGTGGGAGACCGAGACCAAAGATCAGATCACGACGATCGAGCAGGTCTGCGAGGAGCTGGGCATGCGTTTCGTCATGTTTATCGGCAATCCGGCCGCGCATACGCTGGCCTACTGGAACGGGATAGCCGAGCGCATCTGGAAGTCGTGGGCTCAGAAGGATGTTTACCGCAAGTACGGCTATGGGGACGATCGCCCGATGCTGGTGGTTTTCTATATGGGCGAGGATTTCTGGAAAATGTACGATGCCGCGCCGGAGCACGAGAAGAATTACCTGGCCAAGTTCCGCATCGGGACCTGTCAGGTCAATTCCCCGATGAACTTCACGGCGACCGACGGCTGGGGCTACCGCAACCGCTCCTCCAGCTCGGACAACAAGGTGCGTTTCGTCTGCCCCAACGAGGGAGTCGCTCCGACGCAGTGGAAACGCAGTACGTTGCAGGAGTGGGAGGAAAAGGTCGTGTGGGCCGGCGAGGCGACCGAATACTGCGTTTTCGGGTCGTACGACGACACCTGCGACGCGATATTCTGGGGCATAGCCGATACCCGCGAGAGCCGCAACGCCTACAAGCGTTATCCCGGCGACGAAAGCCCGGACGCGTATTACAACGTAGTCAAGGACTATCTTTCGGACCGTGCGAAGTAGCGGAGTCCGTTACGGGGCCCGGGGAAAACGAACGGGCCGAGGCCCGACCGATTGCCGGACCGTTCCGTACCGGCGATTGGCTTCGCACCGAAAAATGACAGCCGAACTTTCGGGTTCGGCTGTTTTGATTATCCCGGATAGATTGATATGCAGCTTTTTGCGGGAAACGAAAATTTAATTATCTTTATGACACCGCCGGATACGGCAGAGAATGATCGATAGTATATGAAAAAGCGTCGGTGCATATTTCGTTTGCCGTTTCCCGACAGCCTGATTCGTTCCGATAGCACGGTCTCTTCCTGTATCGGGTACGAAACGTCGAAATTCGAAATAGCAGATTTCTTCGAGGACGGCCGTAACGGAATGCCCGATCTGCTTGCGAAAGAGCGGTTGCGATATCGAAGTGGCAACGATAGTGTCCGATACGAAAACCATGAAAATGAAATTCGGCCGGAGCAGCGCCGGGACCCGTTTTCTCCGGATTCCGTATCGTTCGGCTTCTGTCTGACCTCGACGTGGCCGCGTATTGAAAAGACAAATAATTCGGAATAGGATCCTTTCCCAACATTTTAATCACCTAAATCTTTTTGCTATGAAACGATGTGCTTGGTTAACAGTCTGTTTTGTTCTTGTTTCGTATTGTTCATTCTCCCAACAACATGTTTCCATTCGAGATTTTGAGTTTCTCGTCGAGAAGATACGGAACGACTATCCGGGATATGAAGCG
>OGRE01003122.1_pt1 | contig 10494 bp, 8 predicted proteins | sample 1553421 | NCBI WGS metagenome assembly OGRE01 (sample SAMEA2580076, study PRJEB22360) | human gut metagenome | biome: human gut; feature: human-associated habitat; material: faeces | place: Denmark | collected 2008/2010 | reverse complement strand
CCAAATGCGATGCTGGCTCCTCCCAAACGGGAGGATTTTCCCCGCCGCGGCGGGGGATTCTCTGCGCTGGGCTGCCGTATTGCACCTGCATTTTTCACGTTGCCCGCACGTTGGCGCAACGTTGGCTTTTCCTGTCGCGCCGCGCACGCACTCGCTGTCGGAGCAGAAAGCCGCACACAGCGGCGACACGCGCCTCACGGCGGCGAACGGTGCCTGCTGTGGAAGGGTGCAAGGATGCAAACCGTTCAAGGCGTTACCCCCTTACCCTCTTGCTCCGGCAAACGCCAGAGCCATTGGTCGGCGCGGCGCTCCGAAAGAATGCCGAGATTTCGCTTTGCGATTTTCAGCGTCCGCTCTGAAATGCCGAGCTGCTTTGCAAGCGCAAGGACTTCCTCGGCTGGTCTTGGCTGCGTCAGAAACCTGCGCAGCTCGTCTTCCATCTGCATGGTCTTTGTCTGCACCTGCCCTGTGCCGTTCAGGATGTTGTCAACGGTCGCGTCGCAGAAGCCCTTCCACTGAAAGCCATGCTCCGGATGAAGTTCAAATGCGATGGCTGCGCCCTCCGGTGCAAGGCTGTTCTTGTCCTGCGCGACAATGCGGAGCGTATCGCCGCTTTTCAGCCGCCCGACGACCAAAACGCTTCTGGCCGAAGCGCGGAAGTCGATAGAGCCAAGACCGCGATAGCCGGATTTCAAGCCCTGCGCCTTGTTCATGTGTCCGATCAGAATGACGGCGCATTGCGTGCGCTCAGCCATCAGGGAAAGCCGTTTGAGTACCGGGCGTACCTCGTTCGCACGGTGCATGTCCACATCGCTTCCGAGGTACGCCTGCAGCGGATCGAGTACGATCAGCTTTGCCGCTGTCCTGCGGATCGCTTCTTCCAGCCTTGCGTCGCAGAGTGTCAGCTCGCGTTTACTCTCGTCGATGACCAGCACGCGTGTGCAGTCTGCGCCTGCGCTCTCTAACCTTGGCTTGATGGTATCCGCCAGACCATCCTCAGCGGTCTGGTAGATCACGTTCATCGGTTCCGCTGCCCGTTCGCACTCCGGCAGCGGCTCCCCCCCCCGCCCAGCCGGCAAGGCAAAAAATCGCCGCGCGTCAGAGCTGCAATGACTGCCAGAATGAAGCTCGTTTTTCCCTCGCCGGGGTCGCCTTGAAGGATCGTCAGCTTGCCAAGTGGGATGTACGGATACCAGAGCCATTGCACCTCCTCCGCATTGATTTCGCTCATGGAAATCAGTTTTAATGGTGTGTTTCCTGTCAAAAAATCTCCTCCGAATCAAAAAGTAAAGGTGCGTACCACGTTTTTCGCGGCACGCACCTTTCTACTTGTAGTATGGAGATTTTTCTGATACACTCAGAGTAATAACAGACAAATAAAAATCATTTGCGGACAGGTTTCCAAAGGAGAAGCGTATGTTTCAGTCCATCACGTTTTATATCGGAGGGAAAACGCTTGGTATTTACGGAGAAGCATTTCCGCTTGGAGCACTGACAACGGAGGTTTTGAACATCACGCCGGAGGAATATCAAGCGCTTGACAGCCGCTTGCAATCTGCAATGGAAGGTATGGCGCGTTATGAAAAAACACACACGCTGACCGACTGGCATCGGGCCAATGAGCAGATGCTCCAGCTGAATGAAGTGCTCTGTCGCCGCCGTATTTTTCGTCTGATTCAGACGGACGCATATATTCTGACAGAGGCGAAGCAGCTCACAGAAATGCCGATTGCAGAGGGTGATCCACTTGAAATGGATGCGCACGACCACGAGATTTTACGTCAGATCTGTGCATATGAAGACTACTTGGAAAATCCGAAGAAATACGGCAGAATCAAAAATCCGGAGGAATTGAGCGAGACGCAGCGGGAATGGTATCTGAACTTGTATCCGCCCATTCCGCCGAAGCCGGAAGCGAAAACCCCGGCGCTGCTGATCGCGCCCGTGTCGCTGGATTTGAAGTGGCAGATGTATAAAGCATATTGTATGAATTATGCGCAGGTGCTTAAAGATGTCGCCTCCGTCTGTCAGACGCTTCGTGCGTTTATTCGGGAGTCACTTTCTACGCTCGAACATCTGTCACCGAACCAATATATTGCGGCCTTGAACGGATTTCTCTTTCCAGAATTTCGGCACAAGTGGATCGCCAATCCGATAGAAGGCACTGGAAATTATACGCTCTTTGATGATGTCAGAATCCACCTCGTGCCGCGGGAAACAGCACCGGATTCGGGGCAATTCAGGGTTTTTGAATACTACGAAACAGAGCATTTGCAAACGCTTTTGAAGCTGGATTTCTATAAAGGACTGGAAGCCGGACATCTGATTCGGAAGTGCGAACTGTGCGGCAGGCTTTTTCTGCTGCAAAAGGGCTATCACACAAAATACTGCGATTCTCCGAATCCGGATAACCCGCGCTATTCCTGTGCGCAGCTCGGTTACCGGACGCGCGGCGTCAAAGAAACAGCGGCGGACAGTCCACTGACGCAGGCGCTTTCCCGCTGCTATCAGCGCATCGATAAGGATAAAGCCCGCGGCATTATCACGGCAGAGGAGCAGATGCGCCTGCGCGCAAAGGCAGAGGAGCTTTATCACGAAGCACGAACACAGCCCGGTATGCCCTACGAAGCCTTCAACGAATCCCTGGCAACCAGGAATCTTTATCCGCTCTGCGGTGTACAGCGCAAAAGCAAGCCCGTAGGACGTCCAAGAAAACAAAAATGAAGACGAGCTGCATGGAGGTGACAGCGCATGACGAATGAAGAATTGTACCGGCAGTATCTCAGCGGCGACGCGGAAGCCTTTGAACGGCTCTATCTGCAAATGCAGGGATTCATCGCTTCTGTTGCGAAGGACGCGGCGCAGAGCTTTGGCTGTTCGGACAAAGAAACGCTGGACGAGCTGTGTGCCGAAGGTGCGTTAGAGCTTTGTGAACGCCTTTCCACCGGGGAGTATGATGAGAATCGTGGAAAACTGACTACATATCTGCATCCGTTTCTGCGTGGCAAGATGTACCGCTATTTGGAGGCAAATCTCGGTGCAGCGGCGTTTCCAAAAGACGAAATGCAGCGCGTAAAGCAGGCGCAGCGGCTGCACAAGGAGGAGAAGCTTCCTCTGGATGAAGTTGCACAGATGCTCGGCGTTTCCGCTGAAAAAGCTGCGCAGCTGATCGGCTGCAAAACGAAGTCACTTTCTGTCTCTGCGCTTTCGGGTGACGATCCGGACGATGATCCGCTTGCGTGGCTGCTGCTCGACCAGCACATCCTCACGCCGGAGCAGGCGGTTTACCGGCAGGTCTGCACGGAGGAACTGGAGCGGCTTTTCCGTACGCTCAGTGCGAAAGACCGCGCAATTCTCGGTCATACCTACGGCGTGTTCGGCTACGAAAAGCTGTCTGCAGACGAGCTTGGCCTGCGCGAAATGCTCTCGCCGGACGGTGTGACCAAAGCCAGAAAATCCGCATTGGAGCACCTGCGCAGCCGATACCCCGGCAGCGGCCTGCACCTCTGGCGGGATGTGTATCATACGCTGAAAGACATATAAAAAGGGACCCACACTAGTGAAAGGCAGTGCGGGCCTTTATGTTCAAGCAGAGAAGTTTTGAATATTCAATTCCTGTAAATTATTATGTGAATTTTCACTATTTTCACTTGTTTCATGTGAAAATAGTGGTATAATAAAACCAACCAACACGGAGGTGTGATTGATGCAGTACGAAAACGAGCGCATGGAATATAAATCTCAACTGACAGAAGATATTTACAAGGAAGTCATCGCCTTTACGAACACGGATGGCGGTGTGATCTATATCGGCATTGACGATCAGGGAAATGTGACCGGCATTGACAATGTGGACGAGACCTACACGCGGCTGACGAACGGTATCCGCGACGCGATCCAGCCGGACGTGACGATGTTCGTGCGTTATGTGCTGCAGGAGAACAAGGTCATCCGCATTGAAGTCGGTGAGGGCAGCTATAAGCCGTATTATCTGAAGGGCAAGGGTCTGAAGCCCGCCGGCGTTTATGTGCGGCAGGGCGCGACGAGTGTACAGGCGTCGCCGGAGCAGATCCGGCAGATGATCAAAGATTCGGACGGCGACGTGTTTGAAGAAATGCGTACCGTGCAGCAGGATTTGACCTTTGACGAAGCAGCGATTGCGTTCAAGCGGTACAAGGTGGATTTTTCAGAGGACAAGTATATTGCGCTGGGGCTTCGGAATATTCACGACGATCAGTACACCAATCTGGCGCTGCTTCTGTCCGATCAGTGCCAGCACACGACGAAAATCGCGGTGTTCAACGATGAATCCTGTACAGAGTTCCGGGACAGCAAGGAGTTTGGCGGCTCGATCTTCAAGCAGTTTGAAAACTCGATCAACTATCTGGCGCTGTGCAACAGAACCGTCTCTACCATCAAGGGCGTCGTCCGCACGGATAAGCAGGACTATCCCGAGGAAGCCATCCGCGAAGCGCTGCTCAATGCGCTGGTGCATCGGGACTACAGCTTCAGCGGCAGCATTATCATCAACGTGAACGACAGCAAAATGGAATTTATTTCTCTGGGCGGCCTCCTGCCCGGCCTTTCCACGGAGGATATCCGCCTCGGCGTTTCTCAGCCGAGGAATAAAAAGCTGGCAGAGATTTTTCACCGCCTGCGCCTGATTGAAAGCTACGGCACCGGCATCCGCCGCATTTTCAAGCTCTACGCAAGCTGCCCCGTCCAGCCCAGCATCGAGGCAACGACAAATGCATTCCGGATCGTGCTGCCGAACATGAACGCCGCTTCTGCGGGCGCAGAAATTGCGGCAGAAGCAAAGCCTGCCGCGCCGATCATTACGCCGCAGATGAAAATCGTTCTGGACTACCTCAAGGAATACGGTGAAATGCGCGACGAGGAGTTGCAGGAGCTGCTGCATATCAAAAAGACCAGAGCCTATCTGCTGACCCGCCAGATGAACGCGGAAGGGCTGATCGAGGTCGTCGGCAGAGGGGCGGAAAAGAAGTATAGATTGAAGTAACGAGGAGGTGCGCTATGGCACTGGAAAATAAATTGGGACTGACGAGTTCTGCCGACCTTGCGCGGGAGGAGGAACGGATCAGCAAGAAAAAGGCCGTGTGGCTGTTTGAAAGCGGCACGCTGGACAAGCTGCCTGTCGGCACGTTCGCGTCGCTCAAGGCAATTCATAAGTACCTTTTTGATGACATTTATGACTTTGCGGGTGAGCTTCGCACTGTGAATTTGGCGAAAGGCAATTTCCGCTTCGCGCCGCTCATGTATCTGGAAGCGGCGCTGACCAACATCGAGAAAATGCCGCAGAGTACATTCGATGAAATCATCGAAAAGTATGTAGAAATGAACGTCGCGCACCCATTCCGCGAGGGTAACGGGCGCAGTATGCGCATCTGGCTCGATTTGATGCTGAAAAACGGTATCGGACAGGTCGTGGATTGGAGCAAGGTCGATAAAGAGGACTATTTGCTTGCGATGGAGCGCAGTCCGATTAAGGACGTGGAGATTAAAGTGCTGCTGAAAGCTGCGCTGACGGATGATGTAAATAGCCGCGAAGTTTTTATGAAAGGCATCGACCACAGCTATTATTACGAGGGGTATACGACATTTCGGGCGGAAGAACTGTAATGATAATGGTTTGGGGTTAGCGCATGAATCACGAATTCACATATAGCTTCTGGAGGGATAGTCTATGACAGATATAGAGCGCCGCATGGCTGCAAAGCAGTTCGCAGCTGACTGGAACGGCAAGGGTGACGAAAAACAGGAAACACAGTCCTTTTGGCTGGCGTTGCTGCAAAAAGTCTATGGCATACCAGAACCGGAAAAATTTATTAGTTTTGAAAAAACTGTTACTGTGGATAACGCCAAAACAGGCAAAAGTACAACAAAATTCATTGACGGCTATATCGGCACAACTCGTGTTCTGATTGAGCAAAAGAGTGTAACGGTCGACTTGAACAGGGGTGAACTACAGTCTGACGGTTCTTTACTTTCGCCCTACCAACAAGCACGGCGCTACGGTGGCTATCTGCCGGCCAATCAGCAGCCCCGTTGGATTGTGGTCTGTAATTTCAGAGAATTCCGTATCCACGACATGAACCGTCCCAATGACACGCCGGAAATTCTGATGTTGTCTGATTTAGAGAAAGAGTACACCCGTTTGAACTTCCTTGTGGACACCGGAGACGAAAAAATCCGTAAGGAAATGGAAATCTCCTTACAAGCAGGCGAACTGGTCGGTGTATTGTATGACGCATTGCTAAAGCAGTATGCCGATCCGGAAGCAGAAGAAACTCTGAAAAGCCTGAATGCCCTTTGCGTTCGTCTTGTGTTCTGCCTATACGCAGAGGACGCAGGGATTTTCGGCAAACACGGTATGTTCCATGACTATCTGCAAGCGCACCGCGCAGAAGACCGCCGTGCACTTATTAACCTATTCCATGTACTCGACCAAAAACCGGAACAGCGAGACCGTTATCTGGATGAAGATCTGGCGGCGTTTCCCTACGTCAACGGCGGCTTGTTTGCCAATGAGGACATCGAAATTCCACGCTTGGGTGATGAAATCATCGATCTGCTGCTGAGTCGTGCCAGCGAAAATTTTGACTGGTCTGCAATCAGTCCGACCATCTTCGGCGCTGTGTTTGAAAGTACGTTGAATCCACAGACCCGCCGTGCCGGAGGAATGCACTATACCAGCATTGAGAATATCCATAAGGTCATCGATCCGCTGTTTCTGGATGAATTAAAAACGGAACTGGCAGAAATCAGAGCAATTCCCGTAGACCGAACCCGTGACACAAAATTGCGCGGCTTCCAAACTCGCCTCGCGAACCTGAAATTCCTCGACCCGGCCTGCGGAAGTGGCAACTTTCTAACGGAAACCTATCTATCTCTGCGCCGCTTGGAGAACGAAGTGATTTCCTTGCTACATAAGGGACAGATCGTGCTGGATTTGGGCAATCCCATTCAAGTCTCCATCAGCCAGTTTTACGGCATTGAAATCAACGATTTTGCTGTGACCGTTGCCAAGACTGCCCTTTGGATCGCAGAAAGCCAGATGATGAAAGAGACGGAAGATGTTGTCCACATGGCACTGGACTTCCTTCCGCTGAAAACCAACGCCTATATCGTGGAGGGCAACGCCCTGCGGCAGGACTGGGAAACCGTTGTACCGAAAGGGCAGTTAAATTATATCATGGGCAATCCGCCGTTTGTGGGCGCCCGATTGATGGATGCTTCGCAAAAATCGGATGTGAATTTGACTTTTGATGGCTGGAAAAACGCAGGTAATCTGGATTATGTCTCTTGTTGGTATAAAAAGGCGGCAGATTTGATGCAGGGAACTGACATTCGCAGCGCTCTTGTTTCGACCAACTCCGTTTCACAGGGAGAAAGCGTAGCTAATCTCTGGAAACCGCTTTTTGGATCCGGTGTTCACATTGACTTTGCGTATCGTACATTCCGTTGGGATAGCGAGGCCAAAATCAAAGCCCAGGTACACTGTGTTATCGTTGGATTCAGCGTTGCGCCAAATCATAAAGAAAAAGTTCTGTATTCAAGCGACCGTGCGCAGATTGTCCAAAATATCAACGGGTATTTGCTGAACGCGGATAACGTGTTTATAGAAAGCAGAAACAAGCCAATTTGTGATGTTCCTGAAATCGGAATGGGAAACCAGCCGATTGATGATGGTAATTATCTATTTACAGACGAAATGAAGGCAGAGTTTCTGAAAAAGGAGCCAATGTCTGAAAAATATTTTCACCCTTGGTATGGTGCACAGGAGTTTATCAATCGTAGCCCACGATGGTGTTTATGGTTGGGCGAATGCCCGCCGAATGAACTGCAAAAAATGCCGTACTGTATGAAGCGGATTAAAGCTGTGCGTGATTTTCGCTTATCCAGTAAGCGTACCTCAACCAATAAATTGGCAGATACGCCGACAAGATTCCAGACGGAAAATATGCCTACGGGTACATATGTTGTTATTCCAGAAGTTTCTTCCGAAAAGAGAAAGTACATCCCGATGGGTTACATGGATGATACGGTTCTTTGTAGTAATAAAGTCAGAATTATGCCGAACGCTACGCTATATCACTTTGGAATTCTTGAATCTAACGTCCATATGGCGTGGATGAGAGTTGTATGTGGTAGATTGAAAAGCGACTATGATTATTCCATAAAAATCGTCTACAACAACTTCCCGTGGCCGATGCACAATGAAGCGCAAAAGGAAAAAATTGAGCAGACGGCACAGGGCATACTGGACGCACGCGCTCTGTACCCAGATTGCAGTCTTGCCGCTCTCTATGACGAGGTAACCATGCCGCCGGAACTGCGCAAAGCCCATCAAGCCAATGATAGAGCCGTCATGCAGGCTTATGGTTTCTGGGGTAAACTCAACACCGAAACCGCCTGTGTGGCGGAATTGATGAAGATGTACCAAAAGCTGACGGAACGGGGATAAACGCATTATGGATGAAGAACAGAGAGAGTATAACTTTCCTACAGAAGATTCTGATGATACAAAATCACCACCCGAAAAGTCTCCGGAAGATGCAAGAGCGGCTATGCAGCAGTCGCTTCAACAATTTGCGAATGGCGTGGCGCAGAGTCTTGCCGTGACGCATGAAGTAGCAAAGATTGTGGGGCCTGCGCTTTTGAATTTTGCAAAAAAGGCTCAGGAAATATCTGTTGCCGTTAAACCGGTATTAGAGGCTTTCCAACAATGGATGGTGTCTTTTTCCGAAGCAATTTTGCAGTGGCAAATTCCAACCATTTCTGAAGAGCGTAAGCAGGAGTTGATTTTAAGCCACAAGAAGTGGGGCGAGTACGGATGGACGCTTTCCCCAAGCGCTCCAATCAAGTTTTTTTATGATGCACCTGCAAGTATTAAAGAAGCAAATCAAAAAATGAAGCCTTATTGCAGCAGGAAAGCGATGGACGAGCTTTTTGCCACTCTGCAAAGAGCAAGCGTAAAAAAGGAGGACTTGAATACTGCAATCTTTTGCTATGATAACAGGCAATACAAAGCATGTGCCCTTGTTCTTTTAGGTGTGATAGACGCCAAACTGATTCGGAAACAAAATCGGAATGGTTATCGCTGCACAGGAAGCAGGGCTGCTAAGAAAATACGTGAGAAATTTGAAAATGAGCGTACTACAGAAGCATTTTCTACTATGCTGCATTGTGTAAATCTATTTTCTTGTATAGAAACAGGTTTTGCACCAGCAGAAAATTTCAAAGCCGAACCTTACACCTTCAATCGCAATTATTTAGCGCATGGAATGACCCGTCGCCCCGTACGGCAGCGAGACTGCATTCAGCTGTTTTTTGCACTGTATAATCTTACCGTATTCCTGAAATTCTCATAATTTCGAACTATTCGCAACGAGAAAGCTGTATAATTAAAAATCCCCAGCAGACTGCGTCTTCTACAATCTGTTGGGGATTTCTTCACACTGTCAGTGTCGCTATGTACCGCACCGCCTGCATATGTCCCTCCATGATCCGGTTATTTCTTGTAAATCTCGCGGTTCGTATGGGGCACACGTTCTTGACCATCTGGCCGCCGACGGAGCCGGCTTCGCGGGAGGTCAGGTCGCCGTTGTAGCCCTGCTTGAGGTTGACGCCGACTTCGTTGGCGGCTTCCATCTTGAACTTGTTCATGGCCGCGCGGGCCTCGGGAACGTTGAGCTTGTTGGTATTCTTGCTGGACATAATGATTTTCTCCTTTTGTTTGAATGTTTGGTTGGGTTTGTTGCTTTTGGGTATCGCAAACATAGCTTTGCCGGATTTTTTGTCGGTATGCAAAGCGAAAGGAGGTAAGTTTTGTTAAAACGAGAAAAGGGTATTTCCCGGCGGCACGAGTTATGCTATCATAAAAAAACAACGGACCGACGTCGGAGGGGAAACGAGAGGAGAAGCGGATATGGAAAAGATCAAAAAGAATCTTGGCTTTGGCTTTATGCGCCTGCCGATGCAGGGCGAAGAGGTCGATCTCGCGCAGACGCGGCAGATGGTGGACGCCTTTCTGGCAGCCGGCTTCAACTATTTTGACACCGCCCACGGCTATCTGGACGGGAGGAGCGAAACGGCGCTGAAGGCCTGCCTGACGAGCCGCTATCCGCGTGAGGACTATGTTCTGACCAACAAGCTGACGGCGAACTTTTTCAAAACGGAGGCGGACATCCGGCCCTTTTTTGAAAGCCAGCTCGCCGCCTGCGGCGTGGACGATTTCGACTTCTATCTGATGCACGCGCAGAGCATGAAAAATTTTGAGCATTTCAAGGCCTGCCGCGCCTATGAAACGGCGTTTGCGCTCAAGGCCGAGGGCAAGGTGCGCCATGTCGGCATCTCGTTCCACGACAGCGCGGAGATGCTCGACCGCATCCTGACCGAATACCCGCAGCTCGAGGCCGTGCAGCTGCAGTTCAACTATGTGGACTACGACGATCCCGCCGTGCAGAGCCGCAG
>OGRE01003117.1_pt1 | contig 10526 bp, 8 predicted proteins | sample 1553421 | NCBI WGS metagenome assembly OGRE01 (sample SAMEA2580076, study PRJEB22360) | human gut metagenome | biome: human gut; feature: human-associated habitat; material: faeces | place: Denmark | collected 2008/2010 | reverse complement strand
GTGAAGATCGGCGGCGGCGAGAACCACCGCATGGGGCTTTTCGACATGATCCTGCTGAAAGACAACCACATCGACTTTGCGGGCGGCATCCGCAAAGCCATCCACGGCGCCCGCGAATACCTCCGGGCCAAGGGCAAGGATATTCCCATCGAGTGCGAAGTGCGCTCGCTGGAGGACATCGACGAAGTATTCGCCGCAGGCGGTGTCGACCGCATCATGTTCGACAATTTCACGCCTGCGATGACCCGCGAGGCCGTGAAGAAGGTCGCAGGCCGCTGCGAGACCGAATCGAGCGGCGGCATCACGCTCTCGACGATGCGCGACTACGCCGAATGCGGCGTCGACTTCATCTCGGTCGGTGCCCTGACGCACCAGATCAAGTCGCTCGACATGTCGCTCAAGGCCTGCGAATAACCCAGACGCCCTGTCGTCACCGAATCATACGGACAACGGTTAATTCATGAAACGCCTGCTCCATACCCCGCTGGCCCTGTTACTGCGGCGCATCGTACTGCTCTATGCGGTACTGATGCTCTGCCGCGTGGTCTTTTATCTCTACAACGCACAGTTGCTGGGGACGATCGGCCGGGGTGAGCTGTGGCAGCTGCTCGCCGGCTCACTCAAATTCGACACGGTATCGGTCATCTATGCCAACGGGGTATTCATCCTGCTGGCGTTGCTGCCCCTGCATGTGCGCGAACGCGGCTGGTACCGCAAACTGATGTACTGGTACTACGTGGCGGTAAATGCCGTGCTGGTCGTGGCGGTCAACATGTCCGACTGCGTCTATTTCCGTTACACGCAGAAACGCTTCACGGCCGACGAGGTATTCTTCGCCGACAACAGCAATTCGATACAGCTCGTCGGTAAGTTCATGGCCGAAAACTGGTACCTGGTACTCGTCGCCGCAGCCCTCGTGGCGCTGCTGGCATGGGGTTACGGCCGCAAGGTGCGTGAGGAGAGCCTGCTGAGCCGCGGCTGGGCCTACTATGTCGGAAGCACGGTGATCTTCGCCACAGGCGCAGGGCTCTCGATCGCAGGCATGCGCGGCGGCATGACCCGCATGACACGGCCGATCACCCTTTCGAACGCCACCCTCTATACCGACGACAGCGGCAAGGCGAACCTCATCCTGAGCAACCCGTTCTGCATCCTGCGGACGATCGGCAACGCGGGAAGCATCAATTACAAAAAATATTTCACCCCCGAAGAACTGCCGCAGCATTTCACGCCCGTGCACCAGCCCGCAGACAGTGCGGCGGTGAACCTGGCAGGGCGCAACGTCATGGTCTTCATCATGGAGAGCATGTCGGCCGAGCATTCGGCCTATCTGATGCCGGAGGTTTATGCCGGCCGGGAAACCAAGGGCTTCACGCCGTTCCTCGACTCGCTGATGCGCGGCGGCCTCTGTTTCAAACGCATGTATGCCAACGGCACGCGCTCGATACAGGCCATGCCCTCGGTGCTGGGAAGCATCCCTTCGTTCCGGACGCCGTTCGTACTGATGCCGCAATCGCTCGGTGAAAGCCGGCAGTTGCCGGCCATACTCCGCGGGAGGGGGTATTCGACGGCATTCTTCTGCGGGTCGGAACACGGCTCGATGGGATTCGGAGCATACGCCCGCTCGGCAGGCATCGAACGGCTCGTCAGCCGCGAAGACTACGAAGACAGGCACGGCAAGGGTGATTTCGACGGTTACTGGGGCATTTGGGACGAACCGTTCCTGCAATTCACCGGCGAGGAGCTCTCCCGGACACCGGAGCCTTTCTTCGCCGCGCTGTTCACCCTCTCGTCGCACCACCCGTTCGTCGTCCCGGCACAATACGAGGACAAACTCCCGGCCGGTTACACGAAACTGCACAAGGGCGTAGCCTATGTCGACAATGCCTTCCGGCTCTTCTTCGAGCGCTTCGGAAGCGAAGAATGGTTCCGCCGCACGGTATTCGTATTCGTAGCCGACCATGTGTCCTCCGAAAAATTCGCCGCCGAAACCCGCAGCTATCCGGGCAACTACCATATCATCGGCTTCATGTATACCCCCGACGGCGCCTTGCGGGGCCAGGTCGGAGAGGTCGTGCAGCAGCTCGACATCATGCCCACGCTCCTGGGGCTGCTGGGCAATACGGAGTCCTATTTCGCATTCGGCCGCGACGTGCTGAACGAACCGCAGCGACAGCAGTGGTCGGTGAGTTGGGACGGGGCGTTCCAGGCCGTGACGAACGACGGCACGATCCGCTTCGACGACGCGCAGGACAAACCGGAAGCGTCGGGCGCAGGGGACTCCCTCCTGCAGGATTTCCGCGCCCTTGTCCAGCAATACTATTCCCACGCAGAAAAAAAGAGTTACATCGTCCATGATTGAATTCAAACCCGTGCGCCTCGAGGATAAACAGACCATCGAGCGCTATACCATGCCTTCGGGCATCTACAACTGCGACCTCGCATTCGCCAACATGTATTGCTGGCAGGCGATGTACCACAGTGCCTGGGCCGTGATCGACGGCTTCCTGGTGATCCGCTTCCAGATCGGGGGCGGGGAGAAGATCGGGTACATGCAACCCGTCGGCGAAGGGGATTTCGCCCGGATCATCCCCGCCCTGCGCGAAGATGCCCATGCGCACGGCCAGCGGCTGCGCATCATCGGCCTTACGGACGAGGGGCGCGAGATGGTTCGCAACATGCACGCCGGGCTGTTCGCGTTCGAATCCGACCGCGGGATGGAAGATTACGTTTACAACGCCGACGACCTGCGCAACCTCACGGGACGCAAATACCAGCCCAAACGCAACCACATCAACCGTTTCATGGCGGAGTACCCCGGTTTCCGGTACGAGCAACTCACGCGCGAGCGGTTCGGGGAGTGCATGCAGCTCGAACGCGAATGGCGCCGGGCCCACGAAGGGCACACCTCGGAGCTGTGCGCCGAACAGCGGGCCATGCAGCGGGCTTTCGAACATTTCGAAGAACTGGAAATGCTCGGCGGCTGTATCTACGTGGGCGACAGGCTGATCGCGTTCACATACGGTTCGGCGGTCAACGACCATACGTTCGACACGCATGTCGAGAAGGCGGACACCGACTACGACGGCGCCTTCACGATCATCAACAAACTCTTCGCACAGCACCTTCCCGCGCGTTTCACGATGATAAACCGCGAGGAAGACCTCGGGATCGACGGGTTGCGCCAGTCGAAGCTCTCCTACCACCCCGCCGTCATACAGCACAAATATGCGGCCATCCACCTGCACCCGGATGAAATCGCCTGCAAGGAGCTGTGGACGGCTGCGTTCGGCGACGAGGAACAGTTCGTCGACTCGTTCCTGATGCGCTATTACAGCCGCCGCAGGATGCTGACGGCCGAATGCGAAGGGCGTACGGCGGCCATGCTCCACATGCTGCCGTTCGAGAGCGAGCTGGGACGGTCGACCTACATCTACGGCGTAGCGACAGCGCCCGAATTCCGCCGCAGGGGACTGGCCGGCAAGCTGATGCGCGAAGCGATGCGGCTCATCGGCGAGCAGGGCGACGAGGCGGCCTTCCTGATCCCGAGCGAGGAGTGGCTGCACGGGTTCTATGCAAAATACGGCTTCGAAGGCGCCGTCCCGGTGACATTCTCATCGCAAGACGGCTTCGATTTCGGGACGGGCGACGCCTCGAAAGACAGGGCCATGGTCTGGCGGCGAGCCCCCGGGGCTCCGCTGCCCGAGGCACTGCACTGCACTTACGCCAAGAGGTAGTACCGCCCTGCTGCGCCGCAACGCAAGGTGCGATATCGCACCCACGACAAGAAAGCCGCAGACTTTACAGTCTGCGGCTTTCCGTTTTGCATATCGTCACTTAAAGTCGTCAGTATATGGTTCCGCCGTTCACTTCGGTCGTAGTCCAGGGAACCTCCTTCACCGAAGAGATGACAGCCTCCTGGCCGATGACCGTCAACGTAATTTCGTATTCCACGCCAGCCAGCAGCGACGGCATGGTATCAGCCGTAATGCTTGTTGTGAATTCTTCGCCGTCGATCGTGCAGGTCACGGCAAGGGTAGGCTTAGCGGCCATAGGCACGACAAGCGCCTTTTCGCCGGCGGCCAGGGTAAGCGCCCCCGTCGCCGTGCCGGCCGGATCCACCGTGCCGGCTACCATATCGAGCGTGCCGGTCGCATAGATTCCACCGGTAATCTGCACCTGAGTAAGGTTGGCAGCACCCGTGTATCCACTGCCGGCCGTTGCCAGGAAAGAGAGTTTGGAATAGGCGTGCTTCATCTCGACGGCGACAGCATTCGCATTGGCAGCATTGACAGGCTGGGGTTGGTAGATCAAATCCTGTGCGGCCGCATCCTTTTGCGCCGTCAGCGTATATTCGGCGCCACTGGCAGAAGTAGTCACGGCCAAAGCCGAAGGCGCCCACGCAACCAGCGTACCGCCCTTGCGATCCACCAAGATGGGATCGCCATCGACAGTCCATGCATCGGCACTAAATTTCACCAGTTTCGTTGCAGCAGTAACGCCGGGAATAAAAACATTGAAATCGGCTGCATACGGTTTCGCCTCGGCACGCGTAACGACATCGAGTGCCGTCACACCTACGAACTGTACAGGCGCGATTTCAGGCTGGGGGGGGGTAACTTCGTCCTGTTTATCGCAAGAACAGAAAACGGCCGAAGCCATGGCTGCAGCAGCTGCCGCATAGTAAAAAAGTTTCATTTAGATAGTTTATTAAATTGTTATACATTTTTTGGACGGCCTGCAACCCGCTCAAACGAATTCAACCGACAGCCCCAATTATCCTCTCTTACAGAACGTAATTATTCACATTACACCAAATTGTTCACACTTCGTCACACAATTTCGTTCATTAATGATATTCAAAGTTAAATAAAAACCGCATCATTGCACCATATGAACCGAATAAGCCTACACAAAAAGCATTTTTGTATACCTATTCGGGCTTTCATATATAGCCCATGGGCGTATCTGTATACAAGCATCCTGAAAATCGACATCAGAGGAGCCCGAACCCGGCAAAATGCCGGACATGCATTGCTCGAAGCAGGCCGCAGAAAAACCGCCGCCCTCCCCCAACGGCGAAGGCCGGGAAAAGGCAAGGCACTAAAAAACCCGAAGTTTTCACTTCGGGTTTTGCGGGGGAGGGCCCGGAGGCGGACAACGTCCGGGGCAGGCGATTCGGGGCTATTTCCGTGCGATACGCCGCAGGAAGCACTCGATCGTATTCTCCATCAGGCAACAGATCGTCATCGGCCCCACGCCGCCGGGAACAGGGGTGATGACCGACGCCTTGGGCTCGATGGCGGCGAAATCGACGTCACCGCACAACTTGCCGGTTTCGGGATCGCGGTTGACCCCCACGTCGATCACCACGGCACCGTCACGCACCATATCCGTCGTTACGAACTTCGGGCGGCCGATCGCCACGACCAGGATGTCGGCGCGGCGCGTCACCTCGCCCAGGTTACGCGTACGGCTGTGCGCCATGGTCACGGTGGCATTGGCATCCAACAGCAATTTCGAGACGGGAAGCCCGACGATATTGCTGCGGCCGATCACCACGGCCTCCTTGCCGGCGATCTCCACGCCCGCAGCCCGCAGCATCTTGAGGATACCTTTCGGCGTACAGGGCAGCGTACAGGGCTGTTTCTGCCACAAAGCCGCCACATTGAGGGGATGGAAGCCGTCGACATCCTTCCCCTTGTCGATCGCGGCGATCACCTTGTCCTCGTCGATATGCTTGGGCAGGGGCAACTGCACCAGGATTCCGTCGACGCCTTCGTCGGCATTCAGGTCGGCGATGATGCCGAGCAACTCGGCCTCGCAGACCGACTCCGGCTTGCGGATCGTCGTATTGCGGATGCCGACTTCGGCCGAGGCCTTAGCCTTGCCCGTCACATAGGAGACGCTGCCCGGGTCTTCGCCCACGAGGATTACGACCAGATGCGGCACGCGTCCGTATTTCGCGCCGAAAGTAGCCACTTCGGCGGCCATTTCGGCCTTGAGTTTTGCTGAGAGTTCTTTTCCGCTGATAACCATACCTTATATATAACTAATTTTCAAATGCCCAATGTCCGATGTCGGTGCGGTGGAAGAGGTTGTCGCATCCGATGCGTGCGACATCCCGCAGCGCATTGGCGCGTGCCTCGGCCAGCGTGGCCCCTTTGCCCACGACGAACAACACGCGGCCGCCCGAGGTGAGGATGCGGCTGCCGTCGGTCTTCGTCCCCATGTGGTAAAGGGCGCCTTCCACCCGGTCGAGCCCCTTGATCTCGCAGCCCTTTTCATAGGCTCCGGGATAGCCTTTCGAGGCGAGCACGATGCCGAGCGTGGCGAAATCGTGCCATACGAGCTGCGTATCGCCGCCGTCGGCCACAGCGCAGAAGATATCCACGATGTCGCTTTTCAGGCGCGGCAGCACGACCTCGGTTTCGGGGTCGCCGAAACGGGCGTTGAATTCGATGACCTTGATCCCCTGCGGGGTCTTCATCAGGCCGCCGTAAAGCACGCCTTCGAACGGGCAGCCCTCGGCGACCATCGCGTCGGCGGTCGGTTGCAACACCTTCTCGAGCGCATAGCGTTCGTCCTCGGCCGTAATGAACGGCAGGGGCGAATATGCGCCCATACCGCCCGTATTGGGCCCCTTGTCGCCGTCAAATGCCCGCTTGTGATCCTGCGCCAGCACCATCGGCCATACCTTATGCCCGGAGACGAAGCACATGAACGAAAATTCAGGCCCCGTGAGGAAATCCTCGACGACGACCTTGCCCGCGCCGAATTTGTCGTCGAGCAACATGTCCTTCAGGGCGGCGTCGGCCTCCTCCATCGTCTCGGCGATCACCACGCCCTTGCCCGCGGCCAGCCCGTCGTATTTCAGCACGGCAGGCAGCGGACGCGAAGCGACGTAGTCCATCGCCGCGGCATAATCGGTGAAGGCCCGGTAACCGGCCGTCGGAATGGCGTATTTGGCCATCAGGTCTTTGGCGAACTCCTTGCTCGACTCGATACGCGCGGCAGCCTTCGTAGGGCCGAAAGCCCGCAGCCCGGCGGCCTTGAACGCATCGACGACTCCCGCCGCCAGCGCCACCTCCGGCCCCACGACAGTAAGGCCGATTTCGTTGGCCGCTGCGAAGTCGCGCAGTTTCTCCACCTCGGTCTCCTTGATCGCCACGCACTCGGCCTGCGCCGCAATGCCCGCATTGCCGGGAGCGCACCAGATTTTCTCCACCTGCGCCGAGCGTGCGAGGGCATCTACGATCGCATGTTCACGGCCGCCGCCGCCTATTACCAGAACTTTCATATCCGTTTATTTTATCCGTTCTTTCAAAGAAATTTCAAAAAACATCCAGTTTTTCACAGATGAATCAAGCGACACATCTGACAATCTTTATCCAAAGTCCCCCTTCAAAAAGGGGGATTCAGGAGGATTATCAATATAGTTCGCCGCATGGTCAAGCACTAAAGCAAGGGTTTAGTGCTTGAAATGCCTTTCGCCCGTAAATACCATGGCGATGCCCTTCTCGTCGGCCTTCTTGACCGAATCTTCGTCGCGCACCGAGCCGCCCGGCTGCACGATCGCCGTCACGCCGTATTCGGCGGCCAGCGTCACGCAGTCGTCGAAGGGGAAGAAGCCGTCCGAAGCCAGCACCAGCCCTTCGGTAACGCCCGCGGCATGCGCCTGTTTGAGGGCGATCTCGGCCGAACCGATGCGGTTCATCTGGCCTGCGCCGACGCCCAGCGTCCGGCCGTCCTTCACGACCACAATGGCGTTCGACTTCACATGCTTGACGATATGCCAGCCGAAGTTCATGTCGTCCATCTGCTCCGCTGCGGGCTTCGCCGCCGTCACGCACATATCGGCCGTCACGCTCTTCGTCTCCACGTCGAGGTCCTGCACCAACAGACCGCCGTTCACGCTGACATACTGCTTCGGATCGACCGCGCCCTGCTCCATATCGACCTCCAGCAGCCGCAGGTTTTTCTTCGTGCAAAGCACTTCGAGCGCGCCCTCGTCGAATTTGGGGGCCATGATGATTTCGAGGAAAATCGGCTTCATCAACTCGGCCGCCTCCTTCGTAACGGTGCGGTTCGTCGCCACGATACCGCCGAAAATCGACACCTTGTCGGCTTCATAGGCCTTGGTCCACGCTTCTACGACATCCTTTCCTACCGCCGCGCCGCAGGGATTCATATGCTTCAGACCCACGCAGAAGGGCTTGTCGAACTCGCGCACGATGCACAGCGCGGCGTTGGCATCCTGAATATTGTTGTACGACAGCTCCTTGCCGTTGAGCTGTCTGGCAAAAGCCAACGAATAGGGAACCTTTTTCTCCTCGCGGTAGAATCGGGCCGACTGGTGCGGGTTTTCGCCGTAACGCAGCGACTGCACGAGGTCGAATTCGAGAAACAGCTTCTCATTGAGTCCGGCCTGCGCACGCATGTAGGTCGCGATCATCGAATCGTACTCGGCGGTATGGGTATAGGCCTTGGCCGAAAGCTTCAGGCGCGTAACCTTCTCGGTATTGCCGCCGGCGCGGATTTCGTCGAGAATCTGCGCATAGTCCGCAGGATCGCAGACCACCGTCACGTCGGCCCAGTTCTTGGCCGCCGAACGCAGCATCGAGGGACCGCCGATATCGATATTCTCGATGGCGTCCTCCATCTTCACGTCGGGCTTCGAGATCGTCTCCCGGAACGGATAGAGGTTCACGCAGACCATGTCGATAAATTCGATGTTGTTCTCCTTCAGCGCCTTCAGGTGTTCGGGATCGTCGCGGCGGGCCAGCAGGCCGCCGTGTACGTTGGGGTGCAGGGTCTTGACGCGGCCGTCGCAGATTTCGGGAAATCCCGTTACGTCGCTGATGTTGATAACCTCGACACCGCTGTCGGCCAGCAGTTTCATCGTGCCGCCCGTAGCGATCACCTCCCAGCCCAGGGCACGCAGGCCCCTGGCGAAATCAACGACACCCGTTTTGTCGCTGACACTTATCAATGCTCTCATCTGTTACTATTTTATTTCGATATTTTCCGAATGAAAATTACTGTAATACCTGCCTTCCACGGCCGTAAACCGCAGTACGCTGTAGTCCGGATCGTCCACGCCCTGCGGATAATACTCCGTATCGCCCTCGCGCCAGATCAGCCGCCGGCTGGCGGCGTCCTCCAGTACCTCCATCGTCCCGCGGAGCATCAGCCCCTCGAAAGAAGCCCCGTCGCAGAAATAGACGGCTGCCTTGGGATTGCGGCGGTATTGCGCCGCCCGCATCGACGAGGTGTTGGTCGTAAAGTAGAAGACCTTCAGCCCCTCCCGTACGCGCGGTGCGAGCATGGCCTTCATATTGGGGAAACCCTCGGCATCGACCGAGCCGATAAAGGCGACGGCCTGCCGGTCGACGAGCGATTCGAGCGTATTGAATGCGACACTCATGGATCGAGCAGTTTTTTTATCGTTTCTACGTAAAGCGGATATTCCACCGCATGAATCCGGGCTTCCAGCTCTTCGATGTCGTCTCGAAGGCCCGCTGGGCGATGATCCGTCCGCCGTCGAGCGACGCATCGACATAGTGGATCGTCACCCCGAACACCTTGACGCCGTATTCCATCGCCTGTTCGATGGCATGCGCTCCGCGGAACGCCGGCAGCAGCGAGGGATGGATATTGACGATCCGTCCTCCGTAAGCCTCCAGCAACACGTCGCCGACGATGCGCATATACCCGCTTTACGCCCCCGCCGATGCGCATATCCCCCGCCAGACAAACCAGTTCCACGCCCGCGGCATCGAGCAGCCGCACGATTTCACGTTCGTAATCGGCCTTCGAAGCGTACTCCTTCGGCGCGAAGACAAACGTTTCGACACCGTGCGCGGCGGCGCGTTCGACAACCCGCGCTCCGGGTTTGTCGCAGACCATGAGCACCACCTCGCCCCCGGTCACGCCCTGCTCGCAGGCCGAGACGATGGCTTCGAAGTTGGTGCCGCTGCCGCTGGCGAAGACTGCGAGGCGTCGCACGGCCTTAGCGGATTACGACACCTTCGGCGTCGGTTACACGTCCTATCACCGAGGCCTTTTCGCCCTGCGCGGTCAGGATGCCGATGGCCTTGTCCGCCTCCGACGCATCGAGGGCGATGACCATGCCGATACCCATGTTGAAGATGTTGAACATCTCGCGGTGCGCCACCTTGCCGTACTTTTCGAGGAAGCGGAACACGGGCAGAATCTCCCATGCGCCCTCATCGATTTCGAGTCCCTGCCCGTCGTGCAGGATGCGGGGAATGTTCTCGTCGAATCCGCCGCCCGTGATGTGGCTGATGCCGTGTACGTCGCAGTTGCGAATCACCTCCAGCACCTGCCGGACATAGATTTTGGTCGGAGTCAGCAGCACCTCGCCCAGCAGTTTGTTCGACAGTTCGGGATATACCTCGTGCAGGTCGAAGCAGTTGTCGGCGACGATCTTGCGCACAAGGCTGAAACCGTTGGAGTGCACGCCGCTCGACGCGATGCCGACCAGCACGTCGCCCGCCTTGACC
>OGRE01003116.1_pt1 | contig 10527 bp, 9 predicted proteins | sample 1553421 | NCBI WGS metagenome assembly OGRE01 (sample SAMEA2580076, study PRJEB22360) | human gut metagenome | biome: human gut; feature: human-associated habitat; material: faeces | place: Denmark | collected 2008/2010 | reverse complement strand
ATCCCCTATATTTGTGACTTTAGTCACGGCGGTTTGAATGTTCACTTATACGCTCACATCCAAACCTTGCTCCGAGGCCACAAATAGGAATGCGGTATCTTTCAGGGTTCGTCTGTCATTATTTTTAAATTCCCGTTTTCTATAGTAACCCGGTACAGTGTAATTTTATCCTCTTGCTGCTGTTTGGCACGAAGGTAGTCTATTGGCGTTTCGCAGATTTGTCCGGAATATTTTTCTTTGTTTTGTTCTGCGAGAAGGTTTATTTCCTGTCCTGCTGCTCCGGCAGGAATATTTTTTATTTTGTATAGTTCTTTCGGGTTTTCGGGACATAGTGCCAGAAGAACATTCGGAGATTTCTGCCACTCATTATCCCATTCTTTCAGCAGATGAGTGCATGCTGTTTTATTTGATGCTATTCCCGAACCTAAGAAAATTGTATAAATATGATTCCACTCGGTTTTTCCGGGGACTGTTTCCAAGTATTTTTCTTCTAATTGCTGTAGATTCCGGGCTTCTATTTTTGTAATCTGGCAGGGAATTTCGTCGCTTTGCCCCTCCATTTCGCTTAAATTTGCCCGAGCTATCCAAAACTGATAAGCATTTTCTTCATCAGAGGAATAATCGACGTACATGGATAAGATATAGTTTTTTTCTTCTACATCGGTAAGGCGCTGGCAGCCAGTTAAGGAAAAAAGAATTGGGAGAAAGATTAAAAGAGTTATTCCTGCAAAATACTTTACCTGCTTATTGTTCTTATATTTTGCAATATTTTTTCTTTCTTCTTTATCTTTTTCTGTTTTTTCTTGATAATTGAAATCTTTCTGTCTTTTAAAAAGCCAAACTACAAGTGGCAATATTAAGGACAGCGGGAAATCCACAAATGCCTTATATTTGAGATAAAACGTCCACAAAAGAGTGTGTTTTTCCACAACGCAAGTCAAGAGCACTAAGCAGACAAAAGTAATTCCTAAAAAATTTTTCAAACATCCTCCAGAGCGTGTTTGAAAAATACTCCATCCATAATAGAGATAACCGCTTAAAACCGCCATCATGCACAGTATCCAAAATATAATCGGCAGGATATCAAATCGTTCTAAGAACCCGCCCGGCATTCGGATTAGCTGCATCATTTTGATGACTGGCCATTCTGACTGGCTTGTGAGAGTTGGGCCAAGTGTTCGCACGGAAAGGAAACAAAATAAAACATTACAGAGAATCGCACCTGCGACGGCTGTTATTATGTCCCGTATTGCTTTATCATCTTTACCTTCTCTATTATTTTTACCTTCTTTATTATTTTTGTCCTCTACTTTTCTATTTTTTGTTTCGGTTCCTCTTTCTTCGGCAGCAGGCCTCAAAAACAAGAGAAATTCTATTGGACTGCTGCACAGTAACATCAAATATCCGTTTCCCATGCTTCGGAAAATATTATCTGAAAGAATTCCTTGCCAGAGTTCTCCTGCATTCCCTATCTGCATTGCTTTTTCAATTCCGATAAATGATAAAATCACAGCAATAAAATACGTCGTGATAATCCACGGAAAAATGATTTCTAAAAATCTGGCTCTTTTTTGTAATGTTGTATACAAGCTGTAGCAAAGCAAAATCGCAGCAGGAAAAATAATAAATAAAAAGCTGCTTTCTGGCATATAAACAGTCTGAATTGTCTTACCAAAGAAATAAAAAAGTGCTACTGCATTTATGAAAAAACGAATCATGTATACAAATTTTATTGGCTGTGGTAAAACTTCCGGAAAATTTATAGATTTAAGCCTTGTTTGCATTTTTGAAACATTGATATTTACATTCCTTGCCAGACCTGTCTTACCTATTTTTCTGTTTTCAAAATTTTCTTCACTTATTTTCCCAGAAAAAATAATAAAAAAGGCAATCGTTCCCGCCAAAAACACCCCATAAAAAATCAGGCTCCAAAAGCCATTCTGTTCTTTATAGCAGGCAAATGTCGGTATAGATAATGCTCCCGCTCCAAATGTTTCTATAAAGATCATTCTGCGTAACTGCCTTGCAGAAATCTTATTTTCATACATTTTATACATCCTCCTCTTTGACCGTCCCCCATTTTATTTTCATTCTATTTTCGTTTTCTTTTCTTCATCCTTTTATGAATCATTACATCTTCTGCCTGTAAATTTTTTCGACTCTCCTATCCGAATCCGGCAAACACGCCTACACGAATCATTACATCTTCTGCCTGTAAATTTGGGGATAGCGTATCTTTTTCGAATTCTCCGGCCCTCTCTCGTAAATACTGGTCTTTTTTTCATATAAGCAAATGGATAGCGAACATAATGATCCTTTTTATCATCATAATTTAAGTTTTCCCCACAAACAGAAGGCAGCATATATGGAACACCGAAGGATTCTATCTGAGATAAATGCAATAATAATGCGGCAAAAGTGAGAAGATAGCCGTAAATTCCCCATATTGCTGCGGTAACAATAAAAAGAAACTTTAACAAACGAAATACGGCGCCAAAGGATTCATTTGGCACGATAAATGATGCAATAGCTGTAAAAGATACAACGATAACAACGATTGTACTGACAATTCCCGCTTCCACTGCTGCCTGGCCTACGATGAGACCACCAACAATGCCGATTGTTCCTCCGAGCTGTCCGGGCAAATGAATTCCTGCTTCTTTTAATAGTTCAAACTGAAATTCCATAAGCAAAACTTCTAAAGCAACTGGAATGACGATGCCAGTTCGCGCTGTTGCAATGGATAACAAAAAGGAGGTTGGGAGCATTTCTGTATGAAATGCTGCTATGGCAACATACAATCCCGGAAATCCTATCGCAAACAATGAAGCTGCAAAGCGAAGCAAACGGGCAAATGATGCCACTTCAAATCGGGTATAGTAATCGTCACCTGCCTGAAAAAACATTTGATAAGTGACGGGCAAAATTAACACGCCCGGAGAGTTATCCACAACAAGAACGATTCTCCCCTCCAGTAATCCACTTGCCGCCTTATCCGGCCGTTCTGTATGTTGAAATTGTGGAAATGGTGTCCATACATTTTCTTCTAAAAGCTGCTCTACCATTCCTCCATCTAAAATACCATCAAAGCTGAGTGCATTTACTTTTTGTCTTACCTTTTCAAGAAGTTCCGGCTGAACAAGATCATCCATGTATACAATTGCCAAATCTGTTTTGGAGCGCTCCCCAACCATCGTATGCTCCATTTTCAGGCGAGAATCACGGATTCGGCGGCGAATCAATGCCGTATTCATTCGCATATTTTCTGTAAAACTGTCTTTCGGACCGCGGATAACCATTTCCTGCTGGGTTTCCCCTACCCCTCTTGATGGGTATTTCTTTGTAGATAAAATAATTGCTTTCGGACAGCTTTCCAGCAAAAGCAGGGTATTTCCTGATAAAATATCTGTTAAAATATCTTCAAAACTTTCATCCTCTTTCCAGTCCACTGTTTCCATCACATGATTTTCTACATAAGAGAGGAAATCCTGCCCTGTTTTTTCACATTTATTTTTAAGGAGAGGACGGATCACGAAGTCTTCCACCATATCTGCATCCGTCATTCCATCGACATAGATGACTGCTGCTTTTTTAGGATTTATTTTTTTATTGTTCTGCGTAGTTTTCACTATTCTTTTCGAAACTGTTTTTCTACCTATATCACTGTTTATGTCATTGCCTGTATTCGCATCTGTTTGCCCCTTCGTAGCACTGCTTATGTCACTGTCTGTATTCGCATCTGTTTGCTCTTCCATAATACTGTTTGTGTCACTGTCTGTATTTGCATCTGTTTGCTCTTCCATAATACTTTGTATATCAGCGGTGTCTCCTACATAAAATACATTCTTTACAATATCCCCGCTCCGGTCTAATGCTTTCTCCAAAAATGCGTAATCTTTATCAAAATTCCGGGTAAGATTTCCTTTTATTTTCTGGTCTCTGTTATACTTTATTCGCACTTTTCCCCTCCAGCTCTTTTTAATAGGCCACTAAAAATATGCCACTAAAATCTCTTATTTATTATTCTTAAACTTTTGCCTGCAGGCTTATAAACTTTTAATATTTTACTGGAATCTCAAATTGTTATACCCGCATAACATTAAGAATATTTCTCCCTATATTTTCCGCAAAAATACTCTGTTAGTATTGAGAAATTTTTTCTTTTTTATACAGGTGTTTCTTTCTTGATTTTTTGCAAAAATGCGTTATAATAATTGTATACAAGATACAGAGGAGGTACAATTTTTATGACTCAGCCCTTACATTTGAAAGCATATGCCAAGGTGAATCTGGGACTGGACGTACTTAGAAGGCGGGAAGACGGTTACCACGAAGTCAGAATGATTATGCAGACAGTGAAGCTTTTTGACTACATTACTTTACAGAAGAATACATGCGGACAGATTCGTCTTTCTTCGAATCTGCCTTACCTCCCCCTCAATGAGAAGAACCTTGTCTATCGGGCCATTGACACGATACGTACTGCATATAATATTTCAGACGGTGTTGATGCAGCAATTGAAAAGCACATCCCTGTTGCTGCAGGAATGGCCGGCGGAAGTACCGATGCTGCCGCTGCTCTGGTAGGCATGAATCAGCTATTTTCTCTTGGAATAACACAGGACGAGCTTATTAAACATGGGCTTACCCTTGGCGCAGACATTCCATTTTGCATTATGAGAGGAACCGCACTTTCTGAAGGAATCGGTGAGATATTAACTCCTCTTCCTTCTATTCCGCCATGCTGGTTTTTAATTGTAAAACCATCTTTCTCTATGTCTACAAAGTTTGTATATGAGCACCTGCATCTCGATGAACAGACAGCCCATCCAGACATAGACGGAATGATTCAGGCCATCAGCCACGGTGACCTTACAGGTATCACCGACCGTATGGGTAATGTATTAGAACAGGTTACAGAAAAGCATTATCCAGCTATCGTACAGATAAAAAAAGATATGAGAAGATTAGGAGCTGTCAATGCGCTTATGAGCGGAAGTGGCTCCACCGTATTTGGTATATTTACCTCAAGAGAAGCCGCCGGAAAGGCAGCTGAATTTTTCCATAATGACCCGGGAATCCGGCAGACCGCCGTTGTCCGCCCATTTAGTAAAAATCTCCCACGGTCGAAATCGCAGAAAAATCATAATCATTTTTCGAAAAAAAACAGTTCGCTGACACAGGGGGATAAATATACAGCGAAAAAGGGAAGGAGAAACAACTAATGAAAGACACTAACTTTAATGTAAATGAATATCTGCCACTTCGTGACGTTGTATTTAACACACTTCGACAGGCAATTATTACTGGTGAATTCGCACCGGGAGAACGTCTCATGGAAATTTCTCTTGCCAACCGCCTCGGTGTAAGCCGTACTCCTGTAAGAGAAGCTATTCGTAAGTTAGAACTGGAAGGCCTGGTTATCATGATTCCACGAAAAGGCGCTCAAGTAGCCAGAATCACAGAAAAAAATCTTCGTGATGTCATCGAAATCCGTACTGTTCTTGAAGAATTCGCTGCTGTTCTTGCCTGCGAACGAATTGATCAGGCTGGGCTTCATGATTTACGTCAGGCTCATGAGGACTTCATCCGTTCCGTAGAGAATGGGGATATTCTCGATATCGTAGATAAAGATGAGACTTTCCATGATACCATTTTCCGCGCAACAAACAATGACCGCCTTATTTCTATTATCAATAATCTGCGCGAACAGTTCTATCGTTACCGCATGGAATATGTGAAAGATATTCGCCAGCGCTCTAATCTTGTGGAGGAACATCGGGAATTGCTTGATGCCATTTCCAGCAGAGATTCTATAAAGGCAAAGGAACTGATGAAAACACATCTGCTTAATCAGCAGCAGGAAGTAATTAATAACATTCAGGAAGCATAGGAAGGGCGGACGAAAGTCAGGCATCCCTATTATGCAAAATTTACAAAATACAAAACCAGTCACAAGAAGCATCTCTTTCCTTCAAGAGAAAATCTGCTCTTTGTGGCTGGTTTTCATTTTAAATGCCTTTTATTATTTTGTTTTTTTATTATTGCCTATCAAATCTCCCCTTTTCAGATGAAGAAATACCTGATTACATTTTAAATGTTTTCCTTCCTGTCCTTTTTTCCGTGTACGGATAAGGACACGAATTAAAAGCATGATAAGAAGAATAATTCCCATAACGGATGCCGTGATTGTCGGGTCAATCTGGAACGCTTCTGCTGTAACATGGATATGCTGCGGTTCTCCGGTTCCGATACAATGGCCACGCACAAGCAGACGATGTGTATTAATACCATACGGTGTACAGGTCATCAGGGTACAGTAATCCTTTTTATCTTCAATCTGCAGGCTATCCGTTTCATCTGGAAGAACGATAGAAATATCATCAACCTCGTAAGTAATCTCTCGATTCAAAATTGTAATAGTAAATGTATCTCCTACTTCCATTTTATCGAGGTCTGTAAAAAGCTTTGCGCTCGGCAGACCACGGTGGGCAGAAATAACACTGTGCGTACTGTCTCCGCCAACCGGAAAACTGGTTCCTTTCAAATGTCCGGCCGCAATCTGTAAAATACCCTCATCTGTTCCATGATAAATCGGAAGCTCTACACCAAGCTTCTTGATTGTGATATAACCCATAATACCTGTACCACTAATATCAAGTATTTTCTCATAACCTTTAATTTCATCCGGGTTATAAAATGCAGATGGATTTTTCGCAAGCTTCTTATTGTACTTCTCCGCCGCTTCAAAATACTTCGTATAATCCTCCGGCTTCATTTCCGACACCTTTTCATCGTATGCCGCAATCGCCTTTGACTGATGCCTCTGATTAATATAATTGCTCACGGTCGGATATAACATCACGGACAGCCCCACGAGGAAAATCAATATTAAAATGATAGTGGTAATATTCGAACTCAACTTCTTTTTTTTCAATGTTTTCTTTGATTTTTTCTCTGACTTCTTTCCAGACTTCATAGTTCTCTCCCTGATGTCATTTCCTTTTGTATATTTATGCTCTCACAAAATCTTGTTTGTGTAACTGTGCAGGCATATATTTACCTTTAAGATTGGGACAGGAGCTAAAAGCCCCTGCCCCTGAAAATCTCATAATATCAAATTGTTGTTATAAACATTCAGAACGGATTAGTTCTCAGCACGTCTCTTTGTGATAAGAAGAACTGCTGCTCCAACCATTAAGATAGCACCAACAACGTAGAAGATTGTTGTACCGATACCACCGGTGGATGGGAGAGTGGAACCTTTCTTGTTGACTACGTTTGTAACTAATTCACTCTTGTCATCATTAGGTGCAAATGTAATCTTTCCATCTTCCTGATTACCAGTCAAACTAGTAAGCACACCTGTACGATTTGTACCATCCCATGTAATTGTTGTATTAAAAAATATGCGTCGCTTACGGTTCTGTCGTGCTAACCGCCGACGTTCAAGACGTATCTCTTTAATCGAGGGGATGTTTACTTCCTCTTTACTCGTCCGCTCCATTCAGCATCTGCTCCTTTTCTGCGGCTTTCTGTTCTTCTTCCATTGAAACGTTCGCTGCTTTAATAGATGTGAGATAATCATCGGCTGCGGCCTGGGCAGTAGAAAATATATCGTTCAACTGAAGGGCAGCCTCTGCAATAAAGCCTGCCTCTGAAATCTGAATCGTACGATTGCATTCTTCTTCTGCAAAGATTCCTCATTAGATTTTAACGCATATATAATTTCTATTAATTCAGGACGACTCATCCTTCTTAATTCTTTCTCTGCCATAACTAAACCTTTCCCCGGCTTTTAATTCTTAATTATGCTCTCAATCTTATTAATGTCTGCAACGTCATACATGATCCATCTAATATCCCCATAATATAGATGTTGTATATACGTCTTAATGCCGTGTCTTATTTATGTTTCTTATTTTACAATCCTCGTTTTTTCTTATCAATAAGTTGAAAAGAATTATCCTTTTTTTTACAATATTTTTATCATTTTCTTGCTTATACTACATAAAACGCAATTATTTAATGTAAATGCGTACTTTTTCTATATATTTTTAAGCACAAAAAAGACGGAATCAGAAATTATTCTGACCCCGGCATTTTTGTTCATTACTTTTATGTATTTATCCTCTTCCAGCAAGAAGTCTCCCATCTTTACGGCAGGTGGAGGATGTCACTCCCCTATGAGACTTTCCATTTCTTTTAACAGGAACAATTTCTGCCCTGTTTCTAATGGTTCTGTGAGATTTTCATTATATTGCTTCATTTTTTCTATTGTCGTTCCGTAATGTTTTGCGATATTCCAGAGAGTGTCTCCGCTTTTTACGATATAGCCTGTAATAGACGGAATCCTCGAAATTTCTTCCTCACTGTACGGAATTTCCTCTACTTCATCAATCATATACATTGTCTGTGGTGAGAAACCGGTTACATAGATTCCGGCAACCGCCCTGATTTCTAATTCGTTGCTGTCCACAACATAACCACCAATCTGTTCCAGCACACCGCGAATCTCACAGCGGTCTGTCTCGGCTACTTCTGGTATTTCTACTAAATATTCAAATGGAATAACGATTTCTTTGGACTGAATCGGCGCGGTATCATCTCCTGCTATATAAAGAACTTTGCAGAAAATGAGTCCCTCCGTTGCGATGCCCTGTTTAGTAAGCTGAAAGTCTTCGATTCGTACATTTCCTTCTACATTAAGAACCTGTAAAAGTTTATGAATCTCTCCTGCTGCCTCCACCCGCTGACTTACCTTTGTTTTCGCGTTATTCTGGAAAATGAGATTTTCAAATGTAATCGGACTGGTTTTTAATTTTAATTTTCGGTCATTTGCATACATATCTTTAAGCAAAGGCATTTTAAATTCCCGATAAGCTTTCAGGTCAAGTTCTAATACCGCCTCTATTTCCACATCTCTTGGCTCGCCGTCAATATCCGGCTTAATCACTGCCTGATGGTTTCCGAGCATTACCGCTATATTCCCAATAAGATTCTCCTGACTGTCCGCACAGTCTAATTCGTTGGTAAATGGAATCTCCCAATCGTAGTATTGCAGTGATTCGCTACCCTCTTCTGCCTGATAAAGAATGAACAGGAAAAGACTTCCCCGGATAGATAATTTATTTTCCATCATACGGATATCTACATCCCGAAGCTGCATTGAATTCCAGAGAATCTCTTTGATATTCGGCTTACCTGCTGGCAGGCTGACACTTGCCTTAATCCTCTGAATATCTTTTTTATTCATGATAATTTCCGTCATGGACGGAGACTCATATAAGCATTGGACATTTTCCTTTTTCTCGATTCCAGTCGTACACTCCACAAACTTCATTTCGGAAATGGCTATGTGAAAATATATAACAGAACGCACACCACATTTTCTGGAATTGATAATGGAAATCGTGAGATCTTCAAGGTCGGCCGTCACCTTTGCGATATCGCTGCTTTCTGCACTCTCCACATTCATAAATTCTTCTATGGAAAACTCATGCTCCATGCAGGAAATCTGCTGCTCTTTATCCGTACTCAGATACAAAATCTGCACGAGGAAATTCCCCCGCAGGCGCATACGGTCTGTCAGCACTTCTATCTCATCAATATGTACCTCGCCTCGGCTCTCTATAATCTTTTCCACATCCGGCCGGGTATCCGGCACATTCATATCCTCATCAAGCGTAATCTGCACATTTTTTTCTAACTTTAAAATACCTGAACGAACCGCTTTCTTTTCAACCTTCATAAATAAACCTCCACCCAATAAAACTTGCTATATTTTATGCGGACACACTCTGCCCGTCTTTTCGGCTTCGTTATCAGTATATGTTGCTTCTGGCTGGTTTATGATTTTTTCAGGACTCAATCCGGCACAAAAGTTCTGTCCGCCCACAACGCACAACTAAAAAGGGATACGTCAGCGTTTCCACTACTTCTTCCCCCGCTGCCGGACCTATTAACTGCGTTTCTAAGTAAAGCTGCTCCTTATCTTTCCAACATTGCTCCACCCTGACACTGTAACCACTATAGGATTTCTCCCCATAACAGACCACCAAATATGTATATTTCGAATTCTTATATGCAAATGTTCCCGGTTTCTTTTTTCTCTCTTCAATAATCTTCTGCAGTCGCTCCGGCATATTCTTCCCACTGCATATCTCATACTTTACCGCCTGCCCCTGCTCTTTCTTTCCCAGTTTGCCGAAATGAAAACTATTTATGTTTAAGACGGTGCAACCGTTGAGGCAAAGGCAGAATATAAACACCCATAGTGGAAAAAGGACTATGGATGTTCCTTGCTTTTTTGTACTTTGAGACATATTCTGATACTCCTGAAAGGTGCTTACTTTAATATATGCAAACAAAAGGAAAATAGTAATTTGTGGTTGGGTGAATAAACAGACGAGCCAGTGAACCTCTTCTCGAGCAAGCAGAAGCTCTCGCATCTCGTCCCCAAATCCCCTCCCCTGTTTAATTCACTTTCTCCAGCCACAGCACAGAAGCCATTGCCCCCAATAAGGC
>OGRE01003095.1_pt1 | contig 10592 bp, 7 predicted proteins | sample 1553421 | NCBI WGS metagenome assembly OGRE01 (sample SAMEA2580076, study PRJEB22360) | human gut metagenome | biome: human gut; feature: human-associated habitat; material: faeces | place: Denmark | collected 2008/2010 | reverse complement strand
TTGTCGGACAGAGGACCTGCAAATGGCAGTGCGATCAGACGGCCAAGACCGAGTGCTGCGGAAATTGCGGTAATTGCCATTGCTTCCACTCCCCAAGCTGCTGCCAGAGCCTCTTTGATGACTGCCTGGCCCAGGATGGAGCATCCAACACCGTGGATAAAGTAGTTCAAGTACAGAATTAATGCACTTGGCAGGTATTTCTTGTTCATGGTTTCTCTCCTTTTTAAATAGATTATGTTGAGGTCAAATTGTCTTTTTCCTCTGTTCGGTTCATCCTTTTGTTTTGTCACAAACAACAGATTACCAGTTTCGTGAATGTTAAAAAAATAACATTTGCCTTTATTTTAACAGTGAAAACGTGTACGGTCTAATGCTTTTAAAGGAAAAAACCAATGCATTGAATGCATTGATGTGGTATACTTGAGTTATCATAATAAGAGGAAGCAAAGACTTTCTTACGGAACCATTTTTTCAGGAGGAAAATCCACATGACACTGAATCAGATTCTCTATTTCCGAAAGGTTGCCCGGCTGGAAAATTATCACCAGGCGGCGGAGGAACTTTATATTTCCCAGCCATCCCTGAGCCGTTCCATGGCTGCCCTTGAAAGTGAGCTTGGGATCACACTGTTTGAAAAGAAAGGGCGCGGTGTTGTCCTTACCAATGCCGGCCGCCTTTTTCTGGAGCATGCAGACCGGATCGCAGGCGACTGTGACATTGCGGCAGGCAAGATGAAAGAGCTCGCCTCCGGTGGCGGCAAAATCAACATCGGTTATATTTTTCCACTTGCCGGACATTATATTCCGCACAATGTCCGCACCTTTCTGGACAAAGAAGAAAACAAAAACGTTGCCTTTAGCTTCTGGCAGAACCATACCCCGGCCATTGCACAGAAGGTGAAATCCGGTGAACTCGATCTTGGGTTTGGCGGCTTTTTAAAGCGCGATGACATGGAGTTTTTTCCGTTGATCCAGCAGCCGCTTGTCATCGTGTCCCCGGAACAGCATCCGATTGCCGCTGAACCGGAGGTTCCGCTTGTAAAGCTTACCCGTTATCCGGTGATCGGCTACGACCGCGCCTCCTGGATGGGAGCTTATACCGGTCATCTCTACCGAAAATATCAGCTTCATCCGAATATTATCATGGAATGCCCGGATGAATATTCGATTGTGGCACTGGTGCGTGAAAATTTCGGTATCGCGCTTATGCCGCGAACCGATATTCTGGAACAGGCAGACGGCATCCGTATCCATACGCTGAACGGTCTCGAGATTTATCATCAGACTTTTATGTTCTGGATGAAGAACCGCTACCGGCTTCCAGCTGTCGAACGGTTTACCGAATACATGAAACAGCACGCTGACATTATCGAAGAGTCCAGAAACGATAGCGAAAACGTATCAAAAGTTTATCTGAAAGATATTGTTAATTTTTAGTCGAAAGAGTTATGATGGATTTGTCACAAACAGAGGATTACCGCTCATGTAATGAATAAGGAGAAATTTTCATGAAGAGTGCTTACCCAAAAATTTTCGAGCCAATTACCATCAAACGAACAACGATTAAAAACTGTATTGCAATGACCCCGATGGGAACCAACTACGGTGAGACAAGCGGTGAGATGAGTAACCGTCATATGAATTATTACTCTCTCCGCGCAAAAGGCGGCGTTGGTCTTATTATTCTGGAGAACGCCAACATCGAGTACCCGGTCGGTTCCAACGGAACCAGCCAGATCCGTATCGACCACGACAGCTTTATGCCGCGCTACTATCAGTTAGTCGAAAATCTTCATAAAAACGGTGCTACCGTAGCAATTCAGATCAACCACGCCGGAGCTTCCGCATCTTCCGCAAGAACCGGTATGGAAACCGTTTCTTCTTCCAACATCCCGACAAAAGCCGGCGGAGAAACCCCTCGCCCGATGACAAAAGAAGAAATCATGACAACCGTGAAAAAATACGGCGAGGCTGCAAAACGTGTGCAGGCCATCGGCTTTGATGCCATTGAAATCCACTGCGGCCACTCCTACCTGATGAGCCAGTTTATCTCCCCGTATTACAATAAAAGAACCGATGAATTCGGTGGTTCTGTAGAAAACCGCCTGCGCTTCCCGCGTATGGTTCTCGAAGAAGTACGTAAAAACGTCGGACCGTGGTTCCCGATCATCGTCCGTATCTCTGCTGAGGAGCGTGTTCCGGGAGGAAATACTCTGGAAGATACCCTCGAGTACCTCGAGTACCTGGATGAGTTCGTAGATATGTATGACGTATCCTGCGGCCTCAACCCATCCCTGCAGTATCAGATCGACTCCAACTTCCTGCCGGATGGATGGCGTTCCTACATGGCAAGAGCCGTAAAAAATAAATTCAAAAAACCGGTTATCAATGCTGGTAACTACCGTGACCCGAAGGTCGTTGAAAAAGTTCTCGAGAGCGGCGATGTAGATATCGTCGGAATGGGACGCGGCCTGATCGCTGAGCCGAACTGGGTGAAAAAAGTTGAGAACGGTGAGGAAGATCTTCTTCGGAAATGTATCTCCTGTAACGTTGGATGTGCCGGAAACCGTATCGGCGTCAACCGCCCGATCCGTTGTACCGTAAACCCGGCTGTTCCGGAAGGCGATATTTACAAAGCACTGAAAGTAAATAAAAACTGCAACATTGTTGTTGTCGGCGCCGGTACTGCCGGTATGGAAGCAGCCTGCACCGCAGCAGAAGTCGGATGCAACGTTTTCGTACTTGAGAAAAACGATCACATCGGCGGTCTTTCCACTTTCATCTCCGATCTTCCAAGCAAGACCCGTATGAAAGATTTCCCGAAATACCTTGAGGCAAGAGCCGCCAGACTGAAAAACCTGTATATTTTCCTCAACACCGAAGCTACGGTGGATAAGATCAAACAGTTCAAACCGGACATCATTGTAAACTCCACCGGTTCCGTTCCGCTTGTTCCACCGATCAAAGGCCTGAAAGAGAACATCGATGCCGGAAACGTAAATACCATCTTTGGTATGATCAACAATGTAAACGCCGGAAAATATCCGGAAGAAGCCTGTCAGAGCAAGAAAGTCGTTGTAGTCGGCGGCGGTTCCGTAGGACTTGACGTTATTGAATACTTTGCACCGAGAGGCGCCGAGTGTACCATCATCGATATGCTGCCGCAGATCGGTATGCTTGCAGACCCGATCACCAAATGCTCCATGCGTGAGACCCACGACAAATACGGTGTAAAAGAATATGTCAACACCGCTCTTCAGGAAGTAAAAGAAAACGCATTCACTGTAAAGCTTCCGGACGGAACCATCCAGGATCTCACCTTCGATTACGGATTCAACTGTCTTGGAATGCGCTCCAATAACCCGATTCTGCCGGAGCTTCAGGAAGCATTCGCTGATACCCATACTTATATTTATACCATCGGCGATTCCGTACGCGCACGCCGCATCATGGAAGGTACCATGGAAGGCCGCGCGATCCTGAATGTACTGGAGTCCCAGGGCTACCTGCATCTGGAGCCGCTTGAGTAATCACTGAATCACTTTCTTACACAATATAAAAAAACAGAAAAGAGGAAAATATCATGCCAAATATTACAGGACATACCGAATTAGTTGGATTAATGGCTTACCCGATCCGTCACACCCAGTCTCCGACAACCCACAACCTTGCATACGACAAAAACGGAGATGACGTCATTCAGCTTGCTTTCGAAGTTGATAACGATTCTTTAAAAGATGCTGTGCAGAGTATCCGCGCGCTGAAAATGCTCGGTTCCAATATTTCCATGCCAAACAAAACTGTTGTCCACAAATATCTGGACGAAGTAGATGAAGCAGCTAAGTTATGCGGCGCTATCAATACCGTAGTCAACCTCCGCGACGAAAACGGTCAGGTAACCGGAAAACTGAAAGGCTACAACACCGATGGTATGGGATACTGGCAGGCACTGACCGAAGAGGGCATCGATTTCAAGGGAATGAAGATGGTCCTGATCGGAACCGGCGGTGCTGCTACTGCAATTGCAGTGCGCGGTGCTCTGGATGGAGTTGCAGAAATTGAAATCTTCAACATCAAAGACAAATTCTACAGCCGTGGAGAGGAAATTGTTGATCTGATCAATAAGAACACCAACTGCAAGGCTACCATGAACGATCTGGCAGACAAAGACCTCCTGAAAGAAAAAATGCACGCAGCTGACCTGTTCTGCGATGCTACCGGCGTAGGAATGCATCCACTCGAAGACCTTTCCAACATTCCTGATCCTTCCTTCTTTAAAAAAGATCTCATCGTAACGGATACCGTTTACGCTCCGCGCGAAACCGTTATGATGAAACAGGCAAAAGAAGCAGGATGTGAGAAAGTATTCAACGGCATGGGCATGATGCTGTTCCAGGCACTCATCGCAATCAAGCTGTACACCGGAAAAGATACTCCGGTTGACTACATGAAAGAGAAACTTGGAATCTGATTTCCGGGCGAATCTTTTCCATCTTAAACCTTAATCAAAAACCAACACGAAAAGAGGAAATGAACTTTGCGTCATTTCCTCTTTTTTTCTTGCTTTCTTTCGGCATCTGGAGTATAATTCACTTCATATAGTAGCAGTTTAAAGTGCTACAGCACGATTTATCATCATGCGGAAATACGAGGAGAGAGAGGATTTCAAACTATGTCAAAACACATCACAGGACACACCGGATTATTATGTTTACTCGGAAGCCCGGTTGCACACAGTGTTTCTCCGGAAATGCACAACGAAGCATGCGACCAGCTCGGCCTTGATTATAGCTACCTTGCCTTTGATGTACCGGAAGACAAAATGCCGCAGGCAGTCGAAGGACTCCGCACCATGGGTGCAAGAGGCTGGAACATCACCATGCCTGGCAAAAATATCATGTGCAAATTGGCAGACAAGGTTTCTCCTGCTTCGGAGATCTCCGGCGCATGTAATACCATCGTCAACGACAACGGCGTTCTCACCGCTTACACCACCGACGGTGTCGGCTTCATGAGAGCAGTTGCAGAAAACGGCGTAGACATCATCGGCAAAAAGATGACTCTGCTCGGTGCCGGCGGCGCTGCTACTGCAATCCTGGTACAGGCAGCCCTCGACGGCGTAGCTGAGATCAATGTATTCAACGTCAGAGACAATTTCTTCGGAAGAGCCGAGGAAATCGTTGCAAAACTCAATGAGCGTACTTCCTGCAAGGTTACCCTGCACGACTTCTCCGATCCGGAAGTCCTTCGCGCATCCATCGCAGACAGCGCCATTCTTGTCAACGGAACTTCCGTCGGAATGGCTCCAAAAACCGAGAACACCATCATCACCGACACAACGATGTTCCACAAAGACCTCTTCGTTTTCGATGTGATCTACAATCCGCAGGAAACCCGCCTGCTGCGTGAGGCAAAAGAGGCTGGATGCAAGACCGGAAACGGTATGTACATGCTGTTATACCAGGGAGCTGCTTCCTTCAAACTGTGGACTGGCGAGGATATGCCGGTTGAGATCATCAAAGAGAAATACTTCTCCGGAAAATAAGAAGAACTCCTGCTTTGCCGAATTTTCCGCCTGCGGCGGGTCGCTTCGGCGACACGCGCAAAAAGCGACACGAACAAGAAACGGCAAAAGGCTTCTGCCACGGATTTTTATCCGCTGGCAGAAGCCTTTTTTATAATCTTTTTTATGATCTTTTTTTGATCAGCCCGCTTTCTGTACTTCATCAAGCTGTGCTGTATACAGTTTATAATAATGGCCTTTCTTTGCCATCAGCTCATCATGTGTTCCGCTCTCCATAATACCGCCGTTATCGATATACATAATCTTATCGCAGTTGCGGATCGTAGACAGACGATGCGCAATGATAAATGAGGTTCTGCCCTTCAGCATGGCATTGAGTCCCGTCTGCAGTGCTTTTTCGGTCTGTACGTCAATGCTTGAGGTCGCCTCATCGAGAATCAGAATGGCCGGATCGGAAAGCAGGGTACGCGCAAACGAAATGAGCTGCTTTTGTCCCTGGCTCAGCATGGAACCACGCTCCCTTACCTCCGTCTGATAGCGATCCGGCATTTTGCTGATAAACTCGTCCGCACAGACAGTTCTGCTCGCCTTCACAATCTCCTCATGCGTTGCGTCAAGCTTTCCGTAACGGATATTATCCTCAATATCTCCCGAGAAAATAAAGCTGTCCTGCATCATAATACCCATCTGCTCACGCAGGGAATGAATGGTCACCTGCGAGATATCCTGTCCATCGATCAGGACGCGACCGCCATTGACATTGTAAAACCGTGAAATCAGATTGACAATCGTACTCTTTCCGGCTCCGGTCGGTCCGACAAGCGCCACACTCTCACCCGGTTTTACCGTAAACGAAACATCGTTTAAGATCTGTTTTGACGCATCGTACGAGAAATTTACGTGATCGAAGGTCACCTCACCGCGGATTTTTGGCATTTCAACGGCATCTTTTGCATCCTTTACCGTCACCGGCTCATCCATCGTCTCAAAGATACGTTCCAGATACGCAATGTTGTTGATAAAGTTATTGAAGATGTTTCCAAGGTTCATGATCGGCTGCCAGAAATACGATGCATAGCTCGAAATCGCTACAATCGTACCAACCGACTTATTTCCCTGCCCGAAAAGGATCAGACCGGACAGAAAAATGGCAGCACGCACGCAGACGGAAATTGAATCGATACCCGGCCATACCAGGTTGGAATAGCGAACTGCTGTATTCCATGTTCTGCGGCAATCCTTGGAAAGATCTTTGAAAATCTCCGCATTCTCATCCTCTCGTGCAAAGATCTGCGTAATGCGGGCTCCGACAATATTCTCCTGCAGATAGGCATTCAGGTTTGAGTTCTTGTTCGAAACTGCCTGCCATGCACGTCTCTGTTTATTCTTGATCCAGACCATGAAAACGCACAGCACCGGCACGCCGCAGAGCACGACAAATGCCATCTGCACATCAACCAGAAACATGAAAATCACGATAAACAGAAGGTTGAAGCTCTCCAGAACGATGTTGATCAGACCATTTGACAGCATATCCGATACCGAGTTGACGTAGTTGACAACCCGAATCAGGATCTTGCCGTGCGGGCGGTCATCGTAATACTGGAACGGCAGCTCCTGCAGATGTGCAAACAAATCTTTTCGGATATCATAGATGATACTCTGACTGACATCCACCATAATGCGGCTTCGGATTGTTGTGAAGATCACGCTCACCAGATAGATGCCGACCAGCATTCCCACAAGAGAAAATAAAAGCCTCTCGTTTTTCTCCGGAATTGCAAGGTCCAGCGCCCGCTGGATAACCATCGGCGCCACATAGCCGGACGCACCGCCGATGCCACTCAAAAGGATCGCAAAAACCATCCGTTTTGCATATTTTTTGATATAGGATGAAGCTCTGAGCAGATGCTTGATGTCAAACGGCTCTTCGAGCACTTCATCCTGCTTGTATGTATTTTTTGCCATTGCTTCCCCTCCTACAGTTCATCCACACCGGTCTGCAGCTTCACCAGTTCATAATAGTAACCCTTCTTCTCCATCAGTTCCTCATGTGTTCCCATTTCTTCAATATAGCCATTTTGCAGAACAATAATCTTGTCCGCTGTTTTCGTTGTCGAAATTCGCTGTGCAATCACAATCTTGGTACATGGAAAATCAAGCTCCCGTAAGGACTGCTGAATCTGTTTCTCTGTTTCCATATCAACCGCCGATGTTGTATCGTCAAGAATCAGAACCGATGGACGGATCGCCAGTGCTCTTGCCAGAGAAATTCTCTGCTTCTGGCCTCCGGAAAGACCAACACCGCGCTCTCCGACCAGGGTATCGTAGCCCTCCGGCATCTTTGAAATGAAATCTGCCGCAGCGGAATACCTTGCAAACTTGACAACCTCGTTCATCTTGATCGAATCATCGCCGTAGGCAATGTTTCCCTCGATCGTGTCAGAATACAGCAGAACATCCTGCGTGGCAAGTCCGATCTGTTTTCGGAGATCATACAGCTTCAGCTGTTCTACAGGAATTCCGTCAATCCGGATCTGTCCTTCTGTCGGCTCATAAAACCGCGGGATCAGATTGATCAGCGATGTCTTGCCGCAGCCGGTCTCGCCCATGATCGCAACCGTCTCGTTCGGATGGGCCGTGAAGGAAATATTGTGCAGAACCGGCAAATCACCATCCTCGTATCGGAAGGAAACGTTATCAAACTCGATTTTGCCTTCAAACCGCTCCGGATGGGAAACGGCATTTTCTTCGTCCCTGATTTTCGGTTCGGAGTAATACAGCTCCATGACCTTTTTCGACGCTGCTGAGAACCGCTGAAATTCGTTCATGATATTTCCCATCTGACGCATCGGATTGGCGATTGCCCAGATGAGGCCTGAAAATGCCACATAGTCTCCCATAGTAAGCTGTCCTCTGATCATAAAAACACCGCCGACTGCGAGCAGGACAACCGGCATCAGGTTCGCAATACTCTCGACAATCGGGAAAAATTTCAGCCATACCATTCCGGTTGCCTTATTCGTCTCCGCATAGTCGGTATTGGCACGGTCGAATTTCTCGATTTCGTAATCTTCTCTTGCAAACGCTTTGACAACGCGGTTTCCGGAAATATTCTCCTGTGCGCATGTATTCATCTGTGCCAGTTTTTCACGCAGCGCCGCATGCATCGGGGCAACGCGGTTCCGGAACAGATAGATAATCCAGAATACAAACGGTGAAATCACAAGAACGCACAGTGCCAGCTTCCAGTTCGTATACAGGAAGAAAACGGCCGCTGCAGCAAACAGAGAAAATGACTCAACCACCATTCGTACAACCCATGCAACCATGTGACGCACCGCATCCAGGTCTCCTGTCTGCCGTGTCATCAGATCTCCTGTCCGATAGGTACTGTAAAACGTCATATCCTGACGCTGAAGCTTGTCGTACAGATAATTCCGCACCCGGTACAGAACACTCTGCGACACCGTCTCATAGATCATACAGCTGCCATAAACAACGATAACACGCAGGAACGTAAAGCCGACCATCGCAAACAGCAAGCGGTAAAGCAGGTCACGGTGTACCTGAAGATTTGTCGCCGCGTTCTCCCCAGTTAAAAACAGATCCACAATTTTTCCCGAAAAATAGGGAATCGTAAGCTGCAGAATATTGTACAAAACGGTTCCGAGAATACCGACAAAGTACAGCGCCCGTTTTCCCTCCATGTTTTCCCACAGCCACGCAATTTTGTTTTTCGGGAATTGTTTCGTGTTGCTTTTCATGTTTTCATATCCCCCCTTATCTTAGGAAATTGAGTTACCAAATTCAGCATTAATTTTCTTTCAAATGCTTTCGCCATTGTATCAATTTTCATTTGGATATGATATAATGCGACTGTACAAAAATAGAATGTTTCTATTTTTCCGAAACTGATATTCCCAGAAAAATACTGAATATTTTTTACCTGAAGGGGGACTTTTCCGTTGAAGAATCTTTTTGAATACAGTGACATCCTGCACTCGCCGATTGAAGCCTTTTCCTGCTGCTCCGACAGTTTTTCCATGCCGGTCAAATCCCACTGGCACTATTTTACGGAGGTTCTTTATCTGCAGGAAGGTTCTCTTCTCGTGAGCTGCAACGATTCCGTCTACCACATAAAACCGGGCTCTTTCATCCTGTTTCCTCCACAGACGGTCCACGCACTTGCCGCAGACCAGGATCGGCCATTCCGCTATTTCTGTATCAAATTCAACCTGAACCGCATCCAGCTCACCGGAAGCTACCTTCCGAACCTGAGCTTTGCTTTCCATAAAATCGCCACGATGACCTATCCTTCGCTTTTGTTTACGCAGGAAGATCTCTCAGAGCTGAATCTCCATGATTTTTTTGTAACCCTTGAGAGGGAGGCTCTTGAAAAGAAATACGGTTATGATGCCTATATCTATTCTCTCTTTTCCACACTGTTTCTCCGGCTTCTGCGTATCTGGCACTGCCAGGGAATCTGTTTCAATCCCGAATCGATTTCCGAGAGTGAGGAACAGAGTATGCAGGATATCCTCGTCTATCTCGACCGCCATTCCCAGGAAAACATCAATATCGAGGCACTGGCACATAAATACAACATGAGCTACTCCTATTTTGCCAAACTTTTTCTGAAGCATTACGGGCAGAGCTGTAAGCAGTATATCGAGTTTATCCGCCTGAACAAGGTTGAAAACCTGCTTCTTTTTACCGACTATGACCTGAACTATATTGCAGCCGAGACCGGCTTTGCGGACTGCAGTCATCTGATCCGCACCTTTAAAAAGCGGTACCAGATCACCCCGCGGCAATTCCGTCAAAAGCATCAGACCACGGTTTCCTCGTCTCTCCCGGCGAAGCTGGGATAATCTGAAAATGAAAAAACCCTGCAAAAAAGAGCGTTGCCATAAGAAAACATGAAAAAAACCAGTAAAATCAATGTTTTTTAGGGCAGCGGAAAACGGGGCAGGTCAAAACAACTGAATAATCAGACAGAAACAGGGTGTTGTCAAGCATGACAGCGCCCTTTTCTGTTCCCCGGCTAAGCCGCAGATTTTGAAAAA